>Ga0307982_1000168_pt1 | contig 49663 bp, 39 predicted proteins | sample OrgLakmetagen989_FD_201847 | JGI IMG/M metagenome (GOLD analysis project Ga0307982, IMG submission 201847) | Saline water microbial communities from Organic Lake, Antarctica - #989 | ecosystem: Environmental > Aquatic > Non-marine Saline and Alkaline > Saline | place: Antarctica: Organic Lake... | reverse complement strand
TCAAGAGGCGAGGATGGCCCTCGAGCTTGACAGCTACGCTTTGGGCGCTGTCGACGCCGCCACCCTCGAGCTCTTCAAGCCTCAGCCCAAGCATACCAAGGCGGAGCATGCGGAAAAGGTGCTGGCGACCATGCGCCTCGCCGGCCTGGCCTTGGGCCTAGTAAACAGTGTTTGGTCATTTCAATTGCACCATGCCTTGACCTGCGGTGGCAAGGGCCCTGCGCTTCGAAAGGCTGCATTGTGTTTTCGGCCACACAAGCGTGCGTACGCGTCCACCACGGTGACGAGAGGGTCGACAACGGTGACGAGCGGGTCTCGGGGCCTTGGCTCGTCAGTCCGGGTCGCCAAGAGCATGCGTGACCACGCGATAGTCACGCGATGTGCTCGTCGACAGCGGGCCTTGTATTACAAAAGCAGATCGATCATTCGGGCACTTAGGACAGAAGGCGACTCCCCTAAAGAAGGCCTGCCTGAGTCAGGTAGTGGCTCGCTCTGTCGAACTTGTGTGTGTAAATATTATAATAACGAGAGGGTAGGGTTCGCATATGGTAATCCATTGCATGCACGAAAGCAGCCTTGACCTCCTTGGTAATCTCTTCTTGATCGTCAGGTAGAGCAGGTGCATTCTTGCCAGGGTTTGAGCTCGCTTTTAGGCTCTTACGCACAGACGACACGAACGCATCACTGACGTTGTGAACGTGCTGCAACACAGACAGGGTCGGCTTGGGAAAGGCGATTGTCAAGTGTTCCATTAAAAGAGAGTGGACCTCGCGATCGCCGTGCGCGGTAACGTAGGCCGTCACGGGCGCTAGGGCATTCACAAGGGATGTCACCAAAGGTGCCTGTGCCTGTGCCTTGCTTGAAGGTTTCCATGGCCAGGCGTGGCCTGCGTACAAGGACAAGGTGGCGTCTTCGGCTACACTGGCACACGCATTGGCCACCTCAGCCAGCTGGTGGCGAGTTGCAGATCGGCGCGACATGGTCTTCGAAAAGGCTTTGCACTGCAGGGGCGATTCGTAATAAAGTGCAGGCGGTCACGCAAAAAGTTGTCGACTGGCTGGATGATGGGGGTATTTTTAGCCTTAGTTTTTCCCGAGAAAAGTGGTCGACTGGGTTGATGTTTTCAGCCTTGGACTCGGAACAAGTCTTCATTTTCCGAAGCGGTGTCAAGTCGATCAACCTTTTCTTCGGCTGCCACTTTGTCTTGCCACCTCGTTCTACTACCTCGCCCAAGCACTCCTCTCTCTACCAGCTCGACTACCAGTTCAACGACGTGCTCGACGACCACAACTTCTGCCACGTCGATCGTCTTCTTCCAATCGCCACCTCGCGCCTGCTGCCGATAGCTGCCGTCTCGCGGCCGCTGCCTCGACCGACAGCATGACTGCGCAACCGACTCACCGACTGCCTCATCAAGTCCACGAGCGCTTGCGGCGACAGCACGACCTGCGCTTTGGCAAGCCGGGTGACCTGGCCAGGTTTGCTGCAGGAGGGCTGGGGCGCCCCGCCAGCTCTGGACCGAAGCGGTGCCGACGCCCTGGTCCCAAGCCCGCTCTCAAGGGTACCGCTCCCGCCTTGGCGGTGGTCCGGCAAAGTGCGGTTGCTCCCCCCACCGCCAGCCAGCGTCAAGAGGCGAGGATGGCCCTCGAGCTTGACAGCTACGCTTTGGGCGCTGTCGACGCCGCCACCCTCGAGCTCTTCAAGCCTCAGCCCAAGCATACCAAGGCGGAGCATGCGGAAAAGGTGCTGGCGGCCATGCGCCTCGCCGGCGTGACCGAGGTTCCTTCCGTCAGCGTGCGATCGCGGTGGTCCATGCGGTGGCTCATCGACGACCTTCCAGATCACGTCCGCCAATACCTCGAAGCGGCCCACCCTCACACAAGCCTCTGCCCCTCGGCCACATGCAAGCGAACGCAAGCGCGCGAGATGCAATGGCACCGCTGGCCGGCCCACCTGAAGCTGTTCATGAAGCACGTGGTGCTGTCCGAGGCGGACACGGAGCTGCTGAGCCGCGCGTGGGGGCCGAGCAGCCGCGCCGTGCAGGCCCTGCAGGTCCTGCGATACACGCACCGCAACCACCGACGGACGCTGAGCAAGCAGGTGACCCGCTGCCTGCAGGCCTGAGGGGTGGGGAAAGTAGGCCTAAGGGGGTCTGAGGGTGGGCTTGTTGAATCAATTTAAGCTCGTGCAGCCAACAAGTGAGACGCATTAAAAGAACCATCCAATGTACCTGCGATTCAGGTCGGTCGGGCCCAGCGCTGCGGGCTGGGCGCGTGGTCCACTCGGGTGGCTGCTCTGAGTGTGCTCAAAACCCATCTAGCCCTGCAAGGGCCGCCTCGGCCTGACAGGCGCACTGGCCGGCGTAATCGGCGTACTGAGCAGCGACGCTCGCGTACTTTGCAGCGAGCTCGGCCTCGGGGGCTTGCGCTGCCGGAGCGGCTGGGGGGGGAGCCATGCGCTTGGCAACGGCGGCTTTTGCCTGGCTCAATCTTTGGCCCGTGGCTTTCAACCCCTTGACAACCAGCTCTGTTGCTGCGCCCTTGATGACGTTGCCTAGCTCGGCGGCGCTTTGTTCAGGGGTGGCGCTCTCTGGCGCGGCCTTTACGTCAGCCTCGGGCTTGTCACTGGGTTTAACGTTGGGCTCGGCTTGCGCTGTCGCGCCGGGTGAGCGCGCCATGCTCTTGGGGGCTTTGCCCAGCAGGCCTGACAACGCAGACCGCTTGGGCTCGGGTTGGCCGTCGGAAGATTCCGCCGTGGCGGGCGCAGCCGGCGCCGAATCGGACGACGGAGGAGCCTGTCCAGGTTGGTCTTTGACAGATGCAAGGCGCCCTTGCACCGCCGTTGCCCCCGCTTTGGCTGCGTTCTTGACTCCGCTTGCCATTCCGCTCATCCAGCCCTTTTTATTTGGTTTGTTGGCTTCTTCGCCGGGAACGCCCATGGGATTAGAGGCGTTGAAGGTCGAGGGGGCTCGACCAGCGGCGGACGGCTCGGCAAGGTACTCGTTGCAAAAGGCGCACATATTCGAGCAGCAAGTCTCTTTGCAGCAGGAGGGGCAAGGCGCAAAAAACGTTCCAGTGGCGAGCCGGCAGGGCTCGAGAACGAAGCCAGGCCGCCAACCCCCAACTCAGCAACGGGCACCCCTTTCCTCCCCCTTGCGGTGCGAGAATATCACGCCATGCAGTGCTCAATGGCCAGGCCTGGGGCCTCGTGCTGCGTCTCGGGCAGGAAGTTGAAGCAACGGACTGATCAGTCAACTGCCAGGGTTCCAGCAGGGACACGACTCACCAATCCAGCCGGCCCATCGCATGAAACGTTCAGCCCGCTTGACGCACACGCTGCGCCCGATCGACTGGCCGTCCGTCAAAGTCGCTCCAGACCTACCAGGGCCGCTTCTGCGCGACACGCGTAGTAGTCGGCGTAGTCCGCGTATTGAGCAGCCACGCTGGCGGGTTGTGGTTGTCGAAAAGAGCTCGCCTGACCCGCCTCTTGATCGGCAGTCAAAGGGGGGCTGAGCCGGCTCAATAAGCGTGACATGCCGGCGCCCACTACCTTAGCGGCCTTGTCCGCCAGCTTGCCGCTCGCAAGGGCCAGCGCCTGCCTGCCCAGCTCGCCTGCGGTTGGCGCGGCCTGGGAGGGCGATGCCTCTTCCGTCAAGTCAGCGGCGGCCGCGGCCTCGGCCGCCGGACGCTTTGGTGGCGGGCCCGGCCCGGGAGGTGGCGAGGTGGCTCGCTGGACCGCGTCGCTGACAACGCGCCCCACGCCTTTCGTGAGCCCCCGGGCAATCGCTCGCCACCCGCGCTTGCTCGAGCTTGCGGGCAAGGCGGCGCGCTCCTCGTCTGGGTCGGGTTCCTCGTCCGAGCCAACGTTATGGTCCGGGTCGGATTCTTCGCCTTCCAACGGATCGGGCTCTTCGTCCGACGGATCAGGCTCTTCGTCCGACGACTCGCGCCCATACACAATCCCCATTGAGTTGTTGTACTGTATCTCGTGAGCATCGTAACTTGAGCGCTGCCGACCTACGATTCCCAGCGCTTTTCCACGACCAGCAGACATAAAAAGGCGGGTTTCTACTGCAAGGCAGGACCTTGATTATTCGCGCCGCGCTCGTCACTTGCGGCAGTGCCGTCCCTCGCTCGGCCAGATCCTGGGGCGACGGGAAGGCCTCTCCAACGCTTTTGAGACTGGCGCCGAGACGAGTCCGTTACTGCGCAAGCGCAGCAATGGAAGCGAGGGACGCTTCCGCGTGAGCAGCGTAGGCGCTAGCAAGCTGCGCGTACTGGCCGGCGGTGGACGCGGCGGCCGCAGCGGCGGCCGCAGCGGCGGCCTGTGGCGCCTCGTCGACAGCGGCGGCTTGAGGCGCCTTGTCGACAGCGGCGGCTTTGGGAGCCTTTGTTTTTCCTTTAGCGCCTTTCTTGGTTGGCTTTCGGCTGGGCCTTTTGGCTGCGCTGACTCGCTTTGCGGCCTCCTTACGGTTGGCTTGCTTGCCGGATTTGGGCTTGCCTCCTCCTGCTGCGCTGGCACCTTTGGTTGCGCTGGCACCTTTGGTTGCGCTGGCACCTTTGGTTGCGCTGGCACCTTCTGATGCCTCGGTCGGCGTGCCGGCCAAGACAGAGAGAGCGCCCAAGTTGTTGGCGACGCGCTCGTTCACGTCCTGTACCGTCACCTTGCCCTTCATAAACTTGTCGATCGTGAGTGCGTCCTCTTCGCCAAACAACTTGGCCAACAACTCGTTGATCGAGTCGATGTGCTCCTTTTTGTGCTTGAACCCCTCGCCGTTGGTGATCGAGTCGATGACGACGGTGTTGATGAACTCCATGCAGTTCTTGGGGTGCAAGCTAACCAGCTGGGCCAATTGGAACAGCGCAAGAGGAGGGTTTGCGACCATTCCTGCGCCGATGCTTGCTACCTTGAAGCAAAAAAAGGCCTTGGTCAAAGTGCAAAAACTCTTGGCTCTGGCTTTGAGTGCCTTAAGCAGAGCTTCTTTGTCCTCCCGGACATGCTCAAGCTTGTCGCCCACAGTGTCCAACAGCTTTCCATAATCTGGCGTTTTGACCCCCACCCGGCTGGCGGCACTTTTGACATTTTTCCACCCCGCTTTCATCGTCTCCGACATAGTGCCCTGCGCGTCAAAGGAACGCGTATGATAGCCTTGCTCTGAGCATGCTTCGGTCCATTCGTGCATGTGGTCCGCAATGGCGTCGCAGCCGCACCACCCTCCCCCGGCGTCGCACAGCGTTTGTTCCGACAGCCAGTCTTGGCACGATCGCATGTCGGGCGCGATTTGCGACAGCGTGCTGGTTTGACAGAGTAAACTGGCAGCATCAATTAATAACAACCTCCGCCGCCGGCCACCATCGGGCGCGGCAGAAACATGTCCTGCGACAACGGCTCGTCGTCGGGCAGGGCGTCCTGGCCCTCCCCGGCCGATTCGGCGCGAGGGGCGGCGCACAGGCGCTCTTCGCGCAGCTCGAGCAGCCGCTCGCGCACGTCCAGCAGCATGCGCCGCTCGTCCAGGGCTTGCTTGCGCTCGGCCAACCGCTCGGCTCGAGACTCGAGCCGTCGCGCGCGCCGCTTCAGCTCTTTGCGAATTGCGCTGAGCCCGACCCGCGTCTCTCGATGCGCGTCGTCGCGCATTCTCGCCGCGAGCCGCGCCTCTTTTGCACTCGTGGCTCGCGTGGCCTTGACCATGATCTCTCGCGAGTACATCCGCAAGCTTGTGTCGTCGGTCGCTGGGACCCGTGAGGACTGACTGGCGGCCATGGCGTGCGCTCGGGACGGTCGCAAGTGCAGCAGGCCCACCAGCGACTCGATTCCCGATCCACCCAGCGGGTCAGGGTCAATGACGTCAACCGTGTCGAGCACACTTCTGCGTCATATGCTCTTCAAGTAACGCGCGTCACTTCCTCGACGGGTCAAAGATCAACAACGAGCTGGCTTGGCGGCGCAAGTGAAGATCAATTCCTTCGGTTGGACCGCGGCTCGGCATCTCGTTGTCATGCAAGCTTGCAGCCAAGCAAGTTTTGAGACCATTCCCGCTGGCGTTCGGTACACGCTGCTGCAGTACCCCGACTTGCAATCCTCTACGGTCGGGTACCTTGAGCGCCACGACGAACGACGCTTGACGGTTCAGCTGCAGCGGCAGGCCCCGCGCGACTTTGACGCTTGTGAAGACGGCTGCTGCAGACGCCGTCGGCGCGAGCTCTTTCAGGCGCGGTGCGTGACGGACGGCCGACACGTCGTCCGGCTCCATCGTTCGAGCTTTGTTTCGGAATCGGTCGACTGGATTATGGTTTCCACGATGGTCGGCCGAGGAAGGTGTCTGCAGACGGTTTACATGTCGGCGGCGGTCGAGCACCCGACCGCCGAAGCGGCGTCGTTACACCCGCTGCACAAGCTGAGCGCCTGGGACAGTCAGGGGCTGTCGGCCCCAGCCTGTTTGACTCTGGCCATCGGGTCGAGCCTCGCAGCGGAAAGAGCCGTTTCTCGAGAGGGCATGGGTTGAGGGTTTGGGCGGCGGTTGGCAGGCGACGCCGGCTCCGACGCAACGACGCGACGCGCGCGGGCGCGTGCTTCGCAGCCATTGCCCTCTTATCCGTCGACGTCTTTGGGCGGACGCGCTGTTGACGCCGTGTGGGCCACCGGCGACCCCTGAGAATTCTCTACGGGGGGCCCGCATGGTGAAGGAGCAGGCCTCGATACGAGACCAGAGGGGTGTCGCGGCTGCCGGTGGGGGCTGGAGATTGCGATCCGCTCGGCAGTTTGCGTTGAACGCGTTGTGTAGGCGCGACCCCCCTGGCTCTTTTCCCCCGCCCCGCGTATTGGACGATATGACGCGTGACAGCCCCAGGAGCCCAAGGAGCTCCGAGCCCGAGCCCGAGCCGGCGTCGACGACGACCGCCCACGTCACGGTGCCGTGGATTACCCCTTACGAGTGGGCCCGCGTCGTGGGCCATCGGGCGGCCGAGCTGCAAGACGGAGCGGCGCCGTACGTCGATCCTTGGCGCAGCGAGATTGACACGGCCCGGCAAGAGTTGACGGAAGGACATCTGCCGTTTGTGTCTCGCCGGGCGCAGCCAGGAGCTCGGAACCGCTTCGAGGACTGGCCCGTGTCGGCCCTGGACCTCGAGCCGTCGGGGGTGCCCTACCCGGCATGGGCGCCGCGGCTTCAGCTGCCCGCGGCGGCTGACGACGTGCGCTCCCGTGCCGACGCGGGCGACGAGGCGGCGGCGGACGTGCGGCTGGCAACCGACGAAAGGAGCGAGGCGCAAGGGCGACGGCCATTTCTCAGCCCACCCCGTGCCAAAGCCACCCCCGCCTGCCGGTGACGCGCTTTCTGGATCGCGCGGGCTCTGCTTTGTTTGCGCTTGCTGCAGCGTCATGGGCTTGTGCAGCAGCTGCGGGCCGTGCTGTGGGCGCCGGCGGCGCTCCGGCTCGTCCGTTCCCCAGCCAGACTCGCCCCGCGCGCTTTGGCCGCCCGAGCTCAGCGTGCGCTTGCTGCCTCCCAGCGGTCCGCCCCCGACGCGCTGGTTTGACCCCCGGCCTGCCATGTCGACCTCGTACCGCCCGCCCAGCGGCGACATTAGTGAGCTGGGCGCCCAAGGGTACGACAATGACATGCTGCGCACGAGCGTGATCTGGGGCAGGTTGGTGAGCGACTCCCTGCCTCTGGAGCGCAGCGCCTCGCCAAGCTTTCCGCCGGCGCCGGCCCTGTGAGGGCCCTACTGTTTTTGAACGCCACGAGCCGAGGCTCGGCTGACACTTGTGGGCTGATGAATTGACACCCCACATCCGACTTTCCGTGCCCCAGAGACGCACGTTGACAGCGATGGCGGTCCGCACAAACGAGCCATCGGCTTGGCAACCGCCAGGGACAGAAGCAAGCTTGATGGGGGCACCCATTCCCACCCTCGCCCGCAGCACACCGAGCTAGCAATGAGCCGTCCCGGGCGTTACCGCCTCGACCGCGTCTTGCTCGGGCAACGCGATTGAGCAAGGCGAGAGGCGCGTGGGCAAGACGCGCGCCGAGATGGCTCCGCGGTCCGGCACCGGCCATGCAAGCGAGGCTTGGGGCAGCAGCGGGAACGGCGCCGCCTGGCCACCCCTGCAGGCAATGCCCACCCGCCAGCAGGTCTAGAGCCCTGCTGCGGAAGCGTCGACCACTCGTCTCGGGGCCGTTCCAGGAACATTGGCCGCGACGCTGGTCGCGGCACGGGCCGCTCGCTGCTAAACAGCGGAGGCTGCTGCTGCGGCCAATGCTTCATCTGGGCCGGGGGCTTCAAGGCTTCTGGACTGGCGTTGCCCGCCTCGACAGGTGCGTCCAGGGCGCCTTCGTTGATGATGTACAGCGCGTAGTGGCGGATAAAGTCGGTCAAGCTTAGGGGGCTCTTTTGCAGCATGCCGTGGGCGGCCCACATGGCCTCCTTTGGGCTAAGCGTGGGGTTGCTCAGGCGAAAGTCGATCATAAACAGACTCCAAGCCGCACAAAAACCCTCAGGGTCACCTGCCAGGTGCTCAAACTCCACGCCTTGCATGGACTGCAGCGATGGGCAAAACCCGTCAATGTCCCCGAGGCCTTGGTAGTCAAGCCCAAACTCGGTGTGCACGGCTGCTTTTAGCATTTCGTCCATGGCTTGAGGGCGAAACTTTGGTGCCAGGCTCATAAAGCCATTGGGGTCAAAGAGCTGCACCTGCTTGTTCTCCTGATCGAAAAAGAGCACCGTCGCGTGCCCTTCCGTGATCGAGAGGCTGATGGTCAGCGACACGGCCAGCAGGCGGGTGCTGCAGCGGGAAAGGGCCCTGCGAATGCTGTCCACCGGCACCATCAGCAGGTCGAGGTCCGCCGAGATAGAACTGCCCTTGGGGTACCATGACATGCCTGTAAAGCCATCGATCTCCATTACAACATTCTTTGACGAATCATTGAGATTGGCCTCGGTGTAATAAACGAGGGGGCCGCTTTCGGTCAAAACGCACCCGGCTGTACCGTGCTTGCGCTGAATAAAGCTGAGGAACTTTTGTTCGTTCCGCGCAAACTTAATGTCGTAGGCAGCGCCCTCTCGATCATGGACAATGACGTCGAGCGCAAAGTTGAGGGCAGGCTGCACGCGCAGGTCCATCTCGCGTGCGCAGATGGCGTTGGTAACCGAGGTTGGGAGGGGGTCGGCCGTCAGCGCTTGCCACACGGGGGCAGGGGACGGAGACCGCCCATTATCCAGGATCGCATAGACAAGGCTCTCAAAGCTGGGATATTGGTTGCAGTTGCTGGTCGGGTCCTGCAGCTTGACCGTGACCGACCCGACCACGTCAGCGTCATTGGGCCCTGGTCTGGTCTGGAATCGGAACCGCGTCAGCGTGAACCACAGGCCGTACGGCGCAAAGTCAATGTGCCGCGCCAACAAAAGAGGATGCTCCACGGAAAAGTGTTTCGCTCCTCCGGCCCCGTCTTGAAGACCCCATAGTCCGTACTTGTTGCTATACGTGGTGCCATCGCTCACCGTCAGGGTGGTCAGGTAGTCGGGATGGTGGTCAAACCAGAACATGAGCATGGTCAGCGGGCATTTTGGGTACAGCCTGCTGTTGACCACGGCCTCATTTGCCGACGCCATCGGAGGATTTTCTCCGTCGATATAAGCCTTGCATATTTTCGTCAAGCCGCATACGAGGGGCGCACCGGCTCGGGCCGGCCAGGATTGAGGTGGAGATGCGTCCGACACACACACGGCAACTTTGAGAGAGGCATGTTAATTTCGTTGGCTTGTTCACAAGCCCAGAGTAAAGCATTCCCCACGCACGACCGGCCCATCAGGAATCGCAGCGCACACAAAGACTCGCTCTCTCCACAGTTCATCTCCAACCCACTCTTCGAGCCCCAGCTCGGGCAGCAGGTCTCTCACAGCCGCGAGCACAGACCTGCCTGCAGGCACATGGACACACACAGCCTTGACGGCCACTCGGGGAGCCGAAACGCGCCCAGTGTGTTTGGCCCAGGCATTGGCGGCGCGTTTGTCGTGGCCTGGCCGGTAAACGATCACCTGCTCCGGCCGCCACTTGCCGTGTGCTTGTTTTCCGCAGACAAAGACGCCGTACTTGGCATTGGCTTGCTTGACGGCGTACTCTTGCGCCGCGATCGTAACCCCGCGCGTCGGGCGCTTGGGCGCAATCACCTTGCCCCCCACCTGTTGACGAGCAGTGCGCTTCGTTCGAGCCATGCCGACGTCAAGGTAGAGACGGGTAGAGCCGGCGGTGGAGCGGAGACGGCGTAGGATCGAAGTGTAACGGCGAGGAATTGGCAGAGGGTAGAGCCGGCGGTGGAGCGGAGACAGCGTAGGATCGAAGTGTAACGGCGAGGAATTGGCAGAGGCTTGAAATGAGGTGGCGCAATGAAGGACTCGCTGATGCGTTGCAGGTAAATGAGGCACTGGAGAAACTGAAAAAGCGAACAAATACTCAGCATGCACATGTACCCCTATGTGACGTGGTACTGGGGTACGTGTGCTCGAGTCGACCGAAATTAGCTCGGCAATTATCAGCACCTGACCCCTAGCTCATGTTACAAAAATGCCCAGAGAAGTTCAACGATGCGCCTTGTTGGCCGGACGAGTCTGTCAACTGCTTCGGGCTCCGTGGTCAACGCGATCGCAGCCCACGCCGATAACGTCGGCCTCGGCACTTTCGAGCTGACCCGGTTACGAGGGTGCTTCGAGAACCGCGGCCACCACGGGCATAACGCGGTCCATAGAGGCCTGGAGGCACTGGGTATACTCACTGACCAAGTCAATCTCGCTGCTGGTCCGAGCATACACGATGGCGGCTTTCAACGTGTAGACCTGCAACGCGATGACGTCGACTTCTATCGCGGCGCGCGTGTACAGAGCGGCAGTAGATGCTGTCATCACCGGGAGGAAATTGCCCCCTATTCGAGGAAACGCAGGCCCGTACGACACGTTGCCAGAGGCGACGTCACAGCGCATGCGTAAGAAAGGTCGTCGCACACGTTCGATCGTATCTATCTGAAAAAGGCCGTCGGCAAAGGCTTCGGCGACCGCGTTGGTGACGCCGGCTTCGTGGAGCACATGCTTAGCGTACCCTGCAAGCAGAACGCTGTTCAAGCGAGCGATGTCAAAGCAATAGAAAGCAACAGAATCCAGGGCGTTGTCAAAGCCCGCCTGGCTCTGCACCGCTTCGGGCCACAGATGGTTCTCAAGCAGGCTCAGCAGATCGTTAGCGGCGGCTGAGCGCTGATTGTACCACGCGACGGCGACCGGGGATATTGCAGCTCCTGTGGCAGCCAGCCACCCTCGTTCGTAACCTCTCAAGGCCGCAATGTCCATCCTCAGTATGGCATGAACATGTGTGAGCGCCTGAACAGGGGTGCTGCCGACGGGGGGCAAGGTGTCGAGTGGCACGTAGACCTGCCCGCTCACGTAGTAAAGCTGAAGCCGAGGCGCGTGCATGGGCAGAAGAAGATCGGGGGTGGTGACCGGGATACCCAAGAGCGCCAGGCGAGGGGTCCACGGGTCGTTATCGTCGATTTCGGGGCTGGCTACAGCACCCGGGGCATCAGCAGGTACGAATGGCGCGTCGGGGGCCCCCTGAGGCCCAGGGGCGCTGCGAGGAAAGTCGTCGATCCGAGCCCGGCACATCGGGCACGTCGGGTCGTCACCGCCGCTCTCCTGGCGGTTCAGCCAGCCGTACAGACACTCGCTGCAAAACAGCTGGCCGCACGGCGGGGGTTCTCCATGGCGCGCGTCTGCTCCTTCATGGCGCACCGGGTCCTTGACCAGACGCTGGCAGACGGGGCACCTCTCCCCGCAGCAGTACCCAGAGGCTGTTGTGTGCGGCTCGCACACCAGCTCTTTCTGTTCCTCGTCAAAGTACTGGCCACGAGGGCAGTCGGGTCGGGACGGGAGGCGCGCTGGCGGGGGGCTTGCCGCTTCACCCGGCTCTTCGGGCTCGGCGCCACCGGCCACCTGCTGCCAGCCGACCCCGCTCAGATCGTTCCGACTCTGGGCGCCAGACGCGCGGCGGGCCATCCCGCTTCGCGGCACGGATGGAACGCTGGAACTCCCAGACTGAGCCATTCTGTTTTTCGAGCGAGTCGCAGCGCCAATAATTCGATTGACCCGACTGCCTGCCCACCGTGCAAGTGCAATTAGTCTTCAGCCAAGCTTGGCTCCGCGGCCACCATGATCATTCCGGGGTCCGGACAGGCCTGGAGGCACTGGATATACTCGTTGACCAAGTCAATCTCACTGCTGGTCCGAGCATACGCGAGAGCGACTCCCAGCGTGTAAACCTGTAAGACGATGACGTCGGCTGCGACCGCGGCACGCATGTACGCAGAATCGGTGTCGTATGTCATCACCTCTGGCAGAAAGAACGCGGCAGATCCCGACACGTCGCCCGAGGCCAGGTCGCAGCGTGTGCGTATATAAGGTCGTCGCACGTTCTGGAACGACTCTACCTGAACAAGGCCGTGGGCAAAGGCCTGGGCGACCGCGTTGCTGGCGCCGGCTTCGTGGAGCACATGCTCAGCGTACCCGGCGGCCAGAACGCTGTTCAAGCGACCACTAACGAAGAAGTAAAAAGCCACAGACTCCAAGAGGTCGTTGTTGAAGCCCGCCTGGCTCTGCACCGCCTGAGGCCCCAGATGGTCATTGATTAGGTGCTCCAGACCGTCAGCGGCGGCCAAGCGCTGATGGGACCACTCAACGGCGGCCCGGGGCATTGGACGTCCCGTCGCAGCCTCCCACCCTTCTCTGTAACCTCTCAAGGCCGCAATGTCCATCCTCAGTATGGCTTGAAGAAACTTGATCGCCTGAAGAGGGGTGCTGCCAAGCGGAGGCAAGACGTTGAGTGGAGCGTAGACCTGCTCGTCCACATAGTAAAGCTGAAGGCGAGGCGCGTGCACGGGCAGAAGGAGATCTGGGGTGGCGGCCGGGATGCCCAGAAGCGCTAGGCGATGGGCCCACGGGTCGTTCGCGTCGATTGCGGGCCTGGCTCTAGCACCCGGGGCATCAGCAGGGACGAAGGGGGCGTCCGGAGCCCCTTGAGGCCCGGGGTCGCTGCGAGGAAAGTTGTCGATCCGAGCCCGGCACGTCGGGCACTTCGGGACTTCCCCGCGGCTTTCCAGGCGGTTCAGCCAGCCGTACAGACATTTGCTGCAAAACAGCTGCCGGCACGAGTTTATTTCTTCATGGCACACCGGGTCCGTGAGCGCATCTCCGCAGATGAGACACGCGTCCTCGCAGCAGTACCCAGACCCTGTTGAGTGCAGCTCGCACACCAGCTCGTGTTGTTCCTCCTCAAAGTACTGGCCGCGAGGGCAGTGAGGTCGGGACGGGCGACGCGCTGGCGGTGGGCCTGCCGCTTTGCCCGGCTCTTCGGGCTCGGCGCCACCGGCCACTTTCTGCCAACCGACCCCGCTCAGACCGTTCCTATTTTGGGCGCCGGACGCGCGGCGGGCCATCCCGCTTCGCGGCACGGGCGGAACGCTGGAATTCCCGGATTGAGCCATAGTTCGCTTTTTGAACGAGTTGCACCGCACAGATTTTAGCCCGACTGCCGGCGGGCGCAACTACAGTCTGGTATCATCCAGCCCAGCCCAGCGCACCCTCCGAGCCCGCGTTGGCTAGATCGATTTCAAACCCGAACAGTCCACGGCCAACGTGGTCGATGGACAAGTGCTCGATGGCTGTCTCGAAGCGCTCGATGCAAGCCCGAGCCCATCGATGTTCCTCGTGCGTCGGGCCGTGCAAGTGGTCCACCTTTGCCTGGTAGACGTTTAGGAGAACAAGCTCCGCCCGCATCGCCGCTTGGAAAAAGGCAACGATCAGGTCCGCGTCCGCGCTCACCCGCAGCATCGGCGAGCCATGTTCCTCCAGAACACCCGTCTCCAAATCGCAACGCATGCGAAACGTCGGACGAAGCAGTGGCCCATCCCAAGGCGCTTCGCTCGCAAACAGACTCTGGACTACTTCTGCTTCTTTGCCGCCCGCCCAGAGCGCTGCCAAAGAAACATTGATACGGTCAACCCGTGCGGGCACCCCGTCCCCTAGTGTGTTCTCAACGTGCTCCACCAGGTGAACCAGGCAGTCCCCCAGCAGCCGATTCACCCTGCCGCACCGGTCGAGCCACACCTGACGGGCTTCCTCGACGGGACGGTGCCCTTGACGCGCCTCCTGCTCTTGAAGCGCTTCTTCATAGCCAGCCAGAGCCACTTCGTCCATGTTTTGCAGCGCGAGGACAAACTCGAGCGCCTGTATCATCGTGCTGCCTGCCGGCGGCAGGTTGTTGAGTGGAACATAGGCTTCCTCGGCCGCGTAGTAAATCTGAAGATGCGGCGCGTTCAGGCTCGGGTCGGGAGCGGGGGGCTCGACCGGAATGTTCAGACGACCTCCCCCGTGCACCGGCTGACGGCAAAGCGGGCATCCTAGATCGGGTTGGGTACGGGTCCAAGCCGACAGACACTGACGGCAAAACGCTTTCCCGCATCCCGGATCATGCCACACCGACACGCCGTTGGGCCATCGAGCGCCTCGAGGCAGACGGGGCACGCCGGCATGCAGCAGTACCCGCCCCACGGGCGCGGCAGGCACGCCAGGGTAAGCTATCGTTTGCGTGACGTGGCCAGGGTGATTTGACACGATGATTTGCGTGACGTGGCCGATGATAGGGTTGGAGCTGCATCACCAACCAACGGCCGCGGCCGTCGGCGTACGCGTCAGCTCCTCGCTTTGCGGCGTCCCACTCGGTCGGCGTACGGCTGAAACCGGACCAGCTTGGCCAGCTCGACCCACAGCTGCCGGTAGTAGTGCAGCAGCACCGCGTCGTTGACCGCAGAGTGGCGCGCGAGCAGCCGCCAGAGCGCAATCGTCTCCTTGTCGGACAGGTACTCGCTCATCCACGGGCGGAGGGGGTCGAGGGCGTCGCTGCGGAGCGGCTCGGGCGACGAAGGCACGGGCTGAAGGGTGTTGTGCCGCCCGACGCACACCAGGGTTCGCGGTCGGCCGAGGTGGCTGTAGGTAAAGCGCAGCACGTTGGGACCGCGAAGAGCAAATGCGTCAAGGCGCCCGTGGCGCTGGTGAGCTTGGCGGGCCGTTGCCAGGCAGCGCAGGCGCGCGAGCAGCGGGCGCTCGCCGGCCCAGCGGCGCTGCGCAAGCAACCAGGGCGCCAGAAAGGCGTGCTGCTCGTGCCACGCCAGGCCGGCGCGGCCCGGAACGCTCAAGCGCAGGCAGGTCGTAATGTACTTGGTGCGAGCGTGGGGCGGCAACCGGGCTTTGGTGACTAGGGTCGGATCCTTGAGGGCCGCGGCGGCGAGGCTCTGGAGGCAGCACGCGCGCAACGACAGCGGCGACGACGGCATTGGCACAAATTGGTTGGGCGAGACGCTGGCTCGGGATGTGCGTGCCCGAGCCGGGAGCGGCGCGCCTGGGCCCCTTCCCCAACAACGGTTGACTGCCAGGTCCAGAGGGGAGAGCCAGCACGAGGCGGAGAGGCGGCAGGGGCGACTGGCGCTCGAGGCGCCAGGACACGCGCCTTAGTTTTGCGCAACCCCCGAGCCGACCCCATGGCAGCGCAGCAGTCGTTTCGCGCAAGCGCTGACCCAAGCCCGCAAGTGACGTTTCTCGTCGGGCCGCCGCGCGCGCGCGTCGAGGCCGCCCTGGCGCTGTTGGCGCGCGACGCGTCCGACGCCAGCTTGGCCGTGTGCCCAGGCCCAGTGGCAGTGCGCCAGACCGAGGCGTGGCTGCGCGCCGCCGGTCGGTCGGCCGAGGGTCGGGCGGTCGAGCTGACCGAGTGGCTGACGTGGCCTGCGCAGGACCGGGCCCGGCCCACCGTGCTGCATTTGCCCGCTCTGGGGCCGCAGTGGCCCTCGCCGACGCTGAGGACGGCTCTGGCAACCGCTTGCTCGCGTGGGCACGCGGCTACCGTGGTTCAAGCGTCCAGGCCGCCCGACGCGGGCCCGGCCGACGTCAGCAGCGCAGAGGAGGCCCCGCTCGCCGACGCCGGCTCTGTGCGCGCCAGCGTGTGGGTCATGGACGCGTGGGCGCCGGCCGCCGTGGCAGAGGCGCTCCTGGCGCTGGCGGCGCTGCAGCCAAGCAACGAGGCCATCTTGGTGGCCGACCCGGAAGTGCACGACGCCACCGTCGCACTGCAGGCCGCTCGGAGCCTGCCGAGCTCGGTGCACAGCGTGGCCAGCGCACGCGGGGCCGTCTGGGACCAGGTGGTCGTGGCGACGCGCGGCCTGACGCACGCCGACGAGCTGGCCGAGGCCGAAGCCTGGGTCCGGTCCGACGTGTGGTTTGCGGAGACGGTGGACGACCCAACCGCGCAGCTGCAGCGCCGGCTGGCGGCGGACGCGAGCGCGAGCCAGCGCATGGCGCCCGCGCTGGTGCGCAAGTACCTCAGCGTCAGCGTGCCGCACGTCCTGCTCTCCAGCAGCGGGTCGGGCCCGCACCCTCTCGAGCTGCCCACGCGCGACTACCTCCGCCTGGCGCGCGGCCTCGGGACCGCCGGCTCGCTGGACCTGGAGCAACGGGTTCGCGCCCTGAGCGCGGCCTGTGGGCTCGGAGGTGCGGGGCCAACCGTCGGGCCCGGGCTGACCCTCGCCCCCCCCGGCCCGGTCAGCGACCCGCCCTTTCTCGACACTCTCGAGCTGCACTCGACGCTGGCGCTGGTCGGCGAGGCGCACCTGGCTCGGGCCCTTGACCAGGCCCGAGGCACCAAGGTGCAGGCAGAGCTGTGGACCCGCGAGGACGTCAGCCCCGCCCGCTTGGCCCATCGCATCGACGTGCCCGACCGGCTGGCAGCCGGCGTGGGCGACTACCTGGAGCGGGAGAGCCGAGTCGACCACCTGCGCCGAGCGTACGCGACGCCTGCGCTGCGCTCGTGCCTGCTGCAAGGGCTGCGGGCGCACCTCGCGCAGGTGTACGGGGACGACCCCGACCTGGGCGTGGACGCGCTGATTGCAGCCATGCGCGCTGTTCCGGTCGGCGAGGTCGGCGCTGCTGGTTCGGGGCTGGGCTACTGCCTCCTGCCCAGCTGCGTCACTGCCAGCGGCCTGGCGCGGCTGCGGGCCGGTGCCGAGCGAGCAGCTCGAGGAACGGCCGACGGCGCCGACCTGTGGCGGGCCGCGCTTTTCCACGAGGTGCTGCACTTGCGCCGGTGGGGCGAGCGCGCCAAGCTGTTGCGCGCAGCGCTGAGGGCTGAGCCGCACCCGCTGCCGTGGTCGGCGGCCGCCGATGCGCGGGTGCACGCGCGGCTGGCGCAGGTCGCTCGCGCCTTTGTGGCGCAGTGCGTGGCGCCCGACGCGGACACGGCCAGCGCCGCGGTGCTGGTACGCCGCGACCTCCGCTGCGGTCGGCGCCTGTGCGGCACCGTTGACCTGGTCGTTCCCGCGGGCGACCCCGGCGGCTCGGGCCCGCTGACCGTTCGGTGCGTCGGCACCTCGCTTCGCGACGAACCCGCGGAGGACGTTCTGCAGGCGTGCCTGGACCTCGCGACGCTGCCTGGGGCGCAGGCGGCGTGGGCCGTCAACCTGTGGCTCGGGCAGGCGCGGTGCGTGTCGGCGAAGGCGCGCGCGCCGCGCGCGGAACTTTAGTGCAAAGGACGTCTCTCCAATAAGCCCGCCTTGGAACGCAATCGGCACCGCCATGCCCACTTGCGACACGTGCCGACTGAAACAAGTTGCAGCGTCCGTGCCTCACAGCGAGTGCACCACGTGCCGGCGCTACCGCGCCAGCCACTCGGGCGCGCGCAGGCCCGAGGCCCTGGTGGCGCGCGCGCGCGTCCAGAGCCAGGACAAAGCCTTGGGGCGAACCCCAGCGTGCGACCAGTGCCAGACCCAGAAGGGCCCGTTCGTCTACCACGCGGTCGCCGACCGCGACCTGCGGCTCTGCCACGACTGCGACTGGGACGCGGACGCCAACCCCGCGGCTTCTGCGAGCGTGCCGCGGCGCGTCAGCACCACCTCCGAGTCGAGCGTGGCTGCGACAGCGTCCCCCGCACCACCGACGCCAGGCCCAAGCGATCCACGCCAACCACCATCACCCCTGCGCGACCGCCAGCCAGCCGCCGCGGCGTCGCCGTGCGTCAGCGACACGTCATTCGACGACTGGCCGAGCGACAGCGATGACGGCCGACCTAGCCCGTCCCCAGCCGGCTCGATCGCCAGCGGCTTGTCCGCGCCCTCTAGCCACGGCGGCTGTGCAGCGGACCCCGACGAGCCAGCCCCGTCGTCCGCCAGCCCACCGCTCGTCCCCACACCCGAGGCCGAAGAAGAGACTGGCTCTAACGGCGACCGCGAGCCTGCAGACTGCGACGGCGAGCTTGCAGACTGCGACGGTGAGCTTGCAGACGGGGACGGGGAGCTTGCAGACTGCGACGGCGAGCCTGCAGACGGGGACGGCGAGCCTGCAGACTGCGACGGCGAGCCTGCAGACGGGGACGGCGAGCTTGTAGACTGGGACGGCGAGCTTGCAGACGGGGACGGCGAGCCTGCAGACTGCGACGGCGAGCCTGCAGACGGGGACGGCGACCCTGTAGACTGCGACAACGACAGCGAGCCCACAACGCTTGAAAGCAGCCAGCCGGGAAGCGAGCCTGCGGACCACGACGACCAGAGCGGCCAAGCCGAAAGGGACCTTGCGGACCACAGCGACAATAGCAGCCAACCAGGAAGCGAGCCTGCGGATTCCGACGACCAGACCCGTCGACCACGAAGCGACTCTGCAGCGGCCATGGGCTCGCCGACGCCGTCGGAGGCATCTGAATGGGAATCAGCCGGTAGCCATACCGATGGCGGTGGACAAGGCTGGCCGCGCCGTCATGCTTCGTTGAGGGATTCGCCCGATCCATCGGACGCCAGCGAACCCGTGGACCGGGCCAGCGCGGCTTTGGATTCCCAACCAACCCTGTCCGCCGCCAGCCCACCTGCCCACTCGGAGCTTGACCCTTGTCCTTCACCGCGCGTCGCCTCGCCAGTCGCAAGCTCGCTTCAGCTCTCGGACGGGAGTGGTCCGGCAACGCGCCAGGCCGGTGCGGCAGCAGCCAGCGGACCGGCATTGTTGGCCGGGCGCCCACCAACCCCGCTCGACCTCGACGTGTCTAGCGACGTTTCGGCTCGAGACCGAGTGCTGGCATGGGTCTCGTCCATCGACGGCTGTTCCGAGGCCTCGTCGCCGACGACCGACTGGTCGGTCGAGGACGGTACGCGAGACCTTCCGGCGGGCATGCCGTGCCCACCCGAGTACTTGCCGGTCCCGGGACCGGCGGGCCAGGCCTCGACGTCTCTGCCAGCTGCGGTCCCTGCCAAAGGTGGGGCAACGGTTGACGCCGACCACCGCGCCTCGCATTCCGAGGCCGCCGCTCAGCAAGCAAGCCAAGACGCGCTGACCACCCAAGCGCCCCCGCGCCCGCCGTCGCCAAGCGCCACCGCGCCTCGCGTCGGGCGGCGCCGAGGGCGGACCGTGCGACAACCTCACCGGGCCAGGGGGCTGCTCAAGGCCGGCCCGCGACCTGCAACCTCCGAGAGCCCGCGTGTCGCGCGACCTCTGAGCGCGCCGGAGCCCGAGCCGGCGCGGCCCACGCCACCGGCGCCGCCGGCAGGCACCCCTGTCCCGACGCGGCGACCCCGCCTCGCCGTTCGTTGCCGCCGAGTGCTCCGATCCGCTGTAATGAATAATTGATGGTTCAAGGGCCACCCAAGAAAGAGCCATCAACCCGCACGCGCATGTTCAGTCAATTAGTGCAGCAGTACAACCGGGCCGTCCCACAGTGGCTCCGCTTCATGGACGGGTCTGTGGTTGGGGGAAAGGCAAGGAGCGCTCGACCGGCTGCCATCCGGCACATGCTGGACATCCTTGACCGACAGACTGGGGCCGACACCTGGCAACACCAAGCGTTCTGGGCGGGCGTTTACGAGGGAGCGGGACGAGTCGAAGCCGAAGGAACCTACATCTGGAACTTGCTCGGCGACGACGCCCTGATTCGATTTGGGGACGTGTCCCAAGACGAGGCCAACCGGATGGCCGCCGAGCTCCCAGCCCCTGTTCGAAACTTTATACAGCACCTCCAGACGGCAAACCCGGCCCATACTCAGGCCATCTTTTACGACGGCCGGCGTTGGGACGACCATTCGCCAGAGTGGGACGCCGTGTACGCGGCGCTGCTGCCGCAGTGCCGGGACTTGCTGGCGGACCCGGGAGACGACGATCACCTCAAGCGTTTGATTCGGACGGCTTACCGAGCCGGGTGCTTGACGGCGCTCGACGTCGATCGGATGGTGACGTTTGCGCTGTACTGGCTCGAGCACGCCAGCGACTCGCAGCCGGCAGAGCTGGCAGCCCAGACGTTTGGCAGTCCCGGGCCACCAGTCGCTTCGCCGAGCTCGGATCCAGCGAGCGCCGGGCTCGGCGGGCGAGCCGCCGCCATTCGGCGCATGTTGGACGTCCTCGACCCAAAGGCGGGGCATCCCGTTCTTGGGTACGAGGTGTTTTGGTCGGGCCTCATGAGGGCGGTCGAGGAAGACGCAGCGGAAGCCGTCTACTGGTTAAAGCTCGTTCGACGCGACGCTTCGCCAGAAGAGGCTGCCCAAGCGGTTGCTCGTCTCCCAGCCGCGGTGAAGGAGTTTGTGCACCACCTTCAAACAGCAACTGACGCCCAACAGAACGCCATCCTTGAAGACAGCGTTCGATGGCACAAGGACGCGCCAGAGTGGGAGGCAGTTTACCAGGCACGGCTTGAGCAGTGCAGGGACCTGCTGACGGACCCGGGGGACGACGAGCAGCTCAAGCGCTTGATCCGGGTCGCCCACAAAGCCGGATGCTTCACGGCGGTCGCCGTGGACCGAATGGTCCAGTTTACGCTGTACTGGCTCCAGCACGCCGGGGATGTGCGAGAGGCTGGCCCTCTGGGGTCGTGGGCCGGGTGGGCCCTGTCGGAGCCGGCAGGCGTGCACGACCTCGAGGCGGTGGGGCACATGCTCAACACCCTTGTTGCCGACGTAGACCCGTCTCAGGAACAAGGCTTGTCCGTGTACCAGGAATTCTGGAACAGCGTCTACGAGGTCCTGGGCAAGCCCGTTCAGGACGGACGGTTTCCATGGGCCTTGATGGGAGAGGACGCGCTAGATCAGTTTGGCGCCATGGACGAATCCCAAGCCGACGAGCTTGCACACACCCTTCTCCCAATCTACGTTTGGGACTTTATGCACCACTTGCAGGGGTTGACAGGGGAACCGCGGGAGCTCGCCTCGAAAAGCTTTACCCAACGAGACAACCACGACAAGTGGGATGAGCATTATCAAATGAGATCTGTGCCCTGCCTGGCCGTGGTGCCAAGCCTGACCGGCGACAGTCTCCGGCGGTTGACGCGGATGGCCTTCTGGACAGGGTGCTCGTACCGAGAGGAGATAAGGCGCATGATCAAGTTTGCGCTGTTTTGGCTCGCAAACTTCCAGCTGTACACGTCCTTGCGGCTCGGCAGCCCTGCCGGACCGCGCAACCTGGGCGTGCCGTATCACCTCGGCAGCAGCGAAAGCGAGCCGCTACACTTGCCAGCAGGATCATCGGCCATGAGCTTGTCGCCCGCCTTTGGCAGCAGCGGAGGAAGCGAGCCCTTCTACTCGTCAGCAGGATCACCGGCCATGAGCTCGCAGCTCGCCTTTGGAAGCAATGGAGGAAGCGCGGCTTACGACACCCCGACTTCGCAGCTGGCCATGAGCTTGCCGCCCGCCTTTGGCAGCAGCGGAGGAAGCGAGCCCTTCTACTCGTCAGCAGGATCACCGGCCATGAGCTCGCAGCTCGCCTTTGGCAGCGATGGAGGAGGCGCGGCTTACCACACCCCGACTTTGCAGCTGGCCGAGCCCGGAGCCAGCGCCGATGGCACGCTGCCCGCAGCATGCCGACCCGAGCCCCGCGTCACCAACGTCGAGGTGTCGGGCGCGCCCGTCGATCCCCGCGCCCGCTGCAACGCGGTTGACCCTGCGAGCGCCGAGGGGCCTGGCCAGCAGTGTCAGCGCTCAGCCACGGTCGTTCGCAAAGGCGGTCGATCCGGTGGGTGCCTGTACTTTTGCGACGCGCATGCCCAGCAGTTTGACGGCACTGACGGCAGCGGGCAGCGGGCCTGCTTCCGGGCTTCTGTCTGACCAACCTCGCCTGCCGCGCTGCGCCACCTGCGAATTTAATATTTACAATCGTCGCTACCAACGTAGCAACTACACATGTCCCGTCGCCGCGTCGAGGAGCAGACGGCCGCGTTCTTTGCAGGGCCGCACGAGAACACGGCGGCCGGGCGCGCAGAGCTCGCGCGCCTGTGGGCTGCAGAGCACGCAGCCCTCAACGCCTGGATGGACGGGCCTGCGGGGCGCCCGTTCTTTGGCCCGGCGTTCCACTTGTACCAGCCTCCGGACGAACCGGCCGTGTGGCTGCCAACGGACGACGAGCTCAACGTCCCGTGCACGCTGGCGCCCAGCGAAGACGCGTGCGCTGCCTTGCCGCCCTGCGCGTGGCAGCCGGGCTCGTGGCTGCCGTGGCGGGCCGGCGCGTGCGTCCTGGACCCGACGGCCGTGCGCAGGGTGCATCGCCTCTTGGAGGCGTGGGCGAGCTCGAGTGATGGCGACGCGGACGTCAAGCTACTGCGCGCAGGACCCATCTTGAAGGCCCTGGCCGCGGAGCGCGTGCCGGCCATGGTGATGGACCTGGCCCGCCAGACCGGGACGGGCGCCCAGGGCCTTGCTCTCATCAAGGCCTGGCAACGGGACGGCCTCGGGGCCCCCGACGAGCAGGCTTCCGCGGGGGACCTTCTGGCGGCCTTGCACGTGCTGGCGTCCCTGGTGCTGGCCGGCCCCGAGGCCCTGCCGCACGCCGGGCACCAGCGCGGTGAGCTGGCGGACATGCTAACGGCCATGCTGAAGCTCAAGGCGCCGCTGGCCTGGCGCATGGCAACGTCACGCGCCCTGCTGGCCGCCATGGGCGGTCGCGGTGCTGCTGCCAGCACGTCGGTGCTCCGCAACTTGACGCCGGGATCGCCTCGGCTCATGGGGCTCATGTTCGTCAGCATCATGCTGGCAAACTTTGCGCTGGCCGCTGGAGGCCCGGACCCGTCGGGGGCCAGCGCCCCAGAGGCGTGGGCGGGCCAGAGGCCTCTGCAGGCGACACTGGCGTCGCCAGCGCTGCGGCACCGCGAGTACATGTACAGCGCGCTGGACCCTCGCAAGCGTGCCCGATCGGCCCGGGCAGCGCCAACCACCGAAGAGGACGAGGAGAGCGACGACGACGACGCGGTCAAGGCCAAGATGCTGCTAGCCTACGCGGCGGCGCCGGGCGCCATGGCGGCCGAAGAGAAGGGGCGCCGCAGCGTCACGGACGGCACGTTTTCCACGGCCGAGTGGCGGGCCTTTTGCAACACGGCGTCCGAAGGCGTCACCGGGGAACGCGCGTGGTCGGCCAGCCGCCCGCCGCCGGTGCAACGGCTCGTTCGCCTCGCAAACGCGTACCTGACTGGCAGCTCGCAGGTGCGGTACCGCGCGTTTCGCATCTTGCACAGCGCCCTCAGCAAAGAGATGGGCCCGGTGGTCGCCAAGGCCGTGGCCCTGGGCGTGCAGATCAACCCAGAGACGATGCTGTCCCTGTCCAAAGCGGCCCACGCAGGGGACGCGGTGGTCGACGCGACCGCTACCGCCGGCCGGTGGCTAAGCGCCCTCGGTCGCCTGGCGGGCGTTGCCGTTCCCTAAACATTCATTGTTTTGTGCCCGGGCGTTCTACGCCTCGCAAGCCAGTCGGTCCTCCGGTGGGTTGCTCGCGGCCGGTCGCCAATGCGCCAACACGGAGGGGGGGGGGAGGAACGGATTGTAAATAAAGCATGCCTTCCCACCCAAGGAGAAACTCGCCCGGGCAGGATGGACACGGGATTGGATCGACCCCCCCGAGCGTGGCAAGCAACGCCCGCGTTGCAACGGTTCCAGGGTCACATGCAAGACTTTGACCCATCGAGGCTGATCGACCTGATGCAGGAAGCGGTGCCAGACTTGGACCGCGAGGCCACCGCAGAGGAGGCCCAGAGGAGGCTGTGGCAGTGGTCGGTCGAAGACAACCAGGCTCAGGCGGTGCTGGGGGCTGGGGGCTCTGCGGCAGGACACGGGTCGGCCAAAGGCCAGCGACCGGCGCGGAGGGCCGAGCGCGCTCGCCTTGCGGCAGCCGATCGACGGGACGACGACCAGCAGCGGCGAGCGTCGTCTCACGCCGAGAGAGCAGTCCGAGAACGAGAGCGTGCGCGGCGCATGCGCACGCCCGTGCCCTGCGCTGGGGTTGCGAGAGAGGGCAGGTGCTCGGAGCGGCTCGGTTGCCAGTGGGCCCTCTCTGAGGGCCGCTGTGAGACCGCCGCAGGCAGCCCAGGCGCCGCGTGGGACTTTCTGGCGTCGCGCGATCGAACCCAGCGGACTCATTGGTTCTACGACCCCTCGACGCTGCAAGACCTGGCCCGACTGCCTCTCCGAGCCTGGTGCTTGGAGCTCGCCGACCCTCGGCTGCGGACCCCCCTGGCGCTCGTGTGGGAGGCGGCAGACGGCCACCGCGCGTCGTTTGGGGACACGGTGGCCGCGTTCTACGTCACGGCCAGCTTTGCGTTTGCCGCGTCGGGCGACGACGGCCTGACAGCGACCCAAGCGGTCGCGGCGCAGGACCTGCTGGTCCTGCTGGTGGCCATGCGCAGCCCGCTGGCGTGGTGGATTGACCTGACCGACACGTTTGTTGCCGGGCTGGTCGGCGGCGTGTCCCCCGCGGCTCGCGGGCCGGCGCCAGGGGCCCTCCCCTTCGCGACCAAGGCCATCCTGACGACCCTAGCGCTGACCTTGCTCTTTGGAAGCGCGGCGGCCACGGCCACGGCCGCGGGCGCCGGGTCTGCGGCTGCTGCGGCGGCCGTGGCGGCCGCCAACGTCACGAGCGCCGTCGGCCTGGCCACCCGCACGAGCATCGCCAGCCCGGAGCTAATGTCGCTGCTGCAGCACTCGCTCTTGCAGGTGGTCAACGGCACGGGTTTGTGGCTGACGACCACCGGCTCTGCGGCTGCCGTGGAGTACGTGGGCCCGACGCTCGTGAGCTTTGCCGACGGCGTCCAGACGTACTGGAAGCTTGCCCGTGCGGTTGTTCAGCGTTCGCCCGACAGCGGCGCCGCGCAGATCGTGGCCAGCACGATCGACGCGCGCCTCAAGCAGCTCAAACAGCTCATGGTGAACCACGGCATCGACGCGGCGGCCGTCGTGACGACTGAGCAGACGGCCGTGCTGCTCGACTACGCGCAGGTGGCCGGCGTTCTGCAGCACGTTGCCAACGGTGGGCTTGGCGACCACCGGGGCGGACAGAAACTGGCGTACCTAGCGGCTCGAAATGCGCTACAGCGCATGGCGCAGGCCGATCCCATTGCGCTGGCAGCTAGCTTCCTGATGGAGTCGGAAGGCGGAGCGACCGTCGACCTGCAGCGTGCGATTCATGAACTATGGCTCAAACTCAAGCTTCAGGTGATGCGGGTGGCCCGTCACCTGCACAGAAGCCAGGACGACATTCACATTCGCTCGGCCGGCGCACGCTTTGCCACCGAAGGGCCATCCGTGCCGGCGTTGGAAGCCCCTCAGTTCGTGCAGGACCCGTCCGAGTGGCGACGCGCCCGGGCCACGGCGCTGCACGCGTTCCTCCTCGCCAGGGACGCCGGCACGGCGCTGCTCGAGGCCCTGCGGTTCGGCGAACCGAGCGATGCCGTCGCGTTCATATCCAACATGCTGTTTGACGCCACATCGCAGATTGCGCCCGTCCACCGACTGGCGGGCCTCACGCCCACGAGCTCGGCGCTGTCTGGCTTGAACGTCGCTCCAACGTCCAGGACGGCAACCGGCTGGGGGACGATCGCGTCGGCCTGGAGCTTTGTGACTTCGCTTGGCGCGGCACCCCCAACCACGGCGGCGGCGGCGGCGTCGACCTGGGCCGCTGCGCCGCTGGTCGGTCGCACCAACCTCGAGATTCGGGTCCCGCTCCCTCCAACCGACATCACCGAGCTGGGGGAGATTGTGCAGTCGGTTGCACGGGCAGTGGTTCGCCAAGCGAGCCTCGCCGAGCGCCGCGTGCTCGTCTTTCTCGTTGGCATGGTCATGACAACCCTTGAGTACCGAGCGCTATCTTTGCTGAAAACCATCGAGTACATCGCTGGCGGTGGCGTACCAATCCAAACGACCATGCGCCAGGCCGCGGCGTACCTCCAATTGCCGGTTGGGGGGCAGCAGGACCATCACTTTCTGCCCGAGGCCCAAACCGTCGCGATGGCGAGCCACCTGCTAGAGGCAGGGCCACTGCAGAATCGGGTTCTGAAGGCCCTGCATGACATGAATCAGTCCGAGTGGAGCCGCACTTCGGTTGCGGTGTACGCAGGAATAATGCTCTTGATGTTTGCGGTCACGACCGCGGTCGGGTCCGTCTTTCGCGAGCTTGTGAGCCGGCTTGTCGGCGTGCTGCGAGCGGCCCCAGGGGCCGCGCTGCAAGCGGCCTCACGGGCCCTTGGCCCCGGGCCGGCATTGCCCCTCGGCCCCGCGCCGGCGCTGGCCCCCGACCCTGTACCAGTCTCTCCCCCGGCCCTCCCTACCCAGAGCACCCCAATCCTTGACCAACAAGGGCTGCCTGCCAACTTGCCGTCGGAGCCCGCGATCACGGGCTCGAACCACCCGCCGCCACTCGCCTCGCCAGCGGCGGCGGCGGCAGCAGCCGTTCCAGCAGCCTCCTCCACGGCCGCGTCGGGGACCGACCGACCGGTGCTGCGGGACCGTCGGTCCATGGGAAAATCAAAGCAGTCGTCAGCGTCGTTCGAGTGCCCGAGCAACCGGACGAAGAATCACCACCTTGACCGTGCTCCAGTGTTTCCCGACAAGCAGTGCCACGGGGTCACTGGCAAGGGATCGCAGTGCGCAAAAAAAGGCACGATGGTTGGTGGAGACGAAGAAGCGCTCAGGCTGTGCAAGGCACACCATTCGCAGTACCAAAAGGGCACTTTGTGCTACTTGCGGGCGACCAAGCACTAAAATTTGGAGGTTGAGCGTGTCTAATTAAAGCAAAAGCATGGCCTCGGCTGCGTTTGACGAACCCGCCTTCCAGTCGCCTGCCGAGGCAGCCAGGGCCCTGCAGCAGCAGTTTGAGCATTACGCTGCAAAGTCCAGGTCTGGCAGCCCCGAGCAGAGTGACTTGCAGCAGCTGCTGCGCCTCTGGCAGGAGGAACAAGCGGCCGAGGTGAGTCTCCGGCAACGCATGGCTGAGGGAGGCGATCGGTGGGCTCCGTTTGGCAACGGCCAGCTGCACGTGAACGAAGACGGGCACTACGTCTGGGCGGGCGGGGATCCCAGCGACCTTGACGCGCCGCTGGGCGCGCCCCCGCGGCCGTGCTCCGACTGGCACAACGACAAATCGGCTTGCGGCCGCGTTCCCGCGTGCCAGTGGACGCCAAACCCTTCCTGGTGGGAAGGGTGGGTGAGCCCAGGCACGTGCGGCCTAGAACCCACGCTCCTGGCCGCCGAGCTGGACAGGCTCGCGTCGTGGCTGTCGAACCAAGAAAACGCGCTGCTGACCGACGAAGGCAGCTGGCGTGCTCTGACCGCGGCCCCGATCCCTGCCATGCTGGTGGGCCTGGCCGACGCCTGGGGCCTGGGGGAAGAGGCGCTTGACATTGTCCGCAGCTCGAGCGTCGGAGAGTATATCTTCAGGCGGTCCAGCGCTCCAGGCGACCCCGACGACGCCCTGCCCGTCACCGACGTCCTGGCCGCCTTTCACCTGCTCGGCTCGCTCACGCATGCCGCCGCCTCGTTCAGCAGCGACGGCAGGCCTTGGGCGCGCGAAGCCCGGATGGCGCTGCTGGCCGTCAGGGCCATCAAGGCCCCCTTGGCTTGGCGCATGCGAACCAACACAGCGTTGGTCAATCACCTGTGGCAGGCAGGAGGCAGGGCCTGCGCCTCTTCGGGGCCCGCCGTGGGGCCCAGCATCGCACAGTGGCTGCCAAGAGCAGGCCAGGCGGCGGCGATGCTGCTGATCACGCTGCTTCTGATGAACGCTTGCCCTGCAGCGGCTGCCGACACGTCCACGGCGCTCGCACCTGCGGCGGCAGCCAACTGGGGCCCGGGGTTTGGCAACATGCTCCAGGCGGGAGGACCGGGGGTGGCTGCGCTGATCGGCGCCGGCTTGCAGCTGCCCTCCCCCGGAGCGCTGCTGGTTCACGCCAACGGAGGCGTTCAGCCGGCTGGGCCGTCGACCTTGTTCTACCCCGTGCTCGAGTTGCCGGGCAACCAGCGCATGGGCATGGTGACGGACGCCGCGTGGCCGCCGAACGCTCTTCCCAACGCGACCTACAGCGGGCCCTCGACCATCTCGCTCGCCAGCGATTCGCTCGCATGGCTTCGCTGGCTGGACGCCGGTGGCCCTTTGTTTAACTCCGACCACGACCACCCCGCCCAAGCAGACGCGTCGGCCCAAGCATTGCGCCGCGCCCACGAGGCGATGGCGGACCGCGCGCGCCGCTCGGCAGCCCCTTTGCAGGACGCCGAGGCGCTGGAGCAGGCGGCTGACGACCTGCTCCAGGCCGACATGACCAAACTCTTGCGACCGTTGGTCCTCGAACTGCAAGATGTTTCGAGAGACCCTGACCTTCGACTGGTCATGGCGCGCTCAGTCTTTATGGCCATGGCGCGACGCGACGCAGTGTTGCACACCCAGGTGCGGATGCTCCGCCAACGCGACTGGGTCGCCTCGAAAATCCATTCGGCATGGCTGACCGGCATCGAGGCCGCGGCCACCAAGATGAACGCTCTGTACTTTGACACCGACGACGCCCCAGCCGTCGGGCAGGGCCCGCTTGGCGCTGCGCTGGCAAACGGCGTCGAAAACTTGCCAATGCCGTCCGAAGTGCCCCGGTTCGACTTTCGCGGCCTGCAAGACACGATTGAGGAGCGGGCGGCTCGACACGTCCTCTGGATCGATGAGTTCGTCAGGGACGCAGGGTTGGACATGGACGAGTCCTTTGGCATGCCCTTTGCAAGTGCAGTCGCCCTGTTTCAGAACGTCGAGACGTACCGACATCCGCTGTACGAGGCCAGCACGAGCTTTTCGGACCGGCTCAAAGACGCCTTTCAAATCAAGCTCGCAGGCACCGGCCAATCGGGAACCGAGGACCTGGTGCACATCCACTTCAAGGTGGCTGCTTTCCTTGCCCTCAATGAGCTGAACGCTCTGGACCTCGGGTCATTGGCTGCCAGGTCGTGGGAGGCCGACCCTCTAAAGCGCGCATTCAACGAGGCTGCGACGTTCCTTCTGCCAGAAGGCGACCCGCCCGGCGCCTTGGGTCAGTTTGACTACGAACGCCTGAAGAGAGTGATGCGAGACCTGATGACAGACTCGAACACCCGGGCTCGGATCAACATGTTCCTGGCCGTGCATGAGTACCTGAACAGCATGTCGCTCTTAACAAAGATCGCACTGGGCGCGTCGGTGGCGGCGACGGCGGGGACGGTGGCAACGGAGGCAGGGCCGGCCATCCTTGTGGTTGCGTTGGCCCTTGTGGTTGGGATCTTACGCAAGTTGCCAGGCGTGACCGTGACAGTGGCGACTGGCCTGCCGAAGGCCGTTCTGCGAATCCTGAGAGCCATGGCGACGTGCGCCACGGCGGGCGCCGACGCACTGTACAGCGTGGTCCAAGGCACGGCAGCGCATGGCCTACCGGGCATCACGCTGCCCCAGCTGACCATCAAGGTGCAACGGCCCCAGCGGCCCCAGCGCCCGAGCGGAGCGCGGCGCAGGCGTGCTGAGGCCGGGTGCTTTGACCAGGGCCAGCCGCCCAACGACGCGCTGGTGATGCTCGCGCAGCCGCCTCTGGACCGGCAGCGAACCTGCAACGCCGTCGTGGACGGGGCGCACCGACGCCAGTGCTCGACGCAAGCGGTCGAGCGGCGCGTGCACGACGGGCAGTGCGTCTACCTGTGCGCGCACCACGCGCACCGGTACGACGCTGGCCAGGGCTGCGTGCGGGTGTGAATGCCCCAGCGAGTCTGCCGACAGGACCGGGGAGTTTCCCCCGGCAGCAAGACTGAAGAGCGCGGGCCGGTCAATTGAGTTTGTCAACGCACCCCGTCAGAACCAGCGAGACAGAAAGCCGGCGGCCGCCGGCTGCGCCGCGCCGGCCACGGCGTTGTCGTGGGCGGTCACCATGCTCTCGGCCTGAGCGATGCCAGCGTCCACCCGAGCCAGGGCCTCAGCCGCCTGGCTCACCTTGGCCACCCGCAAAGCTTCCCGAGAAGCGCTTCTCGGGCTGCCGGCGCTGTCGGTCATGGTCTGGTGAGAATAGGCGGCGGCCGTGCGCTCGTTCCGCAGCATTGGGAGCCAGGCCCCAACCATGGCAATTTCGCTCGTGGTGACCCAGTTGGTCAGGTGCACCCGGGTCAGAGCGTCGCCGGGCAGCTCTGCGTGCAAGCGGACGTGCCCGGCATCGTTCATGCCCACCTTGTCCAGCAGCGCATCCACCACGCCAGTCACGTCGAGCGTTGGAACAAACCCGACGGGAATCAGGGCCGCCCCCGGGTTGATCGTGCTGACGGCGTGAGCGGGCGCGGCGCCGTGGGTCCAGTTCGACCCCAAAAGCCTCTTGCGCCGAGCCCCGTCGGCGATAAAGTCCGTCGCCCGCTCCATGATGACCCCCATCCCCATCCAGATGAGCTCGGTCTGGTACCCGGTAGCCCGGGCAAAGGCAGCGTAGCCAGACAGCTCGCCCACGACGGCCTGTCGAGCCCGGACCATGCACGCCTCACGCGTGGCCGGCGGCAGGTCCAGAATCTGCTGCATGAGGGGCGAGACGCTGTCGTCGGTCGGGTCGGGCCGAGGCACCGACGCCACAAAGGCGTCGGCCAGGTCCCGCGCGGCTGGCGGAAGGTCTGCGGCAGCCGCGGGGACGGCCGAGTCCTTGGCAGAGCCCAGCCGCTCGCCCACGTGGTGAGCAAAGCAAGCCTTGAGCCGGCAGACCATCTCCCGCAGCTCTGCCACGACCGGCTTGTGAAAGTGGTCGGCCCCGGCCTCGATCCCAGCCAGGCGGGCCGTGTTCCGGGGAAATTCCTCAGCGTTGGCCAGCCACGCGTCGCACTCGCGCTGGAACGTGGACGTGGCCATGGCTTGCAGATCAATGTTGAGCCCCACGCTCATGTCGTCGCGCGTGATGGTGGTGTACATGCCTGCGGTGCGAGGGGGAAGAGCAGGAAAGAGGTGAGCGCGCCAAGGGGCCTTGGCACGGTAAATGCGAGTCGGAGAGGCTGCCCGGCCGGGCGACCCTGCCCCTCAAGGAGCCGACGCCAGCACGCTGTACCAGGCCGCAGGGGCCGGGGCCACCGCCTGCCACGGCCGCCCGTCGGGCCCGTCCTCCGCGTCGTCGCCTTCCCACTCCGTCTCAAGCTGGTCCCCGACCAGCAGCGCTTGCAGGTGCGGCCCGGGCGGGTCGCGCGACGCCCACGCTCCAAACGCGATGCGCAGGCCCGTCGGGTGGCCCGAGGCGCCCGTGCCCAGGTCCAGCTGGACCCGGGACTGCGGCAGGCAACCGCGCAGCAGCGCGAGGACAGCGGCCGCGCCGTTGTCGGGATCGCTGCCCAGGCTCAGGCGCCATTCCTCCCGCGCCTCGTTGGCGTCCGGCCCGTGGTCCGGCAGCGGGCCAGTGGCCCCGTACACGGCGGGCAGCGCCACGCCGATGCCCAGGTGCCGCAGCTGGCTCAGGACTGGCAGGGCGCCCAGCGCAGCCTCCAGCCGAGCAGGGGTGTCGGGCGTTTCTGGAGCGGGGAGCAGCGAGCGCGCCAGCCAGTCGTGCAGGCGCGCCGCGTGCAGTCGCAGCGCCTCGGAGGCCTGCACAGCCGAGGCCGGAGGCGCGGGTGGGCCGCTAGACTCGAGCACGGGCATGGTGCGCCACGGAGCGACCGGGGCCTCGGAAGCTGGGTAAATGCGGCCGTCGGCGTCCGGCGCCGGGGGGTGGCCGCCAGCCGAGCAGCGGGAGCAAACCCGACCCGGTGCTGCTGCTGCAGCAGGCGCCCGCAGGCCGTGGGGGTGGGACGCGCCAAGCGGCGGAAAAAGTTGGCCCAAGGCGCGGCACTTGGAAACCCCGACCTTGCTCAACCGCCCAACGCCCAGGAACATGGGCGGCATTCAAAGCATCGTGGTCACGGCCATTCTTGTCGCGCTGGTGGCGCTGGTCGTCTGGAAGGTGATGCGCACCCGAAAGTTCAACAAGCTGCTCAAGCAAGAGCTGCGCCTGGTCGAAAACGCCACGCGCGCGCCGCGGCTGCCGGGAGACCCTCCCAGCGCCCGTTCGGGCGACGGCCCGGCGGTGAGCGCCAGCCCGGCGCCAGCGGCTGCCAGCGAGGCGCCGGGCGCGCCGCCGCAGCCCACCGCGCGGCTGCCCACCACGCTGCCCGACGAGCTGCCCAAGTACGGTCGGCCTCCCATGGTCAACCACGGCGCGGTTGGCCTGGCCGAGGCGGCCAACGACTCGCCCCCCGTCATCTCAGCGGCCATGGTCCCCGACAGCCAGCCTCAGCGCCCGCCCGAGCCCCAGCCCCAGCGTCCGCCCCACCCTCTGCCCCAGCCACAGGCCCAGGGCCAGCCCGAGCCGTTGCCCGCCGCCGGCCAAGCTCCCCCGCAAGTGTCGGTGGTCCACCTCCAAGTGGGCAGCCGCCCCCACCCTTCGTCCACCGTGGACGGGCTGCCGCGCATCGAGCAGCTGCCGTCCCCCGAGCCTGTTGCGGCCGTGAACGACGCCGCTCGCCTGTTGCAGAGCTTTGGGCTGGACGAGGACGAGAGCCCCGCCCTGGCCAGCGCCAGCCCCGCCGGCGAGACTGGTTACCTGCGCCACAGCCGGCGGCCGGCCCCAGCGGCCGGCCCCGCGGGCGCCCTGCCCGTCATCTCGGAAGCGGCAGAGGACGACGAGTGGGAGGACGAGCCGGAGAGCACTCCCAAGGCGCCCGAGCCCGTCGCCGCAGCCACCGCTTGATCGCCGGGCCACTTTCGGACCGGCCTGCGCATGGCTCGCCCCCCTGAAATTGACTTTGTCTTTACGTACGTGCACGGGACCCACCCGGCGTGGGTGAGCAAGTACGCTGCCGCGTGCGCGGCGGCCGGGCGCGAGTTTGACAGCACCGACATTCGCCACCGCGACCACGGCGAGCTAGGGCTGGCAGTGCGGCTCGTGCGGCTGCACTGCCCCTGGGCGCGGCGCGTCTACGTGGTGCACGCGGGCGAGGGGCTCTCGCCGGCCACGGCCACCGAGCTGGAGGGGGTGGCCCACCTGCACGTGGTCGCGCAGGACGCGCTGCTGCCCGCCAGCGTTCCCCGGCCCTGCTTCAACTCGCTGGTGGTCGAGCGCTACCTTCACCAGCTACCGGGGCTCAGCCCCGTCTTTGTCTACTGCAACGACGACATGTTTGTGGGCCGCCCGCTCAGCCCGGCTCACTTCGTCACGGCGGCCGGGCGGGTGCTTTCAGACGTCAGCGCCGTGCCGCGCGCGCACAGGTGGGCGGTGCCGAACCTGGCGGCCCGACACAGCCTCAACGCCGGGCGCGCGTTTGCCGAGCGCTACGACCGACCCCTGCCCCTGTACCGCGTGTCGCACTTCCCAACGGCGCTGTGCAAGGCCACGTGCAAGGCCGTGGCCGACGCGTTTGCCACCAGCCTCCCGACGACCCAGTTCCGCGCGGCCACCGACGTCAACTTTGTTCTGCTGGTCGCCTTGCACGCGCTGCTGCCCGCGCACCAGCCGCGCCTCTGGCTCCGCTCGCGAGCCCACCTCCCGGGCTGCGCAGGCGGCCGCCCCATGGCGTGGGCGTTTGTCGAGCGAGGCGCCCCGGCCTTGGCGTGGGTTTTGCAACACATGCCCCACCGCTTTTGCCTCAACGGCCTCACTGAAGCGGACGAAAGCGAGTTTCAAGCTTGGAAGGCGGCTTACCTCGACGCCAGCCAAGCCGCCCTTGACGCCGAGCGCTGGCCCTTGCTCGCGGTCGGCTCGTGCTTTCCCTCGGCGCCCGAGCCCAGCCTTCGCAAAGCGGTCGGAGGACGGCGATGAACAGCTTGAGGCCAGGCCCCGCCAGCGGCCGAGCCTGGTTGGCGGGCGACCACCTGTCGTCCATGGATGCGTCAGGAAGATGTTGTCAACGCGACTTAATTACAAACGTAAACACATACAAACGAGAGCGTTTGGTCGGCAGGGCGACGCGCGATCCGGTTCAGCGGGTCGCGAGCGGCTTAGCGACGCGAGCACCGGGAGCTGGAGCGGCGCGAACTGGTGGAGCGAACGCTGGAGCGCCGCGAGCACGACGACCGGCGCGAGCCGGACGAGCAGACGCTGGAGCGGCGCGAGCCGGTTGAGCAGGCGCTGGAGCGGCGCGCGCTGGCGCGCCGAGCGCACGCGGCCAGCGCCTTCTTGGCCTTGGTGTCTTTGGTCTTGGCGCCCTTGACAGACGCTGACGCTCGCTTGTAGCACACCGTGCCCTTCTTGAGCGACGATCGGCGGGCCGACAGCCGCTTCACCGACGCGCTGGTGCGCTTGACGGCCGCAACCTGAGCTTTGCACGCGCTACCTCCCTTCTTGGTCGACACTCGGCGCTTGGGGGCGCTCTTGCGCTTGGAGGCGCTCTTGCGCTTCGTGGCGCTCTTGCGCTTGCCGCAGGCCTTGCCTTTCTTGTAGATCGGCGACGCGATTTGCATGGCTTCCTGGAGAGTGCAGCAGTGTTTTGCTCGGGTTTCCGACACAAGTTGCATCCAGGCAGATTTGCATGCGGCGGGCATGGTGATGCTTAGCGACGAGTTTGCCTTGGTTGCTGCCCCGCAACTTTTTACCCAGCCGCCCAGCGTCGGCGGCCGGCCCGAGGCGGTCTTGCTTGTGGGTCTCCGCCCGAGTCTCGAAACCCAAGGTTTACCCAGGTCGTCACCCGATGATGGCCCGGATCATTCCTGCCCGTCGCCTTCTTCAAAGTTGGGACGCCAGTCTCCAGATTCGACAAGCCCAAGCTTTCGAGTCTCCACTCCCAACCAGTGCACTCCTGCCCGTCGCCTTCTTCAAAGTTGGGACGCCAGTCTCCAGATTCGACAAGCCCAAGCTTTCGAGTCTCCACTCCCAACCAGTGCACTCCTGCCCGTCGCCTTCTTCAAAGTTGGGCCGCCAGTCTCCAGAATCGACAGGCCCAAGTGTCCGAGTCTTCACCTTCAGCCTGCGTGCTGTCCAGAACCAAGGCAGCCAATGCTCAATTAAGACCATGCCTACACAGACTATATTCCGGCTCACACCCAGACCTACATCGCCATGCTCATGCCAAGCTTCATCTTGAGCAGGTTAGCGGCGGTAACGCCGTCGCCTAGCATCGCTGTTCGTCGTCGCCACTATCGCCACTATCGCCGTCATCGCCGTCATCGCCGTCATCGCCGTCATCGCTGCCGTCGTCGCCGCCGTCGTCGCCGCCGTCGTCGCCGCCGTTGCTGTCATTGTCGCTGCCGTCGCTCATGACGACAAGCCGCAAACTCGACCGGCCCTTGCAAGAGATGTCTTTGAAACACGCGAAATAGAATGATCCTGAGCACGCTGCCGGGCAGCTGGCGACGAGCGTTGCCCCCAATGGCCACAGCGAGGCTGAACGCGGCGCGTCGCGCTGCCGATTCGCCGTCCGGAAACAAGTGCTGGTGCTTGATGACCTGCCTCAACACCATCCAATCCGTGGGGGAACTCCCGCCCCGGAACCAAATCGTGTGCGCCCTCCGCCCGTATTCGTCGACGTCTTCTTTGCGGTAAAGAACCTCGAGGCATGGAATGGCCGCAAACAGCCCTTGAGGCGGGGCTTCGGGGAGCATGTCGTCAATCAAGTCCGACGTGAGTCGAACCACGGTTGGCGGGTAGCGGTGAAGGATATGCTTAGCATAGGCCTCGGCCGAGTCGCTTCGGCCGTCTCGCTCGTAGATGTCCACAATGGGCCCGCAATGCTGAGGGTAAGTCTCGTCTGGACCGAGGATGTGCTGGATGTAAGACTGCTTAATCTCCACCTGCCGAGCGTTGACCTTTGACCGCTTGTCGATGTACGCGGTGGTCCACGTGCTGATGGCAGACTCGCACTCGACGACCATGTTGTACGTTTCAAGGCTCGTATGCTGCCCGGCAAGTGTCTTTGGCAGGCGCAGAGGGGATGCGTCGGTGCGGATGCCTACGTTTGTGTTGATCCGGATGCGCTCCAAGGGCTCAACCAGCACCTCGGCCAACGCCGTCAAGCAAGGCTCGATTGCACTGACGCTTATGAGGCAGTCAATGTCAAAGACGCGCAAGTTCTTGAGCCGAAGAGCAGGGAACGACAGATTCCGCCCAAAGCCATCGTACACAACGGCGTGAGTGCGAGCGTTGTCAAACAGCCCGAGCTTGGTGAGCGCGTGCAAGTGGTTGCCCGTGTACTGGAAAAGGTGCAGCGCTCTGGGCTGGCATGGTACAAAGCAATGCGCGGGAAACGCTACCCGAGCGCTGTCCAGGTCGACTCTCAAAGGCTGACGGGCTCTGACTTTCAGCTGGTCAATGCGGACTCGACTCATCAAGACGGCAATGCATCGGTAGCACAGATTATGGTCCTCGCCCAAGGCAACCTTTCCTGCCTGGCATCGTTGACACGCAGCAGGCGCCGGGGACAAGGCAACGGGAGTGAACGGCCAAACCTCGGGCAACAACGTCGCGTCTTGCCGTCGTCTCAAGAGGAGTTGGGCGGCCTCGGGGCCGCTGGGTTCGGTAAGGGGACCAGGGACACGTTCATTTTCGTGGTGCCTGGAGTGGCGTTGCGATTCACCGTCTTTGCGCGACCGAGGTCCATGGCGTCAGCACCCGGTGCCCCCCGCCAGCCCCTGGCCCCTGTTCCTGCATCTCCCGGGGCCGCCGCCCCGACGTCTGGCCTGCGCGACTTTGTCGTGCTGGCTGTCGAAGGGTACGGGTCCATGACGCCGGCTGAGCGCGACGACGTCAACCGGCAGGCTCAGTTGCTGCGCAAGGTCCGCGTCCCAATCCCCGACGGCCTCGAATTCCTGGGCGACGTTGCCAAGTTCAAGATTGGCAGCTTTATCCCAGGGGCCGACGCCAGCCGCTTTCTGGTTGACACGGTTTCGCTGCCCGGCGTGCGCTTTGCCCTAGTCTGGTCTCCCGCGCAGGGAACGTGCCTGCTGCAGGAACGGGGGTCGGGGACCGAGCCGCTTCACTGCGAGGCAGGGCCTGAAGTGGGGGCGTACGCCTCCGTGAACGTGACGAGCGAAGCGGGCGACCGTGTGAGCGAGGCCGTGCCCGCGGCCACCGGCGAGCGGTTCCAGGCGCTGGTGGACCTCGACGCGAGCGCAGCGCGCCGTGGTCCGGGTCGGCGGTTGTCGGCGCGGCAGCGACGCCTGCTGCGCTGGTACGTCGGCACTGTGGGCGTCAACCGCGGCTTTCCCTCGGTGGCCGACTTGATTGACCTGGACAACGTCGGGCTGGCGTCCAAGGTTGCCCTCGCCCTGGCAACGGTGGGCCGAGGGACTCCGCCGTCGGACGCGGTCGTGCTGGCCTGGCTGAATCAAATCAACCGAGCCGCCCCGTGCGGCGCGGCGCCGGCGATTGACGAGGCAAAATCGACCTCGGAGTGGGGCCAAGCTAGCGCTGTGGTGCAGGAACGAGCCGCGTTGTTGCACAGCGCCTACCCAAGCGTGCTGGCTGCTCGGCGCCGGGGCGGGCTGGGCGTCGCCCACGCTGCCGTTCCGACCACGCACGCAAAGTGGTTCCTGAGCCTGGACCGCACGGGCGACCTGATTGCCCTGCTCCATCCGGGGCCAGAGGCCCGGGTGCGTTGTGCAAGCCGCCGCGTGACTGTCCGCGTCCGCCGCGGAGTACCGCAGATGGTCCTGCCCCGCCCAGGCCAGCTGACGGCGTGGCGGCCGGCCAGCCGTCGAAAGGTGACGCTCGTGGCGGCTCACGAAGCCCGGTGCTTGGACCAGCGAACGGCCGAGGCTTACGCCCGCGCGTGCGCGACCAGCTGGGCCACGTGGGCGCAGCACCTGGGTCGACGGGTCCGGCGCTGGCTGGGCCTTGACCCGCCGCCCGAAATACTGTACTTGAAGCTCATCATGCCCGCCGAGCGCTGAGCGTACTGCTCTCGCTAGAGGCGCGTCAGGCTCGTGGTGTGATCGTCGTGCCGGTAGCCGCCGTCGCCGTAGCTTGCGAGCAGCTCGCTGCCTGGCGGAACGCGCCGCGTCACGGTCAGCCACGCGTCGCCGCCCGCAAGGCTCACGAGCCGGCGGCCGCCCGATTCCCAGCCCTCGAGCCCTTGCGTCAGGGCGCAGTTGATGGCCGCCGTGTTCGGGGCGGTGTTGACGCAGCTCGCCAGGCTGCGCCACAGCGCCGCGTCGGAAACCTGGCCGTCCGGGCGCGTTACCGCGTACGGCGCGGTGGCGTTGAACCCGTAGCGCGCTTGCGCTTGCCGGGGCGTCAGGACCTCGCCGCAGTACGGGACAAGCGGCCCGGGCGACAGCTCACGAGTCGCAAAGACCCCCATGCCGTGGGTGGGGCTGGGCCGCACCTCGACCCCGAGCAGGCGCGGAGCGCACTCGCGGCAGTACGGGTACGTCAGGCTGCACGGCGTCGCGCAGGCCAGGCAGGCCCGCTGCACGAGCTCGCCCTGCAGGCGCACGCGGTTGGACAGCGAGGTGTAGCGGTAAAACCACCGGTCCGACGACGGCGCTGCGCCCTTGGCCGAACGTCGATCCCTCGCGCTCATCCCTTGGCTTGGACCCCGGTTGGAGGAAAGTGACCGAGACGGCCCGAGCTAGGGCCAGGCCGCGTGCTGCGCGAGAACAGCCTGCAACTCCTGCAGTCGCGCCGCGAGGAGGCGCTGCGGTCGGGGCGCAGGCCATGAACTGCCTCCTCGTCGCTGATCCCAACAAGTTATATTGGGCGACCCTCGGGTTCCAGAACAAAGCCATGCTGCGCGACACGTGGAACTACCTTTGCAGCCAGCCGGGGGTCATTCCAACCTACGTGCTCGAGCTGGCGTCCAAGCCCGTCGGCCTCGTGGCGCTGCCGGCCGTGCTCGCTCTCATTCTGGAAGCGGTCCGCAACGGGCACGCCTTTGCCAAGTGGCGGTACCTGCTCTGGCTGCTCTTTGGCTGCTTTGTGGTGTCGTACGCGGCGTACATGTCCAGCACCCACGTCAACGCGTGGGTGCGCACCGACCTGCAGGCAAGCCTCCGGGGGCGCATCGTGCGAGCAATGGTCGGCGCCCGAGCGTACCAGTACCGCGACGTGCAGACGGGCGAGATCCTGAGCCAAGCGCTCCGGCTGCCCGCCGCGCTGTACTCGGTCCTGGTCGAGTGGCGCGAGCGGACCTTTCCCGCGCTGCTGATTGCCGTGGCCGTGGCCGGGTACCTGACCAGCGTGCACCCCAAGCTGGGCCTGCTCTTTGCGCTGCCGCTGCTGGCCACGCTGGCGACCATGGTGTTGAGCGTGCCGGTCGTGGGCAACGCGGTGGTCGCGGCCGACTACTCGGGCGACGCCGTCAACGACCGGATGGGCGACATCCTCGACAACGTCCAGCACGTGTACCTGAGCGGCGCCGTCGACCAGGAGATGACGGCCTTGCACAGCGCGTTTCTCGGTCACTCGCGCAAGAGCGCGCGAGCCCTGCGCCGGGCCAACCTGTTTGTGACCCTGCAGATCAGCGTCATGGCCGCGACGGTCATGGCCACTGGCATCTGCGCCTGGGTGCTGCAGAAGCGCGGCCTGTTTCCGTTTGCCAAGTTCCTGGCCGTCATCTTCGTGCTCATGGCGTCCCGGGCCGCCATCTACCAGGCCATTGCCAGCTGGCCCGAGCACCTGTACAACCTCAGCCTGGTGCGCAAGCTGGGCCACGAGCTCCAGCAGGCCGAAGCGCGACGCGACGAGCTCGAGGCCCTCAAGCGGCCGGTCGACCCTACCGTCGTGGCGGCCCTCCAGGGCCGCCTGCGGTTTGACGACTTGTGGTTTCGGCCCGAGGGCGTGGAGTACAGCCTACCGTGCCCGGCCGCCGACGCTGGTGAGGACGCGGTCGCCGGCAGCCCGGCCACCGGCGGTCCGGCGGCTGCCGACGCCACCGACGCCCCGGCCCCGCCCCTGCCTGGCTCGGGCTGGGTGTTCAGGGGCCTCACCTTGGACGTGCCGTCCGGGGCCTGGGTTCATGTGCACGGCGCCATCGGGTCGGGCAAGTCGTCGCTGGCCTCGCTGGCCATGGGCCTCGTGCAGACGCAGCGCGGTCGGGTGTACCTGGACGGCTTGGACGTGACCACCGTGCCACGAGCCACCATGGCCAGCCTCATCGCGTACGTGCCTCAGAACCCTCGCTTGCTGGACCGCACCGTGTACGAGAACCTGGCCCTGGGCACTCGGCACGGCCGGGCTGCCGTGGCGGCAGCCCTCAAGGAGCTCGAGGTGGACTTTGCCGACCTCGACACGCGCGTTGGCAAGAACGGGCACCGGCTGTCGACAGGGCAGCGCGTGACCCTGTACCTGGCCCGGGTGGTCCTGCGCGACTGCCCGCTGGTCATCTGCGACGAAGTCACTGCCAACCTGGACGCCGCCACCGAGGTTCGGGTGCTGGCGGCGCTGCAGCGGGTGGCGCGAGGCCGCACGCTGCTCTTCATCTCGCACAGCCAGCGGCCGGCGCTGCCCTTTACGCACGCGCTGACGGTGGGTGGGGGTACAGCTTTTATTGTGCGCCAACCAAGGTAGGTCCCAAGGCCACCCCACCCGTCCCGGCCGCCATGCAGACCGAGGTACCCTGCAGCAGCCCCGTCGCCGCCCTCGGCCAAGGCGTGCTTCGCGTCACTGTGGGAGGCATGTTTGCCGGAAAGAGCACCGAGGCGCTCAACGTCGTCCGGCGCTACAGCAGCATCGGGGCTTGCTCGCTCGTCGTCAAGCACACGCGCGACGTGGCGCGCAGCGGGAATCGGCTCTGCACCCACGACGACGCCAGCTGCCGCAGCACGGTAGCGACGGAGCTAGTGCCGCTCCTGGACAGCCCGGCGTACGCGCTGGCCGCGCTTGTGGTGGTGGAGGAGGCGCACTTCTTCGCCGACCTGTACGCGTTTTGCGTGACGGCGGTCGAGCGCGATCGCAAGAGCGTGTTTGTGTACGGCCTAGACGCCGACTACCTGCGGCGGCCGTTTCCGACCATTGTGTCTTTGCTGCCGATCGCCGACAGCTTTTCCAAGGCGCAGGCCTTGTGCGCAACCTGCCGCGACGGGCAGCCGGCCGTGCACACGCTGCGCCGAGCCAGCAACCGCACAGCCGGCGACGTCCAGGTGCAGATTGGCGGCGCCGACGCGTACGAGGCCGCGTGCCGGCGGTGCTACCTGGCGGCCATGACGCTCCCGTCTCGAGGTTACGAGTGGGGCAACCTGTGCCACCCCGACGGACCCCAAGCCTAAGCTTTGGTCAGCCTGCTCCGCCCGGCTCAACCGGCCGCGGGCCTCCGAGGGGCTCGGCGCACGCGCGCCCTCCAATCCGCTCTGAGAGCGTCGACGCCAGCGGGCAGCGTCGGGAACAACGCAAGTCACCGATCCGCCCCTTGTGCTTGTACCTCATTCTTCCTGCAACCTGCATCCAAGGGCGTCTTGTTGGAATCTATGGCAAGCCCCCTTGCTTGACAAGAAGGGGACAAAGCCCTCCAAAGCTTTAGTTTGGAAACGGTTGGCAAAGTCACGTCATCACGGCTCCAGACTTGAACGTCGCTTTCCAAGGTCACAAATTGCACACTGATATGAGTCAGGAGAACAAAGTCAGAGCCTAAGTGAGGTTGCCTGAGCGCCAAACAAGCCTCGCGTTTCTGAAAAGGGCTGAGCTAAAAATACATCGGTACATGTGCTTGACCTTGGAACCCCTGAAGGATGACTTTTCGCTCATTTTACATCGCATCAAGAAGGGTTTTTTTTCCAGTCTTGATTCGGCTCTTGAACCTCAAAAGTAGCCTTTTTTTTACCACCGCGCCGTTGACGCAGCTTGCATTTCGCGTCCTTTTGGTTCGATCGCAGCGCCTCTTTCATCGCTGCCGCACCCGTCAGTGCCATCTCAAAGTGAGGCAAAGAGATTGTGTTTGCTATGCTTGGACAATGGTGCTCGAACCTGTGCAAAGGCCACGCGCTCTCATTGTAGCTGCCCGCGTAGGTGAGCGCTGCCTCGAACAGTTGAGGCAGATGGCTGACCGACCGTCGGGTCGGGGGTCTTCGAAGAAGAAGCGATCCGTGGCCGAGCAGGACCACGGACCCCCAGCGGCCAAAGCAGCCAAATCCTCTGCCGGCCGGCGACCGGCCTCCTCCTCAGCCAATGCGGCGCTCAAGTCGGACCACGTTCGAATGGAAGGTCCGGCTGGCAAGGAGCACGTGCGGTTGACCGTCATGCTGACGGGGGCCAGCGCAGGCGACGTGCTGGTGGGGATTGAGAAGGACACGCAGGGCGTGGTGCTGGAGATGGCCGACGGCTTTGTGACGGCCTCGAGCGACGTCAGCGGCCGGGTCGAAGCCCACCAGCCCGGCGCGCTGGTGCGAGCCTACCAGCAAACGTACGACGTGTCGACCAGCGTGGCTACGGCGATGGTCAGCGGCCGCAAGCTGGCACCTGCCGGCGAGAACAACGCCTTGTCGATGGGGTCGGGCTGCACCGGACCCGGTCGGGTCGCTGGCGCAACGCACGACGCCAAGGGCAGCTGCACTTGCCCCCCGACGGCCACCTTTCGCGTGCTCGAGCCCGGGGTCTGGGTGGAGCTGGCCAACGGGATGGGAACCGAGGAGCAGCTCATGGCCTACGTGCGGACGCAGGCCCCCGTGACGTGGCGGCAGCTGCTGCTGCTGTTTGTCGCGGACAACAAGTCGCTGATCCTGCGACGTCGCCTGTTTGCCGTCAGCACTGGGGCTCGTCGCGTGCACGAGGCGCCTTTGGACGCTGTCGACTGCCGGCTGGACCGCACGCCGGACGCCCCTCCCAGCGTCACGTACCTCATTCCGGACTTTGGCCACGTGACGGTTGACGCGTCCGCCGCCGATCCCCTGCCAGCGCCGTCCTTGCACGCGGTGGAGCAGCTGGTGGCCGGCGTGGCCCCCACAGCCGACCTGGCCGCGTGCTACCGGGCGCTGCGCCTGCTGACGCCAGGCATGCTCAAGTCGGCCTTGCAAAAGGCCGTCCGGTTTGGAGCCCCCTTGGTCACCCCGCTTTCCGGAGCGAGCCCCTGGGACGCGCGGTGCTACACGGCCACCGCCGGTGCGCTGCTGCTGCTCAACCCCGGCGGGTTTGTGCCGCAAATTCAGAAGATGGTGCGCGGCGTCGTGGCGGCGCTGAAGCGGACGGCTGTGGTGGCGATCGAGGACGCGTACCCTGGCGCCGAAGCGGCGGACGACGGCAGCCTCCCCAGCGTGGGCCCCGTGGTGAGCATGCTGGGCACGGCCTTGGTGTGCCAGCACGTCCGCGGCTACACGCCGTCGGCCGAGGCCACGCGAGTGTGCCTGGTGACGCTGGTTGCGGCCTGCGAGAGCGACGCGGTTGTGGCCTGGCGAATTCGGGCGCCGGTTCCGGTGCTCGAGGCCTTGCAGGCGGGCCCTGCGTCGTCTGCAACGTCCGGCCCGCGCCACCTGCGCTTGGTGCGACCGAACGACGTGTCCCTCTGGCAACACCTGCATCCGCTGCTGCAAGCCCTGCGGTCGTTCGAGGGCGACCTCAACATGATGCAGCGAGCGGGGCAGCTGGCGGCCAAGGGCAGCTTGCGGCTGGACGCGGTGCAGGTCGGAGGCCGGCCGGTGACCATGCCGGAGGCGCACGTTGTGGATCAGCACGCGCAGCGCGGGGTGGCCCATGCGATGGACAGCTCGCTGACCACCTTTGCTGCTCGCTTTCGGCTCATCTTTGATCAAGTCACGGGTGTCAACCCGCGCTTGCAAGGGGCCGTGCCGGCAGGCTTTGAGGGAACGGCGGTCGCGCAGCGCGTGCGATTTGCGCAGGCGTGCGTCTTGCGCGGTCTCTTGGCGGACGGATTCGGGGCCCCGTACCCCCGGGCCCCGTTGGCAGCCGCGTCCGACGCGTCCATCGCTGTGAGGGTGCCTCTTGACCCCGGGGTGCTCGCGGCGGCCGTTGGCCCTGTGGCCGTCGAGGTTCAGGTGACCAAGGGCAAGCGCCGGCACCTGATGGTCCTGCTCCCCACGGTCCTGGGCGACAGCCCAGCGACCGAGGTGGTGATGCTCAAGCCGTCCCGGAGCGTGACCGACTACTTTGACTGGGCCAACGGCTCGACGGTGGTGGCTCGGCAATCCGCCGAGGCCGAGCGGGAGCGGGCGCGGGCCGCGGTGCGAGGGCAGGCGCTTGCCGTCAGGTCGCCGCTGCTACCCAGCGGCTGCCAGGCCCGGTACCACGGCGGGCAATGGCACCTGCACGCTGGGCCAGGCGACGAGGCGGGCCAGCCCTGGGCAGCGGTGGCTGCGGCGGGCCGCACCGTGCACGTGCCGCTCGAGGTCGGTCCGGGGTGGCAGAGCACGGTCGGGCCCCACCTGCTGGCGGACGAGGCGGCGGTGACGGAGGCCCTCAGCGTGCAAGGGGTCGGGGTCGTGCCCGAGGCAGAGGCAACGGTGCGGGCGCTGTGCCGGGCCACAAGCCTCGAGGTGCTGGGACGCGCGCACAGCCTGGTCCGGCAGCGCTTTGGCACGGTTTGGGCCATGCCCGTGCCCAGCCGGGGCGGGGGCCTGGGTCAGGATCAGCTGCAGGCCTACCCCGGCGACTGGGACGTGTGGCGGCTGCTGGTGCTGCTCGGGCGGTTGGTGCCGGGCGCGCTGCGGCCCTTGGTGCCTCCGCGGTTCGCCGTGCCCAACCCCGTCCTGCTGGTCCTGCTCGGGACGTGGCTGGGCAGCGAGCGTCACCGGCCACGCGTCGCGCACGTCGCCGCCAGCGTCAACCGCTGGGCCGCTCCTGGGCCGAGCCCGGCCTTCTTTGACTGGCCAGCGGCCCTGGCCGAAGCCGAGCGGCTGCTGCGACCGCACCAGCGCGACGCGGTGGCTCGCTTGACGGCACGGCACCAGCGCGGGGTGCAGGGCCACTACCTCGTCATGGACACGGGGCACGGCAAGACCTTGACGGCGTTGACGTACGCCCTGCAGCAGCTGGTCCGCACGCCTTTGGGCAGCCGGGTGCGGCGTGTGCTGTGGGTGACCCCCCCCGGCGCCAAGGCGCCGGGCGTCAAGGGGACGGGCGACCCGGCCGACTACCAGCTGCTGGCCAGCTTGATGGACGAGTTCAGCGCGGCCGACGCGCTCGTGCCCATTCCCGTCAAGTTTCTTCAAGGCACGGGAGGCCGAGGTCGGGCAGGGCAGCGGCGGTCCGTGCCGGAAGGCTGCGTGGTGGTCGTCAGCCACGACCACCTCCGCCTGCTGGGGCCCGAGCTGATGGCGGTGGCCGACTCGTCGTTTGTCGTGTTTGACGAAGGCGACACGCTGTACGGCCCGAGCCAGCGCACCTCGATGGCGCTGCGGCTGGCGGCCTTGTGCCCCGAGTTTGTGATCCAGACGGCCACCCCAGCCCCGAGCAGCAACAACATCGACCGCATGGCCGAGTGGCTGGGCCTCACGGAAGAGTACCCCGTCACACGGGCCAACTACCTGGTGGCCGCTGGCAACATGGTGTCTTTGCGCGTGGACCTGCGCATTCGCAAGACGCGCAGCGAGTACGTGGTGCCCCTGTCGGACGCAGGGCGCGCTGCCACCCAGGCCTACCTGCAGCACCGCGACTGGACCGTGCTCTTTCGAGCCCTCCAGGCCGAGACGGACGCGGCGTTTTGCGATCGGGCTGCCGACCTGGCCCGCTGGGACCGCGCCAATGTGCCGCACGGAGGCTGCTTCGTTGTGGCAGAGACGGGGGCCCACGTGGCGAGGCTGCTGACGCTGCTGGCAGCTCGCAGCCCGGACCTGGTGGCGGCGGGTCACGATCGCATGGCCGACCCGGCCGTGGGGTTGGTTGTGGTGGCGGCCAGCAACGATCGCGGCTACAACGAGGGGGTCCGTCTCGGGGCGCAGATTCGCCAGCCGTACCCGGGCAACGGCGCGTCGCGCCAGCAAATGGAGGGCCGCTTGGTGCGCCTCACTCAGCAGCGACCCGAGGTGCGGTACGAGGTTGTGTACAGCAAGCACTCGATGCAGGCCTTGTTGCATGAGCGCCACCAGCGCGACGACGGCGTCAACATGTCGTTGGACCAACTGGCCCAAGCGTACGACCGCTCCGTGGTGCAGTTTGGGCAGTCGAGCACGCCCGAATCGTAAGCTGGGCTTGCTCCCGTCATCTCGCTCCCGCTCGAGGCAGTGCTGTAAGGCTGACGAGTTTCGACCAGAGTGACTTGCCATGAAGGTGTGTGTGGGTGATTGCAGAGGAGGCAACATGGGCCATCATTGAAACTCGTGCACATGCGAACAGGTCGGGATGCCCCGAAGGTCCGTCTTGGTTTCAGACAATTTATGGCTCAAAGTACTCAGAACCGCCAATCGTATCATTCGTCATCATCATGTCATCATCATTGTCATTGTCACGTTGTCGTCTTCGTCGTCGTCGTCGTCGTCGTCGTCGTCGTCGTCGTCGTCGTCGTCGTCGTCGTCGTCGTCGTCGTCGTCGTCGTCGTCGTCGCCGTCGCCGTCGTCGTCACGCGCGGCAAGAATGCTAGGGTGTAGCGTGGCGTAATCCAGCACCCTCGTTGCTGGCAGGTAGACGGTCGGCGCGTCGGCGCGAATGCGCGCTTTGAGGCGGTCAATTGCCACATAGTCGCGATGGTAGCCGGCCTCCAGCCGACGCGTGCGTGACAGGTTGGTCAGCAAGTTGGCCAAGGCTTCGGCGTACTCGGGCTTGTAGTGGTCGAGGGCCGGGTGGACGAGGCTGCTCACAAACGGGCGCTGGCAACTTAGGTTAATGGGCTTGACGTAGTTCCAGTAGCCCAGTGCAGAGGTCAGCTCAGACGCACCGACGCCTTGATGCAGCAGGCTGCCCGTGACTCTTTCCAAGAGCTCGACCCGCAAGGGCAGACCGTCACCGAGCAATCGCCAATGCTCAACTAGCCAGGTTGCGTCGCTGCTCTGCATGCCGTCCACGGCGGCGCACACCAGCTTGCGATAGTGAGCCGGGTCGTCCGGGCAGCGATGCCGCACCACGTCAAGCAACGCTTCCACGGCGCTAGCCTGAAGGTCGGTCCACGGCGACCCGTTGGTTGCAACAATCGTCTGCACGGCCGCGCCCAAGCAGTAAACGAAGTGGTGATCCTTGCGGTCCGGCAGAGCACCCGGGTCTTGAGGCTGCACCTCGCCGTCGCGAAACACGGTGGTCAGTACCCACCGCTTGTGCAGCGCCGAGTCGTCGACATGAAAACACCCACCTTCGAGACCGTGCTGCACACGGCGAACGTACTCCGCCGTTTGAGCGCGGCACCACTCGGCGTGTGCTGCGTACGCGATCATTACAGGGCTATCGGAAAACATTGTCTTGGGTGGAAGCTCGCTCGAAACGTCGGTACACGTTGGCAATTTGCGGTTCGTGACAGGACTACTGACGTCAACTTGGAGCATGACGTGCGACCCCGCACGGCGCCGCCACCGGGCGCGGTGCTGAGTGCGGCTTGCGCATCGATATCTCTTGCCTCCCCTCTTGCAAACCCTTTAACCTTTAACTCCTCTCTTGCAAACCCTTTGACTCCCCTCTTGCAATCCCTTCAACCCCCCTCTTGCAAACCCTTTAACAGGCTCCGAATTCGTCGTTCGGCAAGAGCGCATTCAATCGCATCAGCACCAAAGACATGGTCAGCGTGCTGAGCCACTGCATGACCTACCCTCGCACAGCCAAGCTCAACTCGCACGATCCTCCTGCGGCAACAGTCAGCTACACCTGCGACAAGGATCGTGCCGACCTCGAGGCAATGGACACTGCCCTGCAAGGCAAGCCCTAAGCTCAAGGCCTGCGGTGCAGCAGACTGGCTGGAGAACGTCGTGACTGCTGTCTAGCAACACCAATGACGTGTTCAAGACCGAGCCGCTCGTGTCAAGAACCGTTGCGTTGTCCCAGGCCAAGACTGGTATTGTTTGTACTCGACGACCGCTTGAGGGCGATACATGTGCCGAATTCAGGTGCTGAGATCTGATGGACTGTCTTTGCATTTTACAACCTGGACGCAAACATAACAGGTACGCTCTAGGCCAACACCACCTTGCAACCTCTTGCCATGGCTGAAGAACGCCAACGATTCGTGGACGGGAATCCATTTGCAGAGCCTCGCCCGCCCTCCTTGGGCCTCCCCTTGCGACCGGACCCCTCAGCCATACTGGGCGCCAAGTCGGCACTTCAAAATCTACCCAACATCATACTGACAGACATACTCCACCGCCTTGACCAAGACACCCTGTGGAAGCTTGCCCTGGCGTGCAAGAACACGAAGCTTGGCCAGATGGCCCAGCGGCGCCACCGCGATGCAATTACGCAGGCCAAAGCTCGTTGCAGAGCGCGGGCCGCCGGGCCAGGCATGAGCGGGGCAGAGCTTCGCCAAACGCCCGAGTACGAGCGTTGGATTTGGGCCAACCACCTCAGCTGGGATGTCGTCGTCCGAAGTGTACTTGAAAAGGACGAGACGTCTTTTGCTCAGCTCGACTGGCTCCACCGAAACCAGCCCTGTGAGTTCATGGGCCTGGAAGCCGCGATCAACGCGCTGAGCACTGTTGACGACCCACGGGCCACCCAGGTCGCGTTGGATCTCATCGACCGTCTGGGCGACCTAAGCTTTGCGCTCTTTCACACCCGCCGACACGAACCGAGGACTTGGGCTTTTGTGGCGCAGGCGCTGCAGCGTGGTCACCGCTGGAGTGTCATCCAAGAGGGGCGACCCAACGACGGCTTGGGCCAACACCTGTCCCGGCTAGGAGGGCGCTTGACCGTTCCCCATCTGCGAACCATCACCGCCGGGGGTGCGACCGCCACCCCTCAAGACGTGCTCGCCCTGTGCAAGCACGTGCCGTTCGACGATCTCGGCCTGCACCCCGATGGCGCCAGCGTCAACCCGGCCGCGGCTGTCCAGCTGGCACCTGACTTCCTGGTCACGATAGGATCTTGCGTGACCGTGTTTGGGCTCGCCTTGCCGCGCTTTCTGCGTGACCTTGTCTTTGTTGCCCGACGCGAGTTTGTTGACCGCCTCAAACGCCAGTGCGCTGAACTGCCAGAAGGGTTCCATCGGCGTTCGGTGGCCCAGTACCTTGCGTGGGTAGAGGCGATCCCGTAGCTACCTCGCCATACCTCTGTTGTTGTTCGCGCCATCCCCCTCTTCAAATTTAGACTTGCGTCTGGTGTTTGGCGTCACAGGAGTGCCAAGCCAAAGTTGAAGAAGCGGCAGGTTGAGCTCGAGAACTCGAGAAGCCTGTTGCAAAACGCAGTTGAGAACAACTGGTTTTGGACTTGATAGGAGTGCCAAGCCAAAGTTGAAGAAGCGGGAGGTTGAGCTCGAGAACTCGAGAAGCCTGTTGCAAAACGCAGTTGAGAACAACTGGTTTTGGACTTGATAGGAGTGCCAAGCCAAAGTTGAAGAAGCGGGAGGTTGAGCTCGAGAACTCGAGAAGCC
>Ga0307982_1000167_pt1 | contig 49679 bp, 44 predicted proteins | sample OrgLakmetagen989_FD_201847 | JGI IMG/M metagenome (GOLD analysis project Ga0307982, IMG submission 201847) | Saline water microbial communities from Organic Lake, Antarctica - #989 | ecosystem: Environmental > Aquatic > Non-marine Saline and Alkaline > Saline | place: Antarctica: Organic Lake... | reverse complement strand
AGCAACAGCGGTAGTAGCTCGTGTTGTCTAGAACGCTTGCGCGATCCTCAGCAGCGCAGCCATCGCGGTCGTCACCATTCACGGTGGCCGAAGGCGTATACAAAATGGCGGGAACGAGTTGGGCCTAACAGAGCGAGGCGCATTCTAGTCTATAAAAGGCGCATTCTAAGATTAAGTGAAATAAGGAGGGTGCATTCTGATTTTTCCTCACGTAAGTTGTCTAATACTTGCTACTTGTTGCTACTGTAGTAGGTGCAAATTACCTACAACCTACAACCTACCACAGTAGAGTAGAATCTGCGCTAGATTCTCAAACATCTCCGCAATGAGATCACCAACGCCTTTGCAATCATCCAGGGTCGGCATGCGGGTGACCATGCAAGCTGGTAAGGTTGTTTCGCCCATGGAAGATGCCAGGATAGTTTCAAGTCCAGCTCAACCTGCCAGTCAAACGCGCAAACGTCAACAAAGCAACGACGCTACAAAGATTCAAGCTCCGGTGCTGGGTAGCTCCATGGACGGAATCTCTTCAGGTAGTCCAGATAATACACAAAGCAAAATGGCACGTGCAGATTCCTTCACTGAGGATGCCGCACCATCCACCTCACGTGTTGCTGGATCGGACAAAACCAAGGCCGATTGTCCGGGGCAACACGGCTTCAGGCCTTATACAGTTCCTGCCACCGGTGCGCTATCGTGCACCCTGTGTCGTGGTGCCGGCAAATCTACCACCCTATATCCTGGTACGCGCTTTCTTGGCTGTAAGAAGTGTCTCGTCACTATCTGCGTGGAGTGTTACAAACGGCCTCCTACTGGCATGGTCTCAACCACACCCACTTCTCCCATGGCCAATCTTAGCGTCTTTGGCAGCCCAAGTGTGGGCGCAGCTTTCAGCTCATTCTTTGAAGTCGGTCAAGGGACGGGATTGCCTCGAGCATCATCATCATCAGTGGGAAACCTGGAGAGAAAGGAAGGAACGAGTGCGAAAGACAAATGGGGCTTTCTTTCGCCACATTTTAATTTCGGCAGCGCACATGAAGCTCAGGTGCATACCAAGAAACTTTCGTTATTTCTCCTAGACCTTGTATGAATGTCAGAGCACGTGTACATATCTATCTCAGTTGTGAACTATACTAAATCATTGAGATCTTGAGCCCATGTCTCTGACTTTTATATTGCATCATGGCTTCGGATGTGCATTTTTCAACTTGGGTAGGAAGACTACGAGGGCGACGACACGAATCAAGACGACATGAGTGACAGTGGGGATGAGCTCGAAGATGATGAGGTTGAAGACCCTGTTGTTCCGTTGCCCTCGTCAGAATCTTCCTCAGCAGCCGACGATGATGACATTTCTACGTGGTCGAATTTGGTCATCGCCAACAATCGCATTGCAGCACGGCGGACTCTGATTGACGCTATATCGTCTGTGCGCGGAAAATTGAAGCCATGCAAATTTGTGGGCCCTAACGTGGGAGGCCCAGCACGATGGAGTGCAGGAACTCGAGCACCCGATGGTAAAATATATTTCGCTCCCCGCAGCGCGGACTTCGTGTTGTGCGTGAACCCGGTAACATCAACCGTGGCCCGCTTTGGGGATAGCGTGGCACGTTTTGCAAGTAAGAAGTCGGAAACGAAGTATTCTGACGCTGCTCTATCTGCAGACGGCTTGTGGCTGTTCTTGATACCGGCCTCAGCGCTTTTCGTCGTGCGAATGGTTCGTATTCATGTATGGTTGCTTTCTTCATTTTGGTCGCTCACATATGGTTGCTCCATGAAGTTATACAGCAATATTTATGTCCTTGAAAGTGTTTCTTTGTCATTGCCTATACTCTATTGGCTCCGCAGGACCTGGAGACGGGTAAAGCTGAACCTTTTGGTGAAGACCTGAAATCACCCGAGTGGAAGTTTGGGAGAGCAGTGGAGTGTGGGGGAAAGATTTACTGTGCCCCCAAGCACGCAAGCAATGTGAGTTTGTCTCCGTAAATTTACACACTTGCTTTGGATATGCACTCCTTTGAGCACCTAATAATCATCTTCTCCGTATGTTGCTCCTTTGTCGCATTCTCTCGGGCGGGTTGGGGGACGAGATCGAAGGTCCTCGTCATTGATCCAAATGGCAGTGCCGACTGGCACCGAACTGCTTTCATTGGCGATGGTACGAGCGATTGTAGCCTTATATCTCAGTCACGCTTGAGTAGAGTTTTTGCGATGTAATGATGCCCCCACATTTTGTCCGGCGGCAAATTTCACGTCCTTTATCTATTTCTTTGCTTATACAGACCTCGGCATCGGACCTGACAAATGGGGTGGCGCTGCTGTGGTCCCAATGCATGGAACTACGACTGGCAAAGAATACTCCGACGCGATTATTATCTTCACGCCTTTAAACGCTCGTCAAGTAATTCATTCAATCACAAATTACTTGTAAAGTTTCTCATTGGCATTTCCCTGTTGCTGCGATTATGTAGGTCCTCGTAGTGAACCCCAAGACCAATCAAACGGCCTTGGTTGGCAGCGATCTCGGCACAGAAAGCCGCAAGTACGACAGTGCGTGCTTTGTGAACGGGTACGTGTACGCTGCTCCCCTTGGCGCTTCGCAGGCTCTCCGAGTGCGAATTTTTGCAGAAGGGGAAGAACTCGAAACGCAACCGATACAAGGCATGAACCGCGGAAGCTCGTTCAAAGAAAACTTTCGGCGCAAGTGGCATCGATCTGTGGAGGATCTCAAACAGCAGCAGGTAAACAGCAGATTGACCTGATAAATGCAACAACGCTACAGAATGGCGCGTACACGTCGTGGCTACCAAACATTGAAACGAAGCTCCTCGGTGTGGCCGTTCCTGGCAAAATGAAGTTCTGCGACACGGTGCTCTCGGGTGATGGGCACACCATAGTAGGGGTACCCCTGAGCGCATCGTCTTTCATGGGCATTGATTCTGATACAGGTGGTCGCCATGTAACTCAAATTGGCCCGAAGCTTGAGCACAAGAGGTCGCGCCTTGGCGGTGCGGTCCTTGGCCTCGATGGATTCCTTTACTGTGCGCCGCTTCGTGCAAACCGGGTCTTGCGCCTCGACACGCTGGCTATAGCTGAGCTGCAGACCGAGTCGAATACACACAACGGTGATTTTGGCTTGCCAACTTCTTTTAAGACTGTGTTGGGCCAATCAAGGGTGTCTGCTCCACACCGAACCGCGGCGAGCGAACATGCGGGCTCAGAAGTCGGCTTGGCGACGTTCGATATCATGAGCAAAAGTGCTCAAAAAATATTCACGCACTTTCGGCAAGAAATCGACGCCGAAAAGAACAGCGAGAAATCGAAAGAGACCGGCAGCTCCCGTGCTTTGTCTATGGCTGAAGCTGGCATGGTTCTTTTGATGGCATCGCACTGGCGTCAATTTGCGTCGAAACGGGCTCGTGAGAAGTACGGCTTTTGTGCTAGAGATCGTGTGGTAGGGCACAACGATTTATACCTCAAATCCATTCTATCCCAAGAACCGGATAGCTTTGCATATGCACTTACTTTATTGGACAGCCCGCTTTCGTATGATCTTTGCGATTGGTTTACTTCGTTTTCGAACACTGTCGAAGGACTCGAATTCATTGAGACCTGTAAAGCGACAAATAAGCAGGTTGATCAAGTTGCAGCCACGCCTAATCTCACGTACAGTCTCGTCGCATCGGGGTGCCACAAGCAATTACTTTTGCTTCCTGTTTTCTCTGAAGTTATGCTGAAACCCGCCATGGTATCTGGAAACTGGTTGAGCCGCCTATTGTTGGACAAGCAGTACGCCGAAGATGCGGTAGAATTTATAGAAATTTTGTCGAATAAGTTCGACGCCAACCGTCTTGTACAACTTGTTCACGAACTCGTGAAGCATGAAAATCTGCTCGTGCCCATGTTGCGTTTACCCCGGGAACTCCAGGAGCGGCTTGTGAAGAGCAAGTTACTAGTTACTAGTAGCCATTCTGGACGAACTCTTCACAGAGCGCCCCGTGGCTTTGCTCATTGTGAGCATAGATGGTGCTGCGATCATCTCTCTCCTCGCTCTTTTAATGCGCACAACTTACCGAGTCCAACATCCTGGTTCCTTGGTTGGCTTCGACATCTCATACATTTTTTGGATTGCCGTGGTGAATGCATACTTCTTGGTTCGTGAAATCCGTAACGCTGTCGCGTTACGAGAGCTTGAATTAGTACTTCCATCTGCAGACTTGGTCGACTTCCTCGGCATTGGGATGACATTTATCGTAATTTTTCTATCCATGTCGGAAGCAGCGCGACAGACTGAAGTATTTCTCATCGTGAGTGCCCTGGCGTGTGGCTTAACGTGGTACAAGCTTCTAGGTTTTGTCGCGGGTCTGCATCTTAAGCTGGCTCTGTACACCAAGACAATGTTTCATATTGAGAGGGCGCTCCGATCATTCATTGTGATTTTGGCACTGATCTTAGGTGCCTTTGCTAACATGATTTTTGTTATTTTGACACCGAACCCAAGCTCTGACCTCGTTTCAGACAGCGATTTCGAGGGCAACAGCCAGTTTTACACTGCTTATGAATCTTTTCTGACCTTGTTCAGTATGATGTTGGGCGAATTCGATCGCGACTGGTTTCGAGGACAGTCAAATGTACTATCAGGCATCGCGATGATCTTATTTGTGCTCTATATGGTGCTCGTGTTCCTTATCCTCCTCAACGTCCTTATTGCGATCGTCTGCGACAACTACGACTTCGCACTGATCAAAGCCCGCGAGTTGTTCCTCTTGTCTCGTTTGCACCTCGTTGCTGGACTTGAACTCGATGGCTTCACTCACATCCGTCCAGAGCTTAGCAATGCTCGTAAGCGGCAGTCATCCACATTTTCGCATCAAAGTTCGCCACAGCCATTCTGGCAGCATCATGACTCGACTGAACAACAGCATAACTCGCCTTCTTTTACTTGGACAACTACTTCGAGCAATATTGGCAAATATTTGAGCTATAAGCTTCTTGGTACGCCGTGGCATCGCATGATGCGAAGACTACTGGCCATTCATAGTACGAGCGCCCTGTTCGAAGATAGCACTGAAGCTGACAGGGACGACTGGCAAGGGCGTACGAAGCACCTCGAGAAACAAATCAACGCCATTGTAGAAGAGCGGGTTGTTGCAAGTGAGAAGCGCCTCCTTTACGCCTTCGACTTGCTGGCCGCGCAGCAGTCTGAGGTAATGGAGCTGATGCACCAGACGATGAAAGTGCCTTAGGAGCCCAACTTTTGAAGTAGACCTCAAAGTTCCGGGTTAAAGAGCTCGCGCGTCACTTACAGTTTTTTTTAAATGAAGGAAGGATGAAGCCCTGTATATGACTCGAAGAGCATCGAAGGAGTTGGAATAAAGCATGCGCCGTGGAGTTCTCGAGACACACTGTACACTATTAAGGGCAGTGGCAGTGAGAGATTGGGGAAATTTTGAGGTGTTTATCTATGCAATTCGAACAAATAGCAATATGGTTCGATTGGGAGGCAGAGGGGGGGGGGGTTCGATGACTCGATATCTACTAATAATTAGTAATAACTAGAGAGTAAATAGATTAAGCTATAAGCTACTCAGAACTCAGAATTGGAATTAGGACAGAAAGGACAGCGATCAAAGGGGAAATGGGAATCATAGCAGTGTGCGCATATGTTCCGGACTGTTCGTAGTAAGCACTAGTCCAACGATGGGCGCGATATAAAATTGTCAATCATCCAAGAACACCCTCCGCCGAGGGACCAAGTTCATCGTAGCACGGGGAGCAAACTCTCACCGGCAAGATACCCTCGTCTGGCAAGCACCGCGAAGATGGCGAGCAGCTACCGCACACGCAACGCCCACAAAAGCGGCAATGGTGGCTCGTTCGGCCAGCGAGCGCATTGAAGCTTTTCTTGCAGACCCGGCACGCTGCCACATTGGCTTCCCATCGGGTTTTGCATACAGCCCTGAGCACGGCTACCCAGTGAAGATAGTCAGCCTCGTTCAGCACTTTGAGGTTCCAAGATTTTTCCTCATTAGTGGGGGACTTTCCACCTACAATTTCAAATTTAAAGTGCCCGTGAGTGGCTGATTTGCCTTGCTCCTCCACGTTGCACCGGTAATCAATGTGCAAGGTGCCCGTCGGCGTTGGATCGTGCGTGACACATGCTGCGTCTTCTGGGGAAGTTATCTCGTAGTACTGCAAGAGCGACGGCTCACAAGGAGCTCCCGGAACTAACTTGAAGTAGTAGTCTTCCCAATTTGCGGAGACAGACTTTCCCTTGAGAATGCCCAGCACGGAGCCTAGAATAGGATCTCGAGTTTTTTTCCTCATGACACCTTCAAAAGGCTCGCATGTAGTGTACCGCGAGCCATGATTTAAGTTCGAAAAAGTACGGGTGACCCCGAGCATGCTCGCCATATAGATTTAATGTTCCGCAGCAATTGAGGGATCCCTTAGAGGGTGCTATTTAGAGGGAATAGCGGTAACCTCCCGATGATATGTGCCCTTGATTGCTTTTAAAGTACTTTATCCTATAGACCGTCCTAATAAAAAGGAATCGCCCTAATCCAACAAAGTGAATAAGCTCCTAATTTGCGATAGGGGAATTTGAAAAGATCGTCGCTACATCAATGTCACAATGGTATGACACACACGCTAGAGCCAAGTAGTTTGGGCAGAGTAGCACGAAACCAAAGATCTATAGCGTAGCGTAGTAGCTCCGCAGCTCCGCAGCTCCGCAGCTCCGCAATCAGCAGCAGCCTGCCTTGATGAGAAGTTGATGAGCTTCTCATTGGTGCAACCCCAGCGGGAACCCAGATGTAAGTAATCACAAAATATAACAAATTAGAGACATCGCTGTGTTCTCGCTGAAAAAATGGTGAGTTCAAAGTGCTCCACCACGCTTAACGCCTACGGCACCACATAGGAACAGCTTCTTGAACTCTTTAATCGTGAGGAATTTGTTCCACTATCTGATTTTGTACACATCTCTCGCATTTTTATCTATCAGCCACCAAAGATGAAAGGAAAGAAGGCGCCCCTGCCCGAACCTGAGCCTGAGCCCGAACTCGACGAAGCAGAGGAAGAAGAAGACGACGAGGAGAGCGAGGATGGCGAGGAAGAAGAGTCTGGATCTTCAGGAGACAATGAAGAAAGCTCTGGCGAGGAAGACGCCAGCGATGCCGAAGGCGATGGTTCTGAGGAGGAGGACGAGGACTCGGAAGAGGACGGCGACGAATTCGAGGACCAGGGATCGTCATCCGATGACGAAGAAACATTTGCTGCGCAAGCAGAAGCCTCGGACGGTAGCGACGAGGAAGAAGAAGGCGAGGATGGCGTAGCTGCAGTAGAGGCGGAAGGCCCTCGGCACTGGTCGATTCGCTCCAAGGAACTGACCGTAGCGCGAGAGCATGAACTAGCCGCGAAAAGGGCTGATGGCCGGCTCGCAGTGGAGGAAGCTTTACATGTAGACGACTTGTCCTCGGACGACGAGAAACCAGGCAACGCCATTGGCCAAGTGCCGCTGCGATGGTACGAAGACTATGACCACATTGGCTACGACGTGCACGGCAAGCAAATTGCGAAGAAGGACAAAGTGTCGGGGCTCGACCGCGCAATTGCCGGACAAGACGACCCTACCCTAGCCAAGCGAACGGTGTATGATGCCCTTAATGACACTGAAGTTGTGCTGAGCGACCGAGACTTGGAGATCATTCGCCGCATTCAGTCCGGTGCTTACGCGCACCCTGAGCACGAAGCGCACCCCGAATACATCCCATACTATTCCGAGGTTGACAAGCACCAGGTGCCGCTTTCCGAGAAGGACTTACCGAAGAGGCGGTTTGTGCCATCGAAATGGGAGCTCATGAAGATCACCACCATCATCAAGGGTCTGAAAGATGGCTCCATCTTGCCACGTGAAGAGCAAGCGAGGCGCAAAGCTGCTGCCAAGCAAGCGAAGGACGCTCCTCACATGATTTGGTCGCAAGCCGACGACGACCTCGACGGCCTTGACGCTCGGAAAGGGCCCATGCACATTGCCGCACCCAAGCTCCCACCCCCAGGCCACGCAGCCAGCTACCGCCCCCCAGAGGAGTATCTTTTCTCGCCCGAAGAAGAGGCGGCCTGGCGTGCGGCGGCCCCCGAAGACCGCGAGCTCGATTTCTTGCCCCAATCCTTTGACTCCCTCCGGGCAGTGGGGGCCTACCCTCAAATGGTGCGCGAGCGCTTCGAGCGCTGTTTGGACCTGTACCTGTGCCCGCGGTCTTTCAAGCGCAAGCTAGCTATTGACCCGGAGTCTCTGGTGCCCAAACTGCCAAGCCCCAAGGACCTCAAGCCGTTCCCCACGGCGCCGGTGCTTCAGTTCGAGGGCCACAAAGCGCCGGTGCGCAGCTTAGCCACCTCTCCCGACGGCCAATTCCTCGCTTCGGGCGACGACCGCGGCATGCTAAAGTTATGGGAAGTGGCCACGGGCCGCTGCTTGCACTCTTGGGTGCTTCACGGCGACTCTAAGAGCCAATTGCAGCGCAAGAAAGCCGCTGACTCGAGTGACGACGACGACGAGAACGACGACGATGGCGATGTGGACGGCGCTAGCACCTCAGAGAAAGGCACTCCCATCGCCCACGTGTGCTGGAACCCCAACCGGTTGCACGCTCTTTTGGCGGTGGCCTCGGGCTCGTCGGTGTTTTTAGTGGCCACTGGCACCGGCGGCTCCGAAGCCACGGAACTCACAGATGCCTTGCTGTCCACATCTGAAATGACTCCATCTGGCCCGCCCGAGGGCGCCAAAACTGCGCCCCTGCAAGCGGTCACCTGGGGCCCTGAAAAAGCATCCTCGTCGAGTAGCAGCGAGACTAAAGGGCGGCAAGGCTCGGTGGTTGGGCCTCGAGTGCGGATTCAGTTCGGAGGCGCCGTCACTAGTCTGTGCTGGCACCGCAAGGGAGATTACCTCGGAACAGCAGTGCCTTCTGCAGACACCTGCAATGTGATGGTTCACCAGGTAATAATTGATACTTGGCCCTTGGTATAGTTAGCTTCTACTTTGTGCGATGATAACATTTCTACGAAGCATTTCAATGAATAACCACTTTTCTTCCTCCTCTTCTTTCATTCTCCTCGTCCTAGGTCTCAAAGCGGGTGAGCCAAGTAGTGATTCGGCGGCAGACCAAGACAGTGGCGGCTCTGGCGTTCCACCCCTTCCAGCCCATCTTTTTCGTGGCCACCCAGCAGCACGTGCGGGTCTACCACCTCCTGCAGCAAAAACTCATGAAGAAGCTCCTGACGGGGTGCAAGATGGTGAGCTGCATGGACGTGCACCCTTCGGGGGACCACGTGTTGATTGGCAGCTACGACCGCCGGGTGGTGTGGTTCGACCTGGACCGCGGCGGGATGCCGTACAAGACCTTGAAGTACCACACCCACGCCCTGAGGGGGCTGGGCTTCCACCGCGCCTACCCGCTGATGGCCACCGCCTCGGACGACGGGAGCGTGCACGTGTTTCACGCCACGGTGTACAGCGACCTGATGAAGGACCCCCTGCTCGTACCGGTGAAGCAACTGGTGCACCGCCAAGCGTCCTCGTCGTCTTCGTCGTCAAAGAAAGCAGCCCTGGCCTTAGCGTTTCACTCTACGCAACCGTGGCTCTTCAGCGCTGGCAGCGACAATAACATCGTGCTCTTCCAAGACCTATAGTACCTTGAGTTATACGAAGAGCCTTCAACGCGTGGAAGTGCCTTAATGGACTATTATGATTTTCGCTTTGCCTTGCTTCTTTCGCATGGACTTCTTAATTAAGGCTGGCCTTCTGTGTTTACTTCTTTAGTCCATTTTCGAAGAGCCAAGCGAATCCTGAGGCACGTGCACGTTACAACACCATAATATATATAATATACAAATGTAAAATATCGCCAGAAACTTACACCTTGCGGTTTTGGTTTCATCTGCTTCAAATTTAAGCAGGGCCATGCCATTTCCCTTTATTCCATTGGCTTTTTAACTTTTAATATATGCATCATACTTGTCTCTTATGTGTTTTCTTTTCCTATTTAATATTTTCTGATTGCTTTCTTTTGGCCAGGTATTAAGTATTCGTATTAGGCTTTCGGCTGTTTTGGTTATGGAGTTGGCTTTGGATTTCAGATGTCGTGACGTCGTGACTGCCCTCTCAAAGTATATGACAGGGAGGCCCTTTCAAAGAACAATCCAGTCGTCTGGGCGGCACAAAATGGTGCGGCCGCACTCCCAAAGCACGCAGCGCTTGTCTTCTTCGTCCTTTGGAATCACTCGTTTGCCCAGTCCTTTGCTCACAAACCCATAGCCCGAGCTAACAGGCTTCACTAACGCTCCGTCAATCAAGCTGCGGGTCTCGGCTAAGGTAGTCTCAATCGTGACTGAGATCATGGCAACATGATTGTCCGGGCGCCCAATCGCTACCGGGCAGTCTAACCATTGGCCAGGTCGCATGGCTGAGATCATCGGGTCAGGAGCATTCTCATCTACCACCGCAGTGGCAGAGTTGCTACTGTTGCTGTTCTCGTTGGTTGCGGCTGCAGCCGCCGCAGCCGCCGCTTCCCTAGCGCTCTTCTCGCGTTGTTCTTCTTTGGCAATTTGCATCGCATCCAGAACGTGGCCAGCGGGGCGCTTTTCACGCGACATCGCTAAGTCGAGTGCGTCCTGGGCCTAGAGAGTAGTGCGGCCATCATGTTAGCGTGGAATAAGAGAAGAAATGGGATACCGTTGAAAAGAGTTGAGAAACGTGCTGTGCATAAAAAACGCGCGGTTCAGATAGATTGTATTGAGGAAGTACGGTACGTATACATACAATCACTCAACGTGCGCACAGGAAGATGAAAAGTCAAACAAAGTTTCGAAAACAAAAACATATAGCAAGTCTCTTGGAACAACAAAGAAAGTATCCCCACACTCACAGCAGCCGAGAGGCGATTTTGGTCCACACGCAAGACGTCCAAGGTAAAGTTTTCGGTGATAGCGTCGCACACGCTCACAGGGCCCGGAACTTCGTCGTGATTGGTGCTCACAGGACCGAACCCTACGAATCCACTCCCGCCCACTACAGTGGTGTTGTCCTCGTCGTCGTCGTTTTTGTCATTGTTGACTTTAACATCACTATCGTCTTCAAGCACCGAGGACCCCATCGGCTGAGCTAGGCTAGCAGGCGTGCCGTCTGGAGTCACGATGAAGTCGTCTCGCATGTGACACCGCGATAAGTCCAAGTGACGAAGAGCGCCTAAAGTCCAATGACAAGAAAGATGCACACACACGCCCAACATGGAAACGCAAATGAGCAATATGCGAGAATGCGCGAAGAAAAAAGGAATGCATATTCGTGGCCTTTGACAGGAAGGAAACTGGCAGTATAAGTGTTTGAATGGCTGCAGTAAAGTGAAGACGCGTGCGACGGATGGTGTGCTTGAATTAAAAAGTTCTGCATCATTTTTTTTCTCTTGAATTCTTCACTAACATCACCGTTGTATCTCAAGCAGAGACTTAAGCTGATGGCCGCTCGGGAGCCCTGGCCAAAAGTGTTGCCAGCGAGGTTCAACACCGCTAAACTCTTGTTGAACCGAAGGGCCGTGAAGATAGCGTTCATGCCTGAAGGCCCAATCGCGTTGTCATTCAAGGCCAACTCCCACAGGGCATTGTTGCTTTCAATGGCTCTTCCCAGCGCTCCCGCGCCCGCGTCTCTGATGTCGTTTTGCCCCAAGTGCAAGGTTTGCAGACCTTTGTGATTGGCCAATACCGCACCCAATAACCGAGCCGTTGCGTCGCTCAACGAACAACCACTTAGCTGCAAGGTCAGCAACTGGGGCTGGGCTTCCAGGGCAGCTGCAAACAAATTGGCAGTGGTTTCACCAAAGGAATTGCTTGGTACAATAAGATGTTGAAGGCTTCGGTTCGTCCCATTTCGAAGTCCTCCCAGTACCACCTCCACACTCGAGGTAGTCTTCAGCGCACAGTCACCGCACACGAGAGAGGTTAAGCCAAGGCCAGCAGCGGCTGAGGCTCCTGCCAGCAATCGCCCTACAGCAGGTGCCCCCATCACATCGTTGCAGAACAAGTTACCGGTCAAGTTTAAGCTGCGAAGAGACTCATTGCTGGACAAAGCGTCGCAGAGCGCGGCACCGCCTGCAGGGCCGATGCCACATCGCCGCAAGTCGAGACTAACGAGCGGGCAAAAGAGAGCACCCGAGGGTTTGAGCACAGATGCCAAGAGGTGTGCGCCAGGATCACCCAGGGGATTTAGGGAAAGAGTGAGCTCGCGCAGGGAAAGTGAGGCTTTGATGGCCTGTTGTAAGAGTACAGCAGTGCTCTGGTCTCGAAATAAATCACACGAGCTCAAGTCAAGCGCTTTTAACTTGAAAGGCCGCTCTGAATCCCATGACCCAAGCACGGTGAGCATCTTTTGGGCTTCCTCGTCTCCTAAACGCGAATCCCGCATTCGCAGCTCTCCAATGCCGTGTGGGTGATGCTCAAAGATTTGGGCTAAACGGCCACCCAGCGCTAGGCTTTCCATTGCAGCGCCGCGCAAAACTATGAGTTCGGCATCTCCTCCAAGAGCTCGCGCCAATACGGAGGCTACGCCCTCGGGTAAGCCCGCCGTCAACACGTCCAGCTTGGGGAATCGCTGTGCCCTCAAAAAGTCCGCCCTTTCTGCTGGCGTCATCGCAGCTACGGCCGCACGTTCCGGAGACCCTGGTCGCTCCCATTCTTCGATCATGTTATGGAACTAGACTCAAACTCTGAGCAGATACTTCTACACGAGGATTGGAGTGTTTGAGCTCGTTTCGGCCGTAATCCTTATTCACAATGGCTAGAATTAATCGGTTGAGTATTAACTTTCTTCGAGACCCAGAATAGCAAACCGACCAACGCCCTAGTGATTGTAAAGGAGCATAGTTGTGATAAAAGCCACGTATCGCGACAATTTTTCGAATACTATCCCTATGAATCAATGAATCATAGTCACACGAAATGGCTCCTTTGAGGCGCACAAACACGTGCAGTTGAGCACCCGTGGGCCCCGTCGTGGGTCCAACAAAAAACAACGGATGGATGGGATGGATCCTGATGGATGAACTACTTACTGAGTACAGCATTGAGTACAGCGAAACTCGACAGAACAAAAAGAGTTCAGAACTGAAAAACGAATTATTTTTTGCATCCGTACACTCCGTAAGTAGCTTTGAGGCCGGGAGGTTACTAAAGGCTAAAGGAGTGAGGAGATCGCGGCAAGTACAAGCTAAATCTAGAAGCTAGCTCGACCGCTGAGTCCGCTGCGGATGCAACGCTAATTTGCAAGCTAGCTGTACATAGTGATTGCTAGACTTAAGATGTTCGTTAGTGCCCTCGCAACGACGATTGGAATTCTTGCAACATTTGTAGTGACCTCTAGCTTCAACGTTCATCCCCAAACGCTGCTGCCTTCTTTACAGCGATCTAGATCAAGCCGCTTCGTTCAGACTCGACTCGCTCCGTTACGGCTCACATTATCGCCCGATGACACCTCTTTGGCTGCTTTCATTGTTTCTTTTTCGGTTTCGCACATTGGCATGTCCGCTGCTCGGGAAGTATTGATTGATGGCTGTGGCACAACAGCGGAGCGAATGGGTGTAGTGGGAAGACCGGATTGGAAGATTTCTGAAAAATATTTTTGGCTGGGCGACGAAGCTGGGAACCAAATTTGGCCTGATTCAGGAACCGCAGGCCGACAACTTTATCGTCTCGGGTAAGGAGGTGATAGTGGTGACGCCTGGAGGAGTCTTGAAACCACACTTATATTCATTGACATTGATTATTAGAGTACTTTGATTCAAATGAGACAGATTATTTTACTATACAGGAGCTGTGACAGCTAGTAGGTTTAAGTTCGTTCGAACTCGTTCTTGGTTGTTTGGAATACAGATACACGGCTGTTTCCTTTTTCACGCTCGGCGGTGCCTTCGGGAGCTATCTCACTGGACGCGCCGCATCCCCTGAGATCTTTATGCCGGCAGAGACAGCCTTGAATAATCCTTATTGGCTAGCTTGCTTCACTGTGGCTGCAATGGCGGGTGGCGTCTCCATTGCCTCCCTCACGAATCCATCGCCCTTATCTCTTGTGCCCTCGTTCGTTGCCGGCGATGACGACGCGCCGCTTAACATTCAGCGTGATGATGACAGAAAGTTGAATGCTTACGGGCTTACGCGCATTACACGCCACCCACTCATCTTGCCCGTGGTTCCCTGGGGCTTGGCTACAACTTATCTCGCTGGAGGACGAATTGCAGATGCGCTATTTTTCAGTGGGCTGGCTGTATATGCTGTATGCGGCTGCTACGCACAGGTCAGAGTTACAGCTCTGAATTAATTCCTTTCACTGCTTCTAGGTTTTCCAATTAGTTTTAACATAGTGTGCGTGATACATAACAGGACTTACGAGCCGCCAACAGTGAGCAAGTTGGTACTGTGCTCCAGAGTGGCAAATTGAATGGCTTTTATGACGATACCTCGTTTGTTCCGTTTGGTGCACTTGCTGCTGGTCGCCAGCCGTGGAATGACTGCTTGGATGAGCTGCCTTACTCAGCATTTGTATTTGGGAGTTTAGCAGCATCCGGTATCGAATTTGCTGGGTTACGTGCTTTAGGTGCTTTGTAATGCTTCTGTAAATAATGATATCGCGAGTCCGTGCTCAGTTGCATTTGCGTCCTGTCCTGATTATTTGCCTTTGTGAGCTGGTAAACTTCTACCATGGACATGTTTGATGTGTGCTCTTAGCGCCAGAAGGAGTTCAAATGGTTTACTTTTTGAGTAAGGAATCGAGCTCAGGCAGTGCTCCTATTTATTAAGGCGAGGAATTGTATACAGTGATAGACCACGACGTAGATTCCTTCAAGGTTTCTAGCAACTTCATAAATGGAAAAGGAGCGTGCTAAATACATTACCAGACTGCTACTGTCATCCATATGGCTACTTGGGCATGTGTGCTTGATTAAATCCTCTTGTTATATAAGGGGCATTGCTTTGTATTTCTGCCTGTCAGTCCCCAGATTCCTGACCTGATTCCGGCCCCACAGGGCCTGTATTAGAAAAGCTACTACCTTATCCTACTTAGATAGAGCCTTCTGGAACGCGCAGATACATGCCACAAGTGCAAATACAGATCACCTCTGAGAGCGTGCTATTTCTGCCCTTGTCTTTCTTTACACCGGGGGAGTATAATCTAATCTAATCTAATCTTATCCTACTTTACAATATCAGATATCAGAACAGAGCAATGCGCTATTGCTGATCTTATGCTTCCGAATACGTTAGCTCTATACTTTAATGCATAAATTTATGCTTCACGCGTCACCTTCAGTAAGAGACTCCATGCCTACAAGATTTCGAATGTTCATGGAAAGGCGTCTAGTTTCTCGCTTATTCCGTTCAATAGACTTGAGCCAGCTAGGTCGCCTACACGGTCGCCTATGCCACTTCAGTATTGCAGCATGTATCTTCTGTTGTGCGAACGTGTGCTTCATAGCGCTCACCTTCCTATATTCCTTTGAAGGTTTCATGCCGAATGCGACGAGCTCCAATGCATCCATTTCACGCTCGGCATACAATGCTGCCCACGCTGGGTCTTCTTGCTCTCTACTACCCTCGCAAAGCTCCACACGAGCATTCAAGACAAAGAGCATGAGGCGCCTGTAGGCGGCAAGTGGAGACATCCCATCGATTGCAAGACCTTTTGTGGCAACTTCCAATGCGAAGCGAAGATCACCTTCTAGTTGAAGAAGTCTTTGTCGACTACCAGCAGGCATTTTTGAGCCAATGCTTTGCAAAATTGGTTGGACCAATTGGAGATGCAAGTGGCAGCTAGCGCCAATGTGATAACTTGTACGGGGTGGTAGCCTATCTGAGAATGTTGCATCAACAGTTCTCGGAAGTCGCAATGAAGAGGAAAAAAAATCTATTTCCTCTCCGATGGCCAAGAATATCTTGAAGCTAATCTGGCCACCGGACGCTTCATGTGCACGTCTATAAAATGAAGCAATCTCCGTTAAGCCCATATCAGGCTGAATGGTGTGCACAATGGCGGTGAATTGAGAAAGGTCAACAAAGCCAGGAGGAGCATTGTTAGGAATATTTCTATGATCTTTGTCATTTTGCATCATTTCGACGCCAACATTAGAAGGATCAATCTGGTCTGAAGTAAGGATACCGATTTGGCAAGTTTCAAACATCAGACGAAGCGCTGCACGTCTCAAACTTTGCTCTTGAAGAAAAAGATTCATAATCAGTTGAAGCCAATCGAACATATCAATAACCTTTTCGCCTTTTAAATTGTTCTGCCCTTCCTCGAGTGTAGCTTCCCTTGAAAGACTGCGGATACGCTGATTAATCTCCTGCCTCGTTGATGCATCCAACTGGGACAGAATTAGGCTTGAAGCCTTCATGATGTGCTGGACCTCAACATACAATTTCTTATGCATGTAAGCTTTGGGAATGTTTTCGTGGTGGCACATCTCATCAATTTGCGCAACACAATTTGCAGTGGGCGAAGTACCAATATCAACATATGAACACAAGATATCAACCGCATGTAATGCAAATCGATTGTAATCACGTCCGTGTTCTTCGCTAAGATAATTTATAAATAGATGTCCTTCTACCGAAGTATGAGCTCCTGAGGAAAGAAGTCTGAAGATACCATCGTAAAATCCCCAACAATCTTCATAGGCTTTGACTACTGAGCCTGATGAGTCTCCGTTGGCTGCCTGGTTGAAAAATGCGTATACAAAATCGGGGAAACGAGTCTGACAGGCTCTTTGGCGGTCATCGAAGGCTTTTGCAAAGAGCATGGCTCGCATACAGCACCGAATCCACGCATCACTTCGAATCGGCCGCTCTCCACCAAAGTTTGGGAGCAGGATCCGGAATGCTGAGCAGCGATTGTCACGACAGGTTGCCCTTCGACGACTGACAAGACTTGGCTTGATGAAGGAGGGAATATCTTGGTGGACATCATGATTCTCTTTGTCCGATCTTTCGTTGAAGTCGTCATTTCTTGTATCCGATTCTTTTTGCGGGCTTCCTCGTTGGATGATTTCACTTGAATCAAGAGAGCCTTGTTTCGAATTCGAGGGAGCTTCAGTTGAGGTAAGCGAATCATATTTTGGTCTCGTAATAAGTTCATTTACTTGAAGCTGCAGAGCTTTGACTGTTTCTCGTTCGCGCGACAAAAGCTCGTCAAGATTTGCAAGTTTACGGTCAGCACTTCTTGTAATCTCATCAATACTTCGCCGAGCATCAGTAAGTTCGCGCTCTAGATGCTGAATTCGGTCGTACAATTCTCCAGATTTGGAGTTGTTTTTATCACGTTTGTAAAGATCATGAACATGATTCAAGGCCGCGTTAAGTTGTTCATGATCACTATTATGGTCGTCAATATATTCTGCTTGAATATTTTCTTTTGCCTCAAACTGTGTACAATCAGACTTTCCTTCCTCAATCGAGCTTTGAAGACCTTCAGAAACTTCTCGAGTAAATTTGTTGCCAGGAGCAGCCCTTGCTTGGTATATTTTCTGCTCCCCGTTCAAATTTGAGTTCGAAATATCAAGGGCCGAGAATAATAGTGAAATCAATTGTTGAAAGGTGGATGCGGTTCTTTTGCGAATATTACGTGATAGTTGCCCATGTTCTAGGCACAGATTACTCAGGTGTCCTTCAAACTCTGCATGAATCAGGTCCACCCATTTGCATTCAAATTGACATTTCGCTAGCACTTCTGCAAATAAACTTTGATTATATCCCGTTAAGACATGGTATGTATTTATTTTCTCTTCTGCCTTTTGAATGCACGTTATGAAATCTTGTTCGATATTGTTGACTTCACATTTGACCTTAGAGGAAATTAAATGAGCAGGAACTGCAATGGCCTTATCAAGGCGGTTGTTGAGTTCTTGCAATATAAATCGAGTGTCGATATGGCTTGGAGTACTTGAAATATCAAGGTTCTCCCAGCTTCCATCGTGGCACTGCATCAGATGGCATTCTTTATTCCAATATGAAGAAGGTCTAGCGGCTTTCCTAAAGGGAGGCTGATTTGTTGATTTCATCATGTGTTGTTAAGGTACTAAGCATACCTTGACATATATCTCTTGTTGCTGCATGATATACTGCGTTGAGTCTTTGAATACTAGAATGTACTTACATGTCATAATAATAACAGCGCACCCCGACAGAAGAATCCGTAACATATAACGAAGTTGAACTATAAAGTAGCAATTAAATTTAGTGCATTATACTATTATCTGTTTTCTGTAATGGCCAATACAACTTATGGAGACCTTGATACTACTGTAAAGCACTTTGGTGAGGTATCCTGTCACAAGTCGCACTGAGCACCCCTATTTCGAAATGTAACAATGTGTTTAGAATACATCAATACTCGATGTCACCCTATTTTATGTCTATATTCATTTCATTCCGCAATATAGCGTTGCGCACTTCATTAAGAAACAGGCCTACTTGAGGTAATGTAAGGGGTTCAAACTTTATAGCACAATGCCCTCTGACAGTGCAGGAAGAATTTAATGAGTGAGAATTTGCTCTTCAGTAAGCAGTAAGCTGCAAAGCACCAAGTTGGTTGTATCAGATATTCACTTCAAAGCTGAGATTTTTTCTATTGAGTTGGTCTTCTAAACCCCTACCCACTTATTACTCTCAATCGCTCGAGCTTCATTGGCCTCATATCAGTGATATCAGGAATATAATTAACGTCTTGTCAAATGGCACCACCGCAAGTATTTCAAATACTACGTAGTCCTAATATCAGGTTTATTGCTGGTACGTGAGTTTAGAATCCCGATTTCAAAAAAGGCGACGAATAGGAATACAAAAGGCAAATTGTAGGCAGACACTTTGTCCCGATGTAATCAGTTATTCGTTCCTTCTCTATTAGGTCCTTTTCAAGAAACCCCATTGCTGCGAGTGCTGTAGTTATTCATATAGAAAGCCGTGACTATCAGCCGGTAATGATCTTGGGTTAGCACAGGTGTCTAAAAGATAATTACGCGCACTTTGGTGAGGTATCCTGTCACAAGTCGCACTGAGCACCCCTATTTCGAAATATAACAATGTGTTTAGAATACATCAATACTCGATGTCACCCTATTTTATGTCTATATTCATTTCATTCCGCAATATAGCGTTGCGCACTTCATTAAGAAACAGGCCCCGAGGGGCCGGAATTTAAAGGCTAGCAAGTAGAGATAAAAAGGGAAGCAGCGCAAACTAAAGCTAAATCTAGGATGCCAATCAGGCGCGAATGCCACTTTCGTGTGTCTGTGCATGTACACGAATGATCGTTCTATGGAAGTAGAAGCATAAATCTTAAGTACGCCCCATTCCTAGTGGAGCCAGTTTGAAATATCATAATAATTAGAATTCGGTACCAAGGGCACTCCACAAGTCCACCACAAGGCTTGGGAAGAGGTGTGATACGTATGCTTCAATCACGGCTCGTTGTTTTGCCGTTGAACTTAAAACGGACGCACGCCACTCCGCCATCTCTAACTCGCCCGATCCATCGTTCGCTGCTGGCCTAAGATCCATCGCCGTCGGTGAGAGCTTTTGGTGGTTTCGAGTACCTAAATTCACAGAGTCGTGGTGGCGCTTTTCCTCTTTCGACGGATCCATCTGGGTTCGCTTCTCTTCTACAACCTCAGTTTTTTTTAGCATTGACACAGTCTGATGCTGTATTTCTGATGCTGATGCTGATTTCAAAGTCTTACATTTTAGTACGGCAATGGCATCAGAGGTTTGATCAGCAAAATGTTGGTTGAAATTTCGCAAAAAGCGCAGGAGGTCAGGTAGCGAGCACGTGTCATAACTGCGATGCCTTCCAACCGATGTCAGCAACTGAGGATGAACAACATCGCCCCATTGCCAATATCCCGCTCTTTCCTTTTTCATCCTAGCTTCGCTATCTGCACCGTTGCTCGTTGACTTACTTCGAGCGTTCGTACTATCCGCAGTAGAATTGTTCACACTGATACCACTGCTACAACTACCTTTCCTGATGCTCCTGCTTTTCGCGTCCTGACCAGAGGAGTCTTCCACTCTAGCCGCTGCAGCTGCTGCGCTTACTGCAAGTTGATCCAGTTTTGGTCTCAAACGGTCTAATTTGTTGGCGACGTCATCGAGATAAGAGAGCCGTTGGGACGAGGGCCAAAAGTATGGGTGGCCTAAAGCTTGGCTTGCATTGAGGCGCTTGGAAGGGTCGTGGGCGATCAATGAAAGCACTAAACTAGCAGCCTCCGGGTCCTGCAAATTCAAGAAAAAGGCACATATTAGATGCCGGTATAAGAAATGCAAGCACGTCTGTATGAAGGCAGAGGAAAGTCGGAGAAGTAGCACTAATTGTTGTTGCAATCAACCTGATCTTGGAGAGTGCTGAGGTCGTGTTGACCCGCCACCACAGCAAAAGGGTCACCGTGAAAAGGATGTCGCCCACCCGCGTTCGCAAAAAAAGCAACACACCTTGAATTACAAAGATAAAGGGGGTTGTATTGAAAGCGTGGCACAGAGTGGAACAGGAACAAAAGTGTAGAGGAGCCCATTTGTCCGTTAAAAATGATACGACATGATAACGAGAGTTTAAAACAAGGACAGGAGGCGTTTGTTAGGTGTTTTCTTACCCGAGTCCAAAGAGATCGACAGCTCTAGTCTTGCGCTGTTTTCGGTAAACTTCTGGTGCAAACCAACCGCCACCGCCGGTGGGGCCACTATGGGCTTCCCAAGAAAAAGACGCGTCATCATCGTCGTCTGCTGCTCCATTGCTTGCCGTATCACCACCGTCGAGACCAGAGGGCAGACCAGGAGAAAGCTTGCGTACATTTTGTGACGGATTTGTGCTGAGCTGACGGCTGAGGCCAAAATCAGATAGTTTTAAAGTGCCATCCCAGGTAAAAAGCACATTTCTTGGGCGGAGGTCACCGTGCACTACTCCAACGCTGTGAAGGAAGTTCAGAGCAGATGCGAGTGACTCGCATACCGTTACACGGCGCAGCCGACTGTTACTGAGCGCTTCTCGGCCAACTGCCAGTGCCGATGCCAATCTTTGATCTGCCTCTGTCAAAGATGCAGTTCTTGAATCATCAGAGGCCGATGTTCGTGGCGGAGTTGAAGCATGATGGGAGTTGATCGCAGCAGCCAAGCGGGATGGCGGGTGAAAGAGGTCGTGCAGAGAGTACGCGCATTGCTCCAGAGCAAGGTATACGAAGTGTGAACCATTTTTTAAGCTAGTTCCTACATCAGCAGTGGTTTCTTCTTCGACACCAAAGTACTTGACGACATTTGGGTGGTAAGCATGCTGCGCGAGTGCAACCAGGGTAGCACGCTCGGCGAGGAAAGTTGATTCCAGGACAACATTCGGATGTACTACTCGACTTTCCGAGTCGTCATCTAGAAATTCGCGCTCTTCTAATTGGCTCTTACTTGCCATCACCAATCCCGCAGGTGTAGCAGAACTAAGTTTATCAGACCCCTTCTGGCTATCAATGCTTTCTTCCAAGGGTGTTTGCCTTGCCATGGCCTTCACAGCTACAGGACCCCATTCGTCATGATGGCCAGCATATACGGTTGTGCCGAACGACCCAACCCCAAGCACACACTTTTCGTCCCAACGAAGCTTTCCAAGCCGTCGATCTGAACTCTTAGTGCACTCTTCTGCAGCAGAGTTTGCCTCTATTGCTGACTTTTTGTGCATATTTGGTGAGTCGCTTGTGGTTCTGCTAGAGATCCGTAAAGGTACTCTGAGCGAAGACGATGCAGCCTCAAGATTTGCGCTCCTAGCACTACCATTCGCTCGTGTTGCACTGGTGTCTAGTAAGCTTAATTCGGACATATCAGCAGCGATGCTCAAAGCACGGTGCTCTTTCGGAGGTGACGGCGGCGTTCGTGGCAACATCAGAGGATGTGACGCGCCAGCTTCTTTTAGAGCACTACCAAACGCCACTTGAACAGAGACTGCACTTGAGCCCTGCCCCGGTTGGTTGCCTGATTGCTGAGTAGCAATGTCGCGTTCAGCTGCAGCAGCTGCCGCAAGCAGCCGGCGCTTCGCTATAGCGGAATCAGAGAAGCGTCGCGCGAGGTGGGTGGGAAAAGGGCCAAGAGGACCGATGGTAAATCGATCCGCATCTGCACGCAGACTCTCTTCTTCCTGAAAGGAACACAGAATAAAATCATTATTGAATAGTACGCAGTACATTAAGTGTCATTAAGTACGAAAACATTTGACTCGAATAAACATCTTACCCGAATTCGAGCGGACCGAAAGATGCGCTCATATACTCTTGTTGGAGACAGGGGCGACTCTGGAGTGCATGGTGATCCAGCCTCGTCCTTCTGAGGTGACTCTGGCGCAGTTTCCGCTAAATTTGCAGAGGTACTTTTCTGGTCCTCAGACTTGACATCCTTACGCGGTTCGGTTTCAGAATGAATTGGCCATGAGGGCAGATCCACTTGTGCGTCGTCATCATGCTTAGCTTTTGGCGGAGAGAGTCCTCTGTCGACTCTACCCTCAGTGGAGACTTTACTATTCGCGTTGCTAAGATTCTCAGACAGTGAAAGCGATATCGTTTGCTCAAAACGTTGAATAGAATCAGGCTGAAGGCTTTTTTGCCACACGTCTCCTCTGCCTTCCCCACGGAATCCTTGGATATCCGATGAAGACCGATGACGAGTCAAGCTCGGTGGCATTCTGATGTCATCGATTTCTGCTCCATTCTCCACTACCTCATTTGACACGTCTTCTGTCCCGCCATTTCTATCAGCATTCACTTCTTCAGCATCCTCGTTATCCTGCTCAACGTCATCGAGTGTACCAGTTTTTGCTCCTTCTACAAGTTTTTGGTGCTTCTTTCGAAGCTTTCGTTGCTTCTTTTTCGCATTCTTCTGGGAAGATGCCGCATGGCTCATGCCTGAATCAGATGCTGCGCTGTTCTCTTCGGCAATCAATAGTCGTGCCATCCCGTTTGAGACTTCCATTGCGGCTGCAGCATCTGCACTGCGCCGATCCTCAACCCATTTGGAGAGGGTGTCAAGCTTCGCCGACATCGCGACTGGGGGACTTCCTGTTGTTCGGTCATGTGAAGTAGAGGCATCGCTGGCCCCAATAGCGAATGGTTTACTGAGTTGCACTGTATCACTTTTTTCAGTGACACTCCCACTACTACTGATAAGACTACCATCATTGCCTTTCTTAGCACTTTCAGACGAATGCATCGGAACAGGTGAGTTGCGGCCCACAAATGCGGCCGCAGCGGCTGCAGCAGCTGAAGGTGGGCGAGGTGGAGTAATGGGTCTGTTGGCAAGAAGTGGGGGTGAAGGAGTTGCTACCTGAGTGGCATTTGGAGCCAAAGACGGGACACGAGTGCCTGATTCAGTTGAGGACTTCGTCACAGGGATATTATTGTCATCTGAAGTTTGCTCCATTGACGAGGCTGATGCTTGAACCAGCGACAAGGCGTGTTTGACGTCAGCTGCAGCTTCATCGAAACACTTCAGCTCTACCAGAGACACAACCCGCGCAGCTAAGGTTGAGACTCGCGAACTGAGCAATTCGAAGGTCTTTATACCCTTGCCCGTGCTGTGATCATTTCCAGGTTCACCATCCGCAGCTCTTTCGATATCCATTGCTATAAGGGCGTTAAGGTCATTGACAGCTTCGAGGTGCCTTCCCAGAGCTTTGTGAGCGGCTGCTCGAGCACGAAGTGCTGCTACATGTGTCGGAGCCGCATCAAGAAGGACATCCAAGTCTTCAACAGCTTCCTGAAAGCGAGCCAGTTTCGTCAGGGCAGCTGCGCGGTTGAGTCTACTCGCACTGTCCTTGGGATCGAGTCGAAGCGCTGCGCCATAGTCGCTCGCGGCTTCAGCGAAACGATTCATTTGCACTAACGCGAAAGCCCGACATGCGCGAGCAGCTGCAGAGGTAGGGTCAAGCCTGGCTGCAGCTGTAGCGTCAGCGACACACTCCGGCCACCGTTTGAGACGGCGCAAAGCCACTGCTCGATTAAGGCGCGCAGGGGCGTACGATGAGTCGCAGGTGACGGCCGCATCCAAGCAAGCGAGCGCTTCAGCAGTTCGGCCCAACTTCCCGAGTGCAGCCCCTTGAGAGCAAAGAGCGCGTGGATCACTGGGGTTGAATTTGCTCACTGCGTCCAGGTCTGAGGCTACGAGCTCCCACTTGCCAAGCTTTCGGTTGGCGAGCGCACGGTTCTCGAAAGCAGCAGGGTCACTGGGGTCAAGTTCAATGGCTTTTGTGCAGTCGTTGGCCGATAACTCGAACTCTTCCAACATGCGGAGTGCCACTGCTCGATTGAGGTAAGGCACGGCCAAGGCACAGCTCCATGCTACACGCTGAGCTTCTAAATCCTCCGCTGAGACGACACTTGAACCCTTCGTTGATGGGGACGTATTCAAAGCCGCTGCTGCTGCACTAGTCCGCTCTACAGATACAATTGATGCTGGAACTGCGGGGGCAAATTTTGAAGGAGGTCTTGATAGTATGCTTGAAGAAGACGCTTTCGTAATGATGGGAGTTGGAACTGTTTTCTTGCCTCGAGTTGTCAACAATCGCGGAGCAGTTGATTTGGTTGACGGCTTCGATGCATTAGACTTCGCAGCTGAAGCTTTCGTTTTCGTCGACGCTTCTTCTTCAGCTTTATCAACATTAGCCCAATGGTTCAGTACGGCTTCTTCTTGATCAAGTGCAGCCCTTAATTCTGCTGCCCTGCGCGCTTCACTCTTTCGATTGCTTTTGTTGTTGCCTTTGCGCGGCACCGCAGGGGCGACATCTTCATTATACTTCTGTGCACGGTCTCCTATTTCAGCGGATTGGCCATTAGTTTTAATATTGCCATTGCCATCGGCACTGCCTTGGCCGTTGTCACTACTGCCCCTGCCAGCACCAGCGATGCAGCTTTTATCAGGCTCAGTACTCTCCATAACGCTCAGACGGTCTCTCATGGCTGTGATCTTGCTGCGCGGATCGTGGCTTTGATTATCTCCACCCAGAGCCCGAGGTGCAGTCGGCGACGGTGGTGCTGCCGCAATCGCTAGGGTGCAGTCCCGCACTGCTGCCTGCCAGTTGCCAAGCATTCCAAAAGCATTCCCGCGCTCCGTATAGAGGTCGAAGCTGGCTGTAGTGCCGTGCGCTGATGGGCCGAGAAGCGCAAGTGCTTTGTTGCAGTCACCCACAGTTAGCTCCCATTGCTCTAACTGCTTCCATGCTCGAGCTACACGACACAGCAAGCATGTGGGCAAGAAGATGGTCATCATTGTTCATTTTGAAAGTCGGTATTATGTACTACAACCTGCAACTAGAAGTGTAAAATCACAGTACTCGTAGAATCTCTTACCACGATTGCCGTAGTCTTGAGCCAATTGTTCTGGTTCCTTGCGCCTAGAGTCCTTCAGCCGTTGTGAACACTCTGCAACTTCTTTCTCCCAACGCCCCACCGTGAGGTGTCGCTCGCACCAAACACTAAGTCGTTCTTCGGAGCTCACTACGCGTGGCGAAGTTCTCGATCGAACATCGGTGGTCTGAACGTCGACGGAGTCACTTCGGTCCATTGATTGAGAAGTCTTGCTTCTAGTAGGCAGAGGTGATGCTCCACGGGACTCTGATGGCTGACGGTGAGGACGAGGAGATGACCCAGACGCTCTCCCACCATCGTGCGGCGACGAAAACAGTCGGTAAAAGAGGCGCTCCATTTCCTACGCTAGATTCAAATAAGTCAGGGGCCGAAACCGTGGTGAAGTTGGTTGCTGCAAGTTGATCGCATTATAATTACTCAATTGAGTGATCGTAGTGAACTAAAAAGCATCGTACATATTCTCTGCATGATGACGATGATGTTATTATGATGTTGTCATTTTTCGAGGACGATGGGTTGATGGATTAACTGTACAGTAGAGTGTCTGACACCTGATTGGTGTGCTGAATTCATGATATTGTACACTTGGTTACTTCATGCAGGTACGTATTTTTATGATTACCGACGACCATTCATTTCGTAAAATCGAAGCATGGAATGAGGCCTACCCTTCCCTGGGTCCTCGAGAGCAGTTAATCTATAGAAGAATGGCCTCAGCCTCTAGTAGTCGGCGCCCAATCACGAGGTATTTGCGCACTTTTAACGATTTATTCTCCATACCTACAAGCGTTGACACTCCATCTTTGTCTTCGAAACCTATTCCTCAGGCATAAACCGCTCGATGTCTACAAGAAGGTAACGCTTTTCATTTTTTTTTGCGTTTTGAAATAGTCCATGCTCGCTGTTGGTGCATTCGAAGTATCTAGTTGCTATACTATTTTCATGTCCTCTTATCTTTGGATTTTTTTGTGTTGCTGAAAGTGTTGTTCCTCTCCGTGCTTCTCATTTTTTAGATTCCGATATTGCGGACCACGGAAGATGAATTGTTGGATGAGCACGGCACCCATCAATCCATCTCGCTAGCCGACCTTGAGACTCGAGATGAGGTACCTATTATTCCGCTTTGTGTTTAGCAAGTCCTGACTAGGCATCAGCAGCCATTTTTGCTACCCTACTCATATTGCATTGACTTTCGACTTCCGTAACTGTTTCGGGCGCTGTAACCCATCTTGTACCTTTTTTTCTCTCTTACTAGGTGGTAGCCCCGGTGAAGCAAGCGAAAAAGCTCAACATTCCCATTCCCTTGGGCCGCACCGTGGACGACTACTACACGCGTTGCCCAGGCGGCTACCAGCCCCCGGTGTCTTACCTGCGGCACGTGAAGAAGCCCGACGAGTCACTCGACCCTTCGAGCATCGACTACGTTCTCGAACAAGCAGACGTGAAGTGGCTGCGTAAGCGCGGGAACAGCGACGTGAAGCTGCTTGACGAAGACCGCCTCGAGAAAGCCATTGATGTGCTCGAGAAAGCTACGCACTTACCTCAGACCACAACCAGCGGGGTTGCCGCTGTGGTAGCCCCGCCAAAACCATCCTCCTCATCTTCTTCTGCTGCAAATGCGACAGCTTCCACCCTTGTAGAGCCAGTGTCCCAAGAGACCGCCGAAGCGCTGCTCGCGTCTCGACTCGAGATGCCTTCGACCTCTGCGAGCCGCGAAGTGATTGCCGACGTTTACCAGTACTGGCTGGCGAAGCGCACCGCCCGAGGCCGCAGCCTGTTGCGCCGCTTCGTGCCTCCAACAGCGCCCGATGACACCAACCCTCACCACGTGTTTCGACCCCGCGAAAAAGTAAGCGCTTCGTGTTTGATGCTGTGGGCATACACCCCGTGGGGTGAGGTTACTTCGAACGATTCGTGTTGTTTTGAACCTGATGCGAGTACCTCGGCGGATAGTCCCATCTTTGCTAACTGGACGAAGTTGTTGACTTGGTTTGCTTACTCCCGTGAATGTCATGGTTCCCTTTGGTGTTATTGTTATTGTTGACTACTTCTGATAGGAGCGCTACAAGCTGCGGCGGTCGCGCAAGAACGACATGGAGTCGTTTCGCAAGATGCAGCAGTTGCGGCGGGAGCTGGGGAAAGTGCGCCAACTCCTCGTCCTGGTCCAACACCGCGAAAAAGTGCGCTGAACCGCCAACTCTTCCACATGATATCAAGCGATTGCGCCTCATACACCCAATTCAGTGACTCACTTCCTTTTTGAAACTTATGCGTCTTGTATACGCAAAATCAAGTGACTTTATCTCCTTTCACTCCATCTCCTAGGTGAAGCAATTGTCTTTGGCGGTATCGGAAGAAACCTTCGCTCAGCAACTCCACGACCACGCAGCCGGCCTCGCTGAAGACCCCAAGAAGTTTCCGCCGCGCCAGCCTACGAGCAACGCCGACCTGTCTCCAGAGACCTTCGCAGCTTCGCTCGCGCTGCCGGATGCCTCGAGCGCGGACCATGACCTCTCAGCCGCCGCCAAAAGGAAGCGGAAGCGGCTGGCAGAGGATAACCTCGCTGAAGTAGGCGACGGCCTCGACGAAGGAGGCGGCGGTTTCGATGGCGACGACGAGCGTGCTATACGCGACGGAGTGCGCCCTCCGCCTACTTTGCCATCCTTCATGGAGCCTAATCCCAGCCGCGGGTACGCCTACCACCGCGCCCTCACCTTCCCTGTGACCCCGCAGTCCGTGGCTGCAGCTGGTGCCCCTAATGTGGTAGACCCATGGTCGGAGTTTGAAGCGCGGCCCGGGCGACCTCCCAAGCCGAGTCACGCGATTTACGACGGGAGTGTCCCCACGCCCAATGCTGCTGGCGCTAACTTCCCCCCGGGAGGAGAGGGCATCGGGTTTGCATGTCGAGCGCGCATTGGCCGCGGAGGCCGCGTGATTTTCGACCGCACCCCTCTGATGAACCCAACAAGGCACCGCAAGCACCTGATGGTGGGCATTACCCCCTCTGGGGCCGCTTCGGACGAGCCTCCCGTGACGGTGACGCCAGCGCTCTTGCCGCGAGGCGTGCGGCGCCGCACCGACCGCTTTGACGTGCGCCGGCTTCACCGCATTTACGCCGCTTCCGACAGCGAGGATGAAGAGCTCAAGCCAAGCGACAAAGCGATGGCACTCGCAGCGAACACCACGCTCAAATACGAGATCTGCGTCTAAGTGGCCTCTCATCTTTTTTTTCTTAATACGTCAATCTCTAAATTTTAGCTCATCCTAGTATCCCGGCCCTTCGCCGCTTCGCCGGGACTAATAAATTAATTGCATAACTTATCACGTGCGTCATGTTTCGTCACCCGGCTGGTTTAATGAAGAGTGACAGAAGCAGATTCTTACTTATAAAATAAGATTAAGAGTAATGGTTAAGAGTTTAATCAATGATATTATAAGTTCCACTCAAGCGGCAGAAGACTACAATTCTACCCCTAGATGAGCACAACATAAGTCGCACCAAGGTAAATTCCTGCTTGCTAATTCGGTATCCCAGCGCTAGCGGAACAGCTCACCGCAATAGGTGCAAGCTGGCCCACGGTAGCATGCGTTCGGCCCTTCTTCTTTGAGCACGTTGCGCCCCGCCATCAGAGCATCGCCAGCTGCTGCTCCCGTTGAAGAAGTACTCTGATTCGTGCTTGCTATAGACGGAGACGTTGGTGACGACGTTTCTGTGGCCTGCATGGCGTATCGCGCGCAGAGCACATGTAATAAAAGGGTGCCATGAGGGCCGGCTGCGCGAGCGTAGCACAGAGGTGTGCGCCCGGCCCTGTCCGATGCCCCCACTTCCGCACCACCTTCAGCCAGCAGCAGTTCAGCAATCCGCGCGCGCTTTTTCAATAAATAAGCATCGCTACCCTCATCACGCACTGACTGAACGTTTTCAGTATCATTTGCAGAGTTTCTGTTGGCAACCCTCACCTTAGCAGTGGCCTCGCACTCCGCAGCGAGCGCGAGCAGTGGGGTGCGGTGCCTTCCAGCATCTCGAGAATGAGCATCGGCGCCCGCTTGCAGCAACAACTGCACTAAGCGAGGGTCAATGGTCTCGGCACTTGCACTCACTGCTACATGCAAGGCCGAGACACGATCTTTGCCGCTGCGTAACGTGAGGTTCGCGCCCCCCGATAGGAGCTTCGCAGCCACCTCGAGATGCCCCCCTCGTACAGCTGCGTGTAGACCTAAGGTAGTCTCACCGCCGGGTGCCTGCACCAAAGACTTGTTTACGTCACCACCTGCCTGCATGTAGGCTCGGACGCGCACGAGTCGCCCGGCCTGGCATGCACTCAGAAAGGCAGCAGGATCTAGCAGGCGGTCTGCAACTGCAGGACGCATTGAGGCAGCCGTTGGCTCCTTCCTAGGTCGCCGCGATGGCTGACGGGTGGACCGCTGCTCGAGGGCAGCCCGAACATGTTCCGCTTTCTGCGCCTGTAAGGAGGCCTCATAACTTTCCAGAACTTGCGTCAGGCGAATGCGAAATTGCGCTAGGTCGAGTGAAGGCTGCGGTGGAGCGCGCAAGAGATCAACGTACGTCGAGCGCTCGAGGTCGAGCTGCTGACCAGCCGTCGAGATAAGCTCCTGGTTGAGCTTTGAAGCTACTTGTGCCGCTAATCCTGGGTCTATTTCCAACAGCCTCGACGCTGAGATGGTTGCCATTGATTTTTAGGTATCGTGCGGACACTAAATAAAGAGGTACAGTATAAGTAGATTGGAACCTGTTGCGCACCACAATACTTTAACAACGACTGGTGTCGGGTAAAAATTGGCAGCAGCAATTAAGTCAGCACCGACGATGATATTCTAATCGCAAATCTATCGAGGGCAAGCAGCATCTGATACTCCTCCACGCTTTTTAGGTGCATTCTTTCTCGAGCTAAACTACTGTAACACTGTAACAATCCAAGACACCAAAAGTAGTCCCTCCTCTGCGGGCGGAAACACGGAAACTCTTCTTTTGAGCTGCTCTCTCATCAGAGCACAGAGGACAGAGGAGAGGAGCGTGCCACTTTGGACCACTATCATCACTTCCATGGCCACTCGGGGCATGTGCGCCTGATTAGCTGCTTAGGATTAGTTTGCGCTGCTTTGCTTTTACTCTCTACCTGTTAGACTTCTACTAATTCCGGCGCTTCGGGGTCTGTCTCAAAACTCAAAAATATGCCAAACGACTCTTCTTCTGGATCGCCTAAGGGCTAAGGGACTTCGTTGTAGTCCCCTCCTCTGCGGGCGGAAACTCTTCTTTTGAGCTGCACTCTCAGAGCACGGAGGAGCGTGCCACTTTAGACCGTAAACCGCTACCATCACTTCCATGGCCACACGGGCATGTGCGCATGTGCGCCTGATTAGCTTCTTAGGATTAGTAAAAAAAAAAGAAGAAAGATATAAGATATGTCAAACAAACAGGAAGGAGCGAAAAGGCCCACTTTCCTCAAATTTACTCTAGTATTGTAAAAAGTAAAATACAACGGCATGTGCAGCAGAAATACCCAAATTCAACCCCAAATTCAAACGAACAGGACTCGACTGGAATGGTCAAAAGACCGACTTCTTTTCCTTCCAAGTCTTTGGCCCAAACCCACGAACAGACGAAATCAGAAGAGCTCATTAGCGTAAAAATGTACAAGAGGGAAAGGCCTCGAATTCTAAAAGCGGCGTTGTGGTGCGGCAAATGGATTCCCTCCAACGGCGCCTCCTCCTCGGGCCCGTAATTTTCCCGGTTCTATCCGCACATTGCGCCCTCCTCCACCAACACCAACACCACCTGCGGGCCCATACCGCGCAGCACCACTTCCTCGGCCGTTGCTTTCTTCGCCAACCCTCCTCCCACCACCGCCACCACCACCCATACGGAGAGGGTTATGGCGTCGCTCCAAGTCACTGAGCGCGGCCCGGCTCGACGCATTGAGCCGTTGGTTTCGATCGGCCATGTTAGCCCCACCTCGCCCGGGGCCACCCCCGAGCGCGACCTGCACTTCCTGCTGTTCGGCTAGCCGTTGGTTTTGGCTGGCCAGAGCTTCGAGCCTCGCCGAGAGCTTCTCCACGGTTTCTTTGAACATGTGATCCATGGCCTCCACCTGAGTGCGGCTCACCCAATTGTGGTCCCTCTCCGCGTCCTGAGCGCTCTTGCCGTGCTCCAAGGCCTCCAGCCGTTCGGCCAATTCCGATGCTTTCCGGAGGCTCAAGTCGGCCGTGCTCTGTGCAGACCCCAGTGCCGCCACCAATTCCTCCTCGCGCTCTTTGGCCTCGGTTAAGGTGGCCAACAGCTCGGCCGTTCGGTTGGCGTGCTCGTTCTCCATCGAGGTGTGCTGCCCCCGCAATTCGCGCAAATCTTGTAGAGCTTCGAGGTAGGCTTGGCGTTCGGACGTTAAGTCGGTTTCCACCTAGAATTATCGTGCATTATTAAAAGATAGGATATGAAGTTTAGTTCACATTGAACGTGCGCGGATTGAAAGAGAATTGGTAGACAATACTGAATTAAGTAAAGCCATTATATTTCCTCAACTCACTTGATTCCACTCCGCGTTCGCATGTGCAGCTGCGTCTTTGTACGCTGCCAGCTGATCTTCCCATCTATTTTGAAAAGCACACACGGTGGAAGAGGTAGAAAATGTCAGGGGGACTTTGCATACTGCCCTGGAATAAGAAAGTTGCAGCAAGGATGTGAAGAAATTTGCGCGACCAATATTCGAGAAATCACCACAAAAAGTAGTCTAATGAGACCAAATTTAAGGTACTTCTCAAATTGTTTTCAATTACCGCGCTGAGAGAGCAGCAGTATGCGTGTCGTGCGAAGCTTGCAAGCTCTTTAATTCCTTTTCCCACTTTTCGTTCACTGCCTGCACCGCTGCTGCAACTACCACGTCACTGTTGCTACCCTCCTGTTCTCCCCTTGCGTCACTCTTGTTGTTGCCTTTCATAGCGTCCATTGCGGCCTGATAGCCCGAGGAGGTGCGCCCGAGGAGCTCTTCGGCGCTTCTCTGACTTGCTTCAGCTTTGCGAGCGCGCTCTTCGGTGGTGGCTAGCTTCTCCTGAAGGTTCGCCACCAGCAGCTCGAGTGCATGAGCATTGTCTTCCTTTGCATCCAAAGCCGCCTGATAGAATCAAAGAGAGGGCGTTATACCAACCGGAAGGAGAAGTTCTCATTAACGGTTCAACAACTCAATATTTCTTTTACTAGAGTGTGGAATACATCAAATCAATTGACCTGCGCCGTCGCGTACAGTTGAGCGTAGTCCACGCGCTCATTTCGCACCGCCGCACAGCGCACTTTCCCTGCCCGGCTCGCGAACTGCAAACTCGACAAGTTCTCACCAGCGAGGTCACTCCCTGGGGCTAGGGCTACCAACAAAGCGGTCTTTGCGTTTCCGCCGAGGCTCTGCGACAGCAATCGAGTGAGTTTGGAGTCCCGATACGGCACGTGGCTTCGATTTTGCGCTAGAGAGGCAACGCAGTTCCCGAGCGCGCTTAAACTCAAGTTTATGGCTTTGCTTTCCTCTAAAGCTTGGTACTGGACGCCACTTTTCTTGACTCGTTCGCTGCCCGCTAAGTCGACCATCGTTAGGGTGGCGGCCAGAAAAGTCTTCTCCTTCTGGTCGTGGCTGGCAGCCCTTTTCGACCCCTCCCCTCGACCAGAAGCCGATCCATCGCGGCGTTCTACGTGAATGAGATAGGCGGCGTGGCTGCGGCTCGAAGTGGCGTTCATTTTGGTAGCTGCCACTGCACGATTGGCATCGCTGCTTCGGAGCAGCTGCATGCCCACTGCCACGGATGCAATCGGGTGTCTCGACAACCCTTGCACATAGACGCCGTTGTTGTCCGTATTGCTCCCACCTCCACTGCTGCTGTCACGAATGGTGAGCGCCGTGCTCGCTTGAGGGTCCAACAAATCATGCAGCATTTCACAGTAGATTTGAACGGCGCTGAAGCTGAGCGTAATCTCGCCCGGTGGGGCACGGTCTCTCGCTGCGATGAGCCTTTCCAGAGCGCGAGGAATCACGCCAGCGTCAGGGCCGTCGTCCGACCCGCGCATGGAGTGCGTTTTGCCACTGCCCGTTTGGCCGTACGCCTTCAGAAAAAAAGAAAGTCAGGATAGCATAGCCTACAAAGAGGGGTTGCGAATGCCAACGGAGAGGAGCTATAGTAAAAAGTTGACTAGTGTTTTTTTCTTACCAGCACGGCGCCGTTAAAGCCCTCGAGGCAACCATCCACAATAGCGGCTCCAACGGCACTGAAGGTCTCCTCCTGTGAGCTAGACGAATTCAACAGACCATCGACGCGAAATCGCTTGCTGTCGCTGCCTCCGTCGCCTCGCCGATACACAACTTCGCCTGTGGTTGAATCGTATTCTTCGAAACAACTAAGGCCGTCCTCGTCGGATCCAGTTAGAAAGCTCCCAGCGCCTGTGCCTTCCTCCGGATCATCCTGTGGTGTTGCACCACGCAAACGGCACCACACTTTAATGTGCTCCTCGGGTTGCGAGGTGAGACTGGCCATTGCTTCAGCGGTAAGTAGTAGTTGTTCTTAAAATAACTGCCGCGACTGACCCATGTGCCGCAAACCTTGAACGGTATTTATATTGCCGCGAAGCGATGAATAGAAAGGTCACGATATATTCGTAGCCAATAGACTGAAATAATAAGATTATGAAACGGCTACCACAAAGACTTGAGACAAGTTTACTGCGTGATGCTTTGGCCTATACACGAAGAAGTTGAGGAGCACGCAGCAGTTTTATAACATCGGTTTGACCAACAACTCAACGAGTTTCTTTTGTATGCCGACGTATATTATTTACGTATTTACGTATATTGCCGGTAATCATTGTATTACTTCTTGGGACTAACGACTGAACCCGGGTAGGGGCTAAAAGGAGCCAGGAGCCAACTGAAGCTTCCGAGGCTCGATTTGTGTGCACTACGAACCGGCGGCCAGGGTATCTTTCGAAGAGGCCAGGTGGCTCCGTGCAATAAATTTTACTAAGATTTGACGCACGCCCCGAAGTACCGGAATGAAAGGACTAACAGCTTACAGGAAGAAACACAAAGAAGCAAAGAAGCTTATACTAAATGATGCCAGCATGGTGCTACTAGAAGAGGGGATGATCAGGCACACATGGCCGAGTGGCCATGGAACTGATGGTGCCTATTCAAAGAGGCGCGCTCTTGCGCGTTCTGAAAGTTTTGAAAGCATTGCTCAAGTCGTAGTCCAGTTCTGTGAGGACAATAACTCTTCGCAGAACTGGACTACGGCAGCTCAAGAGAAGAGACCCCACTCGGAGAGGTCAGAGAGAGAGAGAGAACAACAAAAAAGCAGAGATATTCTCCCTCCTGCCCCTGCCCGTCTAGGTATTCTCCCTTCTGCCCCTGCCCGTCTAGGTTAACGCCCCGCTCGTCTGATTTTTTATTTATAGTTCGTGCTTCGAACTCGAATTCGAACTAATAAAGACCCAAATGACACAAGACACAGAAGCCAGTGCTTCGTGGTGCTTCGTGTTTCTAGTAGTTGACCAGACAATTAAATCCCCCATTAGAATAAAGTTATAGGTCCTTCAAGGGAACAAAAGCACAAGCTATTGAAGATAAATCAAGGGTTAAAAAGCCAAAGTCGAAGTGATCTGAGTGGCTCTTTGCATTGAGAAATTTCCCTTTTTTGATACCCCGAGCTCGAGCTCCATGGCACTGTGCGGTGCTTTTTACATTACAGTAATACGTTGATTGCACCTACGTAAACGCGCCCGTGCACCCCCAAAAGTTTGGGATGGAAAAGTCGAACAAGTGAAGCCAGGCGTTGGCCGCAAACTTCACACCTTTTTTAACTGGTAGAGCTGCATGACGCGTGCGTGGGTCCTGTAATGTTGGGTTGTCATTTTGAACACTGGGCCAGAGCACTGCGGATCCACGCTTAGGTGTTACTCTGACTGTAACTCCACTTGGACGTTTCACCAAAGGAAATTCCGTTTCACCGCCTTCTTCCACATCCGAAAGGTAAAGGAAGAATGTGTAGATGCGGGGTCCTGCCGGGACGAGGTTATCACCTGCACCCATGTCATGGTGCGCGCGGTACTCCTGACCGACGTTGTAACGCAGAACTTGAAAGGATTCGAAATTGTCAACGTGCACACCAGTAACGTCTTGGATCCTTTGCATGACAGCAATAGTTGATGGGTGACTCTCACAGTTGCCCATACACCACGCGTTCTCTGAAGTCCGAGACTGCGATACAACCTTTTCCATTTCACCATACTTGTTCACACTGCCTTGATCGGTTGATCGCGAAAACTGAGAGTTTACTGTGCCTAAGATGTCAGCACCCTCCTGTTCGCTCACGAAGTTGTCAAAAGTCACAATCCAAGGACCGTCTGCAATGTCCTGTGTTTCTTCTCCAAGACGACCTCCACCAGGCCGCGAATGCACAGTCACGTTGAATTCAGGGAAGCGTTCCTGCAAACCCTCGTAAAGCGAATTTACGCCACCCGGTAAGAGGCCTGGCGTCTGGCGCATGTTCAACATTTTGCGCGGGCACCGAACATCTGGGTCTCTCAGGTGGCAAGATTCGCAAGATCTGCCACATTTCATGACCATCCAGCCAGGTGAAGACGAGCATTCACCTCGCGCTGCACGATCAGCGCAGCTAGAATCTGAATCAACACACCAATCCTGAGAGGCATACTTCTCAATGGTACCAGCTTCCAACTCGAAGGATGGCCGATTTGGTAGCACTTTAAAGCCCGTAAGAGTCTTTAGCGGCTGGCCCGATGCCGTTATCCGAAACACGTGATCTTCGTAAGTGTTCAAGGACGTTTGCTCACCGTAGTTCAGAGTAAACATTTTAACACCACCTTCAGAGTCTCGAGTACGGCCATCACTTTCCCAAAGCACATCCACTGGTCCAACACCCACTGCTGAGTGAACGACACTGAATTCCACACCACCTGTGAGTGTAGCAGGGACAGCCACTGTCGGATTGCGCACGACTCCTCGCCACTTCTCTTGGGGATCAGGAAAGATGCCAGATAGGTCTAAGTCATTCCAACCACTGTCGCCAGCATCGCTTGATATAGTACCGTCTACATCTACTGATACTGATGCGTTTCTGCTGCAAATACCGCACGCCAGCTGACAGCTTTGAGCCATGTATACTTTATTCTGATCACATTCACCTGCCCAAGCCCATTCATAGCACTGGTTGTGGCTGTCGAGACAAAGTGGCCCGTTATCTGCAATGATAAAGCTCACACTTAAAGAAAATGCTAGTAGCAGCAGAAGTGTCGATAACATGGTAATCGAATAAGCGCCTTGCACCGATAGCAAATGTGACTGCATAGGACTGCTCAAAATTATTATGAACCTCTCGATACATCCATTTGAGGATGGATGCAGCCTTTTTACTTTCCTGCATTCCTGCGTTCCTGGCGAAAATCGTGTTTCGTTTATTGTACCGACCGACGTGTTTCAACTTCGACTCTCCAGCTCTGCTCACTGCTCACTCCTCATCATTCGTATTCGTAAACCTACGTCGAAAGCTTTCTCCGGTCGAATAAGCTAGCTAGCTACTGTAGGACTGTAGCTAGCTGAAGCTATAACTTAGTTAGTCGATGCTACTGTACTTAAAACCTCTCTAGCCAGCGAAGTTGTCCTAGCTAAGCTGCCACCACAAGGATTGTAGTATTGGTGATAATAAGCTGCTGAATGTAGGCTTCTTCAAGATCAGCAATCTTAACCCAGTGCACAATTTTTGCAGTCAGGCATCTCGTGTCCAAGCTAGATAAATCGCTACTGATCGACTAAATATTTGTGAACGCTAGCTGGGCAACTCAATACACCAGAATTGCCTTAAGAAACCAAGTTTTAAAGGAGTTTGACTTCGGTTGGAGTCACACTTAGAGACCCAAAGAGATGAAAATTCTTAGCTTTGTTTGGCTCCTTGGACCTGCAGTGGTGTCCGCTTTGGGAAGCCCGATCCATGCTAGGGGCCTTGCACATCCGCAGTTATCATCCTGGATGATACCTCGCTTAAACCAACCTATTCGGTTCTCTTTGCCACGGCCTACCGCTTCTTCTTCGTTACGCCAGATACAACGACAGAGCATTGCTTTGGAGGCGGCGACAGCAGCAGGCGCTGAGAATCTGGCTACACCTAGCGAGGCTCCGACGACCGTGCGCCCCCCGTGGGTACCGTCCTGGCTATGCACGATGTCCGTGCCGACGCAAGTATTTGTGGGCCTCTTGTTCTATTCGTTCCACACGCTCGTGCTCACGCAGCATTTACTTCCCTTTCCAGTGCAGATAATTCCGAATGAAAGTGGGTTGTTTCAGTCCATAGGCCTCGACTCTCTCGCTGGTCTTCTTGTTAGTATAGGTGCTGTTGTATGGCGACCGTGGCGGTTTCACCCCAAGTCACCACCATGGCGAGTGTCTCGTGGAATCAAAGGGAAAGTAGCTGGAGTGGGAGTTACCCTCGTAGTGCTGCACTACTTGTCGAGCTACGTGTACTTGGCCTGCGAATGGCTGCTCTACGGCCTAGTGCTTGCAGGACTGCCCATCAGCATTGCCATGGAACGCTCTCTTCAGGTGTTTGAAGTGACGTTAAATTCGTTCCCATGTTTGTTTCTGTCGATTTAGATTCCACCGCATAATTCCTTCGGATGCCCTCCGTTTATGCCTTCCTTTCTAACGTGCGTACCCTTCTCCTACTCAGGTTCTAGGATCCCATTTAGCGTGGGTTTTGGTTGGCGCTCGTGTCCTCGGACAGTCGTTTTCGTTCTTTGGAAACGCCTCGAAAACTGACGAGAAAAACACAAGAAAAAAAAAGGAAGAAACTTCAAATGAAGCAAAAGTCAAGAAAGAAAAATCCATCGCACAAGGCTCGGAAGCTGATGCTACTGAATCAGCAGCAGTGGCTTCCTCTCAGGAACAAGGTGGAGCTCAACCATTGCCACCTCTTGCCTCGGTAAAAGACCACTGGCTTTCCATGCGATTTCGCACCAATTGGCTGTGGTGGGTGGTTGGGGGCTACTTTGCGAGCTGCTGGGTGTTCAACTGCGCTGATGTCCTGAACCAGTTTATCTTGCCGGACGAAATCTTCACAGAAGCAGCTGAATCGGTGAGGAATGTGAAGAAGCATACAAGCTCCTTGTCTCCTTTGCAACATGTTTCTGAAATGCCCTATGTGATCACAGTGGATGTGACGTGTATGAAAGTAGTCTCTTCTTGTCTCTTCAATTTTCTGTTCAGGTGGTCACCCAGATGATCAACCCCGAAAACAACGACCTGTGGGCCATGGCAGTGGCGTCCCTGGCTCCTTGCGTCTCGGCGCCTTGGTGAGTTGCTCTTTAGTTGAGAGTAAAAGATGGAGAGGGGACAGTTTGATGCCGATTGGTTGACTCTCCATGTGACACATGGAATGTGCACGATGCAATCTTAGATTTGTGCCTCAATCGTAAATTTTTACCCGATTTATTCTGCTTCGTTTTTTTCTTACCAAAAAGGTGGGAGGAAGTGCTCTATCGAGGCTTCTTGCTGCCTGCTTTGCACCTCTTTTTCCCGCTCCCCTTTGCGCTCCCTCTTTCGGGCCTTCTCTTTGGGCTGCACCATCAAGCAATTGCTTCGGTGCTCCCACTGGCGGCGCTAGGGTCGTTTTGGGCGCTGCTCTATGTCCTCAGCCGAAATTTAGCAGTGCCCGTGCTCATACACGCCTTGTGGAACTCTCGCGTCTTTCTTGGCTCTCTGCTTGGGGTTTAGGAAGGCTTAAGATTCGTGGGGATAGAGCACCTACCGTGCATGGTTAATATTTTATAGGTTGGTGCTTGGTTTGATGGTCCTGAGCAAAAATATTTGGTGATGTAGACAAATTCGAGAGGTTTTCATACTTTCTAATATTACTGGAGATTTTCATAAAAGTTGATACAAGTCATCCCGATACCAATACCTCGCGCAGAGTACTGAATACGAGCTTCTTGGGACTGTTTATATCTATATAAGCAAGGTGATTACACAAGCAGCGTCTCGATGGTGAGTTCCCCATGATTTTCTACTAATACAAATTTTAACTCGCATTTCCACATGTCCCATTGACCCATAATACGGGACCTATATGTGTATTATGCAATAGGCTAATATTCAGATCAGATAATATTGATCATGTGAAGGTAAGAAAATTCAACACATCCGTTATGCATCACGCGCCCACGGTATCATCGGGTGTCCTGGCGTAGCGAGCCCGGGCACGTGCCCTGGAGCCTTCTCCAAAGCGCTCGGCAAACCCACGAGCGCGTGGAACCAATTTCTCAGCGAGAAGTTCACCGCCACGCCATATAGTACTGCAACAAGCGCTGAAAGCACGGATAATGGGGCCAACGGGCCGCATGAGGAGGACTTCGATGGCAAACGGTGGAAATGTGAACAACGCGAAGATGGCAATAATCGAGTGCCAGCCCCAGGCATCCATCACACACCACGCAGTGAAGAATGCCCCAAGGGAATGGAAGCAACCGAGAACCAAAACCACTTGGGGCTTTCCGAGACTTACTCCAAATGCTAAGAGACCAGCGTCAACTGCCAAACAGAACATGGACCCAAGGATAAGCACGTGAAGGTACTGTTGCCGCTTCAAGAATCCTTGTACAGTGCTGTCCGATCGCATGCCCGCGCGTACATGTAAAGGTTCCGTTTGCAGCAAGCAGGACGTCACAAATGCATGCGCAAAGAGCGAGACGAAGCGAAAGGCAAACAAAGAATTTGTGGAGCTTGCGGGCAGTCGCTTGGCGTAGGAGGCTCTGTCCGCAAAGGCGTAACGTGCTTCGGTGAAGAGATGGGCTGCATCTTTTGTAAATGGATCAACAACTTCACGAGTAAAAGCCATGGAAGGGCGCCCTACCTAAAGCACTTCTGGTATTATTTCCAGCTAGCTAGCTAACTAGCTTGGATGAGGCAGACTGAACGACTGGTTCGGTGCGACGGCGGTTAATCTTGTTTCGCCCGATCAAACAGCCCTAAATCTATCAAACACGAAGTAAGTTAATCACTGGTCTTAAAACTTCACGATTCTTTGCCAATAGCTACAATTGCGGTACTGAAGTTAGCTAATTAAAAGTATTGTTTACAAGCGCTGGCTTTTGATGTTAGCTGGCGTTCCAGCAGCATTAGCATTAGAGAAGTATCTGTAGGTAGTTTGTTTTGAGTTTTGAGTTTCGTTTGAGCACAGAAACTCAAATTCTCAGAACTTTAACCAAATTCAAGCGTGCCTCTTGGCCTCTGTTTTGCTGGCGGTCACGAAGGCACGAAGGAAAAGAGACCACAAATCTTTACAAAACATCCAGAGCATGTAAGCTACAAAGACTGCACATGAGCTGTCATCTTTCTAGCGATCGAATGCTTTCTGAAAGAATATTTTTCATTTTTCGTCTGGCCTGTCAGGGCGAGCAAGAAACCTGTTGTGGACTGGGGCGCCTCCGACTCGGAGGACTCAGGAGATGAGACCACGCCAGCAGTGGCAGAAGACGAAGACGACAGCGGAATCGTAATCGGTTCAACTCTTATGGTAGCTTGGAAAGCCCCAGAGCCAGAAGCACTTGAGACCTCCGCAGCCCCTGCCCCCCAGCAGAGACGATTCGGGAATGGTGGAGATCGCGGAGACATGCGTAGGGACAACTTCAGTGACCGAGGACCAGACCGCAGGAGGGACGGTGGCAAGGGCAAAGGTGGCGGCGGCGGTGGCGGCGGCGGAAAGGGATGGGGCGAAGGAAAAGGTGGCGGCAAAGGTAAAGGCAGCGGAGTAGGCGGAGGGCAAAGCGTGCTGCCTCCGCGAGAACCAGGCGCCGCGCCGGTGGCATCGGGTGGACGCTTTGCCAGCGCTAAATTCATGGGCATGGAACCCAACGCAGCTTTGCCGCCACCGCAACCGCAACCGCGAGGTGGAGGAACGCCCTCGCCACGCCTTAGTGGCAGCAGTGGCGGTGCCCCTCCTAGTGGTGCTGGAGGGGGTATGCCTTCGCTGGCTCTGCCTCCTGCTAGCGGTGGCGCACCTACTCGAAAGCCTCTGCAGCTCGCGAAACGCACCGTGGACTTGCCTGCGGCGGCGACACCTCCGGCCCCTTCAGAGGACGCCAAGGCAGCGCCAGATGCAGCCGCAGAGCAAGCGAGCGCAACACCACCTGCTGCTCCAGCTGCTCCAGCTGCTCCATCGAGCACGTCATCGATCTTTGGGACTGGGAAGGCCCGGGACGCAACGCTGCACAAGAACCAAGAAGAGCTCAATCCGTCCAATGGCAAGAAGAAGAAAGGCAAGGATGCTAACGCGAAGGCCTCGCCAAAGGCAGCAGCTCAAACGGCTGCCAAAGCTAGCAGTGCTGGTGCCTCCGCTACCGCCGAGACGCCCGCTGCGGCTCCTGCAGCTCCTGAGAAGCAAGAAGCAGTTGCCCCTGCCGGTGTCTCAGCCGAATCAACCACCAAAGATGCGGAACCTTCGGAGGATTCTGCGGCTGCAGCAGAAGAGGCTCCCGCTACCAAGGAAGCAGCAACAGCGCCTCCCCCCGCAGCGGGCGCATCCGACACAAGCGGAGCAGCAGCTCCTGCGGCGACAAAGCCCAATTGCAAGTACGGCGTGGAGTGCAAGACGCCTAGCTGCGACTTTGTGCACCCGCCAGAGCGACCAACTCCACCTAAGCCAGCAGCGAAGGCAGGAATGAAAGATGGCAAAGGCAAAGGCGAAGCCAAAGAAACAGGCGGCGGCAAAGGTAAAGGCAAAGGCGACAGTGGGAAAGGTAAAGGCAAAGGCGAAGCCAAAGAAACAGGCGGCGGCAAGGGTAAAGGTAAAGGCGATGGTGGGAAAGGCAAAGGCGAGGATAAAGGCAAAGGCGACAGTGGGAAACGTAAGGGCGACGGTGGCATAGCAAAAGGTGGCAAAGGATCAGCACCGAAGGCTGCCGCTGCAGCTAAGCCCGACGCAGCGGTCAAGCCAACCACGAAAGCACCTCCGGAGGAAGCGCCAGCCAAGAAGCCTGCTGTGCCCCCAAAAAAGGTAAACACGAAGTGCACTGAGGCGACGATACAGAAGAGTTTGAGCGGGCATCCATTCCTCGTGAATGCCTTGACCTGTTCGTTTCGTGCACACCTTTTGAGAAGTCTCTAAGAAACTGGCTGCCGATGTGTTGTTCTTAGGTGGAACCTCCAAAGAAGAAGCCGGCTAATTCCTTCGCAGCCTTTGGCGACAGCGACAGTGATGACAACTGAGATAGGTCTACGAAAGATGTCGATAACTTAGCCGCGGTGTTTTGGGCAACTCCCTGTTTTGCTCTTCACGCGCGCACCAGCACCCCTTTTATAGCCATAGCGCTAATTCAGTTATGAATTTTTGAAGTGTAAGAGATAAAAACCACCAGCCACCAGTTAATCTATGGCAGCCCTGCAGCTTTAAACAGTAGACCCTTGATTTTCACGATTATAGCACTCGCAAGCGAAAGTCAATGAAACTTGACGTGTGGATCTCACTTTTCGTTTATGATGTATAATAGTTGTTGGACTGCGATTAAGCAGACGACAAACCAACTGAGCCAAGTGCGCACTTGGCTCAGTTGGTTTGTCGTCTGCTTAATCGCAGTCCAACAATAGTGCCTAGATCTATGTTCTAATGATTTCGAATTTCCGAGGCGAGCAGCGCCGTAATCATCTTAGAGTTGCGATAAGAAGCGCCCTTGAAAGAAGCGCCACGAAGCACCAAGAGAATAGGCATGGCGGTTGAAAGCCACCTTTTTCTCTTTGCTCTCTTGTTCAACGCTTCAGAGGGATAACGTAAACAAACACAAGAATCACAGGCGAGCTTATCGTGCAATATAGCCTGGATGATGGTGGTCGGTACCTTAGGCAATCTTTAAAACAGTTTGAGTAACCAGGTGCTTCATCTTCGTCGACCACTGATCGATTCGCAATTTAAGCATTGAAAAGAAGCCAGATATACCCACGTTAGAGCCTTGTGAGTTCAGCTTTTTCGTGAGGTATTTACTTTTAGCTTGGAAGCCGTCTTCACTTGGATACTCTCTTCTTTGACGCTGCGCGTATTCTTTGACAGATGCTGGGTAAAAACGAGAGCGCTTCCAAAATATAGCTTCAGGTCCGGTCATAAGCCGACCATAGACCTCTTTCATGTTCTCTTCTCCCCAAATGTCCTGGCACCAGCTCGGAAAGCTAGCATTGCGAATGAAATTTAAAGAAACATTGAAATTCTGTGCTGCGCTCACTGGTCGTATATCGAAGCCAGCTTCTTGAATGCCTCTCCCCATTCTGACTTCATAATGCTCGATCAGCTCTGCACGACCTCGCTTTTTATTCAAAAGGCTGCCGCAGTAGAATATTGCATGGGCTGAAAATATTGCCATGAGGCCCTTTTGGTCTGTAGCCCACAAAAAGGACTGCCCAGGTGCAGGTGAGAAAATTAGTTGTGAGATTATCGGGTCATGAAAAAGAATACATCCAATGACTAACCTGAACATGAGGCAAACGTTCGCCGATGCGCTTCGTGAGCTTCGTCTTGCAATTCACAGTCAAGCCCGCCATTTTCACGCGATCGTTCAGGGCGTTTGCAAAGAGAAGCGGCCAGTACTCTGTCTGCCGATCTGGTAATTGGTACGGTAAGAATGGACCCATAAGACCACAGTTAACGAAGACAAACGTGCGATGCATCGCTATTCGATGTGGCGTGAGTGCCATTCGAACAGATTCAAGATCATAGCACTGGTTTTCCCGAACAATGACCTCCACGCCACCACAGTGCGCATTAGCAGTACTGAGGATATCTTTGTATACCTCAAGAGTCTCATTCGTAAGTACGATGGCAACGGTTACTGCCGCCCTACCTTCCTTCGAACTGTAAGCATTTAAGTGATGAGAGCAGGGTAATCCTTGCTCCAAGAAATATCGAAAGTTGTCGAGGTACATATCCGTCCTCTTTTTGGCATTCGGTTCATTTGATAATGTAGTAGGGCCAGAATAGACGACTAAGAGTGGATAAGGTGTCCGCGTTTTGCCTCGATATTGAACCACGCTGTCGTCGATACTGCTACTAGTATCATTCAAGCTGAAGTTATTATTTACTATGGATGGCAAACTGCTAGCTATATGTCGGTTTCGCTGCGTCAATCGAGACGACGTGTACTCTTCGTCGGTGTAATTGCTAACCGTTTGTTTCGGACAACCAGCGTGCGATCCGTACAAAGATGAGCTAATACTAGCATTTGAGCAGAAACAATTGCTTACTACTCCATGATTCTGATTTACCAAGATCACTCCTGTATTGCTGCGCTCTTTCCAGCACGAGTTCTTGTTCGGGCAGGTCGTGAAACTAAACACGTCACTCTCTGTGCCAGGGAAATAACCGAACCATGCCTTCTCTTGCGGTCTTTTCACGGTAAGCTCCCAGCATGCATTACTATGATCGTTTCTAGCTAGAGATGTGAGACTAGTTAAGATGAAGGTCAGGAGACACCTCAAGTACCGCATTTCTATGAACTAGTCTAAGCAGCGCAACAAGAACACTCATTTTCTCATTTTTCTCTCCCTGCTTCCGATTCCTCCTCGTCCTTCTTCCTGCTCCTCGTTCTACAGGGAGCTGAAAAAGTCATGATGACTCACCTCGTTTTCATCACCGCGCGTTCGTGTCGAAGCTACCGTACTACGATCTGCGGTAGCGTCTTCCTCGAACTTTCGTCTATTCTCTATTCTTCGATTGGAGAGGGGTTGCAATCGCGCCCATTGATTTCGCTCGATGAGTGAGATGCAGTGCATGTCGATGGATGCTGGCGAAGCTTGGGCATCAAGCCAGCTACCTAACGAATCGACGAATCCTATCACAGTAATAATGAATTTCCGAGGCAACGTGGTACATGTACAAGTGCTCCCATCAGACCCCGTTCTAGTAGGCGTCGAAGAGTTGAGCGGCCATGGCGTCGAGGTTTGATTTATAACTTCTCTTTTTGCCTTCTTTCTTAGGTTGTTGACGCTGATAATGGTAAAGCTAGTTGTTCGACCGTGGCTCCCAACAATTTCGAACATGGACTGTTCTCCCGTGCACGATTTCTGAGGAAGACAATTCTTTTCACGTGTGCTTGCCTAGGTGGACCCTTCTTTCGTGAAAGTTGTGTTTAAGGGGAAGAGACTCGACCCAAATGCCTCATTCGCTGCTCAAGGAGTAGGGAACGCAGCCAAACTGATGGTCCTTGCGAGCTCTCCCACGGAGATCGAAAAGGTAGCGCTACTGATTATAAACTGCTTGAACATAGAATGAGGTGAATGGGCTCTAAGATAATGAATCTTGCTTCCACTGATGTGCGTGTTTTCCTCACCTAACCTCTTGATACTTTTATCCTCCTCCTCCTCGTTCGCATTGCACTGTGTTGATCATGTATTTGATTTTCTGTAGGTGCGGTCGTCTCGGAGTGACCCCACAGTACGTGGGTTCAGCGGGGAAAAAGCCCTAGAAGCTCAACGCAACCGTTTGAAAGGTGTTGCTTCGAGCTCGCCGTGGCGCGAGGAACAAGACAAGGAGTACAAGTTTTCCAAACTAGAGGTATTAGTTTGTGATAGAATCAGCTGGTGCTTTTTTACAGTGCGGTTGGTCTGGTCTCGTGGACGTTCTCAATTTAACTCTCAAATTGATTCCAATAGTGTTTTCTGAAGTGGCATCAGCACTTCATTCTGCCTCATTATTCCGTCACATTCTCTTCCACTCCTCTTTGTCCTTCTATTCTACCAGGTGGTGCACTTCGAGCCGCCTGTAGTGCCGCACCCTTTTGCTACCCAATCCTTGCTCCTGAAGCTGGCCACGGACCCGGGCATTGTGGCGTGCATGAAGTCGTACAAGTGGAGCGTAGGGAAATTGGCCGAGATGGACCCCTCTGACGACAAACTAAAAAAACAAGAGGTGTGAGTGGGTATGAGTGGGTTCGCGCAACTGCTGTGAAACACAATTATGCGCCCAATGACGGCCCATGCATTCGGCACGGCACAATGGCAGACTGTCGAGTCTACCCGCGGGCACCTTTTTCTCATCTGTCTTTCTTGCTGGACTTATGTTGTGCATGCGCAGGGGTCTTGCACGCTGGGTTACAACGAAAACGGCGGCGCGCGCATCTTCGTGCGTCTGCGGACTGACGATTTGAGGGACCTGAGGCCTTACCGGCAGCTGGTGAACACCCTGATCCATGAGCTGTGCCACAACGCCTTTGGACCCCACACCGAGCCTTTCTGGCGGTATTGTGCAGGAAATAAACCTTCAATTGAGCCTTTCTTTCCAGTTTTTATTGTTGTTGTGAGAGCAGTATGCAGAGTGGAAGGCCTTGTATTTTGAGTTCTGGATCTCTTAGGGGTACATATTTTCTGTTGCCTGTTAGGTTGTTTGCGCATTTGAAGACCCTTTACCTCAAGACACACGGCTCTCTTCAGCAAGAAGGCGTTATTGTGGCGGGAAAGGTGAGATAGAAATGTCCACACCATACGTTGATGTTAGAGCACCCGCGTACGTTAGAGGGTGGAACGTTAGTGCACGTACGCAGAAGAGATCACTCCGTGCTTCACGTCTGTTGTTACTTTGTGTTTTCTTTATTCCTTTTCGTATTATAATTGTAGAAAGCTCTAACATGAGCGTACTTGTCTTTTTGATTGGGCATTGCATATATATTAGAGCATGCGGTCCTTGGCCGACTTGAGTGGCGATGCCCAGGACGTCGCGGGCAGCATTCGGAGCGAGCTCAGCGCGTCCTTCGCCAACGCTGCTTTGGCCCCCAACGAGAGGGCGGCCGCGGCTCGGGTTGCAGCCGAACAAGACGCACTGGCCGCAGAGTCCGCTGCGGCTGCACAAAGAAGCAGCGCGAGTGGGAGTATGAGCATAGGTAGCAGCAGTGGAGAAGTGTTGAATCCTCGGGCTGCAGCAGCAGCGGCCGCCGAAAGACGCCGTTTAGCCGCTGAGGCAACAGCGGCGGAGACTATGAGAGGGTCACCACTAGTGGCACGGGATGAGGAGCCCAAACAAGAAATTGTGGAAGTGGTTGAAAGTTCGGTAATGGAACAAGCCAAAGAAGCGAACGACAATGAAATGGTGTTAGAGGAGCCCCAAGGTTCCACGATTGAGAACCCTACGACAAGAGTGATGGGAGCAACAGGTGAAGCTCTTCAATCATCTTCAGCGACGGCGCCTGCCTATACAGCGATTGATAATGACTTATCTAAGAGTACACCAGCGCCTGCAGTTGCGATAGTTGAAGAGGAGGTGCCCTCAACTCCACCAGTGCTTCCTGTTCCCCCAGCCGATGAAGCGCTCCCGTCGACACTACCACCAACTCCTCTTGCTTCACCCCCAGCTTTACCTGAGGCATCAACGCAAGCGCTAGGTACGTTATCAAAATCATCAAGTCCACCTTCTTCTACCGACTCGCGTGAGGAGCCAAAGAATCCATGGGCATCCTCTGAAGGAGAGATTAGCAGCACAAGCAGTGCTTCTATTGGTGTCAGCAGTGACAACAGCTCCAGCAGTTCTGGCAGCAGCAGCCATCTCGCTTTCCCCACTTCGGCTCCCATTGCTGAGCCCAACAGCCGTGAAGCTCGACTGCAGCGCGCGGTAAATGACCTGAAGTCAACCACACCACCCTCTGCAGAGGCCAAGGGAGAAGCTGTGGTAGCCTTACAAGAAGTTGCCAGCCGCGTGTTGGCAGAACCGCAGGAAAGCAAGTACCGAAAGCTGCGGCGCGGCAACAAACGCTTTGCGCGGACCATTGGGGCCTCGCCTTCCGCGATGGAGTGGCTCCAGGCGGTGGGGTTCAAGGAAGGCGACGAAAATGATTTGATTCTGCCGCCGGGAGCCGACCTCGGATTGCTTTGGCTTGGCAGAGAGCTCCTCACAGGATCCTAACTGAATTGAGTTTATCGATACGGCTGCCATCTGCTCTATAGTTCTATAGCAATCCACACAAGCACATTTTTGACACAGGCTCCGGGAGACTGGAATTAGGAATTGGAAGAGCAACAAGAGGAAATTCAAAAGTAGCGTATATAAAGGGAGTAGCTATTTCTAGAAAAGGTGCTCATCAGTCATGCGTGCTGTGCACCAGATCCCAGCAGCATTGCTTTCATGCCACTTCCCCTGTTCATTGCGCGAATTCCCGCTGGATAGGAACAAAACTCAGGGCCCTGAAGCCTGCCTTTAATTTTTGACGCAAGCCCCGAGGCCCCGAGGGGCTGGAATTGCCATCAATTTTTGTATCATCATGCGATATGTCTTCTTGACAAAGGCATTGGCCTCATGAAGAGGCTGGACGTGGAGACCGAGTGTCGGTACAAAGGGGCCAACACAACACGAGACATCAAGCGAAGTAGTGAATTCCCCACAGATGGTTAAAACTTCAAAAAATAGTAATTGCGTGTTTTACACATGCACGCGTGCCCTTGCTATTTGCCCTAGCGGCGAGCGGCCATGCGGCCATGGGCCATAAAAGGAAAATATGATACTTGATGGCGGCCCAGTGCTGCTTGTCCTTCATGCCTTGGGAGTGAGCGAGAGTCGCACTAGAGGTAAAAAGCCCCATTTGAAGACGAAGAGAAGAGATAAAAGTGTCTTCAATGCGTCCTTGATATGTGGTCATTTTGACACATCTCAATTTGACACATGCCCCGAGGGGGCGGCTTTAGAAGGCTAACAGGTAGAGATAAAAGGCAAAGCAGCTCAAACGAACAAAGTAACCAGGAACATATGTCCGTGTGGCCATGGAAGTGGAAAGTCCGTGCTCTGGGAGTGCTTCTCAATTCAAAGAATCTCCACAAGTCACGACAACCCACTCGCCACCGCCATCCCCTTCGGAGACCATTTAAAAAAAATCTCTTCCATGGCCACTCGGGTATGTGCACCTGATTAGCTCCCTCGGTTAAGTTTGAGCTGCTTTGCTACTTATCTCTTCATGTTGGCCTTCTAATTCCGGCCCCTTGCACTCCCTGTCCTTCGTAAACCTACGTCCCAAGTTCCTTCGGTAACCGAGGACGCAGGTTTGCGAATGAAAGTGAGTGAGCCCCTCGGGGCCTGTCACATGAATCTCTTTCTGTTAGCCTTCTAATTCCGACCCCCCCCCCCCACGGGGCCTGTCTCAAAAGAGGCCTGCACCCGGCGCCCCCCAAATAAAACCCACTACCAAGAATTTTTAGATTTATGAGACAGGCCCCGAAGGGCCGGAATTAGAAGACTAACAGG
>Ga0307982_1000165_pt1 | contig 49775 bp, 28 predicted proteins | sample OrgLakmetagen989_FD_201847 | JGI IMG/M metagenome (GOLD analysis project Ga0307982, IMG submission 201847) | Saline water microbial communities from Organic Lake, Antarctica - #989 | ecosystem: Environmental > Aquatic > Non-marine Saline and Alkaline > Saline | place: Antarctica: Organic Lake... | reverse complement strand
ACAAGCCACCTGCACCCCCTGGATCATCCCCCCCCCCCCCTACCCGATGGGGGGCTGCGCTGTGTTCCCGCAACCAAGCGGCCTTGGCGGCAGACACACGGGTGGACATGGGCTCTGGGGAGCGGCTTCCGTCGGGGCTGTGGGGCGCAGAGCTACCAGCGAAGGACTCCTCGTCTTGCATGCTGCGCGTGACCACATCCACAATGAAGGCAGTGTGGCTGTGGGCAGCAGCTACAGCGGCGCAGAAATCGACCACAAGCTTCTCTGCATATGAGGGCCCTGCGGGATAAATGCCCTCGTGGAACCCTGTGTGACCCCCCCGCTGTGTGGCTGCGAAAATGACGTTTGGGTTTTCCCTGGCGGCCGCATCCAGGGTGTGCATGAACGTTGGAGACATCATGGGGTCGTCCTCCGCCATGAGAATCAACGTGGGCACTGCCACCCTGTGCAGGTTTTGCGCTGCAGTGCACGTGTAGTGCGGCGCGGTGGTATTCCCAAACGGCGAGTAGGTTTCTTCCGGCAGCGGCCGGAGTGTGTCCTTCGACGCAATGCGTTCCATGCGCGTCCCGAACACTCCAACTTCAACCCCTGCAGGAATATCTGCATCCACACTGTCCAGACGTGCAGTGCCCTCCACGCCCCACTCTTGGAAGTGGCGCTCTGAAGCTGCGGTCGCAGCGCTTACTGCAGACTTGGCATCGCCGTGGACCCCTGCGGCGCCGTCCATGCCCCCTTGGCCCCCCTCGCCAAAGTCGAGTTCAGGGGATGGTGCGATGGAGTTCATTGCTGAGGTAATGCGAGAAGCCTGCTGCCGCTGCATTTCTTGTAAGCTGCGAAGCGGAGGGGGGGGGCTGAATGCCTGGCCGCCCCCTCCCTCGGCTGTGGCATGTGTGCCGGAGCCGTGAGTGCGACTCATCACTGGGTGCGTCCTGCGCCAGTGGTTGGCTTCGTAGGGGTCTTCCGGGTTGTTTGAGTAAGTGCTCATGCAGCCCAGGAAAGTGTCGTAAATCTGGTGTGCGCCCATTTTGTTCATCTGCTTCAACAGGGGCTGCATGCTTTCCTTGTCAATGTTGCTGTCGCCTGCCAGGTGCCGGCGCACGCACGCCCTGATGCAGCCGTCCATGGCGACTCTGTAGGAGGAGTTCCACTGCCGCCGCATGTGATGGATCATGCGCACGAGGTCCAGTGCGGGACTGACTACGACGGCCCCCACAAGCGGTATGCGAGCTTGCATCTTCTGCAGGGCCGACAGAAGGACGTGCCCCCCTGCAGAAAATCCCACTGCAAAAATGGGTGCCGATGGGTACCGTCCCTGTATTGCTGTGAGTGCAACTTCAACATCACGTGTCTCAGCAAAGTCAATGCGCCACCGGTCATGCACAACTGAGCGCCATCCACGGGCAGCAAAAAGAGACACGATATTTCGGCAGTAGTTATCGGTCGCTGATCCGTATATCCCATGCAAAATCATCACGATGGGCGCATCAGTGGGAAGTGCGTTGATTGTGGAATCTTGTGCCCAGTCGAGCACAACTTTGTTGCCATCGAAGGCCGGCAGCTGCTCGCGGCGGAACGAAGCAAAGGGCTTCAGGACCTCATCCAGCTTGTTCAAAGAGTTGCACAGCACGCTCTGAGCATGGGTGTGAAATGCCCAGAACACAGGGCGGAAAAATGGCATTTCAAAGCGCTCCATGATCATGGCATTCCAGGAAGTGCGTCTGAAGCGTAGTGTTGGACGCTCAACGACGTAGAAGTAATAGTACAGCATCCACAGAACAACAAACCAAAACGAGACCACGCTTCCAAGCTTGCCCTTGCGCAGCCACCTTGGCATCCACATGACACGTGGTGCGATGAAGCGGCCTAGCAGTGCGAAAGCCAATGATGTCCCAAGCATGCCCCTGAAATGCGGGGACTGTAGAGTGTACATGATGGACTTGAGACTATCCTGTGGCCCCCACATTTGTAGAATGGAGTTTGGTCCCCTGCAATTCTCGGCACATTGAGCAATTGGCCGAATGGTGATTATCACACATACCAACACTCCTTCTGAGTGGATTCACGGGATTGCGTGGCCCAAACTCTGTTTGGGGTGATGTCGCTAGAGAATACGTCACACACACGCTTCAAACGAGCAAAATCCGCACTTACAAGGCTCGCATTTGTTTGAAGTATTTCAACACAAGGTGAGATCCGCCTCCAATGACAAGCAACAGAACGACCAACCGTGCATTTTTATAGCCGTTTGTGGAAAACAGGTACTCCCAAGCTAAGCGTGGAGCTTTGCCAAGTCGGGAATTAGCTGAGCCCATGTCCGACAAAATCTCTCTTTGTCTGCTGCGCACCCTCTTTGTGGACAAGGATGCGGTTTACAAGCTTGCCACCAAAACTGAATCTGAACTGGTACCATGGGCTTTTGGTACAGCCAAAATTGGCCAGCTCTGTGGAATTGCTGCGAGCTGTTGCAGCATTTTGGGGGCCAAGTTGGCTGTTGATGGGGGGGCGCACCGCTGTTCAAGAACTACAGCTGCACTCACTGCGTGATCAACGAACAAGGTTGATGTCAAGAACATACATCAGAAAGTTCGTAAAGCCTGCATCGATTGATCATTTGCCGTGTAATTGGATCGCCGCTCAGGGTCCTCTCAGAGCATTTTTTGCTGGCGCCCAGTCACAACGCTGCAAGCTGCAAAGATGGCAACATCTGGTGTTTTGGCCCAACTTCGTGATTTGAAATCTCAAATTGACGCATCAAACCATGAAGCCCGTGTAGCACTGTCCCAAAAGCAGGCCATGTCCGAAAAATTGCAAGAGGGTGTGTATGTGCTCACAACGCGTTCGCGTTTCACACTCGAGAAATGCTTTTTTCCAGCCTTCTCAACCCTTGGCCAGAAAGAACAAGAAATCGCAAAATTGCATGCACTGGTTTTCCAAACTGAAAAGGACCTGGCGTCGTAAGATGATTTGTGCTGCTGGAGAAGCGTGTTTGAAGCAACGCGTTTGCAGAACCTTGAGTTCGCTCCGAGACACGACAGAGCTGTGCCAGACTCTCAAGCAAGAAAAAGAACACGCAAGCATCAAAATGAGCGAAACTGAGGAGGAGTTAGTGCAAGCCCGGCTTCGGCACAGTGAGCGCTTCATTGGTTTATCTGCACAACTGCATCGTACAATGCTTCAACAATTTCCGGAGGACAGCATGGAGCTCGACAACGGCTTCGATAGTGCCCTCCAACAGTTTCACAAAAGCTGCTCCCAGGCAGCAGATGACGCCAGCAAGCCAGCTCCATCCACACATTCGTGCAAAGCAGCTGAGGAGCTCCCAGCTGCTTCACAGGCAGCACAAAGCCAAGAAGACATGCCAGCCCCGGCCACTCGCAACGAGCAACAGGCCAAGCAAACTAGTAAGTTGGTCATCCAGGGCTGGCGCCGCCGTGAGCTGTTCAATGAGCGTGAGCGCAGCCGTATGAGTGTAGCAGTGGGCCAGACTGTGGACCTTTTGCTGGCCCTGCACTCACACGACCCTGCCGCAGCCGTTGACGCTCTATGGGCCCTCCAAGATGCCGAAAAACAAACAATTCATGAGCTGCAGTTGGTTGAAAAATCCGCTTCAGGGGCTTGGGACCCTCCCGCCCCGGCAGCGCTGCCTGAGTGGCTTGCCGCCCAGCTGAAGGATGCAGGGCTGGCTGAGGCCTTTGAGTGCGATGGCAGCGACAAATCTCTGTTTTGTTGCCAAAGTGTGATGCAAGGCATCCCTGATGATGTTCAAGATGAGTGGCTGGGCGCATTCCAGCCGCCCACTCGAGAGCAAGCGGCTGAGAAGCTGGCCAGCCTCGTGGCACAACACCAGTCCCAAGAACACCAGAGCGGGCAGCAGGCAGAGGATGAACACGATGAAGCTGCACAGTCTGTTGCAAAGCGCCGCCGCACTGGCCAGGAGGCGGCTGCAGGAGCAGCGGCCAGCCCCGCGACTGCTGGCAGTGCTGAGGATTGAGGCTGACATCACACTAGGGAGTGGCTGCTGCAGGCCGAATGCGCTTCTGGGACAAATTGCAAATTTCACAGTCGGGATCATCACTGCTTGCCAGCTTTTGTGCCTCCAAAATCTGTTGCTCATGCTTCTCGGCCTCAATCTCGCGTATCACGTTCAGGTGCATTCTCTGCAAAAACACTGGGTAATAAATGCAGTAGTTTACGATCCATGTTCACGCACATCCCGCTCTGATTGTTGCTGCCAATGTACAAAGTACACACATGCTGCAGAAAGCGAGGTTACCCCCAGCAAAGTTCGCACTGCCTTTGCAGTAGCCATGACGAATTTGCTCGAGGCCTGATGTACGTGTTTTGCCTGGATTCACGTTCAGCCGCTACACACAGCAAACCATACACCCTCTTGTTGTGTGTTGATTGTGTTAATGTTTGGCAGAATAAGTCTTTGAGGAAATGAAAGCACGAGCCACGACCAATGTGCGGAAGTTCGAAGGGGCTCATGCCCCCACGACAAGCCAGTCACTACCGGCGGCGCCTTTCACTACGTGACCGTGTGACTCGCGTAGCTACTGCAGCTTGCGCATTACTTGTAGCGCGAGTCAAGCCAGCAGCGGCCCGCCCGGAGCCACGGGCTCTCCGAACCGGGCGTCGCGCCTGGGCCCGATTAGCTGCGGCCCCCCTGGTTCGGCTAGCTACAGCGCCGGACTCGTGGCTGCTTCGCACGTCTGAAGCAGCCGCGCTTGCTGCTGTCCGCACACGGCGTCGGGGGCGGGACAGCCCCCCCCCTGCAATGTCTTGCGACACCCCCCCTGCACCCCCCAGCAGTCTCAGAATCGCTTCAAGCTCGTCCACACTTCCACCCACGCTTGAGTAGCTGCCATGAGAGTGATTTGCAGCCTGATCTTCACCTGAGCCTTCCGCCCTGGCAGCCCCCCCCGCACTGGGATACCTCCCCTCCCCATCCTCATCCCCGCAACTGTCACCTTCACCGTCCTCACCATCCTCATCTTCGTCACTGGATTCAGTGTCGCTCATCATCTCGGCGTCCAGAATGCGGAAGGATACCCCCTGTCCCCCCAGGCCCATCTGCCCCAGCTGCAAACCCAGTGCAGACAGCCCCACGTCGCCGAGGGCCTCCAAGGGCAGAACAAGCTCAGTGTTCTGCACTCGCTGCAACGAAGCAAATGCCATTTCTGTGGCGGTGTGGGTCACAATGGTGGGCCCACTCTGCAGCTGCTGGAGACAGGACCCCAGCAGTGCCATCAGGCCTTCCCGGTGCCTGCCCGGGTTGGGGGTGGGGCAACGCACTGGGCCCTTGACGCTTTCAATCATCATGCGGATTGCATCCATGGTGTACTCTGCGAAGACAGTGGGGACATGTGTGGCGGCCTGTGTGTGTGTGCACAGAGGCTGAAGCCCACGCACCTCTGTCCAATCCTGCCATCTGCTCCAGGACATTGCATAGCTGCGGGAAAAGCTCAAGCTGCCATTTACTCTGCAAACACAAGTAGGGATGTGTTGTTGGTGGCTTGTTGATGGCTGCACTGCTGTCGTTGGGGGGTTAGGGGGGGGGCTTACCTGCGTGAAGCCAGCGTTGAAGGGGCGTTGCTCCAGAAGCTCCATGCTTTCTGCGAGAAAATCGTGCGCGAGCCGCTCAACGCCTGTGATGGCCATGAGGGTGGCGTCTTGGTCTTTATATAAGTCGGCTTTGTCAGCCTGTGCCGCCAGCGGGGAAGGCAGGCCGGCCTTTGCTGCAGCGCTATCCAAGCGTTTCAGCACCCGCGGCGAAAATGGGACACGGGTTTCTGGGTCCCGGAAGTCTCCTGTGGTCACGAGGTACTGCACAAGGGTGGGCAAGTCGAAAGCCCCCACGCTTTCAGTGCTGCGCTTGTAGCAGAAAACATGCGTTGAGTCTGACAAGGGTTCTAGCGTGATGGGATCTCTTGCATCAGGAGGAAACGCATCTGGGCTGCGGGGGCGCTTCTTGCCGCGCCGTGGCTGAGATGTTTGCACTTGATTGTGCGTTTGCGTATCTTGGGTCGTTGGCGAACCGTACACGCATGACAGCAGAGCTGCTGCCTGAGACGGAGACAAGTCTGGGCGTCTTCGTGCAGTTCCCCTGAGTTGGTTTGCTGAAAACTGTTGCCGCAGTGCTGCAGTTAACGAATCCAAGGTTTCATGTTTCTGCTTATATGTTGCTTGCTGGTCACTTGGCACAAGACTGTGGTGAAAGCAGAAGGTACAACTCATGCGGAAATTGCTTGACCAGTTCTCGATGTGCTCTCTCACCTGAGCACCAGGGAATACTTGTCAACATCATCTATGGCCACTGCTGAGTGCTGCATATTATATGATTGCTGAAATTTATCCAATCAAATGTTATGCAGCACGTAAATTCGCAAAGTGGCAGCCAAAGAATCTGAGTTGGTCCCGGCAGCGAATATGCTCGGTAACAGGTTATTTTGGCTTGGTTAGCAGCGATATCGTAACGCCAGCCACTTCTGCTCAGCTAGTCTTCGTGTATGCTAAAACAATGTGCGTCTTGTGCAGGTCAAGCAAAATTGCGGTGCGCTGTGTGACTGTTATGCATGAGTTGGTAAAGTCACCCCCCCAAATTCCGCACAGTAGCCTTCTTGGGGTGGGCACATGGTGAACAATGTTTGTATCTAACAAATGAATTCGTAAACGCATAGAGATTTCCAATAATTTGCGTATTGTAAGACCAATATTCGTATGGCTGATCAGACATTCCAGTGGCTGGCGTGTGGGTCAGGCGGCACAGCTGCGTCAGGCTTGGGAAGCTTGGATGACAACAGCTCCTTCACAGGAGTGAGTACATTGGACAAGGTATATGCTGTGCAAACTGGTGGCAAACACACGTGTTGTAAGTTTTCATCCACATTTTGGTCGGTGGCTTATACCATTGGGCTGTGCAGACAAAACGAGCACCGGCATTTTCATGGCTGGTGATGATGAGTTTGGACAAGTGTCCGCCAACACCCCCAAAGCACCAGTCAGCTGCATTATTGACCCCATCATCCTCAAATTGGCGTCAATTGTTGTGAACAAGATTGCTTGTGGGTGGGATCACACCGTGCTCACGACAGAAACGGGGCAAGTCTGGTGCGGCGGGGACAATTCTTTTGCTCAGTGTGGACTGCCTCCTTCAACAGGGCAACAGGCAAGTGCGTTTCAGCCATTAGAAATGGGAACTCATGCTGTTGATGCCTTTGCTGGCTTTCGTCATTCTGCCATCATCGATTCCGCTCACCGGATATGGCTTTGGGGCGACAACAGCAGAAGCCAGTGTGGCCCTCGGCAACAGGTCGCCGCTTCTAGCACACTTGCAAGCAGCAGTGACTTGACACCTGCACCCACCAGCTCCACTCGGTCTCTTCGCACCCTCAAGCTTGCCGCAAGGACGGCCCCCCCGGCTGTTCTGTGCCTGCCTGCAGGGGCGTGTGCCTGCTCAAACACCGACTGCCCCACCCACGTGGCGTCTGCTGCCCTCGGTTGCCGACATTCATTGGCACTCACAGCATGCGGTCGCGTCATCAGCATGGGCGATAACTCCTGGGGGCAGTGCGGGCGGGGGCAGTGCAGCCGCTCCGAGGCGCCTGCACTGGTGTGCACCGCCCCTGCCCCTGCACCGGGGGAAGGCAGCAGCCCTGCATCAGCACACCACGAATTTGAAAAGGGGAGAGACGGTGCGGCTGCTGCAGGGGCTGCCAACGCCAGCAATACGCCCCTGTGCCCACTGTCTGACGTGAGCTGGATTGGTGCCGGGTGGCATTTTGGGGCCGCTGTTGCAGGCAGGGGGGGGGGTGCTGCAGTGTTCACATGGGGGCAGAACAGCATGGGCCAGCTTGGGGTGGACAACAGAGGAGAGCTTCACGAACGCCAAGCGTTGGCATGTGCGGTGCAGGGGGCACCTCACGGGGAGGCAGTGGTGCTGGCTGCAGGCTCCAATCACGTGCTTGCAGGCAATCTGGGGGCCCCACGTGTGTACGTGTGGGGCTGGAATGAGCACGGGAACTTGGGGCTGGGCCACCAACGGAATGCGTGTTCTCCAACCGCTGTGGAGCTTCCTGGGGCGCTGCAGGGGGTGTCTGCAGGAGGGGCTATCTCATTTTTGAAGACTGCTTGAAGGTGATTGTATAGTGTGACTTGCGCAAATAGATCATATAACACACGTGGCTCTGGTAGCAGCCTTCAGCCTGAGCCATAGTTTGAAGCAGCCCTTTTAGGCTGCTTTATGGAGCCTCGTTCAGCGTCGACTATGCTGACACTGACGGGAAAGTGCCTGGCAGCATCCAGGTTGCCCTGGTGAACGAACATTGGCCTGGCAGCTTCAGCCCGGGGACGACGGCTGTCACGCACCTTCACACCATACTTCCCCACTGTCTTGCTCTCCAGCTCTGTCAGTTGCGTGCGGCGGGGAACACTGGTACCCAGCATCCCAGTAGGGTATCCCAAGCGCTCCATTCCCCGAAGCGCAACACGGAATGAGTGGCGGAACGCAAACGGCGCAGACTTTGGGTCAGGGATATCAGATGCCAACATTGCTCGCACAAGCGCTGGGCTCGGCCCACTCTCTGTGCTGTGGCTTTTGCTGTCTGAGGCCTCACTGTTGGTGCCCGCGATTGAGGTCGAGAGTGATAGTGGCGGGAGCTCCAATCCACCCAGAAGCAGCTGGGGAGCAAGTGCTGGCGATTTGAAATATGCAGGGTTAGCGTATCGGTGGTGCCCAGGATTTCTGAGCTCCCTCATGTACTGTAGCCACAAACTGTCCTCGTCTTCGGCTTGGTTGCTGTCGCGCCCATTTCGAGGCATACCTGCCCCGCTTTGAGCTGCACGGTGAGCAACCTCTGATGGAAGAAGTTCCAGTCTTTCTGCGTTGCCAAATGCCTGCTTTTGGCTCGAATGCTTCAAATGCAGTGTCAAGTCGTAGTTGAAGTGCACTGAAAACGCAAGCACTGCCTCATTCTCGACCTCTCCTTGCCAGGCCAAGCACACGACATCCCCCAGCTCTTGCACAACCTGGATTGCTGTACGAAGCGAATCGCACGCGTGCAGAACAACACACTTGATTCGCTCGTCGGGGTTGGCCAGGCTGGTGTTGTGCGCGCGTAGCACAGATGCAAACTCGCTGGCGCTGACTGGTGCTGGCGAACTTGAGCCAGCCAACGACCGGCGGGTTGGGTCTTCAAACGCCAAAAAGCCCTCAAAGGTGCCAGCGCTCATACTGTTTTGATATAGAGGCTGTTGGCTGCCGTGTCCGTTAAATTGCACCACGGTGGGCTTGTACTGCAGCAGGTCTGATTTGAGCTTCTCCAAGGTTGCCACCTGGGTGGCTTGACAAATGCCCTTCTCAAACATCTCATTGATGATCTCAAGCTCTCGGTGTTGGTTTGTAATGCGGAAGCGTCGACTAGCTGCTGCATTCTCTGAGCTGGCAGCGGCTTCCTCTGTTGTGGGGCTTGCAATGACACACAAAACTTGGCAATCTCCAATTTTGCGCTGTGGGAGTGCCGGAGTGGTATCAAACACCTCATCTTCGAGAACCTGCATGAATGCATCTGCTTGCATGTTGATGAAACTGGGGAGCAGGCGTTTCATGAAATGCTGCGGCACGCAGCTCTGGGGATGGTGGCCGTTCACTGTAGCAATCAGACGGTCGCCATCGGCAGACAGGCATGCTATGCAGCGATACAGCGCATCGGAATACCCCAGTGGGGTTGAATCATACAGATATTCGCGAGCTTGCACTGTGTGAATATGCACTTCGCTCGCCAAAGGTGCATACGCATTTTGAAGTGCAGCTTGAGGACTGGATGCAGGAGAGTGTCCTGCAGCGCGAGTGCCACCGGGGATGGACACAACGGCATCCCTGCAAATAGCACTAAGTAGATAATCGTGTTCAACGGTCATGCTGCTTTCCAGCGAAGAGGTGGCTGCTACTTCAGCGAGAGAGAAACTCTTCCTGCCACTCGCTGCTGGCTGCAGTAGGATGCGTAGCCACGGCGGATCACAGCCGCAAAAGATGTTGATGGCCAGCAAGCCGACACAGAAAATATCATCGCTTGGGTCTGCTACGTGCACTATGGATGGGATGCGTGTAGGCTTGTCGTGGGCGTCAGCGTCGTAGGTTCCATGCATGCTTGCCGCAGCGCGCATGTCAGAAACTGCAGCACTGATGACCACTTCGGAAATGTCAGGCACCAAGCCTGTTTGAGCAGCCTCAAAATGCCTGCAGCGTGCAATGGCTGGGCTGGTATAGCTTGCATCCGCAGGGTGCAATGCGCCTAGTCGGGCAGAGTCACCACGAACACGGACAGTTGAAAAAGACGTGCACTTCCACACTGCTCCAGCTGATGCTTTTTCTGCTACATGACAGGATGCCTCGTGCACTTCCTGAAAGGCTGCCAAGACAAAGGCTGGAGATTGAGCTGCTGTTCCAGAAAAGCTGTGGTCGTCCTTAAATCTGCTCCTCACATGAAAATTTGCCGGTGCCCCTGAAAAGCGAGCAAAGAACTGTGGGGCCACAGACCCATGAACCAAATTCAAATGATGCATGTCGCTGGTTCCCACGACAATCTGATAGAAACACCTGAGCATGTCGAAACTTGGACCTGTTACCCCGACAGCTCGTTGTGCCTGCCAGGCAGGGCTCCGGGACACACAGTCCAAAGATCCACACAAATCGGATGGCTCCACAACAGTAACGAAGCAGGTACTGGATGCTATTGAATCGAAAACGTTTCGTGGGATGCGCTGCCCGTGCAGGGGTGTGAGCAACCCGCCCCCCCCAAGCTCATGCGCATCATCTGACTGCATGGAGGCACTTGCTTGCACCCACGAGCGCATTGGCTGCGGCAGCCCTTCAAAATCTGCAGGCCCGCCCGCACTTCTTTGAATGTCCAAGAACACCTTTGCAAGCTGTTGTGCTCCAGGTGGTCCGTGCAATTGTTCTGGTTGCCAAACTTCAACAAAGGCTGCAGGGTCTGCCTCTGCACGAACAGCACGACTGCCTTCACTTATCAAGCTGGCTCCAGTGTCATCTGATTTAACACTATACTGCTGCTGAAGATCAAGATGGCGTGGAGCTTGGTCCTGCAGCGCATCAATTGTGCAGACACAAAAGGAGTCCAGCACCTTGGCGGCAAAATGCGGCAATTGCCTCATTGCACGCTTTTCCAGCTGGTGCTGTTTTCGATGTGTGTTCACACGAAGGTACACCTCTTGACATAGCTGCATATCCCATGCTCGCAAACCAAATTGTTCATTGCCTGCTGTGCCCGTGAAGCTGGATGGACGCGGACTGCTGTAGCTGTCATCCACTGGCGGTGCGATGCCCAAAAACCGAGCCCACGTTCCCCATTTTCGCAAATGCAGCGGATGACCACTAGGTGTATCGCAAGGCCGTCGGGCTTGAGTCGGGTGCAGCTGTGCTGGAAACGCCGCCAGCTTTGCGTTGAGTTTGGTTCCAGCGCTGGTGGCTTCCTGGTGTCGAGTTCTGTCCAGAAGCATGGCATCCACTGCATACCGATTTTTCAGCACAACTACCTGTGGGAGGGCGTGTTCTGTTGCACTTGTGCTTTTAATGTGCGCGAAGAAGCCGTCAATATCAGGTTGTATCCTGTGCAGGCCTGGGTGCGCGGCGCAGCTGCACCAGCCATGCATAGCAGCCGCAAACGGAGGCCACACTGTAGGCATACTCAACAGGGTTGTATCTGAGTAATCGTACGCTTGAATATGCTCACCAGGGTCTGAGAGCTGGGGGGGCGACCCCTCGGCGGCGGGGGGGGGGGCCTCTGACTGGAGGTCCTCAGCAGCTGCTGTCCGGGCATCAAATGACGCTTGCCTCCGCTGCAGCGATTGGTGAGGGGGTCCATATCCGATGGGAGCACTGACAGCGCGGACAAGCGGTGGCTGGGTGATCTTGCTGTGCTTTTTTGAGCTGGTACGGCCTGCACGGGGGCTGGGAGTTGAGGCGATGGCAGCGTAACTGGGGGAGGACATGGAAGTGGGCGGCAAGGGTGTTCCTCCATGCTGCTTGTATGTGCTGCCTAGTGACTCCACTGATGTGCTCTTGCGGAGGGAGTGCGGGCGTGGCTCGGGGTGCTGCCTGAGACGAGCAGCGTCAGCGCGAGCGCATTTGCGCACGGACTCAAGAAGCGTCAATAAGCCAGTGCGCACACTTGCCACAAGTTCTTCATCTAAAGTATGTTCTTGTAAGTTGCCTGTAACCCACGACTTTCGAATGTGGTGTGGGGCTTGTGCCCAATCAAGAAATTGCGTCAGAGTTGCCTCCTCCAGCCTCTTGCCGGTCATGTCTTCAGCTGTATCTGTGAAGCCGTTATTTAGTGTCCAGCCCCCCTCAAAATCATAAGGCTGTGCAGAAATGACCATGTTTTCATCTGTACGAAACTCTGCGTTGATCATCTGCACAGCGAAATCTCTCTCGACATGACAATCAAACTCCGCAATCCACTTTCTCAGCGAGCCATTCGCATGGGATATTGCTCTTTTAGCACCATCCACACGTGAAGTTGCCGAAAGAATTCCAGTTGACCGTCCGCGAGCTTTGTGTTGCCGACGACTTCGCAGGGATGCAGCATCTGTGTCCAGAGTCCCATCGGAACCGTCGCTGCCGCTGCTGGATTCAGCACGAGTGCGCTCATGGCAGTCTGCGTCGAGCTGAGCTTGCAGAGCATGCGGTGCTCTCCAAACTCGGCACGTTGCAGTGTTCTCAAACCACGAGCAGACAATCCTGCGTGATGTTTCTGGGGGCGTGTCTACCAGCACACAGTGCTTGCATCGAGGGTCATCGCTAAACTGGGCCATCAAGCATGCAGCTATCAAGACCGACTGGCAATGCCTTGACCCGATGCACCAACAGGCTTCGTTAAAATGAAAAATCTATCGCGGAAAACTGGCAGATCACACAGTAGCAGTCCAACCTGCCTTGTGTGCCATTCACAAAAGTTGCTGCGGAGAGGGCTGTTTAGAGAGAGGGGCCTTACCACCAGAGAAGAAAAAGAATATTCTTCACCTAACAAGTAAAAATTGGTGCAGCCAGCCTCGTCCAACACCTTCAGCGAGGATGCCACAGCCTGAAGCAACAGGGCTTGCTTTCCATGCACCCGCAAATGGCTGTGGGGAGCTAAAAAATATGGGAGCGGCCGACAATGTATCGTGCCCCCCCCAATTTACATTCACACACTCAAGTCACTGCAAGCAGGCCTGTGAAAACCTCAGTCTCTGCCTGGCAACACTTTTCTTTCATTCTCTTGAGACATTGTGTACCTTCTGTCGTGTTTGTACTGTGAGTATTCTTGATGCTGTCACTGGCACGCACCGGTGCCGCATGCAAGCATTCGCCCTGGCTCTACTTGCGGTGTCTGCTGCGAACTCTGATCAACTTGCTTCGGATAATTGCAGTAAAACGCTTTCAAGAATGGCTGCCATCGCCCCTGATGCCTCCGGCTCAGCAGCTGCACATGCAGCTGATGGCCACAAGGATGACAAAAACAAGGTCGCCCTCATTACTGTGAGACACTCTGAAAATGGCATGCGTCTACTCCTGTACCACTTTGTTGCATTTGTAGGGTATCACAGGCCAGGATGGCTCGTATTTGGCGGAATTGCTGCTGGAGAAGGTGCGTAACCACCTCTGACACTGCCAGGCACGCTTCCGTTTTTACGCCGAATTGCTCAGGGATACGAAGTTCACGGAATTATTCGCCGCTCTTCAAGTTTCAATACTGGCCGCATTGACCACCTGTATCGGTGAGCACTCTCTCACGCGCGGTTTGCAATGTGCTTATGTCACTCAGTGCTGGCGCGCAGCGATCGCCACACTACCGGGCTGAAGTTCTTTCTGCATTACGGCGACCTCACTGACAGCAGTAACTTGACTTCCTTGGTTACCACAATTCGCCCCACTGAGCTCTACAACCTGGGAGCCCAATCTCACGTGAAGGTAAATGCTGCGTGGGTATGCTTGCTGCGACAGAGTCCGCCACTTCTGCTTGTTACAGGTTTCTTTTGAGATGCCCGAGTACACCGCTGATGTCGATGGCCTTGGCACATTGCGTCTGCTGAATGCTATTCGCTCTGCTGGTTTGACCGACACCTGCCGTTTCTACCAGGCATCTACGTCTGAGCTGTACGGCAAAGTCCAGGAAATTCCGCAATCTGAGACAACCCCATTCTACCCCCGCTCGCCCTACGCCGTGGCAAAGCAGTACTCCTACTGGCAGGTTATCAACTACCGTGAGGCTTACGGCATGTTTGCCTGCAACGGGATCCTTTTCAACCACGAGTCCCCACGCCGCGGGGCCACCTTCGTGACCCGCAAGATCACCCGGGCTGTGGCCAACATCCACCTGGGCAAGCAGGACTGCTTGTACCTGGGCAACATCAACGCTAAGCGCGACTGGGGCCATGCCCGCGACTACGTGGAGGGCATGTGGCGCATGCTGCAGCACGACGAGGCAGATGACTTCGTACTGGCCACCGGCAAGACATACACCGTGCGCGAGTTCGTTGAGCGTGCGTTCGCTGAGGTGGGCACCACCATCCAGTGGCGTGGCGAGGCCGAGGAGGAGGTTGGTTTCTCCGTGGATGCCGAGGGCAAGGAGACTGTGCTGGTGCAGGTGGACCCACGTTACTACCGTCCCACAGAGGTGGAGCTGCTTATCGGCGACCCCACCAAGGTGAAGACCAAGCTGGGTTGGGAGGCCACCTGCGACCTCACTCAGCTGGTGAAGGAGATGGTGTCCGCCGACTTGGAGATGGTCAAGACTGGCAACCTGCACTCGTAGGCGCTCAACGGATGTGCGAACCCGCAACTCGCGTGTCCCACTCAATGAAAGATAGTTTACAGTGTGTGCTTTTGCTTTCGGAGACGTCTTTCACTTGTGCAGCTGTGTGCCAGGTTGCCCACAAGCTGGCCTGGCTTTGTGAAATGGAGCTCTTGAAAATGCTGCGCTGCTGGAGAAACGTATACGGCCAAGACGGTGTGGAGCCTTGGCATTGTGTGCAGAAGGAGCTTGCGCTCGCCAATGAAAGGAGTCTTGGGCTGCCGTTTTGTGGGGGGGCTGACACCGCCTGCCCACTGTGTGCAGCACGCTGGCGTGTTCCGGGAAACAGATACCTGCCTCAAATATACAGCTACCTGGGTAAAGTATTTTGTTGCTGCATGAATGTGCGGCATCGACGCGCTGGGCAACGAAGCTTTTTGACTTCTCAGTATGGCAGCTCCCTTGCAGTCGAATTTGAGAATGACAAGCTCCGGAAGAAACCGAGAACAAGCACTGCAGTCAAGTCAGGTCCCATTTTCTTCTTTCAAGAATGTGGCCAGTCACTCCCAGCTTGCCCTGGTGCTTTCCGCAGCCATAGCAGTCGTTGGAGCTCTTTGCGGATTTTTCTTCAGCACGCCTCTTCATCTTTCGCATGATGCACTGCATTCAGCAGTGCTAGGCTTGACGCCGCTCTGTATGTCTGTTTTAATTTTCAATCAGGCTCTTAATGTGCGAAATCAAACTGTTGCCCAGTTCTGCCTGCTTGAGCCACCACTGGAGCTCCCCACATGCAGCGTGTATGGCATCTCCCGTTTCGCTGGGCTCGCTGCACTGCTTCTCATGCTTGCTAGTGCGGGAATTTGTATGAATACGTGGTGGGGCGCTATATTTGCATCAATGTTGCTCTCTTTTTGGCACCTTTACTTGGTTCCCAAGATTGATCAGCAGAGTGAAGCGCGGTTTGGCCTGGCGCACCGCATTCACAAAGACAGAACAGCAACGTGGATTTAAACCCGCAGCCGCCCAGCCCCGGCGCCTGGTGTCCTCTACGAGCTTGCTTCCGACTGCATGAGAGCTCGCAGCTGTTCTTTGAACGCTTGCCGCACCTGTGCCAGCTCCCCACTGAGGCAGTCCACCTCCTCCTGCGTTTCCCCCAGAAGCTCAAGCAGCACCGCCGCCCTGCCCTCAGCCACACGAGCACGGTCTGACAGGGAGCTGGCCCCACGCAGCAGCTCGCTGGCTCCAGTGAGCTGCACTTGCAGGTCATGAGCTTGCGTCTGGGCTGTGTCCAAGGCCCCCCTGAGGGACGCCACTAGCCCCCCCTGCCGCTGCAGCTCCTCATTCAACTGGCTGCGCAGCAGGCCATACACCTGCGCCCTGTCCAGCAGTTGTGCCAGCTGGCTGACGACGGGCGTTTCTTCCCTGGGGGCAAGCAGGGCTTGCCCCCCTGCAAGGGCAACCGCTGCCTGGTGTGCGGCTGTCGCCAGAGCGTCCGCAGCGGATTCTGCTGCGGTCTGCTGCATGCTTGAAGCATTTTCTGTCTGGTTGCTTGGTGGTGTTGGGTCTGCGGGGGTTGCAGCTTTGGATGGCACCCCCCCCTGTTCGGGGTTTGACGGGGGGGCAGACTGAGCAGCGCTTGCCGCTGCTGCTGCTTTCAGTCGCGCCTGCAGAGAGGCCACCTCGGCCAAAGCAGCGTCGCGCTGAGATGCTGCCACTGCAGCTGTTGCTCCTGCAGTGCCCCTTGCAGCCTGCTCACCCTGCAGGCGCTCAGTGAGGGCCCATTTTGCTGACTGCTCCTGCTGCAGGTCGCTCGCGAGGGTGGCAGCACTCCGACGCAATTCAATGCACTCTGCCTTCACGCCATGCAATTCATGCTCAAGAGCCTCCAGTGTGCCTCTGTGGCTGCGCTGTGCCTCAGTCAGCTTCAACTGCAGAGTGTCATTCTCTGCTTGGGCCTGCGAGAGGTCCAGGCGGCAATTTGCAAGCTGCACGATGAGCCCCCCTTGACGAGGTTTCGCCCCCCCCTCTTCCTCATCGTTTGAACTGCCTCCTTCGGTCGCGCTCGTTTCACCCAATTGGGCGGCTTCGCTGCTGCGCAGTCTTGACTGGGCGGCCGCAGATGCTGCCAGGGCTGCATCAATCTCCGCTCTCCAACCAGACTCGGCGCTGTGTGCTTCCGCGCGCACCTGGGCCAGCTCACTGCGCAGGCTGCGCGCAGTGGAGCGCTGTGCGTCTGCTTCAGCCTGCGCTTGCTTCAGTGCACGGTTGGCAGACGCAAGCTGCCCCGCCAGCGCATCACGGGCCTCATCCGCTTCTCCCATTTCCTCCAACGCAGCCGAGACCTGTGACTGGTAGGCAGCGCCTTCCTGGCGAGCAGCAGCCAAGGCTGCCTCCAGGGACTGCACTTCTGCTTGGCTACGGCTGAAGGCGTTTTGCAGTTTTTCGACCTGAGAGCCTGCCGTAGAAGCAGTTTGGGCGGCGCTGGCAGCTTGGCTTTGGGAGGCAGCCGTCTCTGCCTGTAGTTTCTCCAGCTGCTGCTGACACGCATGGGACTTTTCCAGAGCAGCAGTGGTAGCCTGACGTTCCATGTTCTTCTCTGCCTCTGCTTCTTTCAGTTTCGTGCGCAAGGAACGAATGGTGCCCTCCTGAACAGCCTGCTTCTTGGACAGCTGTTCTCCTTCAACCCGGAACGAATCGAGTGCTTCCCGCTGCTCTGCACACTCAGCCCGAAGTTGCTGCAGCTGTTCTGCGGCAGAGCTGCCTGCTGTGGCATGTGCCTCAGCCTTCTTCACCCTCTGCAGCGCAGCGTGGAGTTTCTCTTGCGATTCAGAGGCCTCCGTCAAGGCTGCTGCACACTGCTGTGAGGAAAGCGCTAGTTGTTCCTCTCGCCGCTTGATTTGCGTGGTGAGGGTGGTGCATCGTGCCTTGAGAGCTGAGATGACCTCCTTTGCCTTGGCCATCTTGGTTCGGACTGCTGCTGGGGTGGCCCCCCCAGCGGGGGCGGCAGCACTGTCTGAGCTGGTCGTATCTGCACGTGGGGTGCCTTTTGCACTGCTGGCTGCTGTGTTTTGAGGGTGCTCTACCTGTGGTGAGGGCGGCGTTGGGTTAGGCAGCGAGGGGGGTAGTGAGGGGGGCACCACAGCCTGTGGCTGGGGCAACGCTTGCTCCTCGCTGGCATCTGTATCGGGGGGTGGCTCCACAGTGGTGCGTTCTTCTTCTACATCTGTGTCGCCCATGGCGGCCTCGGGTGCCCCTGAGGCGTGGCGGCTGTGCTCAAGTACCCCCCGCTCCAACCCGCGCTCCCCCCCGTGGAAGGTGTCGGCTTCGGGGTGGCTTACTGCAGGGGACAGCTCAGAGGCCGGCGACTCTTTGAATGATTGAAGCTGTTGTGTGCAGCTTTCGGCAGATCCCTCGGCTGTTGCAGCAGCGGCACTGTGCCCGGCTGCGGTCCGTGAGCTGCTGGGCGAAGCAGGCCTTGACGAGGCTGTGGCCTGGTCTGCACCATGTGGCGAGTTTGACGCATGTGTAGCACTCCCCACTAGTTCAGTATCAGTTGGATCGATGTTGAATGGAATGGAGTCGCCCTCACCAATGTGCACCGGCTGTGGTCGCTGGGTAGGTGAGCCCTCCTCCTCAGCAAGTTCCGCAGGAGCAGCTTCCACTCCAACTGCCTGATCCAATTGGGCCTCAATTTGTTCCCACTGTTTTGTAGCTGATTCAAATACGCCCGAAAAAGCCCCCCATCCATCCATGGCTACCAAGTGGTTTCAGCCTTCTTGCTTGGTCACCCTGCAGAGGTTTCGTCAACGAAGTGACAATTTGGCCGAGCTGGCGGGGACAAGCACGAGTTCAGAAGCACAATACTCAAGTAGACGGCCACCCACAAAATGAAACACACACAGAACGTTATGTGGCAATGATTTGACAGTCCACTTCGGCCAACGCGACAGCTGAACTTGGGACTAGAAACCCTCTGATAAAGTATTTGGACCCCCAGCCTGAATATTTCATTGCACCGCAAGGAGTCATAGCATTTCAGCATTTCATTCCAGAAAGGGCCCTGATTTTAACCATCAATCTTGTCCTGTCTCTGCAGTTACCGCTAGTGACACAGCTTACATTTACAAAACACTTTTTTGAATCAGCTGGAAGCATGGCTGCTGACGACCCACGCTTTGACGCACTGCTGCTCAATCTTGCACAGCAGCAGCAAGATGGTATTGATGGTCTCCTTGGGGCATTTTTCGGCTTTCTCCGCCGCAAAACTGACTTCTTTACTGGCCAGCCTCAGGAAGTTGTGAAGCAAACTCTTCTCAAAGCAATCGAAAGGCAGATGGCTTTGGTCGAGCGCACGGCTGCAGCGAAGGCAAAACCTTCCAAGTCTGCAGATTCAGCTGCTGAAGTTGTTGAAGTGGGCACAGATGGCGCTTTCGACACAAGCTCTGTTCCCTCGGCCGCCGAGGAAGCACCGGCGCCAGCGCCTGCTGCGGCAAGCGCAAGCTCTGCCAGCCCCACACCCCCGGTGCAAGCCACTGCGACAGACTCAAGTCCAGGTATGTTTGCCATGTGCCTTGTTGTGTGTGCCACTCACGCGTTGCTCGTTCAGCTTCAATGGGCAATGGCGGGGTCACGGACAAGTACTCGTGGACACAAACGCTGCAGGACGTAAACATCACTGTGCCTGTGCCTGCTGGAATGAAGGGCAAGGACATTGTGTGTGACATAGGCTCAACGCATTTGAAGTTTGGCCTGCGGGGGCAAACCCCTCTCGTGGATGTACGAGCACTGCTGCGAAGTGCCGTGTTGTGGCAACTTGCACGCTCTAAACTATGTGCAGGCTGCCCTGTTCAAAAGTGTCAAATCCGACGAGTGCTACTGGACTTTGGAGACTGGTACATCTGGACGCACACTGGACATCTACCTCCAGAAGAGCAACGCCATGGAGTGGTGGAAGAGCATTGCAGCGGTGAGTGGAATGTGACTTGCACCCGTACTTGACGCGCTTGTTTGACACTGCTGCGCTTCTGTACAGGGCGAGCCCGAGATTGATACCAGCAAAGTGGAGCCCGAGAACAGCAAGCTAGATGACCTGGATGCGGACACGCGATCAACAGTCGAAAAAATGATGGTGAGTGAGCCTGATACACTGCACATCAAACAAGCCCATGATGCGTGTTTGCCCTGCGCAGTTTGACCAGCGTCAAAAGATGATGGGCAAGCCAACGAGTGATGAAATGAAGAAGCAAGATATGCTCCAGAAGTTCATGCAGCAGCACCCAGAGATGGACTTTTCGAACGCGAAAATCAACTGAAGCGGACATGAGTTTCGGGCAATGAATACATTTTTGGCACAAAACAAGCTACGCGGCACCCATGTCTTTCACCAAACGCTTGAGTAGCCGCCGGGCGCCCGGGTTGCGCTTCCTCATCACCTTGGCGACCATCAAGTCCTTCTGGGATGCTTTCAGCGCTCCAAAGCGTGACGCCTTCAGCAGATCTTCCCTGCGGGGAATACCCAACGCAGCCACTGTATCAATTTTGCTTTCAGCGGATTTGTCTGTTGTTTCTTCTCCAAAAGGATTATCCACAAGTTTCGTTCTCCTGCCGATGCCCTCCACGTACCAATCGTTCTTCTCGTGGGCGTTGAGCGCCACTGGGTCCCGGCTGGGGTCGTAGTCGCCCCACGTCTGTTGCTCCTTGTGTTCGCTCATTTGCTTCTGGAGCATGCTTCTCGCTTCTGAGACCAATCGGTCTTTGCCGACCGCTCCAAAGCTGGGGTCAAAGTTTCCGTCGTGAACCTCCCGCTGAACATCGTCAACCAAGTCACGCACACCATGTTGAATCCGCTCGCCATCATCGGTGTACCGTTTTGAAGACGAAGCGTACAAGTTTGTGGGGCGATTTTCATCGTCATCAGACTCCGAGGCGTAAGATATCTCGTCTTCATAAAATGCGCGTGGCTGTATTTCACTGGCGGGTGCAACTTCGTCTTCTTCAGATTCCTCCAGCTTTGCCTCAAAACTACCACCGGCAAGCTCCCGCAGTAAATGATAACGATCAGCATTTGCCATTCGCTTGGTTTTTGAGCTTGATGTAGAACCGCCAGCATACCGCTTTGCAGCGGAGTGCAAAGACCCTTTCAACAAAGCGACGCGTTGCTTCGGAGAAAATAAGACCGCCGGAACACCCGCAGCTTGCGGTGAAACAAAACCTGCATGCATGCGCTGCTTGTAAGCTGTCAGACCGCTATTGGCAGCTGCCTTAAGCAGTTTGCTGCTTCGAACATCTGCACTAGCCCGCACAGGAGACATCATGGGCATTGCGCTCCCGACCAACTGAGTGACATTCTCAACTGATGCTTGCGCGCAAACGTCAGTATCTAGCTCAACTACTGGCTCGTGCAACCGAACCATGGTCTTGCGAGAGTGAAACCGCTGTCCAGCGATTGCACCAGTGCGCCTTGAATTGGAAGAAGTCGGCACAGGCAGTGCTCCCCTCACGTTTGCGGTTGTGACGAAGGATATGTTGGTCACTTGCTTTGGTGCTGGAAGCGGTCGAATTGCTGCAGTCGAGCGGATCGTTTCGAGCGCTTTGTGCGCTGGCTGCTTTTGTCCGTTCCGTGACATGTACGCTAAGGCTTCAAACTCAGACTCAGTACTCCCTTCAGATACAAAGCGAGGCCGCTGTTTCAGTTTTTGGCCCAAACTGGAGCTTGTTTTCTTTGTCTTTTGATTGACTTTGCTCTGCTCAACACTTTGCATGTGGTGGCGTGCGGTGTACTTGAACTGCAAACTGCGGTAGGGTGATCCAACGGGGCCTTTCATTTTGGCCTGGGCAGCATCGACTGGGATCGGTACCCGAAAGTCTGAGGCCACCATGGTGCTAGGGTGCTGCTGGGATGGGCTGCCATGCACAGGAGACAAAGCCAGCGAGTGTGTCGGGCTTTGCGGTGAGCTTGCCGATGGTGCTGTACTGCCATGGCGCTTACCAGGTGAACCAAACATGGCCTCTTTGAAAGCATTATACGGATTATGCAGGTTGTGCAGCGCCAGTGCCTGAAGGCGTCCATCGTCGTCGGCCGCAAACTTTGGAACAATCGACCCAAACCGCCCGGGATCAAGCAGTCTGGCAACGAACGAATCTGTCTGAAGGTCGATCGAGGTCAGTTTCGGAACCCGGAATTCGAGGATGTTGTTCAAACGAATGGCCTCTCGGAGAGCAAGTGGCAAGTTAGGATTTCGTAAGTCGTTCTCCGTCATGAAGTCAGTTGCTGCAACTTGAGTGCGTAGCCTTGCATCCGCCCCAATCTCAGATAAGAACAAGCTGGCTCGTTCCATAGCACCTGGATTGCTCTGCAATGTATGACTTGGGTTATGGTCGGTTGTATACATGCGCCAGTACACCTTGAGGCTTCGCTCAAGCCCAAACCATTCCGGATAGCAAGTGTCCAAAAGCTTCAGCACACATGCTTTCAATGCTGTCAAGCACAAAGTGCGAGTTGTCGGCATGGTTGCAGTGCCATGCGCTATCAACCCAGATTGGATACGTTGCCACAGCAACATGAATTGCACGGACACCTTTCCTTCAGCAGTGACATCGTAGTGCACGCCCGCTCCTTTCCTGCTCAGCTGAGACGCGTGTTTAATGGATGGTGCAGAGGCCTGGGCCGCAAGTGAGCTCATTTCTGCCTCTAATGCATCCTCAGTATCAGTTCCAAGAAGCACTGGATCAGCATTGAGACCCATGGGAGTTCCATCTGCTTCCGCTCGGATGATTTTCCAGTACACAAGTTTTGCAAGTTGCTGTACAAGAGCAACCATACCAGAACTAGTCAGAATAGAGAGTGCATACTTGCCGTTGTTGTTGAAATTTGCCATAAGATTGACCGTTCCTGTCAATGATGCAATGATGTTCGATGTTGCGCCTGGCTTACTCGTCACTGCTGCTGGCTTTGCAACATCCGAACTTTTGGAATGAAGACGTAATTTATCAGGAGGGTACAGGTCCACAAGAGGGAGCGTCGTGGTGAAGTCCCTGAGTACAGAAAATACAGCCTTATCCTGCAGATTTGGTGGACCCTTCCGTATGACTTCTTTCACTGCCTGCTTTACCCTGAATTTGATTGTATTGATGGCTGCTGTTTGGCCGCCAAGAAAGCCAACACCAAGATCACGTGCTCCTTGCTTCGCCGCTTCTCCATCGGTTTTATCTGTTATGGATGCGTCAGTGATGTCCTGCACGACTTTCCCGTATTTGTGGTGCAAAAGGCCATACTCAGTCGGGGAAAGCAAAGGTGTGTGGACCTGCTCAGCGCGCTTGTGCTGATGACGGTGCTCCACGGAACCAGCAGGAGCCAATTCTTTGCCAGCATCAAGGCCATCACTTTTTCCATTTGGCACCTGCCTTGAAGAGGTGGCTGCTGAGGCTTTCATCATCGTAGCTAGCAACGTTGACCTACTGCCAACCAGGTGACTGAGGTCTTGTATTTGCAAGCCTCTCTGGGATGCCATAAAAGCAAGCGACCGAGCGTCTTCGATGCCCCTTTCTAGTTGATCCTCGGTGTCATGCTTTGCAGCATCATCTTCCAGTTGGTCGTACACGGCAGCCTCAATTTCTGGGGCAATGGACGACAACAGTTGCTCTGCCGAAGGAAGCAGGCCCGAAACGTCATCATGTGCCCGAGAAACTGCCCGAGCAAGGGATCCTTTCGGGGGCAATGTATCGCGGATCGAAGATGCAACGGCCCGGCTTGTTGCTGATCCAAGCACATCGCCCTTTCCCCCATGACCAAACACGACTTGCTGAATGGTGCGAGCCTGAGAGGCTGATGATTTTGCCAGCAGTCCGGGGTCAACTCTGCCAGCAACAGCGGCTCGTTGGGCTTGCAGCTCCACTAAGCGATGCGCTGGAATGCGCCCATTCACCATGTGGTGTTGGTCCACGACGTCTTTCGCGTTGAACGGCCACAGAAATTGTGCTTTCAGTGAGTTGAGGGTGGTTCTGCCGTCTCCAAACTTATGAATCTCGTCACCATCCTTTTTGTGTCCAAGGATAAACTCTTGAAAGTTTGGCGGCGGCCGAACCTCACCATGAAAAAAGACCGCTGCACCGCTGCCGTGGTCCCGTTGCTTGCCTGAGCGTGGGCCCTCAGTGCGATCGTGCTGCATCATCGCATCTACCTCCTTGTCAAGCTGTGACTTGGCAGGTATGGATCTGAGCTGTGTTGCCTCATCAATAGTCACGCCATGTTTTGCAGCCACTTTGTGCTGTAGCGCTCTTCGACCATTGACAGCAGCAGATTCAACACCTGTTCCATCCATCGGAGACTGAAAAACTGTATCTGGAACAACTCTGGAGGCCCAATTTTGAAGCAAACCTGCCTCTTGTACCGGCGCAGTCAACTGAGTGACATCAGGCCCACTGGGCACAAGCGGAGACGAGCTTTCCCCTTTTGGAGCCATGCCTTCTGCTGCTACCATGCGGGCGGTTTGATCAGCTACATATTGCACAGATAGTGGTGCAAAGCCCTTTCTGACTCGGTCACTTGCAGCTCTTTTGGCTGCTTTGCTTGCCAGCACGAAATTTCTGGATCCAGCCAAACGAAGCTTTTTAGGATGCAGCGGCTGCTTGATCGAACTCTCTCTGCAAAGAAAGGTGGACAACTTCATCTCTCAATCTCGTTATGCAGCGCACGTACAAGATCTGCTCGGCTTGTAGGCTCAGAGCAGACTTTTCTGGAGGAGGAGGTAACTTTCGCATATCGCGTTGAAACGCGTCGAAAACGCCGCGAAGTACTGTTACCCGACAGCGCCGTAGACAAAGTAGCAGAGTCAATTAGCTGCACTTGAGGGTCACCTTGTATTCCTGTTGGGCACCAAAGAACTGTAGGGCTACACGTGCTAATGCCTTCTACCCCAAATGTTAGTGTTGACTCAGAGCTCGACACCCAGCCAGTATTGCAAGTTTGCAGCAACAAAACAGTGAAGAACCACTGGTGAGTTCAGGATGCAACACTGCAGCTATAAAAACGCATTTTTTTGCACTTGCCGCTGCTTTTGCGTGAATTGAACTCCTCTTGACCAGGCGTTGCATTGGCTGACCACCCACGAAATTCCCCGTAGTATGAGCCCCAAAGCCATACGCTGCCCAGCATAGTGCTCCGTGGCCTGAACAATCAGACGCTTGAGGAGGACAGTATGCACATATTTGCATGCATTGAGAATGTACACTGAACAAGTGCGCCACTTTGCTCGAAATGTGTCACTCGCATTCCGAGTGAGCCAACGCTCAGGCCGAGGCTCGCTGATGCCCCAGCATAGCCTTGCTTCGACAAAATTATGAGTGCTGATGATTTGCCCGGCTGCGAGCGAATGCAAATGCTGCAGCACCGCCCAGGGCTACCCCGGCAACAGCTGCGACACACAGCAGGCTTGTGGGCAAGGCACTGTCGCTACTCGTTGTGCTGGCGGAGCCAGCAGCCTGCTTTCCACTGGCAGGTTCAAATTCTTGACTGCTTGCTTTGGTTGGTTTCTTTGCCGATGCACTTCCCACCGTGGGGCCATCTTCGAAGCACAATTGTTTCCCGCCCACAGTCAAATCCTCAGGCAGCCGCGTGTTGCTGTACAGTGTGTCATATGTTTCGCGGTGGCGGATCAACTGCACTTCACCATTGCGGCGCAGCAGCAGCTCTGGCGCCCGCAGCTTGCCGTTGTACTGGAACCCCATGGAGGCGGAGTGTGCCCCCGTGTCGTGCACCACCACAAGGTGCCCCACTCCGGCGTCCTGGGCAAGCGGACGGTCCTTGGCAAACCAATCGTTGTTCTCGCACAGTGTTCCGACAACGTTTGTTGGAACACGGTCTGCTGCAGTGCCAAGGGTCTCCTCCAGCTGGGGGACGGAGATGTGGTGGTAGGAGCCATACATCCCTGGGCGCATGAGGTGGGCCATGTTGGCATCTACGCCCAGGTACTTTGAGCCAAAGGCGTGCTTGATGGCGTGCACCCGGCTGACCAGCCAGCCGTAGGGCCCAGTGATGAAGCGACCGTTCTCCATGTACAGGTGCTTGGGGGCAGGCACGCCGGCAGCGGCCAGCTGGTCGGACAAGCTGTGCTTCAGGCGCTTTACCAAGGATGCCACGTGCACAGGGTGCTCTTCAGGCATGTATGCCAGGCCCATGCCGCCGCCAATGTTCACAAAGTCAAACTGCTCGATGCCCAGCTCTTCCTGGATCTTGGCCATTGTGTCCACAAGCACCGCCACAGTGGAGCTCCAGTACTCCTCCTTGAGCACACACGACCCAGTCATCATGTGGATGCCAAAGCGAGTTGCACCCGCTGCTGCGGCAGCCTTGTATGCGGCCAGAATTTGGTCAGGGGGTACGCCGAACTTTGCGTCGGGGCCGCCAAGCACATTGGACTTCGTCGAAGAGTCAGTGCGGCCGAGTCCGGGATTTAATCTGAAACTAATCAGCTCCGGAAATTCGCCGTTTGCAGCGACAGTGTCGACCAGGCTGACATCTGCGTTGTCAAACAGTAAAACGAAGTTGCAACGCCAGCAACCCATTTGTAGGGCAAGCACACGGCGGACGGTGCAGCACAAGACAACGCACCGTCCAAATTTAAAATAACTCCTTGGTTCACAGCCCATGCTAGATCATCCTGCGCACGAGGAGCCAGTTTACAAAAAGTGAAGACTGCGGCTTTTGCAGAATTGCTGAGGCAATTTCGGCGCTCAGTGTCGGATACACTGCGACAAGGCAGCTCTTACAGCGGACGTATAATTGCTTGTATACATAATTTTATTGCCAGGAACACCCAACTTGCGTGCAATGTAGAGCTCTGCCGTGCTGCTGCAGTCCAGCCCACACCCAGCATCGACCAACAGCTTCAGCACGGCTGGGTTGGGCAATGCCTTCACAGCATAGAATTGGGTGAAGTTGAAGCCTGCTGAAGTGAACTCTTCAATCAATGCCTTCACATTATCAACCATAGCATCCTCCTGATACAACTGGTACGGTGTGCCAAATTTCTGAGCAATGTTATCAAGCTCGCCCGCGCTCAATGGCAGCGGCTTGGGGTTGTGTTGGCTAGCAGCCATTACAAAGCAAGTATGCAGCAAGAGCACTATTGAACCCACAACTTATTCTCGCGTAGAGTAGCAGAAACAATTGATGGATATTTGTCTGCGAGTGGCAGCAGCTTGGATCTAATTCGCGGCATCGAACTGGAGAGCATATTCTGTGGGGCCCGTGAAAATCCAGATTTGCCGCCTCCACCTACTTTCGGCCAGATTCAGCAATGCATGCTCGAGAGGATGGCTGCCAGCGCCGGAACCCAAACTTATCTTGCAACGAGTTCTTTGGCAGACTGGTATTCCTTCGTGAAAGCGCCGTCAGTCTGACAACTTGCGGAAATTGGATTTGTGGTGCCAGCGTAGCACTTTGGCAGCAAGTTGCCAGAGCTACCGCAGGCCTGCGCATGACAAGAAAGCATGGCTCTGCGAGAAAGAGCTGATACAGAGAGGGGGCAGGTGTACGTGCAGGTGCTAGCATCTGTTCTGGACCTCCTCGTATCGAGCAATGACGGCCAGGACAGTCCCCCTGTGACTCGATTCCACGCTCTGAGAGCACCAAATATCAGCGTCAAGGATTATTTGGAGAGGTGCGTTGGACGACATCAGCCCACCTACTCTGCAGTAGCTTCTTGCAGCGGGCTCCGCTGCTCACTGCTGCATTGCGAAACGCCGCTTTGTGCTATGCCAAGGAGTACTTCCACTGCTGCACCTGGCACTGTTCCCTCTTTGCAGAATTCTCAAATACTCTGCGTGCAGTGCCGAATGCTTTGTGCTGGCTTTGGTGTACATTGATCGCCTCATCCAGCAGCACAACTTGGTTCTGTCCACTCTGAACGTGCACCGCGTGATCATTACAAGGTAAGGCAGATCACTGCGCACACACCACAGCAAGCATGTTTTACGACTTTGTAACACTTGTGTTGCTCATGATACATTGAAGTCCACGCCGTTGCTGTCAGAGGCACTGAAAACATAGATGTTGCGGCAACCATTCCTAGCAGCACACCACCCGTTGGCTTCTTTGTACAGTGTTATGTTGGCTGCCAAGTTTTTCGACGACTTGTACTACAATAATGCGTACTATGCAAAGGTGTGTTGAGCGTGTCCTTTGCCTTGTCTCTCTAGTTTGCGACAAGTGCGGATTTTGCAGGTTGGCGGAGTGCAGTGCCACGAGCTCAATGCATTGGAGCTTGAGTTCTTGTTCAGCGTGAATTTTTCGCTGCATGTCACAGCCGAGGAGTTCTCCAAATACCACTCTGAGCTGCTGCGACACCTGCAGGGTTTGAACCCATCCCCTGTCATGGTGCAGGCTGCCACGACAGGCTGCGTAGCCGCACACTTCGGCGGACCAAGCACCGCCCTGGCAACAGAGCAGTACGGCGCTGCTGCCTCTGCTGATAGCGGCACACACCAAGCTGAGCACTCGTCAGAGTCTGACGTCGTGCTGCAGGGGCGGGGACAGGGGGGCGGGCGACTGCTCACAGACCACGGGTACAGCGCCGCAGCAGGGGGTGGCGGCACAGTGGGGGCGCCCGTGTATGCGGCACCAGCTGCATACGCTGGCGCCCAAGGCTACGCCGGGGCGCACCTGAAGTGATTGTACGGCGCCGGGCGGCACCCGTTCACGTGGGGGACGCGCCACAGGCGTGGCCACTGCGCAGAGCCCGCCAGGTATAAGCTTTAGTGTTAGATGCAGTGCAGGGTACACGTGTCTTTTGTTGGCCCTGCCTGCTTCCAGCGCAGCCGCAGTGTCGCGGCTGGAGTGCAGTTCAGCTTAAAATGCAAAACCATCATGTATTGTTCACGGCGGCCCTGCACACACAGCACTTGTGCTGGCTCAGCGCTCAACATCTCACTTGTCCTCCTCCACAGCCAGCGCTGCAGCTTCAGCCACCGCAGGCATGTCCTGGGATGCAGCTGGCTCAGGCCCCCCCACGGCACTTTGAGGCATCACTGTGTCCAGCACAAACCGCTCTCGCTCCGCAGCAGTGGGCTGCACACGCCCCGCCAGCACCATGCGCAGCAGGTGCCCGTCCCGGTCCTCCCGCCGCAGCAGCACATTCACAGTGCTGGCGTTACGCCACACCACAATGGTGAAAGTGGGGTCCAGTTTACGGGGGTCCAGGCCATGCACCGTGCCCCACACGCCCTCCTTGTCCGTGGCGTCGGCGCCCTGCTTGGCACCTGACTCGGCTGCGGCGTTGCCAGCCTTTGCCTTCTCCGGGTCGCACACAATCACCATGGCGCCCACACCCAAGTCGTCCACCACTGCGCGCAGGCCAGCAGGCAGCACATTCATGGGCAGGAACTCCCCCACGCCCATGCGCAGCAAGTACAAGAACACACGCAGGCCAACTGCAATGACGCGGCGGGACATGAAGGGCAGCAGGTACTGCGCTGACTCATTTGTGATGCGGCGCACGCCGCCCACTCGGCGCGTCTCGGGGTAGAAGCCGTCTGCATCCAACTCATCCTCCTCGCTGGGCACGGGAGTGGGGGTGGCGTCCTCAGTAGCAGGCGTCGCGCCCTCCTCGCCCTGGGTGCTGGCCTCACCGTCAGCGCTGTCCAGTGCCAGGCGCTGCCGTCTGTTGGCCCGATTCAGCTTCGTGTCAAACATGGGGATGCCTACGTTGACGAACTTGAAGCGGCTGCCGGCACCCGGCATGCTCAGCAGCGCCGCAGATGCCTCAGAGACATAATGCACCACACGGTCAGACAAGGTACGGCACCACAGGCGGCGCTGGGGAAAGGTGTCTCGCAAGCCATACGCGCGCCGCAGATCCTCAAAGTCCTCCTGGGGGAGTGGCACAAAGTGCACCTGGGTGGTGTCTGGGCCCCCTCTTCGGCGCTTGGCTCCCTCTTGCAGCCCCTTGAGGTCAGCCCCCCCTGAAGCTGCCGATGCTGCAGCAATGGCAGCGGTATCCTCGGGGGAAGCAGACGTCTCCGCTGCCAAATCAGCATCGTCATCCTCATCATCATCTGCCGTGGCGGCAGCAGCAGCAGTGCCGGCGCCAGAAGCAGCGGCTGCTGGTGCAGCCTCCGTCGCCTCCTCAGCTGCAGCCCCTGCAGGGGGGGTCTGTACCTCCTTGTGCAGCAGTGCTACGAAGAAGCCCCCCGTGTTGGCGTCGTGGGGCAGCAGGCGCAGACAGCGCTCCAGGTGCATGTCAGCTGCTTCCTCGGCAGTGGGGGGCCAGAAGAAGCTCTGCAGCTTCCCGGCGCTGAGCGATGCCAGCCCCCCCTCGGCCTGAATGGAGGCGAGTTCCTCTTCCAGGGCTTCCTCTTTGGCGGTGGCGGCCTCCACGGCCTGCTGTGCCTCCTCCAGGGGCTTCACTGGTGGTACCTCTTCGTCGTTAGGCTGCACAGTGCCGTTGGCCACGCCCACGTCGAAGTCAGCCGCCTTGCGCCGGCGCTTGGCGTGGTTGGCGGCGCCCTTGGCAGAGCGCAGCTTGGTGGCGCGCTCCCCTGCAGCAGCGGCGGCGGCGTGGGTCGCAAACTCATTCATGTCGGTGTCAAACACCTTCCAGGTGCTGATGCCTGCCCTGCGTTTCAGGGCAGGGAGCAGCGCAGAGGCATCCACGATCTTCACTTGCCCCCCGTTGTCCCGCAGCAGCTGTGCCACCACCGCCTCATTCTCAATGGGGTTGAAGGTGCAGGTGGAGTACACCATGTAGCCACCAGGGCGCAGCAGGCGCAGGCCCCGGCGGGCAATGGCCACCTGGAGGGGTGCCAGCACCGCCCCGTTGCGGGGAGACCATGATTTCCAAACCTCTGCCGCTTTGCGCAGGGTGCCGTCCCCAGAGCACGGCGCGTCGCACAGCACGCGGTCGAACATGCCGTGCTTGCTGCCGGCGGTGCTCACTGCAGCACCCTTGTCTGACTTGCCCAGCTCTGCCATCATGGCGTGGTGGGCGTCAGCCGACACAAGTGCTGCTTGGATGCGGGACACGGCATCTGGCTCGCCCTCCTGGGCCCCAGGCAGCAGCGCAGCAGCCACATGGGGGCTGAGGTTGCCCACTCCCTTGTTTACAAAGACATTGGGCAGCATGCGTGCGTCATTGCACAGGGTGATGAGCGCATGTGACAGGTGGGGCCGCAGACGGTGGGACAGCATGTAGGAGCGACGGGGGTTGCTGTCGTTGGCCACGACGGCCCCTGAGGGAGCTGGCCCACCCTTGGAGTGCTCACCGTGCAGTGCCTCCAGCAGCTGAGCGGTTTTACTGCCTGGGGCAGCGCACATGTCCAGCACCAGGTGGTGAGGCTGCACGTCCAGCAGCAGAGGCGGAATCATGGAGACCACTTCCTGGCGGGAAATTGCCCCCGTTTCTGTGAATAGTTTCAGCCATTCGTGGAAGGCCTTCAGCTGGGGCACGCGGCGCAGGTCGCGGCGAGCCAAGGACACATGCCAGCCAGATTCATGAGGGTACCAAGGCAAACTCTCCGGCAGGGAGATTTGCGAGGGCAGCTGGCGCTCTTGGCGGAGCTCACCATTTGGGCCAAGTACCTTCAGTGTGGTATTAGGCTGGGATACGCGCCCATCGTCAACCATATCTTCGCCAGCCTCAGCGCCAGCGGCAGCTGCGGAATTAGCTTCCGAGACACGAGCCTTCTGCTCGATGAGCAGCTGCTCCAATTCCACCTGTGCTTCCGCAAAGAGTGCTGGAAACCGCTCTTTGAGAGTTTTGACTAGAATTGGCGTGATGCTGTGAAACTGATTCATGCGAAATGCAATGGGCAGAGGATCCACGAGAATGGCAAGAAACTCCTCCCACTCTTGTTCGGGCACTACTCCCTGCGCCTTGTAGTACGCATTGAACTCCTCGTTACCGATGGGAATTTTGGGTGCATTTGCATCACGAGCATCCATGTTGCGGCGCTTGCTCGCCCAGTTGGACTTGCGATTGCCGCCAGATCGGCCGCGCTTCGTCATGCTGGAAACTTCGTTGGGTTAAGCAGCAAGAAGCTGAGAAGTCCTGTGGCAGCAGGTGATATCAGCAGCAAAGCAGACTACTAGCTCGAAGCTCCCGTGGAAAATTGCTTGAGGCACTGTATTTTTGAGTGCTGCCCGATTTTTAGCAAGGCTACAACGATCGGGCCCCCCATCCATGTCCAGGCGTAGGAAGGAGGAGTGGGGGGGCCACCACGCCTCTTTAGGTTTTACTTTGGCAGCCTCTATGATAATTCACAAAAGGCCAGAAGCTCAAATCGGACAGTGCAGTGTCCTAAATGCACCATCATTGCTTCGCAGGGGATAATTCAGGGTAGCTAATGCAAAGGCGAGAAAAGTTCACGCGCTTGTTTGGCTGCAGTGCTTCTCATCTGGCCAGCACTGCTGACAATGAGTCTCCGCAAGCAAAGCTGCCTCAGCTATGGCAAGCTTGTGACTATAACACTATGCGTCGTGTTTTTGGTCGGTCTCTCGTGGCAGTTTCATGTACTGGCGTCGGTATTGAGGTGTGTGCTGTTGTGGCTTTGTGCTTGCTCGGTAAGGTGTTTTGACACGTTCACCCAAATTCCAGGCCGAATTCCCAAAGCGATGGTGGACAAACGGCAAACATTGGAACAACTGTAGTGCAAGGCCTTCCCATGTCCAGCGTTGTGCCTGTAGTCGTGGCACAAGACCAACACGCTGAGGCGCTCCAGGCGGAGCCAAACCCATGGGAAACAGACGAAAGCTCTGGCGAGCCTGCTCCACGAAAAGTGCCTTCAGATGAAGCCAAAACAGCAGAAGCGCAACCACCAAAACATGAAGAGCCTCCACCAGACTCCTCGGCCTCTCCTTACCCAGAGCTTGCAAATGGAATGTTGGCCTTGTCCAAGGTTCAGTTTCCGCAGGACCGGGCTGCAGACATGGCCAAAATCCAGCACCAAAATAGCTTGTCAGCATTTGTTGCCGCTGGTGGACGCTTCCCGGTGCTCATGGTAACATATAATCGAGCAGCAATGCTTCGCCGGTCTTTAGAGGGCCTCACAGCAGTTCGTGGGGTGACGAAGCAAGATATTTATGTAGTGCAGGATGGGGCTGCAGGGGCTGTTCGAGCTGTTCTTGAAGAGGGCGGCTATCAGTATCACCAGAAAACAGATGATACGAAGCTGCGTGGGGGACGGCCCATGGATGGGGCACAGCGCATTGCAGCTCACTATGGTTACGCATTGCGTCACATGTTTGAGAAAGCTGCACCGTGGGCTCCAGGGATCATTATTGCTGAAGATGATTTTTTGTTTGCTATCGACTACTACGAATATTTCCATGCAATTGCCACAGTTTTGGAACACGACCCTCAAGTGTGGCTGGCCAGTGCCTGGAATGACAATGGCATGCAAGGCTGCGTGCAAGATATTTCTCGGTTGAAGCGGACCACTTACTTCCCCGGCCTGGGCTGGCTCTTGCCGAGGAGTATTTGGGAGGAACAATTATCAAAATCTTGGCCCAAATCCCACTGGGACCATTTCTTGCGTGACGTGCGACAGCACAAAGGCCGCGAAGTGCTTCACCCTGAGGTGCCACGTGACTACCACTTTGGCATCAAGGGCACCTTCATGGACAAAAGCACGCACAACAAGTACTTCAAACCAATTGCCATGGCCGCAAATGACAAATTTTCCTGGTTCAGCAACAAAGGCGAGCTTGCTATCCTGAAAGCCGGCACCGCGGCTTACTCATCGTACATCGATGCTGCCCTACAGAAGGCTGAGGTGCTCAACAGCGTGCAGGCCATTGAGCGATACGAGGGCCCCCTTGGCGTCGTGTACTACAACAACCCCGTGGAGCCCAACGTGGGTTTCCGCCCCATGGCGGCGTTTTTCGGCATCTGGCATGAGCCCCAGCGGGCGGCCCGCCACGGAGTCACCGAGGTGGTGTGGGGCACGGGACAACTGCTGCTGGTGAATACACACCCCTCTGCTAGGCAGGGTGGGCGCAACATCAACCCACCCCCCCATGCCCGGGTGCTACGGGGGTCGGATTTCTCAGGCCGCTCGCGCCCTGCGGCGTCTCTTGTTGAGACAGCAGCGGGGTTTGCCGACCTCCCCCCTCGAGCCGACAGCAGCAGTGCACTGCGAACACTGTCCCCGCTGTTCAGTGAAGCCAGCGAGCAGGCCTTCTACGCTGGGAAGTATGATGCTTTTGGTTGGGATCCGGAGGGGGGGCTGGTGAAACGGCCTGCGCAGCCTTGACTTGAGCCTGCTGCCCAGGTGGTTGGCAAGGCGGTGGGATCCTCTCACATAAGCCCCTTACTAGAAGGGGCTGGGGAGGTATGCTCCTCATTCCAAGGCTTTGCAAAAGCACAGAAGTGTTTTGACATCAATGAATGCAGGCCTTTGAATGGCAGCCTTTGCCACGCTGCAGCTTTTTGCGACGTGCTGACTCTGCCTCGTGGTTTGCAAAGCTCAAAAAAAGTCTCGGAGCATTTGCTCCAGTCGGGGTTTACCAGTACGGCGTACGTTCAAGCAGAGTACACCAAGATATTCTGACTGACCTATCGTATATCCAGCTTCCATTTGGTCGCCCCCAACAAGGCTGACGAGGTGCACATCCTGACAATTTGGCAATGGCAGCGGTTGCGGAAAATGCCTCACGGACACGAGAGCAGAGTCTCAAGCACTTAGAAGGTGCACTACACTGGTGCTGCCAGCACCGGGATGATGTTAAAAACATTTTCCCTGTCTTTGAACACATAGAGCAGCACAAGCGAGTGCGCCGGGCGTGGGAAATCTTGAGCTCACAGCTGAATTCATGCTTCGCGTGGTTAGTGCTCTGTGATTTAGTTTTGTCGTGAACATGCTCAAGCTTTTTGTGTGCAGTCGTGCTGCTTTCTACGAAATATTTGACACTGTAAAAACCAAGTTGCTCGCAAGCTTCGAAGCAGACGGCGTCAATCGAGTCCTGGACCATGTGCTGATGAGCCGTAGCAAGCAGCTGGCTGCCGCGATCGCCCCCCTGACTACCTGCAACGCCACCGCACTTTCACACTCAGCTGACATCTGGGAGGCACTGTCAGTATTTCCTAGTGCTGCTTGCCAGCTTAAATGCACCTCCCTGTGGCCAGTGCTGCGCGCATTGGCCAGCAGCGTGGCAGGGGACTCACTGCGCCTGGACTCCAATGCATGTGCACAGCCCCAACACGGATGCTGGCAAACAGCCACTGAGCTGTTCTTGTCGCCCAATTGCAGCATTCATTTCTCTGCCATGCAGCTGCTGGCACTTGCCACCCGAGGCACTGCCGGCTGCACTGCTGTCCAGTGCGCCAACCCACAGAACAGATACAGCCAGGTCTGCCCAGCGTCGACAGAGCATACCGAGCGCAGTGACACCCGCTGGACAGCATTGTTGAGAAAGGCACGGAAGCTTCTTCGCCGCACAGATGCAGCAGCGCTCACAGCAGCTCGCCTGCAGGGAGTGTTGTTGCTGCTGCTGTGCTGTCCTGCATCGGTGCAGCTTCAGAAGGGCGAGCTGGTGCAGCAGGTGACCGAAGAAATGCACCAAGCGCTGGCTGCGCTGAGCCCCCCGGTGCTGGCCCCTGGGCACGTGGCGTCGCTGTCGCCTTCAGGTCCCCTGTCCTCGGGAGAGCTGCTGGCGCTCTTGGGCTGGCTGGAGGCTGGGCGTGTGGGACAGCCGTTCCCGCAAATCGCCACACACAATTCACATGCACCAACCGCATTGCATACCCAACCTTTGACTGCGCCGGGGCAGAGTAGCGTGCATGATGCAGCCGCCTCCCGTACAAGCCCCCAAGCTCCCAAGCCTGCAGTGTACACCCGAAAGCCGGCTCACGCAGCGCACTTGGCAGTGAAACAACCACCATCTGTGGCCAGCTACGGTGCCGACAGTATGTGGAGTGGGCGGGGCAGCTCTGGCTTTGCATTGAAAGGCCTGAGTGCGCTAGTCGGCCTGACGTCGGCAGCTGCAGGTGCAGTTGGCGTTGGGATGAAGCGCCCTCGCAGCTCAAGCGCAAGTGACTGCAACGTACAGCATGGGCAAGTCCATTTCTCTTCTCATAAACGGGGGCGGTCGGTATCTGATGCCGGCACTCCCCCCACTTCACGCGCACCCCCCCATGGAGTTCAAGCAGTTGTCGCGCCCGCCACAATTCCCGAATTCGCTGGAAGCTGCGAAGGCGACAGCAACGATGACCAAAAACTTGACACAGATGGCTCCGATGATGGTGCCACCCTCAGCGCTGACGAGTCCCAGGTGCTGTCCACGCCAGTGAGAAGTCCTGGTCTGTCTCAGACACAAGTGGTGGACTTAACACGATCCGACTCGTCATCCAGTAGCGACAGCGATGGGGAGACACTGGCTGCACTGTCTCGCAAGGCAATACAGCCAGTCCCACAGTGCCCAGGCCAAGCACAGCCTGGGGTGGCACTGGGGGGTGTTGGGGCTGCAGGGGGGGCTGCAGGGGTGAGCAAGCAGGCACCCCCCCCTGCACTGACGGGCAGCAGCACGGTGCCCACTGTAGGCAGTGCCCAGCAGTGTGCATCAACTGCACCTGCACGGTCCTTCGATGCCCCCAGCAAAGCAGGTGGCGGTGAAGTGGCGAAAGTGGGCTCGCCTGGGAAAAGCGGTGCTATGAGCGTTGTGTCTGACGCCTTCTCGGAGTCCCCCCTGCAAGACCAAGATGGGGCACATTCACCCCCCCCCGACTCACAAGCGATGCGAGCGCTGCCGCCATCGCCCGCCGTGCACGGGCAGACAGAGCCAGCAGCAGCGGCGGAGCCTACAGCCATCACCAGCAGCGCTGCAATGGCTTCGACTGCTGCAGCCAAGCCGGCCTTGTCCAAGGATGACCAGCACCGCATTTGGCCTGTGGATGTGCCCCGTGAGGTCTTGCAAAGTGTGTCTCCTCCGCTGATCTCCGCGGGCAGCCGTGCCTTGCATATGTCCCCCACGCCATTCCTGGCCAGGGTGCTGGCAGCCACAATGACCTGGATCTCGGCAGACATCCAGCCCGCAAGCATGACTGGAGACGTGAAGAAACCATGGTGGAGATGGCTGGGCACGCCAACGAACCTGCACAAGGAGCTTCCTCCCCTCCCCGCCCCCATTGCCTTCCAGAGCATGAAGCACTACGCAGGGTATATGCTTACCATGGCGCTGGAGGAAGTCCGCGCTGGTGCAGCGTCGTCCCTGGAACGGGCGGGGCGAGTTCTGCGCCCTGCTGCCCAGTGGACTCACGAGGCCGCTGGGGAGTTTACTGCGGGAGCAGCCCAAGCGAAGGCCCTGTGCGACCCGCGCACCGTGGCGGGAAACTCTGCCATTGCATGTCGGGTCATGGCTGTGGCCCCCAGCAAGCGGGGAGGAGGTGTGGATATTTCAGTGCAAACCGTGCAAGCCCGCCCAAAACAGGGGGGGGGGGCGAGGGCCACGCAGCACACAAAGCACTTCTTCACGGGGCTAGTAGATGATACCAATGCTGACGAATTCAGCGGGGTGTGGGGGGGCAGAGGCATCACCACACGCGGACTCTCCTCCAAGAATTTGGCCCAGAACGACATGCTGCTGCTGGTACGGTGGAGGCCAGTCAGTCCCCAGGAAGCCACGGTGGTGGCAGAGTATATGGTGGGAATGGTGAATTTGAACGCCCTTGAGTGCACCAATGAGATCTCACATGCGGAGCGGGGCCGGTGGCGGGGCAACCAGAGGGGGAGTCAACTGAAAAATGGGGCCCCATTACTGGCAGACAGCGCGACACGATGGGGGCAAGCCAGTGCAGGCGGCCGGGGCGCTGTGTCGGCATCCCAGGTGGCTTATGACGACGAGCAGCGGAAGCTTCGTGAGGAGGCCGCTAGCATCGACTCATCCACACTGGTGCCAGTCACCGTCACCTTCAAGGGGGCGGCGTCAGCCCTGAAGGAGTACTTTGTCGCGCGCCCCCCCAAGACTCAGGCCCAGAAAGACTCCATTTCGCGCTATGTGCAGCAGGGGCAGCTGGTGCTGGCTGAACAGCTGGCCAATCGGCAGGCAGGTCCCTTCTGGCCAGCTTCGGCGCAGGCGGTCACACCCATGTCTACTTGGCTACTTGTGCCGCTCACAAGCGCCACCACTGCCCTCAGGGAGTACACAGGCGTGATGTCTGCCGGACACAGCTGTGCTGCAGCCCTGCTCGAGGCCCCTGTTCCCTCCCGCTGCTCATCGCAGTTTGGCGTGGTGGCTTCAGTGCAGGCGGACTGGTGGAAGCAGGCGTACACAGCCCAAGAGGACCGCATTGCGAACCCTCCACCCGTGCAGGCAGCAGGGGAAGAAGTGCTGCAGCCCACGGTGGCGCCAGTGTACACCGACCGGCCAGCGCAAGTTCCCACTGGCTTGTACCAGCGCCTCAAGGCGTCGTTCAACGCACCACAACTGGCTGCCATCTTGGCCATCGCCAGGGGCGGCGCCGTCTTCCAGCCATATATCAACGGTGCGGCTGGTGCATCCATGCGGCACCCAGGCGCACACAGCTCCCGCCTGCCGCCCACAGCGCGAGCGTCTGCAGGCTCCAGCGGAGGTCTCAGGGTGGTGCCGGGGCAGGCATTCAGCACCCAGCCCAGCAGCGGCTCTGGGCAGTCAGTGCATGCTGACGATGCCTCCCTGAGTATGGGGAACTGGGGCAGCCAGGGATGCCAGGGGGACTCAGCCCTGGCTGTGGCCGGCCTGGAGCTAACACTGGTGCAGGGGCCTCCTGGCACTGGCAAGACCACGTGCATCCGTGGCCTGGTCAGTGTCGCTTTGAGTGCCCCCCCCGCTGCTGTGCCCGTGGCACGTCCATTGAAGCAGAAAGTGGGGGCATACATGCTCCCAGGTGCAGCCGCCGCTGATGTTGCTGCCAGCAGGCCCCAGGACCCACGTATCGTCCCTTCATCTGCACCCAACTTTCGAAATGCAGCTGCTGCACTGGCAGCCGATGCGTCAAGATCCATGGCTAGGCCAGCACCACAGGGGGTATTTGGCGTGAAAGCAGGGGGTGAAGTTGAGAGCGAGGACCCGTATGCTCCGCCAACTGCAAGCGCCACCCAGCTGGCTGTGGTGCCGCCTGCAGCCGCAGTCACAGTTTCCGCAAGTGCACCGCACCCGACCCCTGGTGTAGCCACTGTGACACCCATCCCCCACCTGAGGCGTGTGCTGATCTGTGCCCCCAGCAACGCAGCTGTAGACCAGGTGGTGGCCCGTATTGTGGGGGTGCGGGTTGCAGGCGACGATCAGGGCCAGGATATGGCCACATCCAGCGGCATCTGGGATGAGCAGGGCAGGTCGTACAAGCCCAGTGTCGTGCGCCTGGGGCACGCTACCACCGTGGCGCCAGAGCTGCAGGCATTCACTTTGGAGAGCCAAGTTCAGGTGATGCTGCGTGCTTCTCAGCAGCAAAATAGCGCGCCGTCTGGCGGCGGCTCCCGCGGGGGCAGAGCAACCGCTGCATTGGTGGCTGCAGAGTCAGACCCCAGCGCACTTCAGCGTCGTCTGGACACCTGCACAAATCTGCTGAGAAGCCTCAAGTCTGAGCTGGACAAGGCGACCACACACCTGAAGTTCGCTGAGGCGCACTCGGCAGCTTCGTCCAGCGCCGGCAGGGGCGGGCCCCACCCGCAGAGCAGGCAGGCCCAGCAACGAGTGACGTCCCTGAAGCAGCAGCTGGGAGCTCAGCAGCGCACTCAAAAACAGCTGCAACGGGAGCTGCGGGATGTACGGGGGGGTGCTGGCTCCACGACCAAGGGCCACGGGAAGCAAAAGCCCCGAAAGCCTTCTCACAAGGAGCTAGCAGATGCTCGCGAGAAAATTCTGTCTCAAGCCCAAATCATAGCTTGCACCTTGTCTGGTGCAAGTGGGGTTGAATTGGCAGCAGTAGGCGGCCGTGGCTTCGATTTGTTGATCGTGGATGAAGCGTGCCAGGCATGTGAAACGTCCACTCTTCTGCCCTTTGTGCACCGCGTTCGCCGCGTTGTTCTGGTGGGCGACCCTGTACAATTGCCTCCAACTGTGATTTCCAGAGCCGCCGAGAGCGCTTTCTCCCGAAGCTTGTTTGAGAGGTGTGTTGCTGGCGGTATGGCGGTTCAGCAGCTGCGATTGCAGTTTCGGATGCACCCTGGCATTCGAGAGTTCCCCTCAAACGAGTTTTATGGAGGGGTGTTGAAGGACGGCTTCGCGACCCCAACTTGCGCAATTCCGCGTTCATTCATCCAGCCTTACCATTCGTATGCCACATTCAAGCCTATAACATTTGTTGATTGCTCTCCGCGGCATTTGCAGCAACAGTACGGCCAGGCCGCGATGGTCGGCGACATCGGCTCATACACAGCGAAGACATCAAAAAAGGATATAATAATTTATTACATCTTCATCCTCATCCGTGAACCCTGTGGAGGCACAGCTCGTGGTTGCTCTATTTGAATTGCTGCTGCGCCAGTCATTGTACGGCGGCAAGGCAACTGCCAGCTCCGGTGCAGCATCGTCTGGAAATGGCTTGGATATGCGAGGTCGGGTGGGTGTCATCACTCCCTATAAGCACCAAGAGAAGCTGATTTTGGATGGCTTGCGCAAAAGCTTGAATGACAAATTGCTGAAGCAAGTCCGTGTTTCCACTGTCGATTCATTCCAGGGTCAAGAGCAGGACGTGATTGTCATATCCTGCGTTCGCAGCGGGACAGGCGAGCGAAACATGGGCTCTGCTGCAGGCGGCATCGGTTTTCTCAACGACTATCGCCGCATGAATGTGGCCCTTACACGAGCAAAGTATGCCGTGGTTGTGGTTGGAGACGCCACTTGGCTGAGCAGGTACGGGAAGCACTGGCGGGCGTTTGTGCAGCACTGCAAAGATCGGGGGCAGTTTGTCTCGGCCACTCCTTCCTTGGAGGCAGTGAGCTCCAACCCGTTCCGCAGAGCGCTGAGCATTGCTGAGCAGCGCCGCTCAGCCCCACATATCATCACCGATGCAGAAAAGCAGCCCGTACTGACGGTGCTGCGCCCGGGAGCCAATGGTGCAGATGATATGTCGGCCCTGACTCGTGTGCTCACAACTGGCCGGTACCCCTTGTGGGCACTGAAGCCAAACACGGCAGATACAGCACAGCCAACATCAACAACATCTTTCCGAGCCGCCATGCAGCAACACAATACTGCGACTTCGGAAGCGGATGCAAGCAGTGTTACATCATCGTCAGGTTCATCTTCCAGAGGAGCCAGTCGCCGTCGGGGGCGACGCGGTGGATCCAGGTGGGGAACCGAGTCGAAACGTGGCCGGCGACAGTAAGCTAGAACAAAATTGATTTATTTTGTTTCAAAAGTTAGGCAGCCCGCTGTCTACGCATCGGTCTGTGCCTGTGTGCTGCGGCGTGCGTAAAACAGTACATAGGCTTGCGACGAGGTCAAGCGTTGCTGAACGCGATCTGACGTTGAGGAGCCCATACTTGACACGCTCGAGTCATCAAAATCAAACCACATGTCGGTGAGTGGGTGCTTTGCACACGCAGTGTAGTGGCCTCCGCCCATACTGCCCATGTGGTTGATGACTGCATACAAATCGTACACTGACCCGTTTGCGTGCACTGACGCCTCCTGCTCCAAGAAGTGCCCAGACAGGTCCCAGCCGCTTATTGGGAAATGCACACGTGTATTGATACGCGCCCTCGAAAAGGCACTGAACTTGAATCGTTTCAGGTGCACCATGAGGTACTGTGGTGCTGACCACAGCGACAGCCGCTTCAGGGCCCGGACGTGCTGCTTGCACTCGCTGCAGTACCAAGTATCGCTGTCCCCGAGCTGCTCTTCGCTCTCCCACAGCTGCATACAGTCAGACAACGTGACACCACCAGACGACGCCCCTGGGATGCGTGTGCTGGTGTCGCTGCACATTGCCCGCGGCACACGCTTGGGCCAGCTTGCGGCAGCTGGTTGCCCGCTGCTGTCATGTGCAGGAGTGTTGTCGCCTGGAGGCAACAGCGGCCGCAGCAACGGCTGCACAGCAAAGCTTGCTTCAGCAGGCCACACAATGCACAGCGTAGGGCTAGTTTGGAAGTTGCGCAGGCCACTCCAGCGACGGGCACTGCTGGCCTGTGTGCGGTGGGGCTTTCTCCAGGAGCTGCTCGAAGTGCCGAACAGGTCGTCTTCATCAGACTCTTCAGAGTCGTCATCAAACAAAGATGCAGCTGCGGGCAGGGCCTGCCCCCCGTTCAAGCCAGTCCCAAACACGCCACGCTTAGGACCCGCTGGGATTGTTGCATGTGTTGCCGCGGCCTCGGGTGCGCCACACCCACACAGCTCCCACAGTGTCCGCTCTGCAGCCTTCGGACCCGACAAGGTGTGCAGAGGTGCGCTCGCAGAGTCTGACGTTTGCATCAAGAAGCTGGGCAGGCCTGCCCCAGCGGCAGTTGCTGACTGCCCCTGACCGCCTAGTGGCGGAAGCGGAGCTATCCAGCGCTCAGCAAGCTGCACCATGTGCTGGTACTCCGACAAGCGCGGAAGGTGGCGCACGGCTATTGGTAGTACATCTCGGAGGACCTCATCTGCAATTGGCTGTGAAGCCACAATTACGGGGAGAATCGCCGGATATCCAATGGAGTGAGCACCAGCCATGATAGCCCCAGGGGAAGCGCTGCGGAGCTGGCGCCTGTGGTGAATGTTCAACATAACAAAGCGCCAAAGTATAGGCTGAGGTGAGTCGCTGTGGCCACCTTGGCTGCTGTCATCGCCGCCATTGTCTGCTGGAGGTGCCTCGGGTGACTGCGGGGATAGGGTCGGCGATTTAGTAGCTGTAGACCCCGAGGGCGAAGCAGACATCTCCACTGCTGCGTCTGACTTGACCGAGCCAAGCGCATCCTCTACATTCCCCATACCTTCCGCTTCATCCTCACCACTGCCCACCGTGGCAGACTGCTCCATGCCTGGGAGTGAGGCTACTGGGCGACCTTTTGGCAATAGCGACAAGCGTCCAGATTTAGCTGTTTGGTCGCGAGCCAGTGCATCCTTCATGTCAGAAGAGACTTGTTTGTCGACAACAGATGCCCCCAAGGAACCGAACGCAGCAGCCTGGCGCGCCGCAAAGCCCCGAGCAATGCTGCTGGTCACCGAGACAGCGGCAGCACCCTGGGCTGTGTCAGCCGGTTGGGCTGCACTGCGCCGCTGCAGCGCAAATACAATATCTGCATCAGCAGCCTCCACGGCATGCTTGGGGAGCTGATACACAACGATTCGGCTGGCTGCAGCAGTTGCCAGCGAGCTCAGGGAGGAGATACCGCCTTCCCCGTCGAAGCGGTCCCGCACCCCAACACAGGGAGCTGACGCACGCTGCTGCAGGAGTTTAGCGCCGGTGCCTGTCGTTTGCGCTGGAATGAGCCTGGTGGGGTCCACTTCGAGCTGCTTTGCCAGTGCGGCAATAGCCTCGTTCACTTTGCTGCCTTCTGGAAGCAACACACTGTGGGCAGATGGCACCAGATGCCCATAGTAAAGTTTCGACACAGATTCACTCTTGGTGACCTTGATGGCAGCGCCCACATCCAGCACAGTGCAGTCGAATCGCACATGGCGCTGCACAGTTGGCAAAGGCAAGGACAGTGATGAGTACGGGTCAAATGTCAAGGACACATGTGTGCAGCCTGGGGTGGTGCACTGAACACGCGACCTGTATTGCCCCTGAAACAGCTCAGTGATGATGCTGTCATTGCGCTTTGCGTAGGCAGACCACACGCTTGCAGCCAGTGTTGAATTGTCGTCACGCCCCTCTCGACCACTGGGCACTTCCACGTACGGCTTGCTGGTGATTTTGTTTACATCTTCATGCAGGCCATCCAGCAAAAATGACAGCAGCTCCTGCGAGTCATGCTGCTGGTAGCCCCCGAATTGCGGAGCGACAGTCGCCACAGCATACTTCAGGGCGCCTGGCGCAACAGCGCCGCCACCAGCACCAGCAATTGCAACTTGGGTAAGGGATTTTGTCGCAACGGGCAGCTGGGGCAGTGATTTATCACCATTAGCACCCTTGCGGGCAAGCACATCTTGCAGCAGCCCGTGAGTGTCAAATTGTTGCTGTAGCATGTGCCCCACTTGCATTGCTGCTTGGCGTGGATCGGAAAACCCCCCCGCCCACAACGAGCGCACTAGTTTGGCAAACGCCAAAATGATGCGACCGCTGTGACCAAGTGGATTGTCTTTGTTCACATCCAATTCATAGTCCCCCCGCAGCAGGTATGCCGTAAGTAGGGGCGTGTTGCTCAAGCACTGTAGTGCTGCGTTCATGAAGCATGTGTTGCCGAGATTGGACAGCCCAGTGCAGCCAGCAGGCAGCTTTTCACTGCTGCTCCACCCATTTGACCGCGGCAGTAGCGAGCCATCATCCAGCAGCTGAGCTGCCAAGCGGGAGCTGCCGAGCCCCCCCCCCCCACCGTCAATGCCGCTGTCTGCATCGCTGTCGGGGTCCAAGCCCCCACCGGTCTGTGGTAGTGGGATGCGAATGCCCCGGGGAGAATCAATGTCATCATCAGAATTGTCAGAGCTGCTGCTGCCTGCACTGCGGGGTAGAGGGGGGAGGGGCTGAAAGGCGCCCCCCCTCGGGCTGGGCAGTGCAGCCTTAGATGCTGCAGCTTGCATGAGCCCTCTGGCGCGCTTAGACCCTGGTGATACATAAATTGGAAGTATAGGCATATCACCAGGTGCTGTGCTCAGTGGACGCTTGTGGCCCCCAACTGCTGCTGCTGCTGAGTGTGCGTTGGGTACACGTGAGGTGGTGGCTCTGTGCGCTGCGCTGCCAATGTCTGGCCAAAGACGATCCACCCGGGCACTATTGGACAGCGGCATCACAACCACACGCAAGGATACCATTCTTGGCCAGTTGGCTTCGTCTGGGTGCGTGTTGGCGGCAGTTTCACGGATGATTTGAAAGGCAGCAGGCTGAGGCAGCGCTGCACTCTTCCAATCCCAGTCATCAGCAACTGCAGGTGGATTCAGCTGCTCCAAATGGCAGACAGATACTGATATAATCCTCCAATTATCGGGTGTAATGCTCGCCTGAGTGCATGCATCTTCTACAAGTGCGCGAATGGATGCAGAGTGCCGAGAGCAGAGCAAATGCCGCTGCTCCAGTGGACTGTGTGTGCCTTTAGCGATCACAGACAGCTGAATGGCAATGGGATGGAGCTCCACTCGAATATTTAATCCCATTTGTTTCGCTGTTCTTGTTGCTCGCTCCCCTTCCTGTTTAATCCTGCAGTCAAAGGAGGCGCTACATTCAGGAAAAATGCCTGAAGGCTCACGCAGATAACATACAGGTTTGCCAGCTGGTTGTATTGTTTCTGTGGCAGCACGCCATAGCTCCCTTCAAAGACTTGTGGTTTCAGGACAAGATTTTCACCCCATTTTAATTGCTGTGCATTAGGTTATGGACTGGCGTATTGATGCAGCAAATGCTGACTTACTATCGAGGACTCGCAGTCGAGAGACACAGGAGGCTCGCTGCGTGCTCCCTCTACATATTCGATCAAGGCGCCCCAGGTAGACCGCCCTACAACGACAAATTCTTCACCATCTTGAGCAGAATGTACCTTGGCTGCTGCTAGGATTGCCTTCAAGCTGGCAGACAAGCTCATCACCCGAGGCAGAGAAAGATCTTCCAGCTAATGACCCACGCACGGGTGAATCCGCACAAAATCGCAGCAAATGAGGTGGCTATGAAACTCAAATTCGACTTGCATTCATTTTGGTTTGCGCAAAATATTGTTCAAGTCGTGTGAGGCACTGCAGCTCAGCCTGCGACTGAACAATATTGCTTGTTGACGGGGGTCTCCATCCTACGCCAATTGTCGAATCTGTCAATGAAAACCGGTACGATGATCCCGAACAAAGCTTGAACTGCCTTGTGTATATTTTCAAAATCAGCTTGTATGTCAAATCTCTCTGAGGCTTCATCACATCGAGACATACTGCAGAGGCTTGACAACAGTCTCACGCAATACGACAAACGACTTGTCCAGCACTGTTCTCTGGGCGTTGCTGCTGGTTCCACACATTTCCAGAAATGCAGCGCTTAATTCCAGTCTTAAATGAGCTGCATGATGTATTTTCTGCCATCGGGCGCCCCCCCGTGGATCTTCCTTTGATAGTTGCTATTGGTGCTCAAAGCAGCGGCAAGAGCAGCGTCGTCGCGGCGCTTGCCGGCTTGGACGTGCTGCCGAAAGGAGCCGGGCTTTGCACACGACGTCCAGTGGTGCTGCAACTGTATCATGTAAATCAAACCTCAGCTGGTATGTTACTACCCCGTAGCCTCTGTGGTCGTCATGTATTCTGCAGCCAACGGCCTCTCAACGGCACGGACTCCTTTCCAAATTCCACTGGCGCCCGTATTTGCAGGGGCCGTGCACGAGTGGGTGGAGTTCGGACACAAACCCAAACAGAAGTTTTACGATCATGCTGAGGTGACAAAGGAGATCATGGATGAAACTGTGCGACTGAATGGTACAAACAGGGCCATCTCGCCAGACCCCATCACGCTGCGGGTTTTCAGCCCTCGCGTGCTGAATTTGACAATTGTCGACTTGCCAGGTCTCACCAAGGTATGCAACAGTACCCATTCACAGTACTCAACCCCAAGCCACTGTCTCGGACATATTTTGTATTGTTTCTCTAATGTGCACAGGTGCCGACCGGTGACCAGCCGGCAGACATCGAGCAACAGCTCAGGTCCATGTGCCTCGAGTACATCACAGCTCCGAACGCCATCATTCTCGCTGTGACTGCATCCAACACAGACATCACCAACTCTGATGCTCTGCAACTGGCTCAGATGGCGGACCCCTTGGTAAGTCCGCCCCCCGCTGTGTCGCATCCACCCCCCTGCACCCCCTCTGCTTCACAGGGAGAGCGAACAGTGGGCGTGCTGACCAAGCTAGACCTCATGGACGAAGGCACCGATGCTGCCGACGTGCTGCTGGGCCGTGTCATCCCCCTGAAGCGGGGCTGGGTGGGCGTCGTCAACCGATCCCAGCGCAATATTGACGAGCGCATGAGCATGCAGGAGTCCAGCGACAGGGAGTCAGCATTCTTTGCTGCACACCCCGCGTACCACGGCCTGGACTGCGGTCTGGGCACAGTGCACCTCGCCACCATGCTGAACACAATTTTGATTCAGCACATCAAAGCCAGCCTCCCTGAAATCAAAACTCAAATCACTCAGCAGATCATGAATGTCCGGCGCGAGCTAACAGCGCTAGGGGATCCCGTGTCCATGCTGTCGGATGAGAACCAGGGGGGCACCTTGCTGAGCTTGCTTGGGCGTTTCTCCTCGTCTTTTTGTGACGCCATCGACGGGCGGGCGCAGGACATCATGCAGCGGGATGAGCTGTTTGGGGGCGCCCGCATCCAGTATATCTTCTGCAACATCTTCAAGTCCACTGTGGAGCGCTTTCAGGCCATGGACGGGCTGGGCATCGACGACATCCGGCACGCCATCCGCAACGCCACTGGCCCCAAAGCTGCCCTGTTTGTGCCTGAGGAGAGCTTTGAGTCCCTTGCGCGCAGGCAGTTGGCCCTGCTTGCCGAGCCCGGCCTACAGTGCGTGCAGCTTGTGTTTGCGGAGCTCATGGAAATGGCGCGGCTGTGTGTGCCCCCCGAGCTGAGGCGTTTCGGGGAGCTCACTGACCGGGCTGTTGAGGTGGTGCAGAACCTCATGCGGCGACTGCTGGACCCCACCAAGACAATGGTGACCAACCTGGTGGCTATTGAAAAGGCATACGTGAATACAAACCACCCCGACTTCGTGGGGGGGGCAGCAGCGGTGGACCGGGCCAACAAGCTCGTCTCAAGGTCCAACGAGCTGCAGGCACGCATCAAAAGTGGTGCAGCGCCCAAGGATGGCTCTGGCTTGCTGCTACCGCTTGATGAACGAGATCGCAAGTTCGGGGATCGGGCTATGCAGGGGTACATTGACGCCTGGTTCACTCAGTCCATGGCCGAGCTTGAGCGACAGCACGCTGCCACGCAGCGCCTATCGCACTCTGGCGCCGCTGCGGCTGCGGCGGGCTTGCGGCTGCCTCAGGACGCTGCCAGCCCTGAGTCAGCGCGCACTGCTTCACCTGGTGCTGACGCTGTTGCATCTGGGGCTGGCGCAGGGGGGTCTGCACAAGGCGGCATGCGCTCGGCATCGCCTGACAGTGTGGATGACGGTCATAGCACCAGTGCTTTGGCGCGCGCTGACGAGGGGCGTATCGTTCGAGACGGCATGTCCATGTCCCCCCAAGCTTATGCCATTATCAGAGCCAGTGCATACAAGGGCGAGGACCCACGCACCAAGCTGCAGTTGAGAGCCCCTGAGGCAGTGCTGACATGCTTGGGGAAACCGGTTTCGTACCGTGAGCTGTACGAAGTCTTCACCATTGTTACGCTGTTGAACTCGTATTTCGACGTTGTGCGAAAGACGTTTGTGGACGTGGTGCCCAAGACAATCATGTGCTACTTAGTGAACCAAGCAAAGGTGAACATTCAAGCTGAATTGGTTCGAGAGCTGTATACTGACGGCGCATACAAGGAGCTGCTGCGAGAAACGGAAGACGTTGCCGCGAAACGCCGGGCTGCAGAGGAAGCACTGGCCTGTCTGCAGGAGGCCAAGCGCATTGTAGACAGCGTTCGGGAGCTGAAAGAGTAATAGCCTTATCTCAAAAATGTATTGAAGTGCGACACTCACGACCACGCCTCAATGACCAGCCTTTGCTCTCGTTGCATCAACGCTAAGTGGGCCTTTGCCTGCATCTCTGTGGCTCCAGCTGCCTCTATAATTTTTTGAAGGACAGCGAGAACATCTGTTGGCATCCTTTTCGCGTTGCCTGCAATGAACAGCGAGCACTGTGGGTGCTGCAGCGCGGCTGCGACGGCTTCTCTGTCCTCCCACAGCAGTGTTTGCACATAGACCTTTGTGGGCCCATCACGGCTGAATGCAGCACGATACACTGCAAGTGTACCAGATGCTTGCATTGCTTGCCATTCATCAGCATACAGGTGGTCCTCTGCAGCCTTCCGGCAGCCAAAGTAAAGTCGTGCATCCCAAGCGCTTGAGTGCCCACGCGAGGGCGGCCCAGCAGCTTGAAGTTCGCGCAGCATGCCTCGCATGGGGGCCACTCCCGTTCCAGGACCAATTAGGATAAAGGGCGGTAGCTGTGCTGGCATTGGGGGGGCTGCTTGCATCGCAGTTGCGGCAGTAGATGCTGATGCAGCGAGAGTGCACGCAGCCGAGTAGGCTGATGGGAGGCGAAGAAGCCCCGGTCGGACACACATAGTGAGCTGTGTACCCTCAGTCATGTGTGCAAGCCAAGTTGAACATAGTCCGTTGATGTTGCGTTTGAATGGCGTTTTGTACTGCACCACAGCCATGCACAGGTGCAGTTTCCCGGAATCCAGAGTGGGGGACGAAGCAATCGAGAAATGCCTCGGTGCGATTGGTGGCAGTAGCTCCAGAAGAAATGAAATCGGTACTTGAACTGATTTGAAGTCCTCCAGAATTTCCACAATGTTACGCTTCTCTTTTTTGGCGTATGACGCATACAAATCTGCACCTGCTGGACCTGATATCTCCCTAAGTTTCTCCGCCTCTTCCGGGTTGCCATGGCTGAAAAACGACAGCTGCTCAAAGCAACTTCTGCGAGGCACACCGGCAATATCAATGAAGTTTGAGAAAAGGCTCTCCACTGTCAGTGTTGACGGCAGTGCGGTCACGGCTGAAGTTGGTACAGCAGACCCTTGGGGTGGCTGGGCAAACGCTGGCGACTGCGCAGACTGCACCACACCGGCTTTGGGTGCATGGCTTGAAGAGGTTTGACTGACTGTAAGTATTCTTATTTTGGGGTCCGCTCCCAGCCTGGTGCAGAGGCGCTGTACAAGTTGGGGGGGTGACTGGGGCCAAACTGACGCGATATCACCAGCCTTCAAAGCAGCGGGCAGTTGGGTGGCCTCAAATTCAA
>Ga0307982_1000164_pt1 | contig 49910 bp, 23 predicted proteins | sample OrgLakmetagen989_FD_201847 | JGI IMG/M metagenome (GOLD analysis project Ga0307982, IMG submission 201847) | Saline water microbial communities from Organic Lake, Antarctica - #989 | ecosystem: Environmental > Aquatic > Non-marine Saline and Alkaline > Saline | place: Antarctica: Organic Lake... | reverse complement strand
TGCTTGGTTCTGCAGCTCTGCGTCCATGTCGATTTGGCCGTAGAACTTCTTCAGGGCGTGCTTGAAGAGCTGCGCAGCAGAGCTGAAGTCCTTCAACGCACACAACACGTGCCCCTGGTTCACTGCAGCGCTGCCAACGTCCTGAGAAGCCTCCCGAACCGACGCAAAGATGCGCAGGGACTCCTTCAAGTTCCCCCGCTCAGCCATGGCACAGCCCCAGCCGTTCACAGCAAACAGGTTAGACTGGTGCATGCGCATGGCGTGCAGGAAGCCGCTGCTGAGCTGCTCCAGGGAGCGTTCTCGCTTGTCCAGCTTGTTGGCCACCAGGTACCGGTACTGCACCACACCGCCGCCGCCTGCGTGGCTGAACTCCTCATCCTGGCCCAGCACCCGCTGCAGGGCGATATTTTGCTCCGCCACGGCCACGTATGGGTCAAACGTCGCCGCTGCCTGCGACTTTGCAGTGCCGTACTTCACGTCACGCACCTGGCCGAACCACCTGGCCGCCGACTCCAGCTCGCCGTCCTCCTGTGCCATGGCGCCCATGAGGCACAGCGCCGCAGCACGGGCCATGGCCATGCGGGTGAGGGGCACAGCGCAGTCGTCGGCCTTGGGGGCCCCCGGCAGCGCATCGGACTGCCCCTCGGGGATCACCCGGGGGATGTCTGTGGTGGGGATGGCGTCTGCCACCTCTTGCCAGGACTCCTCACGGTTGGTGATGGTGAGCGCCCTGGACAGCCACTGGCGCGCAACGATCTTCTCCCCGGCGTCGCGGTGCAAGCGCGCCAGGCGCAAGGCAGCATCCACGTACGTGGGTATGGCTGAAAGGATGTTCCTCAGCATGTCCATGGCGCCCTTGCTGTCGCCCCGGCCCTCCTTGATCACCGCCCAGTTGAAGGCCGCAGTGATGCCTGTGGGGGAGTACAGCACGCGCTGCAGGTGCTCCTCGCTGCGGGCATCGGCCAGCGGCGCCCCGGGAGGCAACAGGCGGTGCAGCAGGGGCATGAGCCCTGTGCGCAGAGCCTTCTCGGCGCTGTCCCAGTCCCCGATGCGCATGTTCAGCACAGCCCAGTTGTTGCACAGCGTGAGCGGCAGTGCTTGATTGCGCTTCACCATGACCTGTGCAGCACGGCGGTACGCCTCCACCGCAGCCGTGCGGGAGAACTTGTCCTCCTGTGTTTGGTTGGCGCGCGCCAGCAGCAACAACGCCTCGTAGTCCATGGGGGAGAGCTCCACCGCTTCTTGCAGCCGCCGCTTGGCCTTCTTGCGGGAAGCAGCTGCCGCCTCGGTGAGCGTTGGCACGTCTGCCGCACTGCATGCGCCTGGGGTGCGCAGCTGCTCCTCCAGGCCGTCCGCCTTGATGAGGTTCATGAAGCCCAGCAGCTTCAATACATCTGTGTTGTTGTGCTCGCGCGCCTCAAGCTGCTCCAGGAAGAACTTGGAGATGTTCTTGTTTTCGTCCTTCAGCTGCAGGCGGGCCCTCCCCAGCCACGCCATGGTGACCCCCGTGGAGGCGGCACTGCCTTCGCTGCCGTTGGCCAGCTTGCAGGAGTCCTTGTACGCCGCCAGTGCTCGCAAGTCTTGCCCCAGGGCGTGGGCAGCGCGACCCAGCAGCGCATATGTCTCTGATCGGATGGCGGCGTTGCTGGTTTTGTCCCGCGCAGCCTCAGCATACATGAGGGAGGTCTCCACATCACGCCGCGCAATGGTGGCGTCGCGGATGGCGCGGCTGCCAATTTGGTCAGCAAGGTGCACTTTTGCGGGCTCGCCTGCCACGAAGGGCTTGCTACGATGCAGCATGACCAGGGTGGTGAGCTTGCTGCCGTCCGGCTGCTCACTGCGCAGCTGCAGCACCTCGCCGGGGCGCAGGCCCTGCAGAGGCACTGCAGACAAGGTGATGACCTTGCTGTACTGCTTGGCTTCGGCCTTGATTTGGCCCCCTTGAGCCCCCTTCGCAGACAGGGGCTCCCAGCGAATGAAGGCCAAGCGGGCCAGCTGGTTCAACACCTGCGCGCTGTTAGGGTCGATGGAGTGCGCCTGCTGCAGCAAACGCTGCGCATTCATCAACGCTTCGTCATCTTGCTGGGCCCCAGTGCCGGCTTGGGCCGCTGAGTTCTGTTCGCTGGCCAGCAGCAGCATGGCCAGGCCACACATGGCATCCACGTTGCTCCTGTCCATGCTCAGGGCGGCCTGGAAAGCCCTGCTGCTCTGCTGCACGTGCCCCAAGGCGTACAATGCGTATGCTAGGCCCACTCGGGCTGCGGCTCCACTGCCCTCTGGGTTCTCCCGGATGGCTGTGCGAAAGTGCTGGAAGGCCGCCGAGGGCTGGGCCAGCGCCAGGGCCGCCACGCCTGAGCCCAGGAGGGCTGCCGTGGGGCTGCCCTGGGGGAAGCGCTCCCTGAAGTGTGCCTCGGCCTGCGTGAACATGCGCGCTGCCTCTTGCAGCAGGCGCTGAGGGTCATTGTGCGCCTTGAATTCGTCGTCTGCACCGCGACCCTTGCCCATGGCCAGTTGCTGCATGGATGCTGTGGTAGCCTTGAACAGCTCATTGACACCTTCGCTGAACTTTTGCATGATGTCACCCCAGGGATCGGACGTCATGTGCATCATGCTCATGACACTGCGCAAGTCGCTGTTGGCTGAGGCGGACATTGACGGTGCCTTGCTGGAGAGCTCTTGCTTTGGCAGTTTCAACCCCATGGAGAGTGTTGCACAGCCCCGAGCAAGCATCATATGTCGCAAAATACGCTGCTCATCTTCGCTTGAGTGTGTGGCGGACAGCTCTGCAATTGAGTAAATGTACAGGGTGGCAGCGGAAATTGCTCGCGGCAGGCTCGGCTTTGACAACAGCAAATTGAAACGCACCTTGCGCTCGAATGAAAAGCTGGCGCAATGCCTCGAATTTATCATGGCGGTACAGAAGTGACTGCAACGAAGTTGTCGTGGTGGAAGTGCCTGCGTGACATCCACGTGCCGCTTACCCCGACGGACCACCAAGTGGCATACTGCACTTTGTCAGAAACCAGCATGTCAGCAAACTCCGACACGCTGCCGCTTGTATCCACAACATCACTGATGTGGAGTTGTGCCTCATCGTCCCCCCATTGTACCGTGATGGCACCGGCGTCAACAGCAGCTGCCATACTGCGTGAGAGCAATTTCAAACGAAGTACAGCAATGAAATGACTGCAGCACAGTCAGAAAGACCCCACAGCAGGCCTGCTGCACACAACGAAACAAGAAATTTATTTCCAAGTGCAGAAAAGTTGACCAACTCGCCTGCACAGGGCGCAGCCCCCATGCACAGGAGTTCGGTGGCAGACAACAGCACGCAGTGGACACTCGGCTAGAGCCATTGCGCACCCCATAAACAAAGGCATTTCAACGCAAGTTGAATTGCACCCTGTGGGCAGTTGTATCGCTTTGTGGCTTGTGGCAGCTTCCAGTGGGCGGTGGGTGGCACCCCAGCCGGCAGGCAGGGCCAGTGCACCTCACTGCTTGCGCGCAGCTGGCATGAGCAGAGTTTGGTCAATGTCACTGCTGGGGTGTTGCTCAATTATGGTGACGATGGCAGCTGCCACAGCGTCTGGCTCAAGGAAGTCGATGTCTGGCTTGCTGGCCTTGGCCCCTCGGTCCGTCTCCGTCCACCATGGAGTGTTCACAGCGCCAGGATTCACTGTGGCTGCCTTCACACCGCTACCGGCAAGCTCTTGGCGGAGAGAACCAACCAAGCCCTGCACTGCAAACTTGGACGCGCAGTAAGGTCCCATTCCGGGCACAGACTTGGTGCCTAAGACGCTGGAAGTCACCACGATCTGGCCAGATCCTGCAGCTTTCATGGCAGGTACTGCGTGTGGAAGCCATGCCCAGACACCTTTGATGTTCTGCGAACGGAATACGAGTCTGGGGAGCACTTGACTAGGCGCGTTGGGCAGTGCGCTGCGAGCAGAGCAATCTTACCACAGCCATGACATCATCAAAGTGCTCCTCAGTGATTTCATGCACTTTGCCCGGCCGGTTGAGCCCAGCATTCAGCACCAGGAAGTCTGTGCCGCCTACTGATGCGATGTGCTGCTTCCAGGCTGACTCCACAGCCTCGAAGCTGGACACGTCACAGACGACAGCGTGAGCCACCCCGCCTGAGGCAGCAACTTCATCAGCGACAGTCTTGAGCGCATCTTCCTTGCGGCCGATTAGAGTAACACTCAGGGTATACTTTTGGCTGAGTTGCTGCGTGAGAACGCGCCCAATTCCACTGCTTGCTCCTGTGATCAATCCCCGGAGTGCGGGCTTTGCAGAAGCGGCCATCTTGTCACACTGTATATAACGGCACCAAATATTATGCGAGCAGCCTGCGGTTTGTTAGTTTTTTAGTTGCAAATGTTTTGCCAGTCCATCTCAGTTGCGACCATGTGTGGCTTTTGGTTCGAAGCCACAACGAGAAGGGGCCCCAAGAGGACAAGGGAAAAAGGGATGCCGATAAGCTCCGCACCTCAAACTCCTCCACTTTACATAGAGCAGAAGCATTGAAGTGTGGACGTTTCACAGCCAGGCCCAATACTTTGAGAACTTCCAGCGCGAGCGGAGCCCTTGCGGACGCCGGCATGTGCAGTGCACCTGTTTGTCTACTGAGCATCTACGAGAGCGTCTCACTGGACAATGGACTGGAATTCGCGGTGGAGAGGTGGGTGCAATCTATATTGCTTCATAGTTCCACATGCAAAACATAGTGTCTACAGGAATCACGTCGGTGACGCCACCCGTTAGTGCTGCAGCTGTCGCTGTGCCTCACATAACCGAGCAATTCGGGCGTCATGCATTCGGCGACGCGCTTGACCAGGAGCTGCCACAGGCTGTGCTGAAAACTCTAAAACGCGATATGCATCGTACACTGCAGCAATTCGCTGGGCGCGACGTAGTTCCCGGCTCGGAACTGGCGAATGTTGACAGCAAGGCCAACCGTGCAGCTCTTGAGCGGGTGGTGCGAGCGGTGGTGGCCAGCACCTCAGGGGAGTACTGCCAGGGGCAGAACTTGCTGGCAGCTGCTACCCTTGTTGCCTCTAACATAGATGAGGCCAGCGCCTTTGCAGTGACGCACTGGCTGCTGGTGGCAACAGGGCTGCACAGCCTGTACACTGCCAGCACCCCCACCCTGGACATGTTTGTGGAGTGCTTCAGGGTGTACCTGCAGCGCTTCGCTCCTGCCGTGGAGAGCAGCTTGAACGCCAAGATGGCAGTCAGCGGCTTTCCCAAGTGGATGGTGATTGAGTGGGTCACTGCCATGTTCAGCACCGTCATGCCCCTTCCCCAAGTCATGTGCATCGTGGACTTGCTGGCAGCATCCAGGACATCCTACCCCGCATTCACATCCCCTGACACAGCACACAGTAGCCCAGAAAGCGCCACAGGTGCAGCAGGTGTCGCAGCTGCTGCTCGCACCCCTGTGCTTTCGGCTGGCTCAGGCGCCAGCCGCCACCCCAGCCACGCACGACCTTCCATCGTGCCACCTTCTCGCCGTGGCACCATGAGCAACACCTTCAAGCTGCGTAACAACACCCTCAAGGGCATGGTGTCGCCCCGGGTGTCCAACCCCTCCCAACACAGCTCCGCGCACGCAACGCCCGTGCGAGTGCACCGGGCGCCCCCAGTGGCTTCGAGCCGAGGCTCCCCCGGCGGGGTCAGCACGCCCACCCCTGTAGACACTGTGCAGTTGCCCATGTCTGCGTCCTCTGCTGCGTCGGCTGCCTCCCGGTCAACCTTCTACATCAGCACCCCCCCTCCCACAGTGGGCAGCGCCCTGCGTGCCAGCATGCACGATGCAGCCGCCATGAGCCCCCCCCAAACCCCCACCAGATCCACTCCAACCACGCCCACACGCAGCACTGCTGCTGCTGTTGCACAGGGCCCAGCTAGCGCCAGCAAGTGGTGGGTGCCCTCCAAGGCCCTCGCCCTGCCCGGGCGCATCGTATCCACCTTCACAACGCCCCAGCGGCCAGCGGTAGGGGCGCGGAGCAGACCCGCATCCAGCCGTGCAAGCAGTGCCCCAGCCTTGCATGCCATGGACAACATCCTGTACCGTGTGTGTGCCGGCATCCTGCTTGAGTTGGCGGCCAACCATGGCTTGATGGAGTGGGACGAGGACGACTTCATGTTGCAGTTGAAGCCGAGCATCGCTGCAGCCAACTTCAACTCCATTCTGGCGCGTGCGGCGGAGCTGCCCCCCTGCGAAGTGGAGGTGCTGGACACCCTCATCACTGGCTCCTACGCTGCCCTCCCCTTCGACTTCCACATTGGCGTTGAGGTGGTGAACTTTAAAACCAATCCCAGTGAAGCCCGTTCTCGGGTGGCAGGGCTACTCCGGAGCCCCAAGCCTGTGTATAGGGTGCACTCCAGAGACGGCCGGCGGTTGAAGCGAGGGGGGGTGGACGGCCCCCACGGCATGCTGCACACCCCCGCGGGGCTCTCGCACCTGTCCAGCACCCCCCTGGGGGAAGCCGGCAGTCGGCGCCCCGCTGACGACTCCATCCTCTCCTCCAGATCGGTGCGTCGGGCTCGCAAGGCCAGGCATTCGTCGCCAGACGGCAGCGACCACGCGCAGCCGGCGGCTGGGGGGGGCAGCGCTCCCAGCTCCCCCAGCCTGTCAGCGCGCTCATTCACAAGTGCTGAAGAGCCCTGTGTGACAGCTGGCGGCGCCCATGCAAAGCCCACTGCAGCGTTTGCTCCCGATGGGGTGGGTAGTGATGCGCCTTTGCACCCTGCGGCCAGCCGCGCCTCTACCCACCTGCGCTTTTCCAGCGTGCTATCTGCCTCCAGCGACACTGGTATTGCCGACGTGCAGCTGTCATCATCAGTACCGGACACAGTGTCCCCTCTTCGAGCTGGCCTGGTGCATGTGTCCACTCACGGCCGTGTGGCCTCACGAGGCACTCCCCTGGTCTCGCGCACCCCTGCACGTGACACGCTGCCGGACTCCGAGCTGGCCAGGCATTTCTCACTGGAGGGCTTGCATGCGTCGGCGGCAGGTAGCCACATGCAGCGTGGCTATGCAAGCAGCACCGACAGCGAAGATGCTCTGGCATTTGACGAGTGGTACGCCCTGGGGTCGTCTGTGGCCGACTGGAAACCCCTGACGCTGTCGGGGGGCAGCAGTGCCGCCTCCGGCACCGCACCTGCTGCTGCCTCACACGGGCACTCCAATTCACAAAGCGATATGCGTCAGGCAGCAGCAGTTGCAAGTGCCCAAGAGGCAGTTCCGCCTGGGATTTTCTCGTGGCATGTGTCATCAGGTGCGGCGCTGCGCTTGGAGTGGATGGATGTGCGGCGTGACGGCAGCCGCATCAAGGCCCTGCGCCTGCCGGGGGGGCTGCTGGCGGTGCCCACGCGCCCCTTGCGGCCACAGCACTTGTCCCTGCAGGCCAGCATCCCAGACGCGCAGGTCATGGATGGTGTCGGCATGTACTTCGTGACGGTGCAGGTGCTTGTGGCCGCCTCCTGTTTGCGTGTGGTGGGGGCGTCGGGGGCAACGCCCACTGCCAGTGACGCCACCCCCGGCGGGTTCCCCGTCCCCTCCACCAGTGGAATGGTGCGCAGGCACAGCAGCAAGGACGTCAAGGTGGCTGTGCGTGGGGACGCGGGGGAGGGAGGACACCCTGCTGGCGCAGCAAGCTCTACCCTGGTGCAGGGGGCTCCTGATACAGACTTGCATGAGGGCAAGCCTGCTGAAGTGTCTATAGGGCTTCCATCGCAGCCTGTAGACACGCTGCCAGCGCGCAAGGAGTCCCACCTGGCACCCCTGCCTGTGGACGCTGCGGGGTTGGTGGTGGTCACACAGAAGACCATCCTGCACAGGTACAGCGAGTTCGTGGACTTGCTGCAGCAGCTGCAAGACGGCGCCACTAACAAAGCAGGGGGGTCCACCCTGGCAGCTGAGGGCGCCAATGAGGATAGCAGCTCAGCGCCGGCAGGGGATGTGCTGAGCAAGGCTCACTGGCTGTGGTTCACGCCCCATGTGCTGGGGGGTGACTCGCCCGCCTCCCCCCAGCGCTCACGGGTGCCAGCTTCCCTCACGGCAGAGCTGCGGAGCGCCAGCATGTGGCGCCCCCCCCCCCTCCCGGAGCAGCTGGTGGCAGCTTTCCCCCCCAAGCGCTGGTTCTTCAACACGGATGTGGCAGTGTTGCAGGAGCGGCGCCTGGCGCTGCAGCAGTGGCTGCAGGGAGTCACTGCTGCCTCTGCGCCCGCACAGCCAGCACTGGTCAAAGGCTTTGCTGGGGCCCGTAGCGAAACCAGCGGTGCCCGCAGCAGCGCCAAGACCCCCACAAGTGCTGCCCTGAGCACCCCCCCTCCAGCGCATGCGTCCCGCGTGGGCTTGGGGGTGTCTCCTGGCGCACTGCCGCCGCTTTGCCGTTTTGCGCTGCATCCGTCCCTGGTGGACTTCCTGCGTGTAGAGACTGACTTGCTCACTTTACTCAAGTCCTAAAATTCCAGACGGGTCATCAACTCCCTCAGTGCAGACCCCCCCAGCAGGGAGGCTTGCAGCACAACAGTGGGTTTCTCAAATTTGTTGCTAGTTTGTTGAAGGGCGCGTGGAATCGATGTTTGAATGATTCCATTCCTTGCGCAAACCAAAAAGTGAGTAGCACCGGCATTGAATCGTCAATTATCGACTAAGCATGGCTGCCACGAGTGTTACTGGCCTTGAAGGCCGGTCCAAGGACGTAATTGCTCTATTTGATGTGGATGGCACATTAACTGAGGCACGAAAGGTAGGCGAGCTGCTGGCTTACAATTCCAGCAATTTCTCACGATATCCAAATTCCGCGCAGCTTGCCGACCCCGCTACAATTACATTCTTGAAGGCCTTGCGCCAAAAAATGTACATTGGTATGGTTGGTGGAAGTGATCTGTCGAAGCAGCGGGAGCAGCTGGGAGATGACGGTTCGTAGATACGAGGAGCCTGCACACCTGCCTCCGCGTGTGTGACGGCGGCTCACCACTTGCAGTGTTGGACCTGTTTGACTACACCTTCCCAGAGAATGGGCTCATTGCATTCAAGGACGGCCAAGAGATTTCCCGCACTAGTTTTCGTGACTATATGGGTGAAGACCGCTTGAAAACTTTCCTGAACGCTGTGCTGCTGTACTTGGCCACTGAAGTGGACTGCCCAGTGAAGCGGTAAGCGTGTTACACTGCACGGCATGCTTTCCACTTGCTGCCCTCGCACACACTGCTGCCCGAGCGAGAACAGCTCACTTGTGCACTGCCACATTTTGCTTTCTGCAGGGGCACATTCGTGGAGTTCCGCTCCGGCATGCTGAACATCTCCCCAGTTGGCCGCAACTGCTCCCAAGAAGAGCGCGACGCCTTTGAGCAGTATGACCACGAGCACAAGGTGCGCACCAAAATGGTGGACTTCCTGCGCAGCAAGTTCGGCGACGAGTATGGCCTGCAGTTCTCCATCGGGGGCCAAATCTCCTTCGATGTCTTCCCCAAGGGGTGGGACAAGACCTACTGCCTGCGCTTCATCGAGGACGAGTTCAAGACCATCCACTTCTTTGGTGACAAGACCTTCGAGGGCGGCAACGACTTCGAGATTTTCTCAAGCGAGCGTACAGAGGGTCACACCGTCACAGGGCCTGCAGTCACCGTGAAGATGTGCACTGAGCTCTTCCTGCAATAAATCCCACAAATGCAAACAAACTATTTGCTGTGCTTCCCACATCATGCTGTATTTGGGTTGAAGCTGCGTGCGAATTGCCAGTAGATTACCACTGCAGCTTGAGCCACGCCCAGGGCTACAGCGAATGAGCGGGGAATTGCATAAGGCATGGACAGATACACTTGGGATAAAAACATAGCTGCAAAGATATAAACGTGTGTGTGCTTCTGAAAGCAACGACGTGCACAGAAGGCTACCCACATGCAATTGACGAAAACACCGCTGATAAGATCCCCCCCCACAAAACAAAGAGTGCCGGTATCCACCAGACTTGCTTTATGACGTTGCACATGCTGAATATTGATCGCATGCTGACCAGGAAGAACACCGACATTGTTGTGGTCGTGCATGTGAGCACCATGAGGTTGAATTGCTCTGCGGGGCAAGGTGCATGCTGCTGGGCGTCCATGGCATTGCATTCCACACATACCGTCGAAAGTTGTTGCCAGGAAGTCTGATGAAGTCACGTTCACAATGCACTCGTCCCAGAATGCAGCTCTTCGGGTGGAATACCTTCCGCATGGATCAATTACCTCGTCTCGCGGGACCCCACTTGCGCTAGTCAAGCACCAGGGTATCAACGAGTCAAATGAAACATCGCACTGGGAAAGGCACTCGCAGCCGTTGACACTCTCTGAACCGGTAGAATTTACTGTAAAAGTCCCAAGGGCTCGATCTCTCGAATGAAGTAAAGCTAAACTTGCCGAAGAATTGACTGGCTCATCGCCTGCGGCAAGGTAGCCGAAAGTTCCCAAACACCAGGCCAGCAATGCTATAGCTATCCGCCTAGAGTTCATGGCGCAGTCAATCCAAGCGATAATAAAGCTGTATTTTAAACTCCGACATAGTATGAAACTTTTTTCGTTTGCAGAGCTTCGTCGAACGAATACAAGTCGCTGCCCAACTCTATCTCTCTGGCTGCGTCTGCTGGTCCAAGGGCCGTAAATGCTGCGTAGTATCTTGCGCAGATCAAATGTCAAACCTGCTTGTCTGCAAACAAAACTGTGTAGCATTACTTTTTGCAAAAACGGTAACGGCCAGTTGTTTCTCCAGGAATTGAACGTGTAGAGCCACCGCTTCTCACCGCGTTTCAGAAAAGTTTCGTCATGCTGCGAGCTGCACGCCTGTGCGCACAGTGGGAGTTGGGCGGTGTCTCGGCAGCCAAAGCTATGCCACACCCATCTCAATATGTTTGCATGCAGCTTTGTTGCGCCAGCTTCTGCACAGGGCAGCTTTCAGCGCAGCAAGCAATGCTTCAGCATGAGCCGAAAGACATTCACAATCGAGCCAAGGTACTGCTGAATCGGTATAGCCGGGGGCGCAATCGCGAGTACGTTGTACTGGCCACATTTCAATCAAGCGACTATGTTATTCAACGTTAAATGTGTTTGCAGCCCACACAAATTGATGCACGGTAAGTACGCGCAAGGTTCTTGACTGAGCACCAAGCCCTCACTCCGCTGTTACCTCAGTGCTATACGACATGGAGCTAATGGGAGTGCACATGGACAGCATGGATTTTCGACGCACCATCATGCACTTGTCTCAGGAGGACATGGTGCCGGAGATGGACGAGTTATTCAAGCGTACGAGCTTGCGTGCGTTTTGCTGGGGACAGCCATGCACCCCGTTCTCTGCACAGATATGAAGCAGCGAGCCGTGTTACCTGATATGCCCACATGCCGTGCATTGATTGAAGCCTATGCGCGCCATGGTCACTCCGCCAAGGTGTACGTAGCACCGAGTGATGCTGCTGTGTAGCATCGCCACCCTGCTCTGCACAGACTGGAGGTGCTGCGCTATTTACACTCGCTGCAGCTGGACTATGCGTCGATGGAACACTTGTTCACGGTGGCCAAAATGATGTTTGGTCACTGGGTCATTGGGCAGTACGACGAGGCCTCCCGCATGCTGTCAGAGTTGAGGGAGGCTGGTGCCCCCGTAGCAGACGTGCTGCACACTGCTCTCGTAGAGCTGCATGGCCGAAACTTCAGGGCACATTCTGAGCGACCGGCAGTACTCAATGCACTGTGCACAAATCTCCTGCACACTGCTGATACCCACGAAGCCGAGCTGGTGGTATTGGTGGACTACTGCAGCGACCAGTTTGAGATGAACACCCTGCAGCGCGTAAGTATCTTTCTTCGTGTTGATCACAGCCAGTAGCCTTCAATCGTTTGTATTCACAGCTACTCATGGAGGATAGAGTCATGCCGCTGCTGTCTGAGGAGCAGCTGGAGGCAGGGGCAGCTCGCCTGGCCAAGTCCCTCACCCTGCCGGGCACCCGGCCACAAGAAGAGCGCCAAGCTGTGTACGAGCGTGTCGGTGAATTCCTTGCTGCGCTTCAGGATGCTGGGCATGCCTGCAGTGCCTCCACCGCGGAAGACATGCTTTGGGCAGCCTGCAGCATGGAGGAGCGCAGGCATGCACTTCACTGGGCCCTCGTCCTAGCGGAGCACGAGCAAGCTGTGCTGCAGTGGCAGCAGCTGCCTGATATCTTTACACAGCTCATCACAGAGCAGATTCACGCGAAAGACGCCGTTGGCCCTGCCGGTGTGCCAGCCTCCTCCATCGAAACTTGGGGCGAGCTCCTGCCTCACGACCTGGCTGAGGCACTCATCAAGGTCATTTGCCCTGCTGTAAGGCAGAAAATGGTCCTTCAGCAGCTTTGGTCTCGGGTGGGCCATCCCAATGGCAGCCCTGCCCAGGGGGCAAGGCCTGCCCAAGGGGGCGGGTTGCTTGTGGACGTGCTGTTGAGCGGCGAAGACAGTGACTCAGGCAGTGACCAAGATATTGAAGACATGGTTTTCAGTGATGACAGTGATGATGAGCGGCTGTAGCCACCATGACTATGGTATTGCGGTGGTGCCGAACCTCAAGCGCATCCATGCATCAAAGGCTGGATCTTGCTCACTTGGCACAAACGTGTCGTGCCGGAGCTCTTCATCAAGTCTGCGTGGATTTGCACTGCGCTTTTGGTATTCAGCCTGTGCAGAAGATGCACTGCCCTGTGCGTGAACAGCTGGGGCAGTTTTGGAAAGCAAGCCTGTGCTTCTGAAGGTCTTTCCGCGCAACAGCGCTCGAGTTCTTTGCTCTTCTCCTGCCTGTGACCAGTAATCCACCTCTGTCTTTCTAAGCGCCTTACGTGCAGCTGTACCGCCTGCAAGCGTGCGCTGTGTAGCCTCTAATTCCATTTTTGCCTTCTGCAGCTTGACCTTCGCTGTGTAGTCCCGAGCGGCTTTGTCCTTCATCTGCTTGTGAAAAAGCGACAAGGCATGCCGGTTCCATGCTGTTGTCAAGTCAAGTCCATTGCGAGGTTTGTCCGGCTTCCAGTCTGTTGCAGCTGCACCACTTTCAGTGAACTCGTACTGCCCGCGGGGCGCCTTGACGAGCTTTGGGTCAGGCACGGGGTATGCTGTCAAGGCTTGAGTGATGTCAGTTTTGTATGCGCCTTGTTTGCTTCCGTGTCGCTTTTTGAACGACGTGAACACTGCAGCAGCTGCTGCTGTCCCCTTTGTGTATATACGCATTTCTCGGGCCAGCAGGTCACGCTCTTTCGCCTTGGCCTTCTCCTGGGCTGCAAGCTCGATAATTGCTTTCTCACGCAGCATAGCAGCTGCAGGACCGGCCTGTAGTGCTTTTTGCAAAGCAGTTGCAATGGACTCATCTTTGATTCCCGCGATAAGGCTGACAGCTGACTGGTTATTGTTATTTTTGGCATACTGGTCCCCACCGAAAGACACCAACAGCTCAACCATTTCGACATCTTGGTTCATTACTGCAAAGTGCATTGGGGTCATTCCATATTTGTTTGTGGCGTTGACATTGTGGCCTTGTTCTGCGAGCAAGAAGCGGGCCCGTCTGAGATCGCCTTGCTTCACTGTTGTGAGGATGCTGCGCTCGTCAAGCAACTGTACGCATTTGGCAGCCCTGCGCTTTCTTTCGGCTGCTCCGGGTGCATTTGCAAAAATAGCCATCGTTGCTGCTTGAGACTCTGCTTTTGCTTTTGCTAAGGCATTCTGCCCCTGGTTGTTGACCTTGCGATTGTTTGCACCAACATTGATCAGCTCATCCACAACCTCATGCCAGCCATTTCTTGCAGCAAGCATCAGAGCGGTATTTCCGGAAGCGTCTCGCGCATCAATTTCAGGCTTAACACGGACCGGCTCCTGCCCTTCCTCCAGCCACATGTTAATTATGCGTTTCTTCTGCTCCTCCTCCTCGCGCTGCTTTTCCATGTGAAACGCACGCTTGCGCTGGTAGTCAAGGTCCCTGCGCTGGTACAAAGGTGCACGGTCCACATGCACTTGCCAGCCTCGCTTCAATAATCCCAACAGCTTGCTAGACTTGCCCACGGTGGCCAGTTCTTGGAACCTTTCGTTGACCTCGCGCTGCAGCACTTGCTTCTGCTCCCGCATTTCCTCTCGGAACACTTGCTCATCTGTGATTTCAGCGGCCATGCGCGATACAGAGGCAGGTTTGGCATTGGTTTTGACTTCGGTAGGGTCTGGTGCATCCTTTTTGGTCCAAGGCTGGGTGCCTGTGCGTATTCCAGTCGCTTCCTCGCTGGCCTCCTGGGCAGCGGCTGCCATTCCGTAATTGTCACTGCCACTTGTGTGTGGTTTCTTCTTGACTCGCTTCGTGGACATATCTGCCACGAACAGCGGTGGGTTTAATTGAGACTCAAAAGTGAAAGCATCTTGGCACATGTCCTCAAGAGCCACGGCAAAGCCTTCAAAGCACTGAGGCTGCAATTTGACAACCATTGCAACCTTGTCATCTTCGTAGTCAACGCGTCCCAGCGTACCCCACTTCATGGCCTCGGATGTCGCCAGATAAACATCTTTGTAAGTCACTTTCAGTTGTCCTGAGACCATCCCCGTGCCCCCCCGATTTGCGACGTAGCGCATTGTGCCTGTGTCTCCCATTTTGTTCTTGGCGCTTACACCAACTGTTCCCAAATGCAATCCACTGGTATCTTCTAACCCTGCAGTGTCAGGCTTGTGGTCTGGAGCCCATTTAAATAGCTTAAAGCGCTTCATCACATTTGATGGCTTGAGCTCATCCGGAAATGTGCTTTCAACCTGCTTCACTCCGCGCTCAACCGTTGACCCCTGAGGGTTCGGATCACGCTTTGCTGAGTTAGCGTTCTTGAGGACCACCCCCTTCAAGGTTGCCAAGGGGTTTGACTTATCGCTAGTTATGTCGCTGAGATCTTTTTTGACTATATCACGGTCCTGCACTGCACGCTTTCTTTGCTCAAGCTCCTTGCGCTTCTCCGGCGGCAGGTAAAGCTTCTCCAGCGGAATGGTGTCGGCTAACACTGGGGTTTCAGTATCAAGCGGACGATCAGAGTAGCCGCTTGCATAGTTTGTGCGGAACCTCCTGCAAACAAGCGCAATTTATGGCTTGCGTGCGCGCGGATTTTGATGAGGCATACCGTTTCTTTGGAAGCTGATACCAGCCTGCTTCGTCAGACTTCTTAACTTTCATGGAGGACTTCAAAGTGCCCATGGCCATGTCTGGTATATGGCCTTTGAGAGCATATGCAGCAGAAGCCCTGCGCGCAAGCCCGGGTAATTTACTTGGTGACTTCACTGTTTGCCTCGGCGCTGTCACACTCACTTGAGGATCAGCTTGGTTTCATCTTCCTGCACCTGCCGAAGCCATGGTGGCACTTCCAACTCGTTTGAGCTTTGAAGTGCCATCGGACCGTCGCAAATACAAGTCAAGTGTGGCAAGTATACGTCAAACCTGCTGCCGCAATGTTTTATACCCGCTCGCACAACTCCCCAGGCAGAATCAATGCGCGTCAACACAGCCTGAAATGTACAATGAAAACCGAGGGGCAAATGATCTGCCGTCAAAAATTGCAAGCTATGAACGAGTTCGCATGGTGTTTGCGGTCACAATTGCGATGCCCAGCCGCAAATGATTCTGGACAGACTCATGTGTGCGCGCAAGGGGCCCGTTACTCTCAGGGGTCTCAGAAGCTTGAAAAATTAACAATTGTACCCTCCTCATTCCTTTTGATTGCACTATGTAGTGGGAAAAACCATGAAATGCTCTAATGCAGCATGCCAGGGTTTCGAGACACTCAGGTGAGGCAAGTGCAACGAGGAAGTGAGCCCGTCCTGTTGTTTTCTCACAATCAGTCTCTCAGTCTCGCCCAGCTCCTGGATACCTCTCAAATACTGGGCGGTCACAGGTGCGTCCCTTGTGACGCTAGACATGCCCCTGCGGCGACTTGACTTGAATTCACCGACTGCTCAGGACACTGCTATGCCGACTTTGATCTTTTGCACGACGCAAGCCTATTCATGACTATATCTATCTTTGCTACTTAGACTGCAGGGTACATTTGGTGCGACAGCCCTGCTAGTACAGCAGAGGCCCGAGGTTGGAAAACACTTGGGCCCCAAGAGTCGGCAAGGAGGAATTTGTGCTCGTGATGAAGTAGAGCAGCACACACACAGGTTTTTCAGAGAACACGGTAGATTTGCCAGAGCTCGAGTACCCTGCCAAAGTTTGCATGACGCTAGTACTATTGCAGCCCCCCCACTGTGCAAGCGGTTGAGGGGTGACTTACGCTTACCAACATGACCAAACAAATCACGCATAAATGGCGGCTTTATAGCCCCCAACTGCTGCCGCCTGCAGCATCCGAAAGGAACAGTTCCTCACTTTTGACGTTTTGAGTGCGGCGGCAACGCTCACTGCGGTAGTTTCACCGTCCTGCATACCCCCCCCTGTGTGTGGGGTCAATGGGCTGCGGACCTTGCTTGCAAGGAGACGCTAAAATGCATAACAGTCACGCATAAATACAGACAAACCCACAACAAACACAACAGTTTCATTTCTGCACGCAATCAGCTGGCACGGTGAGAGCCGCATAGGGCTGCTTACTGCTGGTGGAAGTGCTCAGCCAGTCAAAGGCTATGTCTGAGCAGACCCCACTCCTTCGCTCCAGATCCAGACCAAGTGCTTGCAATATGTGTGCATGCTGCACACCACCTCAAATTGACTATAGCGACTTTGCTGCCGAAGTAGAGGTGAGTTGCGCATGCGCATGGGGAGTGGCATAGTTCAGCGAAGTTTCTTCACGTCCTCACGCCTGCAGCTGCACGGAATAGAGCAACTGAAAGTTGCTTGTGCAAAGCCGCTTGATGTAAATGCTACTGGTATGTTGGCACAATACTGCACGAAATGCAGTCTTTTCAATCGCACTTGCAGAGACAGCGGCTCTGCTGCAGAGATTGTGGCGGGCATTGCAACCTTGGAGAGTTGATGCTCAGGCGCCAAAGCTCTGCCCCGGCAGCAAGCACCCAGCATGGAAATACATTGGGTTTCAAGCCGACACGCCCCTGACAGATGTGCGCAGTGCAGGCTTGCTTGGTTTGCAGCTGCTTGTGCATGTTGCGGAGCATTCTCCAAGTGCACTTCAGCAGGCGCACGCGTCTGCGACACAGTATCCCTTCTGCGCTGCAGTTCTGGACAGTGCATTCATGATGTGTGCAGCCCTGAAGCTTTTGCCAAGTCTGCCAACATTCTGCCCAGCCACCGGCACCAACATCCGCACACCCGACACACGAACTCGGCGAGACCTGCTGGGCTTCCTGGGCCTAGTGCAGGCGTCAGACTCGCCTGCTACAGTTCTTCAAGAGTGAGATACTATGCACTCTATGTTCCTGCTATCCTGCAGCCCCGCGTATTTGCAGAGTGCTTCTTGCCACGAGCGCCCAGGTCCAAGTTGGCTGGGAGGGCTTGAAGCAGACTATGCTGGCAGGACAGGAGCCGTCCAGCCTATTATCGCCATCTGTGGCACCTTCTTCAGCTGTTTCTGCTGCGACGTCCCCCCTTGCCACTGCTGCAGCTGCAGCAGCTGCTGGGGTCGCTGGAGACACAACACCGCCCACTGCCATTCTTTACTTCAAGCATGCACTACAGTTCGCACGTAAAGCAGTGCTGGAGGCCCTTGAACAGCAGCCAGAGGATATTTCACAGTTCCGCAGTGCTGCAAATAGGAGCAACACGGAGAACAGCATAGGTGACCTGACGCCCATCCCAGATTCTCGGCGCCCGCCCAAGCTGAACTGACTGCTTAGCTGATTGCACGGTCCTATCCAACTTCAATCTTCTGGAATGGTGGCAGCATGTTTTGATTGGCAAGCTCCTCATATTCACACATTCCCACGAGAGGCAGCTGCTGCTTGCGTCCGGGGCCGGCTGGGACAGTTCCTCCATCGCCGCCTGTTGCGGCTGCAATACCAGCAGCACCGGCAACATCCACACTATCTAGAGTTATATCAAAGGAGGGAGCAACCATTGCGATGAAGCCTTCGTCTGCTGGCTGCGAATTAGTGTAGCGAGTGACATCATTTTCTGCACAGTCGCTATTCAAGCTCACCCTGGTCAGAAGCAGACTTGGCTGGGTTTCAAGACGCAAATTCACTTCAAGAACTTGTCCTCCAATGCATGCAGGGATATTATATACGGCATCACCAATTTCAAGGGTGCAGATAGTGTCCCAGGCTCTCAAGGTGCCCGAGTGCTTCCCACGCTTTCGCTTTCTTTGAGCTGCCATCTGAGAAGGGAATGACACTTTCATGGCACTACTGTCGGCAACTTGCAGCAACGGATGGCTGGGTGCAAGACCCAGCATGCAAACTCCGTTGCGATGCTGCAGAACGTATTGTCTGTGCGCTAGGCTGGCAGCCCGAAGAAAACTCCTTTTGAGCACATTCGGGAACGGTGGATCCATGCCTCTTGTGTTGTGTTGTACAGTACAGCATCGATTCACTGCAGAAATAAAAAACAAAAAAAGGGAAGATTGGCAGTCAAGGAGAAGTAGAGGTTTATATTGCAAGCATGTGGATTTTCGCAGCTCCATTCGTCCCTGTCGCGTTGCGGGGCGCCCAGTGCAGGGGCAGATCAAGGTTCAAAATCACGCAAGAATGTATTTTGTGCAAGCAGCAAGCTTGAATCATCCGAGCAATGCAGAGTCCTGTTCCAGAACAGGGCTCAAACCACCTTGAACAAAATAACTTGATGACAACGCCCCCGACAAAAAGAGGAATGCCCACTGTGAGAGTCGAACTCACGACCTCACCCTTACGAAGGGCGCGCAATAGCCAACTATGCTAAACGGGCGACGTGTGCACTGAAGAGCAAATTACTACACTATATACTTAGTAAAATGTACACAGCTCCTTGGTGGCGAGGCTTTTGGCTCAGCGTGGCACAACACCACTTCTTTCACCAGACATCATGACATGTCATGCATTTCAATAAGATCTCACCGTGGTTGAGAAGAACCCCCGGAGCAGAGCACAGGAACAGCATCACGGGCGTTGGCCCTGCCTGTAAGCTGCCGGGACCCAGCCGCGGCACACCTAGCGGCCGATTTGAACACTTACAGTGCAGTCTGCAAAAGGCCCAACTTCAACAGCTGCAACTGGTGGTGGGGCCCCCTGCAGCGTTGTGGGCGTCAGCTTCACGCGCACACTACTGGCTGCGATGTGCGACCGCAGCTGTGCAGCCCCCACAGCTGCTCCTTCAGGGGTGGAGCTCTCCTCACAGACAACAGCAGCCCACAGCTGCACACGCAGCACATTGCCCGGCTTCACAGCAGCCAAGGCCTGTCTCTGTGGTGACAGCCAGTGCACGTGAAGCTGGCTGCCGGGCAATGCCCCTTCAGCGTGGGGCACTGGCAGCAACAGTACTTCAGGCGCCACAGCCTGCACGTCGCTCCATGCCTCCGACCGCCGCGAAGTCACAGCATTGAAGCGCAGAGTGACCGTGATGGGGCACAGTGCCACCAGCTTTCCCAGCTGCAGCCCGGTGGCTTGAGCTTGCACTGACAGTTGGGCACTTGCAAGCTCAGCTTTGAACGGAGAGCTCACAGCACTCATATCAGCGCTGTTATTCAGCCTCGCGCATGGCGCAATTTCCGCCAGCACGTTGTCCAACTGTGACATGAGCCCCGGCTTGAGGGTGCGGGCAGCTGGCAGTGCTCGGTACTCCTGCCCCAAGCTGGTCGCCAGCGCTTGCTCGGGGGTGCTCATGTCCACCTCAAACATGCGCCGCAAGCACGCTTCGTCTGTGGTGCGGGAGTGGATCTGCAGTTTGCTGAAGGGAGCAGCATCACGATGCTTTCCTTGGACAAACAGCTGCCCTGGCCAGCGGGCAGCCAGCGACAGGCTTCGGTGGGGAGCAAAGAAGGCCAGTCGGTGCCACAGTGCCGCCTCTCCGTGCAACATCAGCGGAGCATCTGCTGTGCACGTGTCCAGATGAGCATCGAACACGGCTTCGCTACTGGCTGTTGGCTGCAGCAGGGGCATGGGCCCACACTGCAGCATGCCGTAGCGCTGTCCCCAGCGCACAAACACCAGCCAAAACACGCACCCTTGGCCAATGATGCCACTGGGGTGTGTCTCCTGTACCAGCATTTCCCCAAGCAGCCCCTGCATGCTCCCATCTTTCAAGCCGTGTGGTTGCCCCCCCTGCTTCTCCCCAGCTGCAGCCAGGCGGATGGAGCGCAGGGTGGGAGGCAAGTGGTCCGCCGCCTCAGCAGAGGTGCGCTTTTGGTGCTCGTGCAGCCGAGCAGCGGCCAAGCGACGCTCGCCCAGCTGTGTCACGGCGGCAACAGCAAGCAACTGCTGCCATAGCGGCGAGTCACTGCCCGCATCTGCAGCCAAGGCAGTTGGTGGCTGGCCAACCCACGCAACAGAGGAGGCAGCTGCATCTTCATCATGCGTGACCGACAAAACACAGCCGGCGGCGCCTCCTACTCGAATACGCATGATGGGGACGGTGCTGTCCTGCCCAAGCAGCTGCAGGTTGCACCCTGCTTGCCCAACTGCAGCCACGGCAAGCAGCTCGGTATGTGGGACCTTGGCTGTGCTTGCATGAGACACTTTCAGGACAGCTTGACAGCCACGGGAGGACTGCTTCAGCAGCATTTCCGCTGAGGTGGCTGCAACCACCTGTACAGAGCTGCCCCATCGAGCCGAGACAGCTGTCTCACACTCATCCAACCCCTGCAACAGCACAGCCAGGCAGTAGGAGCCTGCATGTGCGCTTGCACGGACAGCAATGGGCACTTGCATGCTCCCACCAGGAAGAAGACCACCCTCAGGCAGCATTAGTTGGAACTGTACACCTCCAGCATTGGCCGTGGAGTGCATGTCAGGGCCGCATGGCACTGCCCACAGCCCCCCTTCACCATGCACACACATACGCAGCGATGCCAGGGCTGCGTTTCCCCGATTGCACACATGCAAGGTACCACGCAGAATCTCCCCAGCCAGGCACGAGGCCTGGTCTTCCCAGCCGCCCACGTCCAGCACAGCCGACAGCCAGGCACAGCGACCACTGGCGACAAAGGAAAGACGGTTGTCTGCCCCCCGCATGCCTCGTGCACGCTGCAGAGCAGTGCTGTTCAAGAGGGGCCCTGGAACGTCCACGGGGTGTTGACACAGAGCCACGCCCCCCAGCTTCCAGCTCAAGCCTGATAGCCGCGCCTGCACCCCTGGCTGTGTAGGCACAACCACAAGTGGCAGCACACACCGTGTCATAGGGGGCAGCACCACAGCCAGTGCAGACACAGCACAGGCTGGCTGCTGCACCCAGGTGAGACCTGTTGGTAAGGTACTGGTGTCCAGGGGCCCTGCTGCTGCGTCCACCCCACCCTCACTTGCCACAGAGCTGGTCAAATGCACGTCGGTCAGATGCAGCGGTATGCGCAGTGGGTTTGTCAGGGTGATCAGCACGGCAAAGGGCTGCCCCAGGCCCCGGGAGCTCACAGAGGACACGTCAGCTTCCAGGTGCACTTTGCGTTGGGCGCCGCCTGGTGCTGCAGGGGCCAGCAGCTGCATCGCGCTGTCACCACTGGCGCGGCTTTCCTCCATAAGTGCCTCCCAGGCATCCTCTGCCGCATTGGCAGCCTGTGTGAGGCGAACTTCTGCGGTGCTGCCGGCAGCAGTGCGTCCGCTACGCCCTGCAGGAGCCGGGGTGCTAGAGGCGTACATCTGTGCACGAAGCAGAGACCACACGGGCCATGCATTGCCACTATCGTCCAGCAGGTGTGGTGGAACCTTGGCCCCTGGATTGAGCCCAGCAGCGCCGGTGCCAGCCCCGCGTACTCGTCGCGGGCTGCCCTCGCCAGCCTTGCAGCCCTGCCAGGGCCCCGCATGTGTGCCCATGTGCCTGCTGTGCACAGCACTCTCATGCCAGGGTAAGACCACTGCCGCCGATGGCAATTCTGGGGCGTGCACAGAAAAACCTTCAGCGGGTTTGGCCGCGACCGCTGCCAGACACGCCCATGCAGTGGCTGCGTTGTCCCACGACACCACTTGCAGCGCACTAACATCCACAGCAGGCAAGCCAGGGGATGCTAGAACTGGGGCTGTGCTTGGACTGACATGCGCTTGCTCCGACCATTGCATGAAGGCTGCACACAGCTCGTGCAGCATGTCCATCTGCGCCCGCTCGGAGGTGCTGCTTGCTGTGTGAGACAAGGCAGCCGCAAACGTGCTGCTGGCTGCTGCGAAGTCCTCCATTGCTCGTAAGGACTTGGCCATGTCTTGAATGGTGAGCGCATCCACCTCAGGCCAGCTGCACTGTCCAGGAGTGTAGCTCGCTCGCGACGATGCCAGGGCACGCAGGGCATGGTAGGGCGCGGGGGGCGAGTTCCCGGCGTACGCCTGCGCAGCCAACACTGCATGGAACGCGTGCTTTCTGACCTGCGGTGTGGGCAGCGGCTGTGTGGCCAGGACAGACCCAATGCCCATGGTGGCGGGATTGGCGGTGTTTGCAGCCAGGAGGGTCAGGGCAGCCTGCTCAAACAGCAGTGCGCCGTTCAAGCAGCGACTGCCCTCAGCTTGGCCCGATCGGCGCAGCATGGATGCAGCCAGGGCATGTCTGCTGTTGCGCGCCAGTATGCTGTCAGCGGCCATGGCAGCCACACGCGAGGCCCGGCGCACAGCCTGTCGTTTCGCCGCCATGCGCGCCGCGGAGATGTCCATAGCCGCAGAGCGACGCTGCACATCGGCAGCGCCAGGCAGATGTACAGCAGGTAGTGGTGCGGCGCCAAGCAGTTGTGCCAAAGTCAGCTGCTGCTCCACAAAGCTACCAGCTGCAGCTGCAGGGGGTGCAGGGGGGGTGGCCTGCACAGCTGCGGCTGACTGTGGTGTTCCACGCGCAGCACCTGGGGCTCTAGAGGGAGTGCTGGGAGCAACTGGGGTAGCCCCCAGCTGCGCTGCTGCAGGGCTGGATAAGTGGGCTGGAGCTGCCAGTGCCCGCTGCACGTGCCCTCGCTGCGAGAAGGGCGACAGCACCGGCGGGGTGCTGCCAGTCATGGTAGCGTGCGTTGCGAGCTTGTCTCGCCCTGCAGCCATGGCGTCCCGAGCCACGCTGTAGTACAGCGATGCGGCGTTCTCCAGCTCCACGTCGGCGTCCCTGCTGGGCCCACCTGTGCGCAGCAGACACATGGCCAGGGCCTCCGATGCTGCAGCATAGTGCAAGCCAGCACCGGCGGCCTTGTACTCATCTGCAGCCCAGCGATACACGCTGGCTGCACCGTTTACATCGCCCACCATGGCCAGGCTGTCTGCCAGCAGGCGGGTCTGCGTCTCCAGGCTTCCGTACGAGTACACCGCTGGCGTGTACGCAGCCCCCCCCCCCGCTGTCGAGCGCCGAGGCGAGCTGTCTTTTGGGCGCTTCAGCCACGAGCGCAGTGCATTGCGTATGCCCTTCTTTTGGGAAGCCACGTTGGTGAAGAGTGCAGCCATTTTCCGAGACCAAGCGGGGAGCACGACGTGCATAGTGATGTCAGACCCCACAGTTTGCAAGCGCTGCACGTCCACATGCGACAGCCACTGTCCCTTGCTCGGCAGAGGAGCACTGGCCGCTGGCCACGGCTGGTCGCCCGCTGCCCTGCCCTCTTCTGCTGCCGCGTGCATCAGCGTGGAAACACCCGGGGAGAACAGCAGCGGCACCGAGGCATCCTCTGCCCACAGGGCGCTGTCTGTGGGTGCATCTGCTGCATCTGCACCAGCATTCCAGCGTGAGTTCACGACAATGGGAAAGGTCACATCTCGGGGAAAGTGCTGCGTGACCTGCTGAAATACATCCCGCAGCTGCTCAGTACTGGCACCAGGAGCAGAGGCGTCATGCACCAGCACATACACCCGCGGCATGTCTGGGTCATACACCTCAGCAGCGAAGGAGGGGGGCAGTCGGTGCTGCCCCGACAGGTCGTTCAGCTCAGCGATTGGGTTGGCGGCTGCACTGCTGACGGCAGTGATGCACGCCACTGGGCAGTCCCACTGCTCGTGCTGAGCGCAGCGTGTCAGTGCATCCAATGCACTGCGCCAAGCAGCGTACCATGGCAGTGTGGTGCCCCCTGTTTGAGAGCGCTGCTTGCGCAGCCACGCCCGCGCGTCGGCATCTTCAGCAATGCCAGCAGCAGCCAACGCAGCACGCATGCGGGAGGTGCCTGCAGCCTTAGCCAGTTCTGCTGGACGGTGCTCATCTACTACTCGGTACAAATGCTGCGAGTAGGAAGAGTCAGCTTCCAGCATACACGGACAGTGAAGCGCAGGACTCACAGCATCCACAACGTCTTGTGGCGGCACCCTAAACTCTCGGTCAGGAATGACCCGGAACTCCAGGTCAGTGACAATGACGTTACTTTCGGGTAGCTTAATGGTATATTTACTATTGCGCACGCTCAAAAATGGACTGTATGGAGAAGAGTGCCTTGGCGTGGTCATGCTTGCAGCGGAACTTGCTCAGCATACCTGATGAGCTCTGCAAATGTCAGGCCACTTTTCAAGCATGAGTACTCTGCTGCAGGAGAGCATTGACTAAGAATGACAGGCTTTGGGATGATCTCAGCCGACTCCCAAGGCCTTGGTGACGCGTAAACCCTGGACATGCCTTCAAAATACACGCAGCTCTTGCTTGACAGCCGTCACAGACAGCTGTGAGACTGCACTGTTGCAGAGCGTGGATCCAGCTGCCTCAATGGTACCCTTCCAGCTTGACTTTGTATTCTACCGTTCAAGCCAGTGTGTCGTGGAGTATGTGTGCCATTGTGGACCGTGGTGTATCTAGTTTGCCCCCCCTTCGCAAGTGATCTTAGCGTCAGTGCCGCTCCGCAGCTGATGCAGTCCGGTAAACCTTTGCACAAATCATTTGCCACAGCCCAAAGTAATCATCTATGCACTGTGCTTACATGTGCTGCACTATTTGCCAAGTGCAGCTTCACTCGCTGCAGAGAAGTTTTGTGCAGCAATGTAATGTCGCACTCATCTCGCACTCCGATTCGCCGCAGTCGCCTGGCAACTAGCGGAAGAAGCACCATGGGGTCGGTCCCAAATCAAGCAGGTTCGTCTCTTCTCCTCTTCTGCAGAGCACCAAAGTACATTACACCCCGTGCAGCTGGGCTTGGCGTGGATTCAGCAGCCATACAGGTGAGCATTCGACAGGTATCACTTCAAGAATGTGACAAAACATCAGCTTGTACCTGCAGGATCATCTCATGAGACAATTTGGTATGGCTTCAAATAATGCACAGGAACGGCGCCGACCCCTGTGCCGTGTGCAGGTTGCCCAAGCAACAAGCAAGCCTGCCGTAACGGCAGCCGTGCAGAGCTTGGGCAGCTCTGCTGCAGCCAGGGAGGCTTTCTTTTTACAAAGCCTAAAGCTGCCAACTCGAAGAAGTCAAGGTGCACCGTCTCCAGACAGTGCAGCAGCTCGTGCAGCAGCAGTCGTCGCGGGCCCTAGGCCTCGCTCCACGGCTGGAAGCAGCAAGGCAATGCCCCCCACGAAGCGCGAGCAGAGAGCAACAGCAGCATGGGACCTGAATTGGCAGTGTGAGAACTGCAGAAGAATCAACCCTGGTGCTGCAAGAACCTGCAAAGAATGCTCTCGTCGGCGCCCCGCCGCGCCCCGTCTCGTGAAAGCCACGGCCCCGAAGCAGAGCCTGGCACAGGCCAGGGGGCTGGTGCCAGCTGCAGTGGCCCCCAAGTTGCCCACACAAGCAGATTGGAACATGATCCAGGAGACGTCTCGCTTGCGGGGTGCCCACAAAGCCCCCTGCCCCATCTGCTTGGAGCCACTGGCCCTGCGGGACGGCGTCCTCCTCAGCTGCTCCCACGTGTTTCACGCTGCATGCCTGGGCAGTTTCGAGCGCTTTGCACGCAAAGGCGCAGCGACCTCTGGCTCTGCCTATGCGCCGTCATGCCCAGTGTGCAGACAGCAGCACTACCACAAGCACAGGTACAGCCTGGGGGCGCAGTGGCACCGCCAGCTCTGTGCCACCCACATTCAAGCTGCACTGCGGGGGTGGCAGTGCCGACTGCGGTATACTGAGCAGCGAGCAGCGTGGTACAGGGCTGGGCGTGGCGGGGCCGGCCAGCGGCGCCGGTTCTACGCTGGGCAGCTGTCGGGCGTGGCTGGGCGTCTGGATGAAGCTCTGCAGGCCCGGGCCTCGGAAGTGGACCGCGTCCTCATGGACGCCGATTCCCAGGTGGCCGCTACCAAAGCTGCGGTGTGGGCTGGCATCCAGGAGCTTGAGCGGCGAGCAGCCAACAGGGGGCAGCGATCAGCAGCTGCTGCCCAGCCAAGCGCCGCAGTAGTGCCGTCTGCAAGAAGCTCAGCTGGTGGCGCTGGAGCTGCCTCGAGCCAACCACAAGCGCAGTCAATCGACCCTGTATTTGTGCAAGCATTCAAGGCACCGCTGCAGCAGGCCCAAGCTCGTGCGAATGTGCATGACGACGGGTGCCACAGCACAGACTGCGCCATTTGTATGGCAGAGGCCAGATGGGGTGCTGCCGCACATGCGCCGACTCGAGGTGCAGCAGCTAAGACGGTGGCGCTTCTCACCTGCTCCCACGTGCTGCATGCAGCCTGCGTGGCCAGCTGGGAGCGCTTCCAAGCCGGGGACGCCACCTGCCCCGTGTGCCGTGCGGGCTATTCCCGGTGTGACTTGGACGCAGTAGCACTGCAGCATCTGCAGTGAGGGGAGAGGACACGAGTGGTATGCTGCGGACAGCATCACTTGGACACAACGACTTCCGACCCCCAGCCACCCCCCGCAGTAGCTGCAGCTGCCGCTGCTTTCTCGCTGGGCGCATCGGGACCCTTATCATTTGCAGCCATGCGCTGGATGACCCGGTCGCCTCTGTTGAAGATGCCATATGTCTCCTGGCCGCAGGTGGCGCAGGTGGGGTCCCGCTTGTAACGCCGCAGGGCACACTGCTCGCACACATAGTGCCCGCACTGTGTGACCACCGGCGCAGAGCGCACCTGCTCCCACTTTTCTTCCCACGGCACGCGGCAAATGAAGCAGGCAAAGGGCAGCTCCGTGTCCTCTGCGGGCTTGTCTGTGGCCTCCCCTGCACCCTCCCCCTTGATGATGCGCCCGTCGGCGTCCACCTTCAGACCCGACGCCAGGGCAGCCTCGCGCTTCTGCTGCAGCGCCTGCCAATCCGCTTCCTGCTTCCACCCTGCTGTGAACTTCTCGCGCATGTGCAGGAACTTGCAGCTGTCCCCCCAGCCGCAGTACCCCGTCTCAAAGTAATCCTTGCAAATATCTGGCTGGTAGTCAATCACATTGCTAGCTCGCACATTAGTAGGGGCACGGACAGGCCCCAGAGTCCCAAATGCTTTTTTGCGACCCATGATTTCTTTGCTGCGCTTGGTGAGGTCTAGGCTGCCGTCTCCAGTGCCCTCGTCAGCTTCTTTCATTCTCCGCTCGTACTGAGCGGTAGCATCGCGGTCTGCAGAGGTATCGATGAGGCGTTCGGCAGTAGCCAGGTTCTGATTTTGCAGCTCTGCTGTGCCAGTGCTTTCAACAGCTCCAAAAAACGCAGCCTTCTTTGAAGCACTCCCGGAGGACGTGGATTCTCCAGTCTGAGCACCATACCGTGAGATTGCTAATGGGGCGACTAAGACGAAAGGTGTACGAACAGAAAATGAGTTGAGAGTGGCCGGTTTGAGTTTTGCGGAGACTGTTCCTCCCAAGTGCACTTGGGTGTCATCGCTCTGCAGAGAAGCAAACAGTGGAGTTTCGCTCGAAACTCCTAGCAATTGCAGCAAACGTACGGCTCCATCGTCTGTGCCTGTACTGCGCTGGCGTTTCCTACGCCCGTTTCGTTTACCCTTGACAGCACCAAAGCTTACTGCTGTTACATCTGACATGATTGGCAGGGCAAGATTGGTTCCCTGCTGAGTGGAGGACAAATCTTGTGCGAACTGCAGCTTCGATTTGGCGGAACTGTCTGCTTGTCCTCGGGGTAAGCATGCAAAATATATACACTTGTACATAGTAAATTTTGTCCTCCCCAGCTCAGCTTATTCTGCGATTTGGAGATCCTGGTGCCACAGATGCACGGGGGGGGCAGCTGTCACATCACTGACCCCGCTGCTGTTTGAAGAATCGCTCCATCGGTGTTGATGACATGGCTCTTGTCGCCTGTGACACACGAGCATCAACCAACTTGATGCCGTCTAGCGAACTCACAGGCACATGCAGAGAAGCGCCGCAGTCTGCGTGTGCCGCATGTGCTGGGTTGTCGCGCACCACGTGCGACACCAGTCCTGCAGGCACAGCCTCCAAAAAGTGCGACGGTGCGCCTTGCTTCCCACCGGAGAACCTGTGCAGCCATGTACACACCAGGTGGTCTTTTGCCCGCGACATGGCCACGAACGCCACGCGGCGCTCCTCGTCCAGTCGCTGCCGTGTGACCGCCTCATCCGAGCTGCCCCCCCCGGAGAAGGGCAGCTCCCCCTCATTCATGCGGCACACAATGACGCAGCCCCACTCCAAGCCCTTGGACTGGTGGATGGTGCCGCACCACACGCTGTCCTGCTCGGCTGTGTCTCGCCCCCCCCTGCGCTGCTTGCGCCCCCCAGCTGGCTGTCGAGACAGCTTCTCCTGCTCGCGCCGCGTGAAATCTGCACCGTCCATCTCCTGCGCGACATGGTTTACAAATGCATGCAGGCGCTCAGCAGCCACATTTTCGGCGACGCTGGCACCTCGAAGGGCCTCCCGCGCGGTCAGGGCCTTGAAGGCGTTCACACGAGGGGCTCGGCGCGAGCTGCCAGTACCACCAGCTGCACCAGGCACAGGCTGCGATCCAGCCTCCAGCTGCACCCGCTCCTCCTCCCACAATTCCAGAAAGTCGCGCGCTGCCTGAGTGACAGCATCCACCAAGCATGTGCGCTCTGCATTGTCGCCTGCGAGGACGCGGCCGGGCGGGGTGGCGGCGGCGCTGCCCGCACTCTCCCCCCCAGACACCGCAGGCGAGATGCCAGTGCTGCGCCGTACCGAGTGCTGCTGCCTGTATTGAGCTGTGGTGCTGGCGCCTCGACTGGCTGCTTTTGTAGCCATAAAGCCATTCCCCTTGGCAAACGGCAGAAGGGACACTGCAGCCTCCACAAAGGACACCAGGTCGCTCTGCAGGCGCTCTGTACTGCATGCCTCCAGTTTGCATACTCGCAGCTTAAACTGGTCCAGGTCTATCCCCCGGAGTGCATCATGCACTGCGCGCACTTTTGCCAAGCAAGCTTGCACCGCAACCACTGCAGCAGGGCCACAGGCAGACACGGCAGCCATGCTTGCTGCACAACTGGCACCTGCGCCGGCTCTGGGGGCCTTGCGAGTCAAGCTGGTGTCTCGAACAGGCCAGCCGTATGCAGGACACGTGGTTCCATGGCGCGCTACAATTGTCGCACACACTTGCTGCTGCACATCATCCCACAGCGGAATTCTGCTTTGGGCCTGTCCACTGGCTTGCACATCTTGGTCCCCTGCGGCTTCCGCTCGCCACTCCCGAGGTGCAGCCGCAAATATCGACAGCACGTCGTACAGAGACAGCAAGCTGCCAGAACTAGCCATTTCCTTTTCAGTTGGCTGATGTTTTGCCCCTTGGGCAGCGCTTGCCTGCATGGTGCGGGCGGGGAGCACCAGGAGATCACTACCGTCACTGTCGTCATCTGACGACGAAAGGCAAGCGATCACAGCGTGCTTGCGCCTTCCGGACGAGCGATTGCCAGGGCGATCAAAGGAATCATCATGCTCAGGCTGCTGTAGTTGTGTGCGGGCCACTTCATACCAATGACTACTCGGGCAGTGCGCCACTTGGCGCAGGGCACGCACCAAGCCTGGGGACAGCGGGCGCTTGCTGCCTCGAAGCATCCCCGAAAGCGCCTGAAGAAACGCGATGTCGTTGTGGGGATTCATGCACGCAGCGAGAACCGCCCATGCGTTGCGCACGTCACCTCGGGTGAAGACAGCAGACGCCGCTTGCCGCACCGGCACCCCGCGCTCCTTCAGAGCCTTTCCCATGGCCTGCACGACCACGCGGCGCCGACACAGCACAGCAATATCCTTAGGTGCATATCCAGCTTTGCGGAAGCGCATGATTGCATCAGATAGCTCAGCTACCTCACAAGCCACCGTCTCGCACTTCACCACTCGCAGCTTGCCGGTCATCACCTCGGCCAGGTCCACAGCAGGAGGCACAGCTGTGCCACCATGAACAGCATCTTCAAGTTGCTCCGGCAACATCGGCGAAGAAGCAGCTGCAGGGACTGCGACAGTGCGAAGGGCTTTTCGCACTGGGCGGCTCGATTTTTCGAACCTGCGTTCCTTCAAGCGTCCGATGATGCCAGTGCAAGCACACACCACAGCCGGAGTGGACCTGTAGTTTCGACAAAGCGCCACGGGTTCCAATGATGATGCACTGCTAAACCCGACAAAGGCGTTCTGGAACGCCGCAAAGTTTCCAACGCACGCGCCCTGGAAGCCGTAAATGGATTGGTCATCGTCCCCCACAGCTGTGACCCGGCCTTCGAGAATGCGGCCAACGGTACGCACCAACTCAAATTGCACTTGGCTTGTGTCTTGGAACTCATCAACTAGCAAGTACTGGAAGCGACTCTGCACCCACTCCCGTGCCGACGGAAGCTGCTGTATCACGGCAAGCCCAAACGTGATCAGCTCCCCAAAGTCCAGCATGTTCATGTCGCGCAGTGCCCGGTCGTAAAAACCAATGAACCATGCCACAGTGGGCCAGCCACGCTCCAGCAGAAGTTGCGGCAAGGCCGTGTCTTCGTTGCCAGAGGACCCGCTGCGGTGGTACGCGATGTACGCCACCAGGCGCTTCGACAATCGTTTGCGGCGCGCCTCGACCTCCACATCACCCCCAACACCAAACAACTTGGGCATGTCTTTCTGGCTGTATGAGGGCGGGGCACCAGCGGATGGCAAGGGCGTTTGCAGGCTGTGCTGCTCTGCGACTTTCGCCTCGTGAAGCTCAATGGCCTGGCGCACCACCGCAACTTGCTCAGGGGTGCCAGCCAGCAAGAAATCCCGACTGCGCCCTGCGCTGTGTATGTCGTCAATGAACTCCCTGCACAGTCGCATGGCGAAGGAGTGGAATGTGCCCACGAACATACTTCGAGCGGAGGCGCCGCCGACGTCACGAGCCACGCGACTGCGCAGCTCCTCAGCAGCCGAGCGCGTGAATGTAATGGCAAGCACGGCACTTGGACTGCAGCCTGTGGTTTCAATAATGCGCGCTATTCGTTTCTGCAGTGTGAAGGTTTTTCCAGAGCCTGGGCCAGCGAGCACTAGCAGGGGCTCCTGGGGAGGAGCTGACACGGCGCTCCACTGCTCAGGATTCAATCCACTGGGAGTGGACGCTGCCGATAGGGATGTAGATTTGATGTGGGAGTGTGGGGCTGCAGCCGGCATTGCGGGGAGGGCTGCTTGTGGTGGCTGCACAGGAGGTGACAAACTCAAGGGAATGTCGCACGTTAGATCAATAATTGTGTTGCACGTGACAGGTGAAAGCACCGCAAATCCGCCACGGGAGCTTCCACTTGAGCCATCAACCAAAAAATGTTTGCTGGACCCAGGCGGCTTTTTCGGTGCGGTCACGCTGTTTGTGCTGCTGCGTGATAACGTGGCAGACGAATCGCCGCAAGTTCTTGAGGATTTGAATCGCGTCGTGTTCGTTGATTGCTGGTGGCAAGTGCAAATGTCTATGCAGGTGCACCATGCGTGACGCTTAACAATACTCTGTGCAGCTTTGCTGCCACCATTTTCGAGGACGAAGTTGCTAGTCGGAGAGTGTGCCTCGGCAGCACGCAACGCAGCCTCCACCTGAGAGCCGAAGAAGAATTCATCTACTTCCTCCATTCTGCTCCACATTGGGCAAAAACATGAAGCCTGGACACGCACAAACCGTGATTTAATGATTCGGATCAAGTCAAAGTCATCTCTTAGCCTGCACCTCTACTTTTTGCGCCCCCCCTTCTTGGTGGAGCTACTCCGGGACGTATTCGGCTGCTCTTCTGACAAAGACACCTGCAAAGCAGCTTGTCGCGCAATGACTGCTTCTGCCAGAGCTGGGGGTGGAGCTGTAGATGGTGGTGGGCCATCCACGCAAACACTCACCCCCACACCCAGACACACACACGCACTTGAGAGGCACTCTTTGGCAATGGCGCGAGCTAGCTGTGCGGTACGGCCATGAGCTTCTTCTTGACGAGCCGCAGTACTTTCGTCATCCTGCGGCAGGGGAGTCTTGCTGGGCTTCTTGCTCCCCTTGCCCCCACTGGCAGCAGCCCCAGCGGCTTGGGCAGCGGCAGCAGCCTCCTCCTCCATGTCCTCCGCCACCTGCCGACCAGCTGCGCGCTGAATGGCTGCCAGTGTCTCGCTCGGGAGGCACGTCAGTTGCAGCTGCGTGCTACCCGCACCAAGCTCCAAGGCCCAATGCTCCGCGTCCACGCCGCAGTACAAGCGGTCGCCCACGGTGCTGCCCAGCAGCTCTTCGGTGGACAGGTGCCCCTCTGCCAAACACGCCGAAGTCAACACAGTCTCTTGTACTTGAGGAATATCCACGCAGCCATCTGTAGAGGTGTCGCCGTCACCATCTCCAGCTCCTGCTGCAGCTGCCCCCAGTGACGCGTCTGTGGGCCCCCCTGGCGCCACTTGCACGTGCTCCTCCCACAGCTGCAAATCTAATCCGTCAAACAACAAGGCGTCGCGTGTCTCCACAGAAACAGGCAGCACGTGCCGTAAGTTCTGTACTTGCCCCCACGCAAGCACACCATCCTTGCCTAGGAGCCCCCCTGTCGTGCGCAACGACCCCCCCCCCGGCAAAGACACTTGGACAAATAACCTGTACTCCTCCTTTGGCTGTTCTGCCTCGTCGTCTGTTTCGCTGCTGCGTGGGCTTTTGCCTGCCTTGCCTTTGTTCTTGGCTGCGCCCCCCTTTGCTGCCCTTTTGCGGGGGGTGCTGGAAGCCGAGCTGGAAGCGTCGTCAGCATCACCTCCAGCAATGCTTGCTGCGCTGGGCAAGCCACTCACTGCGTGGACTTCTACCCCCAGCAGCACTCCCTGTGCAGCCTCGGCATCCAGGGCGGCCGCTTGGGCAAACACGGCAGCAGTGGCTGCCTGGGCCACAGCTGAAAGCTGGGGGTGCTGCATTGCTGCATCCCAGGAAATGACTTGCTTGGCTGGAGGAGCTTCCTCCTCGCTGCTCTTTCCGGCCTTAGGGCTTTTGCTTGACTTTGTGCCCTTGCCGCCCTTGGGGGGTTTACTGGGGGCTGTGGACCGAGCCCCCCCTTTGCGCGGTGTGCTGCTGGCCGAGGCTGGCTGCGACAAAGCTTGGGGTGGGACCCACCCTTGTAGCTGCATGTCTGCTGCCCAAGCTGCAGTGGCGACAGCATCTCGAGCCGCCGCCTCCGCTGCTGCCTGGGTGGCTTGTGCCCGGGCCGCAGCACGCTTGCGCATGGCCCGGCGCTGGGAAAACGTCACATCTGTGGTGTCCAGATACTGCAATTCTGGTGCAGCTTGCACAATGGCTGCCCGGGCGCCGTGTGTGAGAGCAGCTGGGTTGCCAGCCACGCTGAGGCGCTTCAGGTTTGGCAGTTGCTGCGGCCCGATGAAGGGCAAGATGTCCTCCAAGTCAGTGATGGAGTTAAAGCTGATATCCAGGGAGTACAGGTGTGGTACTTGCTGAGAGAGGCCCTCCAAGGAGGCCACATAGTTATGCCCAATGCCGAGGTGAATCAGCTCAGGCAGCGGGCATCGTGGCGGCGATGTGATGACATTGTCATACGCTTGCAGGCTCTGAAGTGATGCTGGCAGGTTGACCAGCACTTGCAGCAGATTATGCGACACATTCAAGGTTGCCAGCTTGGAGAAGATGCGGGCTTTGGCATCCAGTTCGCCAAGCGACGAGTGAGACAAATCTAAGTCATCGATCATGGCTCCAAGCTGCGACCACGTGCTCAATGAAGAGCCACCAGCAACACTAGTTGCATCATGTCGTTCTGCAGCAAGAATTTCTTGCAAGTGAGCACAATTATTTGACCAAGACAAGCCCCCTGCACCCTTCGGCACCTTCTTGTACTGCTTCACCTGGGCTAGCCGCCTTTCAAATGCATCCAGCTCAAGGGCCGCCTCTGCAGCCTCGGCCGCAATGTCTACCTCCAGAGTACCCTCAGAAAGTAGTTCTCTTGTTGCCCTTTGGGTTTTTTTGTCGAACTTTGATCTGGAAAGCACGCGAGCGTGCACGCACTGCGGAACTTCATGCCGTTTTGCAAACATACATGACGGGGTCAATTTGCTCTGATCGCTTCAAATGCACACCCAGTGTGCGCTTGACCAAAGTAAATAATACATGTGAGAATGTGTCAGTGGTTTTCTTTTCCAAATCAGGAAATTGAGTTGCTTCCAGGGTAGTGTCCATGGCGCAAATTGCCGCAATGTCTGCAGCACTCAAGCCAGGCTGTGCGAGACTACTTTGCGGGCCTTGTCGGCACAAGAAACAGTGATGAATGACACGTATGTGATACACTTGAATTGTCGTGCATACGCTGGATTGCAGCTGAGTCATGCAACATGCGCAGAGAAGGGGGCCTTACAGATCTCTCATGCGCCCTGCCTCAAGCTGAGCAGGCTTTCAGCACATGGGCACAGCTTGGTGCTACTTTGTGCCGTTCCTTGGACAAACTCACATGCACTGCAAAGTGAATGTAGGCCGGCGTGCGTCTCGTCGCATGCGCGGCATACAAGAGCACCGCCCCACTCAAGTCGCGGACTTGACGAACTGGGAGTAAGCCACTCGTTCAGCTTGCGAGCCCCCACTGAAATCAGCAACATAGAATACGCCGTCAGCAGTTATGACGACAATTGTGTGCTCCTTTGCTCCGAACGCTACAAGCGCCCGCATTTCAGGAACCTTGAATTGGGCGTGTGACCACTCCGACGAGAAGTACTTTGGCAGGAGGCCGCTCATGAAGCTCAAGGAGGACCGAGCATTTCCACTGGCATCAACGGCTTCACTGCTGTGAGGCACCGGGGCTTGAACTGTCGTGGAGCTGCCTCCGCTAGCTGCGTCTGTGCTGGCGGCAGCAGCAGCGGCTGTGGCAGCCGCCTGCACCTCATCTTCAGAGTGGCCAGCTTTCTTGTACACTGCTTCGTTCAGTTTGAACACGTGCACAGTGCCCTTATCGCTGGTACACGCAAGCCACTTGCAGTCATCACTGAATGCGATGCAGTAGATCGTCGCTTTGTCGGCACCCCGCCGCAGCTCCTGGAGAAGATCACCGGTGGCCGTGTCAAATACACGAATCAGGGTGCCTTTTTCACTGGCAGTCGCTAAGCGCTTGCCTGTGTTGTTCAAAGCCAGTGCAGCCAAGGCTGTCTCGTGGGCGGGGATCAGCGTTTGCTGTCGAATGTCATACAGCTCCACGCGCACGTGGCCCTGCTGAAGGCCAGGTGATGCAAGTACTGTGTGGTAGGGATCTGGGCAGAGGGCACACAAACCCAGCGGATTATCAACAGTCTCGATGTGATCCAGCAAGTTCAGGTCAGCAAAGTTGTACACGTAGAGCTTGTTGGTCAGCACCACAACAACACGGTCCCGCCGCAATTTGACATTTTTCACATCAGAGCGAAATGCCAACTCGCCGATACACATATTCTGGTGATCGTCCCAAATCATCACCTGCGGCAAGAGCAGGGCTGTGCACCTTTGTCGTGTTGGCTGAGCATCGTCTAACTCACCTTATGTGGAGGAAAGCGAGGGTGCTTACCACCTCCCACCAAAGCTAGTATATTGCATCGAAACAACATCTCAACGCGGCCGATCCCACCCTGTGAAAACTCTGCAAAAGCGACGAGGTCAAGGGTTGGCGTTTCGATACCCCAAAACGAAACGCAATCATGCTGCACAACCCGCTCACCTCGCCGAAAAGTCTCCTTGAATGGATCAACATTGTAAATTCTGAAGCCGGTGTCGGTGCCGCATGCAAAGCAACCTGCATATCATGGGAGCAGCACTGTCGAGTGGCTCTGCTGGACGTGGGAGCATTCACGTACCGCTGTCTTGGTTGAAGCCCACGAACAGCAACTCGTTTCGGTCAGATGACGACAAATCCATACTGTAACTTTACTGTGCAATATCAGCCCCCTGGGGCTGAGGAATTCAGCGGAAGTGTACTCTCAGAGCGGAGTCGGGGGAGGAAGAGTTGTCGTGGAGGCATGAGCAACGCAAGAACCTTTGAAGCACTAGCCTGGCACGGATTCACATGATGTCGTTTAAATGCAGTTGCATGGCTGATGAGCTGCATTTGCTTGGCTGTTGTGCGTGGCCTCCACAGATGGCAACACCCCTCCCCAGGCCATGCAGCACACTGGACAGGGTGCAGGCTGTTTGCAGTCAAGCTTTGGCTGCACTCTGGCTTTTGAAGTTGGGCGCCTCACTTACTTTTCTTCTTGTAGAATGTGCCGTTCGCTTAGGGTAGTTTGGGCTTGCACCGCTCTCCAGAACTGCGGCTCGTGTACTTGACAAGAGGATCTTCATCCGCTGTTGCTGTCCTGTGTACCATTCGCGCAAGCTGCAGCCCAGACCATTCGCGCAAGCTGCAGCCCAGACCAGAGCCACGCTTTCAAGGCAGCGCTGAGCAAACTGTGTCTCATTTGTGCTTGGCAGCTTTTTGCGTACCTGTGCATTTTTTTGTCGTGGCGGCCCAGCGCTGAGCATTGGACCATTGAAAGTACCTGCAACGAGGTTCAAACCAATCATTGGCAGCTTCCAGTGACGAAGAAGACGGTTTAAAATGGCTTCTAGTGTTGCAGATTTGGTGGGATCTGTGCGAAAGCACAAAAACTTCAAGCGCCTGGCTGCGTACTCGATGCAGGTGAGTCGACACCACTCCTGACTGCACCGAAGTTTCGCGGCATTGCCTGCACATTGTTTCGCACAGGCCCTCGTGAAAACCGCTGCACCGCCGAGCATAGGTTGGCAAGAGAATGCAAGAGAGGCGTTCTCCTGTGGGGCCGCACCTGTTTTGGCAGAAGTTCTCGCAAAAGATGCTGAAGACATTGAGCTGCTAACCGTGGGCTTGCAGCAGCTTGGCGCAATGGCTGCTGCGGGTTGTGCAAAAGAGATGTTGCCACAAATCACTGTTGGATCTCACTCTATTTTGAGTACATTTACAGCGTTTTGGGCCTCTGTGAGCAAAACGGCTTCTGGAGCCGGCGCCCCCAGTGATGACGAGCGCTCCGCAATTGTATCAGCTTCACGCTCCTTCGGTGGCCTGGCACTTGGAGTGGCTGCGGCGGCCCCTGATGCTGCCGTGGAAGCCGGTTTATTGCATGCCTTGGTGTTCTTCCTGCCGCGCTCCAGCCACGTGTCTGACAGCGGCGAGGACAGCCGCCTGCCAGAAGACGGCATGCACGCCCCCTCAGCCGTGGCAGTGGCTCTGCAGGCAGTGTCTGCTTGCACACGCAGCCGGGCCGCCCTGCCACAGCTATCAGAGCCAGCTGCCCTGGCTGCCCTGGTGGATGCTTGCCGCGTGTTCGACTCAGAGTCCATGGCCTCCAACCGCCACCTCATGCACGGATTCAAGGTGATGGATCGCCTCTCACGCAGCGACGTGGGCTTGGCAGCCCTGAGACTGGACGGCACGTTGGTTGCTCGACTGGCACCTTCAGTGGAGTGGGCGCAGCGCTGGCCCGCCGTGGGGGCTGTGGGTGTGCGTGTGCTGACCAGGATCGTGGGTCAAGACATTGCTACGCTGATCGCGAAAGCCGGCGGCACGGCGCCAGATGGCAGCGCTGTGCCTGTGCGTGAAGCAGTGTTCACTGCAGGCCTCTTGGCATCGCTATCCTCAGATGCCACCATCGCAGAGCAGCTGCTAGCTGACGAGGGCGCGCTGTTGAGCAGCGTGCTTGGCCTGGTGAGCCTGGAAGCTCCCAGCGCTCGAGTGGCTTTCTTTGCCCTGCAGTGCACGCGCCGAGCAGTGGCATCCTCTCGAAATGCTGCAGAAATTGCCATGGCTCAAGGTGCACACACCATTGTGCAAGCCTACATTTGCAACGGCTTGGTGCGTGACGATGGCATTCTGTCGGAAGGGGTTGGGTTGCTTTCAGAGCTGGCTTCCTCCAAAGAGCACGCGGAAGCCATCGACAACACTGGCGGTGGTGACATGCATGCGTGGGTGCTGGAGCAGCTGTCTACCAGCGGCGTTGCTGACCACACAGTTGCAGCATCTGTGGCCCGTTACGCGTGTGCACTGCAGCGTGTTGCCGCGCTCCCTTCAGACGCACAGTGGCAGCAAGAGTGGGGCACCACCCTGCTGGGCATCATGATGGAGGCTGCTGCCCTGCCGTCTTTGTACTACTTTGGCTGCGAGGTGCTGGACGCCATGCTGCGCGGGCCGCACGCTGCAGCCTTGGCCACGCCCTGGCTCCGCAAGCACCTGGCAGACCTCGTGGTGGACACCCTGCGCGATGCAGCGGAGAGTGGTCCAGGAGGCACGATGAAAAGCGCAGACGCTGGCGCTGCCTCAGAGACGCCCTCCCGCTCGCAGTCCATGGCACGCATGGCCACGCAGGACGACAGCAGCGCAGCGGCAGCGGCACTGCAGGAGGAGGGCGCTGGTCGCCGCGGCTCCGTGATGGCCAGGCGACAGATTTCAGCTGGAGGAAACAAGGCACGCAAGCAAATTATCCCCACGGAGGTGGGGCTGGTTGTGGACGCCGCCTCCATGAGCGTTCTCATGATGCAGCTAACTTGCACCGCAGCCGCAGCAGGAGGGGCCGATGCTGTGCGACGCATCAACGAAAGCAGCATCGTATCGGCGCTGCTGAGTGCATATCAAACCCACAGCGGTAACGCACTTGCTGCCGGTGCCTTCTCCATTGCAGTGGAGACACTGCTGAGCACTGAGGCTATCGACGCTGCCATGCGGCAGCTATCCGGCGCGCTCAACCTCATTCGCGACTCTTGTGTAGATCGGGACTTGTTCTCCATCGCCAAGAACGAGCTGCAGTCGGCCAATCTACTGCACGAGGGAGATGGTGTGTCCGGTGCAGCAGTGTCTGGCTCCGTGCCTGGAGCAGCGCTGGATTCCGCGGAGCACTTGAACCTGCTGCAGGCATCTGCAGTCTCTCAGCGCCTAGCATCCCACATCATTCTGGTAGAGGGTGTGCCCCTACTGGTGACGTTCCTGTCTATTTTGACTCTGATCAAGGGCACTAGCACCCTGAGCAAGCCGGGAACGGCGTCAGGCAAAGTAGCCAAGCGGCGCTCCCCGAGCACCGGGGCGCGTCGCGGCTTGGGCAAGCTGAAAACAAGCGTGGCACTGGCGGGCGCTCGCAGCATTGTGGGGCGGGACAAGAGCTTGCCCGAGTCTTTCCAGGAAGACTTGCTGGTGTCGCTGTGCAACATCCTGACCAACTTGGGCAGCATGGGGCTCAGCTCAAGCTATGGGGCGCACTCTCGGTCCAACTCTGCGGCAGAGGCTGTGCTGAGGCGCATGTTGTGGACGCGGCGCACGCCGGTAGAGCGAGTGGCTGCAGTGCGAGCAGCTGGCACCACGCGCAAAGCTGCTGGAAGCACCAATACTGCGGCCACCCGCATCGCCAGCGCAGTCATCAAGCCAGTGATCGCCAAAACTGCCGTGAAGGCCTTGACCAACAAGGTGCACTTATCTCGTGTGGCTGTGGCTGCCACCGGTGTGCTGGGTGCGCTGGCAGCCGGGCATGCATTGGCACCCAGCATCATTGGCGCCATGGTGGAGGCTTCTGCCGTGGAAGCAGTCACCACAGCTGTGCGCACGTACGCTGCCAGCAACCTGTGGGTTGCCGACCGCTCAGCAGCTGCCCTGTACAGCTTGACGTTGAAGCCAGCTGGCGCCGAGGCTGTCTCCACCAGAGGCGCCTCCAGGCAGTTCCTCCGGGAGCTGGTGTCGGCGTTTGGCAGCGGTGACAAGAAGGGCAAGGCGTCCATTGCGGAGCGCTGGCTTGGCCAGGCCGGCGATGGGGCAGGCGACGTGGGGCCTGCTGCCTTGATGAGCACCGCCCAGCTGCTCGAGGGGATCTCGAGCCACGAGGTGGGAGCTTCGTTGCTGAAGAAGCAGGGCACTGTTGATGTGCTACTGTCCACCTTGGACGGCATCAACGATGGAGACGCTGATTCTCCCAGTGCGGAGGGTCGCTTCGGCCGCACCCGCACTGTGCTCATTGAAGTGCTCACTAGACTTGTGGATGCATCTTCTGTCACTGATGCTCAGGGCATGCTGCAGCGGTTGACGGCAGGTGTGCAGTCTGGCAAGGTGAAGCTGTCCACTGTCCGCACTGCTGGTGTGGCCCTCACCACGCTGCAAGCCTTAGCCTCGTCTGCTGATGGCAGTGCTGTGTGGGCGGAGGTAGCAGAGACCTGCCAAGCCCTCCTGTCTTCACTGCAAGGCGTCACCAGCGGGCAGCTGCCTGTCCCTGCAGGCGTCAAGCTGGAGCAGCTGCAGCCCCTGGAAACTCAAGTGGTGCAATTGCTGTCCAGCCTGCTGTCTTCCGTCGGTGACGACGGCGGTGATACATGGAGTTCCGTGGCATTGTCTTCAGTGCCCCTGCTCCTGTCTGCCATGGAGTCAGGGGCTGCCAGCGCCCTCAGCCCGGTGGATTTGCTCAAGGGAGTCGCCAGCGCCGTGAAGTCCGCCGATGCTGCAGTGGCAGTGATGAACAATGACGTCATGCTGGATTCCATTTTCTCCCTGCTAACTGCAGCTGTGGACGACTGGGACGCGACGGCTGTGGCAGCAGGAATGGACATCTTGGCCAGCTGTGCCAAGCTGGGCACAGAGCAATGCCAGGCCCTGTTTGAGCGCGGAGCACACTTACTGTCCCTACGTGCTGCCAACGATGCGTTTGCATCAGCCCCGGCCCACGCAGACTCGTGGGGGCCAGGCAGCGCAGCAGACATCGCCGCAAGCTGCATGAGCTGTGCCTCTGCCATTGTGCAGGCAGTGCCGGCTGCTGCCCACACCCTGAACAGGCCAGAGGTGGAGGGTGTGGGGCTGTCCCTCGTCACAGTGGTAGGCCGTGGCATCACTCGGGTGTGTGCCGCTGAACAGCCATATGCCCCGCATGTCATGGGCGCCGCCTTGGAGCTCATGAATGCCGTGCAGGGACAGGTGTGCTCAGTGGAGGGCGAAGAAGTTGTGGAAGGCGCCCAATCCCCAGCGGCACTCTCAGCCTCGTGTCGCAAGGTTGTCGCGTCTGCCGTGAAGGCTGCAGCACTCACTACTGAGTATGCCACGGACAGTGTATCTGGGCTTCAATTGGCCAAGGCACTCAAGGTGAACTGCTGCAAAGACACTGCTCATGTGGCCGACGAGGACGCTTTGGATGACGTATGTGAGACCTTCAAGCAATTGGGGGCTCGTCAGCTCATGGTGACCTGCGTGTCCAAGTCTGGCGTAGATAGCGCGCTTGTGGCTGCAGCAAGCACTGCCTTAGCCAGCCTTGACGGCGGCGCTGCGGACAAGTCTGCATCGGGCTTGGCCACTGAAGTACGAAAGCTCACTGCAACTCTGCGCAAGCTGCGCAGCACTGTGCAAAAGGACGCTTCCACTGATGCAAGTAGCCGCACGGCTGCTGTACGTCTCGTGCGAGCGTCCACCCGCCTGCAGGGTGGCGTGAACCGCCTCTCCACGAGTCTGGCTGTTGATACAGCATTATCCGCAGACATCGCTGATGTTGTTGTGCAAGCCAGCGCTGAGGCCGTGATGGCGACTATTGCCAACGTGCACACACTGGGCGAGGTGGCGCACCGCGAGTACGACGGCGGTGACGAAGAAGCCGCAGGTGGCAGCGAGGAGGGGGATGCCGACGACGTCACCATCGTGCTTGAGCCACAAGTGGGCTTGGATGCCGCTCGCAGCACCTTGGCCGCACTGTTGCAGTGCGTGTCGCGTGCCTGGCTGGCTCGGGGGAGTGGGGACGCCCCTGCAGATCTGCACGACAAGTACATTGGAGGGGAAGCTGGTGTGACTGAAGCGGATGCAGAAGTCGCTTCCTTGAATGAAACCGACCAAATTGCCTCCCCGGCGCTGTTTGGTCTGGTGGGCGGCGGCGCCGATTGCTTGGCTCGTATGGCAGTGCTTCTGGTGCAGTTTGGCATGCGCTGGTTTACCATCGGCGATGAGGAGGGCATATTTGTGCCGGCTGACGCAGAGGCTCAAGCTGTTGCCCTTCTGGCTGGGGCTCGGGAGGTTGTGCTAGCTCTGCTTGGCAGCAGCAATTTGCATGACGTGGCGCAGGGCTGGGATAGTATCGCCCAAAGTGGCTTGCTATCTTTGCTGTCGGGGCTTGCTCGTGACGACATCGAGTGGCCAGAGTCTGTGCGCCCGGCTGCACACGCCGCATGGTTGGCCGCCGTACAGGCTGCCATCCAGCACATCTCCAAGGCATGCAGTGCATCAAGCGCACTGCCCGTGGCCCTTCTGCCCATTCTGCCGCTCTTGCTGTTGCTGGTGGCTTGTGAGTCTCCCGCTCTGTGCAAGTCAGTGGGTGACGTGCTGCTCAAGGCAGTGCCCGCTGAGCCACTGCGCGATGGGGGCAGCGCTGCCCTGGCGCAGTTGTGGGCTGTGGTGTACAGCATGCTTCAGACGCCTGTGCGCTTGCACCCACCGCGGTACTTCGTTGACGCTGCTGACTGCTCCATCTCCATCTTTGAGGGGGAGGATGCTGCCGAAGATCTGCCGGCTGCCTCGCCAGCCACGCGTGCTGCAATCAGCCTGCTGGTGGGATCCATCAGCCAAGCACCGCTGCCGCCCGACGCACAACAGCCCGCGTTCGATGAGATTGTCCTCACAGCAGTGCCTGCTGTGCTGCATACCTGCGCATTTGCCCTGCAGTTCATCAAAGAGAAGAAAGCTGCAGCGGGAGCTTCCACGCCCAGCAAACGGCGATCCCTGTTGTCTGCCTCGGGACAAAGCCCGTCTTCTGTAGGCGATGCCACGGAAGATGACGAAGTGGAGGACGAGGAGGCAGAGGTCAGCGCTAGCTGGTGGTTCAAGCATGAGCCCTGTCTTCCCATTGCTGGCTTGGAGAGCATTGTGACTATGCCTGCAATCATATTTGCGTCCCATATGGACTTGGATGTGAGCGCTGGGGGTGATTTCACAGTTGGCAAGTTGGTGAATGCGTCTGATGTGCTGGCGCCGTCGCCGAACGGTGAGGCGCTGTTTACCGCGCCTGCCCTGGAGGGCTTGAAACGCGTGCTGCTGTCTGGCCCAGTGCAGGGCACACATTGCATTCAACTCCTGCGTCGAATGGCAGGGCTGAAGCCACCCACGGATGATGGTAACATGCCCATGGCTCGTGACCGTGTGCTGCGGCTGGCTGAGGCTGGCATGCTGGCAGCCGTGACTGCTGGCCTGGCAGCTGCTTCCTCCAGCGCGGGCTCCTCATCCGCAAACAAGGAGGAACTGGATGTCTCGGCTCTGCAGGACAAGGAGCTGTTCACCTGTGAGTGTGTTCGCTTCCTGGCTGACGTGGCCATGGGGGGGCTGCTCTGCGCCCCCCTGTCGTCGGACGTCAAAGACACGCAGTCTGCACAGCTGGTGAACACTGCCCTGGTGGGAAGCGACGATGCAGGCGTTGGAGTCAAGCAATGTGGGTTTTCCGAGACGTCTTTGGCCGTTCTTGGTGCCGCCCTGAAGCGCCTCACGTTGGCCTTGGACGCGGGAGACCACCTGGTCGTGCGCGCTGCAGTGCTGGTAGCGGCACTGGGGCGCGTTTTCGAGTCGTACTCTTCGGAGGGGTTCCTCAAAGCCATCAAGGAGGCAGCAGAGGCAGCCGCCGCCGCGACCTCAGCCAGCTCCGTGCCCCCCCCTCCAGGGGGAGCAGACGGCGTGTCGCCCCCCGAGGTTCCCCAGGAAGGGGGGGCGACTGAAAACGCATGGGAGGCGCTGGTGAAGAAGTTCGCAGTGCTTCATCGGGTGTGTGTCAACGTGGACATGGACGCCATCCCGGAGGTGTCGCCCGATGTGCTGCGTCCGCTGGTGGAGCTCGGCATGCAGTCTGCTTTCCGGGCCCACGAGATTCAGCTTGAGACCCTGGTGTTTGCACTGTCGCGGTGTGGGGACAACGCACACAACCTGACGCACGCAGTGGGCGTGGAAGTGCACAGTGTCTTCGCAATTGTGTTGAAGGAGCACATGGCCAACGTGGTGTTGGTTGATTTGTGCATCACTGGCCTGCGCCCCATGACCATCCCCCTGCAGTTCCTGCCGCAGTTAAAGCGGGCAGGCGTGGTGCCCCTTGTGACCGAAGCAGCCAAAACGCACGTGGATGCCATTCTGCAGACCCCGCCTCACAGGCGCCTTGTAGATGATGAGGAGGACGAGTACCCGCGAATTGCTCATTATTCGGTGCAGATCTTGGCCAATATTGCCTGTGACAAGGAAATTGAGAAGGCATCCGATGTCATGGGGGTGCAAGTAGACCCAGATACCGACCAGGTAGAAGACGAGGTACTGTCGGGTGGAGTGCTACGCGTTGTGCTGGCAGACGGCATCGAGGCACTGCGGTGCGTCATGCTTGCACACATCACCAACCCCCGCATTCTGGAAGATGCAATGTGTGCCTTGAGCAACATGGCGTTCACCACAGATGCTGTGCGACTTGCAATCGGCAGGCAGTGTGCCTTGACAGTTGTTGAGTCCTTGAAGGTGTTCGACTCAGACCCCTACCTTTTCTCCATGGCCCTGCGGGCGGTGGGCAACTTGACGCGCTGTGACGAAAACATTGTCTCAGTCATGGCATTCGGGGTGGGGGTCGGCATTGAATCGGGCATGCGCAAATGCGCCGATTTCCCTGATGCCCTGCAAGTGGCTGCAGATGTGGTGGGCAACCTGGCCTCCATTGACGAGAATCACCTAGACAAGGTGGAGGCCGTCAAGGCTCTCAAGGAGGGCATCAAGCGGCGAGAAGTCAGCGATGGCAGCACCACCAAAGACATGGGGCTGGATGACCTCATGCAGTTAGACTTGGCCATCGCCGTGGCCGAGTGGCTGTACGACGAGGGAGTGCCCCAAGCGCTGGCGGCCACAATGCGTGCGAATTATGCCGAGGCCAGCATCGTGTCAGCGTGCCTGCGAGCCATTCAGTATCTGACAGAGACCCCCTCTGTGCTTTTGAGGCTGACGAAGCATACCTCCCTTGCTCAGGACGTCGTCTTCGTGCTGCGCTCGTGTGACTATGACGCCGAGCTGTGCCTGCGGGGGGGCTTTCTGTTGGCGCAGATGCTGAAGCCATTCGTGCAAGACGAAGTGGAGCAAGAAGCCATTGCAGCTGTGACACGCCAGGCTTGCATTGACGCCGGCGTGCAGACGGTGCTGCTGTCCATCGTGGAGACCCATCGCCGGGAGGAGTACGTGGTGTCCCAGCTCATGAACATCTCCAACTTGGCCAGCAAGGGGGAGCACCTCAAGGACATGTGCACAGCAGCTGTGCAAATGAAAACACACACAAGCTTACTGTGGATTGCTCAGCGTGCCGCGTTCAAGCTGTACAAGCCGGAGGAGCTGCCCAGCTTCGACTCAGGCGAAGCCACAGTGGAAGCCCGCGGCAAGGCTAGCGGTGGGGCGGCCAAACCGGCCGACCCTGGTGTGATCGACGAGGAAAGTGAACAAGCGGGTGTCGTGATGGACAATCGCTCGAGGACTGTCGAGCCATCACAGTTGTGCACACAGGCCCTGGGGCTGCTCTGTGTATGGGCGGAGAACTCGCAGTTCAGCGATGCCGCCGCTGCCGAAATCGGTGCTACCTGCATCAAGCTGTACCGCCTGTTTGACACCAATAGCGACCACCCGCTGCAGTATGCTGTGCTGCGGCTGCTCACGCGTGTGGCGGAGTCCACGCCCTCCGCCCTGGCTTTGGCACGCACTGCGGGGGTACCAGAGCTCCTGGGGCAGTTCTGCTGGGACAGCGAGCGCATGCTGACGGACAAGTGGGCCCAAAAGGCCATTGAGATGGCAGGCTACCTGGTGCACGCCTCCCGCCAGGCCGCATCGCTGTGCAAGGCTGCCGGGGTGCACTGGATGCTTGAGGCGCTGGCGCTGCGGTACGCCATCCTGGAGCAGGAGGAGATGTACAGCAAGTGCGGACCTGTTATCAAGACACTGTACATGGGAGCAGAGAAGTTCAACAAGCTCGCTGCAACGCAAAAGTCCTCTGGTGGAGGCGGTCGCCGCCTGTTGCTGTCTGCTGTCGCGGAGGGGGACGAGGAGGGCGGGGAGAGCGAAGAGGAAGAAGCTGCAGGCGAGGACGATATCACAGGCTGTGCAGAGGACATGGAGGATGTGCACAGGGAGTGGCGCGCGCGGGCTGTGGCAGGGCTGGTGCCGTACGCCCAGTTCCCCAAGGACACTCTGGGGGCGCTGACTGCGGGTGCAGACTTGGATGTGTGGTTTGTGCCTTTCATGCACCCCAGCGGCAAAATCAAAATGCGCATCATGCGGGTGAAGCTGGATTCCTCCCTCAGCCTGGTGCAGTGCATGTACTTCTCTACAAAAAGCCAGGGGAAGCTGACGTGGAGCTCTGTCTTGGTGAATGCCACCAGCATTCGAGTGGGCGCCCCCACGTCTGGCATCAAGCGGAAGTTCTTCGGAAAGAACGCCAAGCCACAGCACTCACTGTGTCTTGATGGCCCGCTGAGCGCGTGCTTGATGGGCACGGGCGACGGCACTGTGATGAGTGCCCCGGCTGCCTGCCAGGGGCGCAAGGGGGTGCCCACAGATGATGCGCCTGTGACCCTGCTGCACATCGAGCTGACGGATGAAGCCGAAGCCAAGTCCGTGAGGGATGTGTTGCTCATGATGCAGTCCTTTGCCCGCAGCCAGCCGGAAGCTACCATGGAGGAGCTCACCCGGCGGGTGAACGAGGACGAACCTGACGCGGGGCAGGCTGCTGGCGGCGAGGAGGATACGCGAGAGTATGAAACCATTGAGCAGTAGAGCACCCAGACAGCGCCAAGGCAATGCTGGAGTACGTGTTCTGTGTTGAATGAATTTGTTTGGATGGCGATCTCAGTCCCGCTTGGGCACTCGAACGGGGGGCAGTTTCTTCTTCTTGCCCCCGTTTGCCAGCCATGCCATGCTGTCAATAAGCATTTGTCGCAAGTAGGATACAATCACAACACTGGCAAAGAGAGCTGGCACAATGCACACGGACCCACGTGCGGCGTAAGTGAGGCTCGGCATGACGAATCGAACGTAGTCAAGTGCAGCGTGGTCCGGAGTGCCGTCTGGGTCGGAGCCAGCAGACGTGTATGCCAGTGCTGAGGTGTGGGCATGCTGCCCTGCTGGCAGAACCCAGTACGACAGCGTGTCAAAGGAGATAGCCCCTAGGAATTGCATCCACCCCGCGAGAGGCTCCTCCAGGGGCAGCAGCAGCACGTGTGGGACGCCATTGGCGTACTCTACAGTTGCCTCATCCACAGCAATGACGCACTCAGATGTCACCTCTGCGCTGGGAACATTCAGCATGGCGGCAAGGACTGCTGGGTCCATCTGGCCGCTTGGGCCCGCCGCGTGCTTCCCCGAGCCAGTGGCCATCCACCACCCGTGGTACGAGTGCCACCTGATGAAGCGGTCATCGAACGCTGACTGCACCCCACCAAAGTCCCACATGACACCTTGCTCAATGTACGCGCAGCTGATGAGCACAGCGTACCCCAGCAGCAGCGCCACGTAGAAGTAGCGCCCTGTGAACACAATGTGCCACGGCTCGGCTTTTTGGCGCTCCACGATCTCTTCGTAGCTCAAGCGCTCGCCTCGGTTGTACCCCTCGTCGTCCAAGTCCTCCACAGTTTTGCGCCCGGAGCCAACGAACACCACTCCCAGCACCATGAGCCAGGCAGCGAAGCCGATGCTGGCCAAGTCAGTCAGCTTGTGGCGAGTGAAGCCGTCCATGAAGGAGGCTTGTAGGGGCTGCACCGCAATGGCTGTGTCCACAGCCCACTGGTGCACGGTGCTTTCGCACGCCCCAGGCTCATGTGGCGCAGCCAGCACATCATGCAAGCTGTCTTGCAGGGCTGTCATGCGGGTTTTCGCGATCACAGTGGCCTGGGCGGTCAAGCGGCCAGACTCTTCCGCCGTGAACGCTTTGTGCTCCACCAGCACATTAACCAGCCACGCAGCGTGGTGCAGCGCCAGCATGAGCGCACACGTGAGGAACATCATTCGAGGGGTGAGCAGCTTGCGTGCCTTGCCAGCCCAGGTCAGCTTCCTCGGATCGTGCACCTCGTACTTGCCTGTGTCGGGGTTTACGCCTCGCCGAATGACACCACTGACGTCCGCAGGGGGCTTGTGGCGGATGCGCTGGCGTAGTCCAGAACCGCCTTCCACCGCGTCAGCTGCCACCTCGTCGTCGGCCAGAGGCTGCAGAGCTGGCACAACTGGTCCAGTGCCGGCAACCTGGACATCTGATTTGAGATACATGCGGCTAGCCACCAATTCCTCGATAGAGCCGTACACCAGTCTGTTCATGTCGGATGCAATGGAAACCAACAAATCACCGTCCTCCGACACGTCCCACAGGATGCGCAGATGCACCGGTTTGCCGTCCGAACCTGATTTGTATGATAGGCGAACATCACTTGGAGATGCTTGCCAAGTTACGAAGGCACCTTTTACACATGGCTCAAGAGCAGCACTTGCGCCGTCTTCTGCTCTAATATTGGAAAGAAAATTGAGGTGCATTCTGGCTATATGCGGAAATTGGAGGCTTCCCGTCGGTCTGCCAGCAGGAAGGGCGGGCAGCTACTTAGTGAACAGTAATGATACACAGAAAATTGACATACCACTCGTTCTCCAACAAAAAATCAGTTCGGTTACTTGGTGTGATCGATTCTAAACGCAAGATGATTCGCTTCCGCTACGCAACTCCGGGGCGGATTGACGGGGGCCTAAAGCGGAACCCACACCAGTGCACCCAGCAACCATTGCCCAGGGTGACAGGAAAAATACTTCCGCTCATAGATTTACACCGTGTTCAGGTAGATGTCGCCACTTGGGCAGACATCCTGGCCTGAGGGGCAGTCCATTGGAGAGAGGCTCTTGTCGAAGCACACAACCCAGCCAGAGACCTGGTTGCCCTCGCACTGCACCTCCGGGGTGGCGCTGTAGTATGACTTGAAGGCGTTCTTCAGGTCGTCCACGCTCAGGGCCGTGTTGCTGTTGGGTGTGATGTTGGCTGCAGCCAGAGCTGGGATGATGGCGTACTTGTTTCGCAGAGTCAGCGTCACGTCAAAGAAATCATGCTCAGTGTTCACGCCGTTGCCGGAGTTCAGCATGCAGGTCTGCAGTGGGGCATGGGTGCGAGCATGTCGCTTCCAGTAAGCGTAGGCCGTGACTTACTCCGTGCTTGGTGTACTCATGACCCCAGAAGCCACTGTCGCACTGGGCGTCGTTGCCGGTGCACTTGTAGCTGGGCCAGTACTCAGACATTTCAGGGACCAAGTCTTGAATGGCAGTCATGTTGAACTGGTCATTTGTGCAGTCGCAGGGATAACTCCCATCAAAGTTATCGGGCCAAAGTCCTGCGTGTGAGGAGTGCAGTGCCCGAAGGTGCTTGACAGCCCTGGGGGGGGGCTGCACTCACAACTGTCAAACAATATTACGGGACAACTTGTTCAACTTAAAGCTTGTGTACCTCCTGAAGATACTTGCTTTTGAATGCCCTGACTGCAGTCACCAACCATGCATACTACTTCCCTTGTGCTCATCGCTGCAACTCTCGGCCTCGCCGCTGCTGGACAGCTGCGTGGCAATGATGCAGCATCAAGTGCTGGTCTTTTGAAGGGGGGCTGCACAGGTA
>Ga0307982_1000162_pt1 | contig 50112 bp, 27 predicted proteins | sample OrgLakmetagen989_FD_201847 | JGI IMG/M metagenome (GOLD analysis project Ga0307982, IMG submission 201847) | Saline water microbial communities from Organic Lake, Antarctica - #989 | ecosystem: Environmental > Aquatic > Non-marine Saline and Alkaline > Saline | place: Antarctica: Organic Lake... | reverse complement strand
AGAGCAGTACAAGGGGGTGGCTGAAAGCAACGAGGCCTCCTTTGCAGAGCTCACTGACTCCACACGCACCTGGCAGGCGGAGGCCGGCGCGCGCGAGGAGGCCCTGTCTGCCGAGCTGAAGCGCAAGGAGGACTCCCTGGGCAAGGCACAGAAGCGCATTGCAGAGCAAGAGAACGGCGCAGTGCAGGCAGCCTCCCAGCACAGTGAGGCTCTGGCAGCTGCCACCAGCCAAGCTGAGGAGGCCCTGGCCGCCGCCGCCAGCGCAAAGGAGCGCCTGGAGTCCTTCGACTCGCGCGAGTCAGCACTGCGCGATGAGCTGGACCAGATGCGTGCTGCCCGCGACGCTGCCCAGAAGCGCAATGACATGCAGGTGCAGATGCACGCTGAGGACAGCAAGCGTCTGGCAGAGCTGGAGGCAACGCTGAGTTCCCTTCGCACTGCCAAGGGCAAGGCTGACTCCTCATTGGCCACCGTTACAGCGCAGCTCATGCGCCAGCAGAAGGTGTGGGAAGCTGAAAAGACACAGCTAAGTGCAGAGCTGCAGCGCAGCACAGCAGCTGCGAAGGACGAGCGTGACCAGAACGACATGTTGCACGGGCAGATCAACAACCTCACCAGCTCGCTGGAGGAGCTGCAGATGGCCATGCCTGCTGCCGACGCAGCCGCCCAGGATGCCGCAGAAGGCGGGGAGGGTGACAGTGTGGTGCCTGCGGCTACCCTATTGAAGCTGCAGAAGACCCTCGCAGAGGTGCATGGCATCCGGGCGTACCTGCAGCACCGAAAGGAGGTGCTCGAGGTGGACCTGGACCTCGCCCGCAGCACCATCGCGTCTCTCACCGAGAAGCTGCGCTCTGCAGAGTCAGAAGCAGCCGAAGCCCATGAGGCCTTGAAGGCAGAGCAGCGCAAGGCCACTTCAGCAGCTGCGGAGGCAGCCAAGGCCGCTCGAGCCGCAGCACAGACAGAAACCTCCGCCGTGCTGTGGGAGAGCAACACGCAGCTGCGAGCTGACGCCGAAAAGTACCTCAAGCGTGCTGAGGCAGCCGAGGCCAAGGTGCAGCAGCTGCAGGAGCAAGGCAGCAGCGCCAAGAAGCGTGCCGCCGTGCTCGAGGCGGAGCGGGCATCCTGGGAAGAGGAGCGCACAGCGCTGCAGCAGGAGGCAGAGCGATGGCAGGCCAGGTGGACCTCCGTCCTCCAGTCACATGATGAGGAAGACAGTGCAGCGCAAACAGATGAGTTGCAGCAGCAAATCAAGGAAATCACTCAGAAGTCCGAGTCCTTGGCTGCGGAGCTGGCTTCCGTGACCAAGGAGCGTGATGCAGCTGAAGAGTACAAGGTCAAGCTGAGGACCTCAGCAAAGAAGACTGTGGAGCGCAAGAATAAAGAGCTCACGGCAAGCCAGACACAAGTAAAGCAGCTGCGGGAGGAGCTGGATGCAAGCAAGGCGCAAGTGAAGCAGCTGGAGGCAAGTAGCTCTGCAGGCACCGACGCCGCCCGTCACGCGGCCAAAGAGCAGCTGGTGGCCGCACGGAAATCCCTGGAGGAAGCTGTGAACCGAGCAAAGCGCGCAGAGGCCTCTGCTGCACAGTGGGAGTCCTCTGCTGAGGAGGCCCTCAAACAGAAGGACCGCTTCCAGGCAGCAGCCAAAGCCACGAGGGACCTTGCCAAGCGCATGCGCAACGAGCGTGATCAGGTGAAGCAAGTCGTGGCACAAATGACACAAGAGCGGCTGCAGTTGCAGGCAGCATACGAGGAAGCTACCTCAGGCCAGAGGGCAGGCACACCCCCCTTCGATCAGGATGGACCTGGGGTGGATGAGGCCGATGTCGACCCCGGGGCGGCTCCCAGTGCTGCTGACGACGCTGAGCCATCTGTGCCGTTTGTGGCGCTGCGGCCGCCAAGTGCGACTGGCGACGAAGAAAGCTTGGGTGCGCTGAGATTCGGCGACAAGCCGCCCAGTCTCCCCGTGCCTGCGGTGGAAGGCGGTGACGATGTGGAGCTGAATCTGGAGCTGCCCCCTGTCGCCGAAGACGAAGAGGAGGCAGACGGCAGCGATGCTGCTGCTGAGATCGACGAGGCAGAGGAGGAGGGTGGCGATGGCGAAGACGATGGCCAGCTGGACGGCCAGGATGCTCAGGAGGAGGACGAGGAGGACGAAGAGGGCGATGACGATGAGGAGTATGACGAGGCTGCTGATGACGATGAGCAGGCAGAGGACGGCACAGACCAAGCAGATGCTGCCGAAGAGTCTGAGGCGCTTGCGGATGAGGATGCTGCCGAAGACAACGATGCTGGCCAGCAAGACGCTGAGCAAGATGACGCCGAGCAGGAGGATGAGGATGAGGATGAGGATGAGGATGGGGAAGATGAAGGGGAGGGTGGCGATGACGAAGCCGGCGATGACGATGATGGTGATGCTGCCGACGCTGTGGGGACCATCGAGGAAGATGACGAGCTCGACTACGAGGAGTCTGCTGTGGACGATGATGACGCCGACCAGGACAATGGCAGCGACGACGCCGAGGAGCAGGACGAAGGTCACGACGAAGGCAATGACAGCACTGTCGAGACCCCCATCCCCGTCCGCACTAAACGGGCACGCAGCGAGGAAGCCCAAGACGCTGATGGTGATGCAGACGAGGATGCAGCTGCTGCTGAAGAGGACCAGGACACCCCCAAGCCCACACCCACACAAACCGCCCGAGAGAAGGAGCTGCGCGAGAAGATGCTGCGCAAGCGACGCAGAGCCAGTGAGGATGGCGCAGCTGCTGCCGGTGCAGGGTCCAGCGCTGGTGCCCAGCAGGAGACGGCCAAGGCGCGGCGTACAGACGATGGCTCCAAGCCTGCTGATGCCAAGGGCACCCCCTCCAAGGGGGAGGCCGGCTCCAGCGTGCTGATTGCCAGAGCTGCTCGATTCGGCATCAAAGCAGAGCTCGCTGACGATGTTGCCGAGGATGGTGGCATTGAGGACGCAGATGGCAGCGCGCAGGACAAGGGAAAAGGCAAGGGCAAGGGCAAGGGTCGAGGGGGCAAGGGCCGCGCTGGCCGCGGAGGCAAAGGCAAGGGTGGCGCCCGCGGACGGGGCAGAGGGCGCTAGATAGGCTGCACACGATGAGAATGTATTGCAGAGATATACAAGTATAAATTGTCATGACAAGTATACATTGTCATGACGTGCCGAAACGCCGCAGGACTCACGCCGACACATCGCTGCCTTGGGCGGGGGAGGAGCCGCCCTCAGCTGCGGCAGAATCGTGCTCAAGCGAGCCCCCAAACAAGTCATCATCGCTATCATCTGAGGCGCCAGCAGTCGGCTTAATGGGGCTGGCTGGGCGTTGCACCTCAGTATGTTTGGGCGGGGGCGGCGGGCTGTCTGTGGCGGCTGGCCCCGCGGAGGGCAGCACTGCCGTCACCTCCTCCTGCATGGGGGCCTGCTCGCGTGGGCGCTTACGGGCACGCTGCCGTGCGGACTGCTCATCGGCCCACGCTTCGGCATCGTATATGACACCGTCTACTTGCACCACCCCCAGGTACACCCACTTCTGCAGGGCCGCGTCGAAGTGCTTCCTGAAGGCCTCCCCGCACAGCGGGCACTCTGTTTGGGTGGGGTCCACCGGAACTGCGGCTGCTGGGGCTTCCGCAGCTAACGCAGCCTCGTCATCGCTTGTGTCCTTGCCCTCTGTTTGTCTGTCAAAAAAGGACACGTATTTTTCGTGCTGCCCGCTGTTCTCTGTGCCCGGCTGGCACTGCAGCCATTCCACGCAGGGCTTGAACCAGCCCTGGGAGACGACCCCTTGCACATCACTACGCACTTTGCTGGCCAGCCACGCTCCATGCTCCCGCAGAGCCTGCTGGGTTCTGAACCGTGCGCCGTCTTGGGTGCTCTGGAAGGGCAACCCTTCGTGCAATGCGGTAACAGCTGAGCTGTCGTGCACATTGATGCACCAGCCATCAAGCACGTCGCTTCTGTGAGCAGCATCAGCGGCGCTCACCCAGCCATTCGAAGCCTGTGTTGATTGGTGCGCTGCACTGGCAGCAGAGGACGGGCCGGTGACCGGCACTGGTGCAGCCACTGGGGCGTGACGGCCAGCTGCGGCCGCTTGTGACTGCATTTTTTCCTGGTGATAAAGAATCACATCCACAATGTACGCAGCAAAATCTGACACGTGTGTAGCTGCTGCCATTGCTGGCAGTCCCCCCAGCTCGTTCTGCACCCTGCGCACTTCCCAGGCCACTTGCTCGCTCAGCGCCGGGTCCACCCGAGCTATGGCCCGCGTGCAGGCCGACGCATCGATTTGCATCTGCGGGGATGCAAGCAGAGGAATGGATGCCAGCGCTGAATGCACCTGGTGCGTGATTGGCAGGGAGTCAAATTGGGGGCAGCTGGGTGCGTTGGGGTCCAAGTTGGAATGGGCGCCGGCGTGTGCATGCAGGGGCGCATGGGGCGTCGCAGGCAACGACCCAAACAGAGAAGAACTGCCGTGCTGCTCCAATCGCGGACGCTGTGCGGCGGGTTGCCCAATGCTCAGCAAGCTACGCTGCGGCACAGCGCCGTGCTGGACGTGCTGAGCACTGCCATGTGCTTTGGCCTGGGCGGCAGCTCGAGCAGCATTGCTAGCGTTTCCGGCCCTCACAATTGCATCTGCTACAGAAGCTGAATACACTGAAAATTGAGGCCAAATTTTTGCTGTGCGCACAATCTTGGCTTCAGTCGTTTGATCGACCTGCGAGCAGGCTGCAGTGCACAACAAGCATTCTCTCGCTTCACGCTGTCACGAACCAGGGGAAGGATACTGCAGATCACTCGGACGATTCGATCCTCACTGAATCTAATAAAGGGGCCACCGACTAGTTTTAGGATTGCATCGAGCGTATACAGCACTGCCAATTTTGCATTCGATGGAGCCTGGATTGCAAAAAGTGCGGAAAAAGCTTCTTCACTCGAGTACTTGCTCCTGACTTACGTTGCGAAGAGCATTCATGATGACATCTAAAATGGCCCTGACTTCAAGCTGGTCATATTGAACACTTTCAGCTATCTTGCGCAAATCCCTGATTTTCATCTGGTCTGGGTGCGCGCCAAGGGCAGCAAGCTTTTCAGCAAACACCGAGCTCGCCATGCTGAGGTCACGGGAGTCCTCTACCAGGCATCAGTTGCATTGTAGCCACGCTACTACTATGATTTGCACCACTGTATTTCACAAGATGTATCAAATATGACTTGGCCGTCTCATGTGTCTCCTTGCTTGCCTGCAGGGCAGCCCCGCCGCCCCCTCAGTGAGGAGAACTCCAGGTTTGCTATGTGAGCGTGCCCCCCCTCTATAGCAGGCCAATACGACCAACACCCCCAGACAAGCGAGAAACTGAAACAAGAAGAGATAGAGAGAGAGAGAGAGAGATAAATAGTCGCAAGACAACCAGAATGTCTTGTCAACTGTGCTTTTGCAATCTACCAATACTACCAACAATACTATCCCAGCGGGTGGGAATCACCAAAGCTGTGCCCAGTATAGTGTAGCACCTGCAAGGATTCCCTAGCCAGCTCAATGGGCCTCGTAGTGTGAGGTGGGGCAAGTACGGCAGGCTGCATAAGAAGTGCAAACTGCCTCGTTGGTACTCATTGCAGGTTGCAGCGAGTTTGCAGCACATGAGTGTGGTACAGCTGTTCCAGATGTGCATTTTTGGTAGACACATGCCCCAATGATCAGCTCAGCCAGGGCGCAGTGACGCTCTTTAGCGGCTGGCGCCGCCCAGCGGCGACATCTGCCACATACTGCTCGAACATGTCCCCGCCATGCTTGGCGTCCCACTCCTCCATTGCGCGCCACAGGCGGGGCACCTCGTCCTTCTCCCACAAGTGGAACATGCAGTCCTCCCGGGCGGTGCTGGCGGCCTGCAGCTGCTGCACGGCAGCCCACGAGGGCGACGCTGCTGGGTTTCCAGGTGCCGCGTGTGCGCTGCTTCCAGCTGCCTCCAGGGCGTGTAGCTCGTCAGCAGTGAATTGCACCCCATGGCTGTTACCGGCGCGCCTGTTCACGTCCTTGGCGAAGGTGTGTGTCAGCGTGCGCACCAGATCCCCCACATGCAGCAGGGCTTGCATATTGGGGGCAGTGCCCAATGAGCGCTCTGCGCCTGGGAATGATCCCGCCCAGTCAAAAAAGTTGCTCAGGGTGCGCAGCATGACTGTCACGTCGTTGAAGTTCAAATGCGCAAGGTTGCAGTTACGGATGACGATGCTGAGCGGGTTGATGCCAAGCACGTTCCCGCTGCCGTCCACACTCTGAAGGGCGAGCACCTCCTCCTCTGCGCCTGGCACCGGCATCAGTGGCTTGCCGTGCTGGTCAAAGCCGTTGCGAAGTCCGCGTGTGGCAATGACATGCGCCGTGTGGGGGCTGTGCCAGCTGGCACCGCAGCCCTCGCGCCACGCTGTGGCTCTTGACGACGCCACCATGAGTTCGCGCAGCAAAATGGCATCCCGGCGGTGGTAGTGATCGGGGTCTCGTTGCAGGTCCTCTGCGCCGCCATACAGATCCGACATGATGAGGCAGATCCTGGCCCCATGCATGCCCCCCCGCACCCACTCCTGCTTCAAGGAGTTCACCCATGGGTCCAACGCAATAGTGCCTGCTAGTGGCACCCGTGGTTGCCCACTTGGACTGGGCCACTTGGCGTCCAAGGCTTGTGCCAGCTCCCACACCTCGCGGGCATCGGAGCCATTCTCGGTGCCCTCCAGCTGGCTGAGTGCTTTGTTGTCCCACCCTGCAACAGGTGTCTTGAGCATGTCGGCACCCACAGCCCGCCCAGACGCCTCCAGGGCAGCCAGGGCCACCACGGCCCCAGCGCCTGCGGAGTGCCCTGCAGCGAACACCATGTCGAAATCAGCGGCACGCTTACACACATCCTGCACCAACTGCAGCGACGGCTCCTCCAGCACACGTGAGGGGCCAACACGCACACCGCTGGTCTCATCTCGCCACTGCCCCAGCACTTCCAGTACCATGCTGAGCTCTGCCAGGCGCTGCTCGGTGTGCCCTGAAGCCTGGGCGTGATACGTGGGGGGGCTGCTGTCGCGAAGGGGGTCATCTGGCATGCTCAACGTTACTGTACGCCCCTCATCCCATGGTGTCACGGTGTAGGGGCAGCTGCCGTCGTGGTGCTCCAGCTCAATGCAGATGTACCCCCACGAGGCCAGTTGGGAGTTCAGCATCGTGTCGGACTCTGGGCACCCAACGAGCCCGTGGGAAAACAGCAACACGGGGAGGCGGCCATTGCCAGACAGAGAGGCCTCCTTGCATGCTTGGCGGCTGACACGCACCCCCTTGCCCCCCTCCAGGATGGCGCCGTCCATGTGCACGTGGAACAGGTACCGCTCCGCCCCGAAGTAATTGGTCACGGCGGGATTCAGCCCAAGCAGCATGCGTACAGTGGAAGTAGCTGGCCAGTAGCTGTATGTAGGAATGCACACCTCCGCGGGGTGGGTCACCTCCACCGGGTACAGCATGCGCATGCGGCAGCGCCGACCATCCCGCATGCCCACAAACCCCACGTGGTGTCCCACACGGTATGGGCCCAGGGGCTTGGGGAACACAGTCATGGGCAGATGCTTGTTGATGTACAGCGCCAGCAGTGTGACCACCACGAACAGGGCCCGAGCAGACCAGGCGGCAGCAAAGAGGGACCAGGACGCTGCAGCTGCACCCCACGAGGCGTGGCTTGCAGGGACATTCAGCACACTGCTGCAGGTGGGTACACAACAAACAAGCACCCTCCATAGTAGCAACCCGTAGGTGGGCAGATGCATGGCCCACATGGGCACTCGAGGGTACACCGCCACCAGCCACAGATGCGGCTTGGTGTCGAATCGCACATCAAGGTATGCCATGGCCAGCTGATACAGGAATCCCAGCAGCACTGCGGCCACTAGCCAAGATGGTGCAAATCCAAAACCAATAGCCAGCAGGGACACAAACCAGAGGTCCTCCAGCGGGGTGGCAAGCAGCAAGCCGCCGGTTCGCGCGGTGGGCGGCATCCAGGTGTCGCTCACCAAGCCAGCAGTGCTCGGTGGAACGCTTGGGTGCATCTGGATGTGAGGCGGAGCTGCCACTTGGGGGGTGCGTGGGCGAGAAGTGGAGCGCTTCGTCCGGACTGGACTCTTTGGCTTGGGAGACTTGCCCATGGCTGAGAACCAGGTGGTGGCGCGTCCTCAACCTGCAAGCAGATACAGAGTCTACCTCAGCAGATGTCGAGTTACGCGGTGCCAGAAAATCTGTGAAATGCTATGTGTTTTGTCCTGTGCTTTCTCGGGCGGGATGCGGTGCATGCCGTGCAAAGAAATAAAACTAGAAGGTCGCTGCGACAGTGGTTGGCGTGACCACCGCCCGAGCAAGCTTGAGATGTGCTCACTCCGGAAGCAGCAAGAATGCGACGGTAAGCATAACAATATAGTATGGCTTCCAGTGATGATTCATATGTCAGTTCGCCAGGCTTGACAATCGTGCGCACCCACCAAATTGAGCGAAGCACGCAAAAGCACACACAAACGGACAGATGTGCATGCACCCTCTTGAACTCGAGGATGCACAGAGCTTTCGTGCAAAATACGATAACTAACCTAAAATACCACCCTGAACAATCGCGAGTGTGCTAAGTGCAGCTGGTGCTTCATCAGGCCTAGCCAGCATTTTTTTCGGCCGGCCGACCGACCAAAAATGGGGGGGTTCTGTTTCACATGGTCCTGTAAGTAGCTGGCTTTTGCCGAAATGCAGGGGTGTTCTATCACATGCAGAGGCACCCTGGAAATGCCTGACTTTTTTTTCACATGCTCAAGTCGATGTTGGCTTGGCCTGTTCATCCTGCGAGAAAGCCTGGAGATCACAAGACACTGCTCCACCCACCGGCCTCTGGCAGGGGGGTGCAAAGATCGCAGCACAAGGCTCCCTTGTAAAGAATGCGAGAAGTTCGGTGACGTTATTCCTATAATAAATCGAGAGAGAATCTGCAGATGATCCATGGCCCATGAGTCCACAGTCAACTTCAGCTGAGCTGAAATATCTTTGCCTGTGTCGTGTGTGAGGCTTATGATGCCTCTGTCGGTGTTATGGCAGTCACAAGGAGGTCGATTAACAACAGATCATGATGGTTTTATGTGTACGGCATGCTGTGCTATCGTTGCACCCACGCCCGCAGAGGTCCAGCGGAGGCCGCTCAATGCTTACTGCCCAGCGTGCTTCAGCAGCATGACGGTGCACGCAGCTCACACCCACCGGGAAAGGTGAGAGCTTTGGTGCGAACTACCCTGCACATGATTATTATGCTGTAAGTTTGATACGCAGGTGTCCCCTTTGCTTTGAGTGCCCAGCTTGCGAAAGCACTTTGCTTCCGTCAGAAAATGGAGGCCGCTGGAAGATGAAGTGCCAGGGCTGCCCCTTTGTCAGCGCGACCTACGCCCCATCGAAAGATGATTTAGTAGAGGAACTTAACACTATTGAGGAAGAGCACGTAAAAGCTGCTGCTACACGAAAGGACGCCCTGCACCGGCTGGCAGCTGTTTGGCTTGCCCGTGGTAACGGCAAAGCGGGTGACATCATGCCCACAGCGTGCAGCGCACACCTTCGCCAAGAAATTGCTGCGCATGCAATCGGAGAGGCTGGGAAGCTCATTTCTGATGACGCTGGGAATCTGGTCACCCCCTTCGAAGTCGCAGCGCGCAGTGTGCACCGCCAGCAGGCGGCTGGGCTGCTGGGGGCGGCAGCAGGACCGGGCGTCGAAGCAGCCAAAGCAGCGTCACAGCTCAAAATACAGGGAGAACTGCTGCCTCGACGGCGCCTGGAGACAGCCCTGTTTTCCAAGTGCCGTCGCTGCATTGGCGCTGCTCGGTCAGGTCTACTGCACAAGCCGTCGCTGCAGCCTTTGCACGGAGATAGCAGCAGTGTACTTGCGGGACATGCACGGCACCAAAAGCACGTACCCATCGCAAGCATCCTGCCGGGTGTGCAATTCACTGATGCCTGTGCGGTGCAGCAGCAGCCCCCTGAGTTCCCCCCCGCCGAGTGCAGAGGGCTGGGCGTTGCTGCAGACGGGCGCCTGTGTGCCGGGCGCCTGGACTTTGGTGTACAAGGAGGGCCTTCTTTGGAAGCACTGCGCCATGCACTGCCCAGTGTATCTCCCCTGGTGGCTCGCTGTGTCTCGCGGGCAGCCAGCAGCACTGACGAGCGCTGTGCGCTGGTGGTTGACATTGTCCTTTTCAACGCACTACGACAGCCCGTGCTTGTCACAGTGGGCGGTGAGCCTGTGTCCGACTTGCCCGCCGTGGTTGCTCGTTTCCAGTGTGCCTGGCGTCCGGCGCCTGGGGCGGCAGGGAAGGTTGCCATGCAGCTGGAAGGGAATGATGGCATGGGCACAGCGGTGGATGTGCCAGCCTGGCCACGTGCCGACAGTCCAACAGAAGATGCAGCAGCGTGTATTTTGTGGCAGCAAGCGCACTGGGCCTGTGTCCGCTTGTGCATTTCAGGCCCTGGGGTGGCCTCGGCCCTGAGCGCTGCCAAGGCTGCAAAAGAGGGGCCTCGCCTGAGGAACTTCCACCCGTCACCTGCAGACCATGTGGTGGTACACTTGACAGTCCCGCTTCGTGTGCAGCTGCCTGCGGAGAGCTGGGTGGCAGAGGACGCCGTGGCAGCCGGCAGCGCCGCCAGCGTCACGGAGGCGCTGTGCGAGACAAACCTTGTCTGCCCCGTCCACGTGCCGCTGCTTGGGGGGGATGATGCATTTCAGTAACATATGGCATGCTATTCTCCTTGTTCATAGCTGTCGCGTGCAGAGCATTCGTGCTGGGCACGCACTTGCCCTGGAAGCCACTGTTAGCTGCGGGACTTCGATAATTGAGCTAGTGAAGCAGCCAGAGTTGCCTTGATTCAAATCCCTGTACAGTTATCGATGATGCCCCACCCGGCACGCGCAGCCTCGCCACCAAACCATTTCCCCAGTCATAGGCAAGGGGTCATACACAGAGTGGTTTTTGACAGGCATGTTCTGCCCAGCGCTGCCAAAGTGCTGGTTTCCTTCAAATTGGATAGTACTTCGTTTCAGCTTGTATATTGGGAGCTGAGAGCTGGAAAGACAGGTGCAGTAGTTACTGCTGGGCCATTATTTTAGTGTCAGCCATGCTCGGGCTGAATTTAAATATTGCTGACCACTTGGCCCTTTGGGAGAAGTTGGAAGACTCCAGGGCAGGATGGAATGAGACAGGTCAACATTGGATGACTTTCAATGGCCATCGCTACCAGCAGCTGTTCGAGGTGAACCTCTTGACCGTTTGCGGAAATTGCTGCAACCACACATTGTTTTCACAGGACATTCCCGCCCTCGAGCCATTCTACCTGGACTTTGAGAAGAATTTTGACCCTGGAAAGTATGTGTATATGGCTGCTGATAACTACTGGGTGGGATATGTGAGTGTAGCTGCTCTAAATGGTCACTTCGCAGCTGTGGACACTTCCCTCCTGTTGCAGGCCATAGTTGCTGTATACTTGGTGGCAATTTTCGCTGGCCAGCGAATCATGAAATCTTGGCCAGCATTTAAACTCGATAAGCAGCTCAAGATGTGGAATCTGGCCCTCAGCCTCTTCAGCACCGTCGGCATGCTGAGGACAGTCCCTCAGCTGCTTGTCAACCTCCACAAGCATGGCCTTGATGACTCCGTGCGTCCATCTACCGTCCGCGGAAGCAGCACTTCACACACTTGCTATATGTTCACAGCTTTGCGGAAGTGCCGAAATCAGCTACGGCAGTGGTGCCACCGGCCTGTGGGTGTGCCTGTTTGTGTTCTCCAAGGTGCCTGAGCTGTTTGACACCGCCTTCATTGTGCTGCGCAAGAAACCCCTCATCTTCCTGCACTGGTACCACCATGTCACGGTGTTGCTGAACTGCTGGGACAGCTATGCTTCCCGCTCCGCCCCTGGCCTGTGGTTCCTGTCCATCAACTACAGTGTGCACGCCATCATGTATGCGTACTTCAGCGGCTACTTGCCATTCCGCAAGTATCTGGCACCCGTCATCACCACCATGCAGATCTCTCAGATGGCCATCGGCGTCATGGTGACCTCTCGTGTGTACTACATCAAGTTCTTCCTGGAGCAGCCCTGCAGCATGACTGACGTGTCCTGGCTGGGCACAGTGCTCATGTACTCCTCCTATCTTGTGCTGTTTGTCATGTTTGCCGTGCACCGGTACTGCATGCCCCGTGCGCCCCGCAGCAAGAGCAAAGCCCTGGGGCCCGCCCCTGCACAGGGCGCGTGGACGGTGTCTGCCAGCGGTGCCCTAGCCGCAGACAGCGCAGCCAAGGCAGCCACACAGGCTTCCGCCCTCGAAAATGACCAGTCTGCACAAGAGATGTCAGCCTCTGATTCAGAGGGTGAGCAGTCTAGTGAGGGGGGCGACTCGCCAGCTCGCCCGGTCAGGCGGCGAAGCCGACGCCTTTCGAGAAAGTAGTGGGAGGCGGACTTGTTGGCAACTCGACATTGAATATGTTATGTACCAGTGATGACTGGCCCAAATCAAAATTTGCTTTGCATTTTATGGGTCTGCGTGAAGTCATCAGCGCCGGCGGCTATTTTGGGGGATGGGGGTCAAACACGTTCCACCCATCTTTTGCAGCCAATTCGCAATGTGCAACACCAAATCGAATACCGTGCTGCAAGCTCAGGATTTGTGGTTTGTTGTGTTTGGCCCCGCCTAGACTCCTGCAGTTCACACAGTACACTGCCAATCCTCTCGTGCAGAGGAATTGTCGTCAAGCAACAACAACTTCACTCCCTGACAGATGCCTCAGGGTGAGAAACCGGCTGCGAAGCCGCTGCTGACACGAAGCACGGCATATATCAAGGAGAAGCGCCACAAGGTCACTGCTACTAGGCGTGCTGGTATGTGACAATATTGTATAGTACGCAGCCCGCGGAAATTGATTCCAAGCATGTTCACAGCTGGCATCATCATGCCCTCCAAGGCCAGCAAAGCAGGAGCTGTTAACATGGGCTTTGTGGTACGAATCCCATGGTGCTGTCGTGTGCAAGAATACACGACCCCCCTTACAGGCTATGAAAAAGCAAGCCACTGCAGTAGCAGAATCAAAGACGACTGCCAAGCTGCTATCCGGCGGCGGCACCCTTGAGACCAGCAGTATGCGCAAACTGGGCAAAGACGAAATCAAAATGCATAAAAAAGCAGACAAGGCTGCCAATGCGCCCAAGAAAATGAAGGGCAAGCGCCTGCGAGGCCAACGCGGCGTCCTTGTGGAGAGTGATGATGAGACCGATGACCCGTGGCTGCGCGTCGCTTTGACTGGCAGTGAGGACCTGGTGGACGGCAGCAGTGCTGCGAAGAAGCCCAGGGGGGCTGATGATGCTGCTGCCCTGGTAGTGCTCACAGCCAGCAGCTCCCTGGGCGGGAGCACCAGCGGGGCCCGAGCTGCCTCTGCGCAGCGCAAGGTGGCGGCAGCACTGGCGGCAGCAGATGAGGCGCAGGCAGAAGCTGCAAGTGGCAATGAAGCTGCATCAGCCGGCGACGCGTCTGGTGCTGATGCAGAGTCTGACGAGGAAGCGGATGCTGAGGACGACGGAGTGGCTGCAGCGGCAGCTGTGGCCTTCGGCTAGGGCCCCTGCACTCATGCGGCCCAGATGCTGCCTACAGCTGCCAGTTGCACGCTGCCTGAAGCTCCTGCCCCGGACACCACCACACTGGCGTTGCCCTGTGCATACCACCTGGAGGTGAGGCGCACAGTGCCCTGCGCCGCAAACACCTGCAGTATGGAGCGGTCGTACCAAATGTCTACATCCACTGTACCGTGGGTCAAACAAGAAGCATGTGCCAGCGCTCCTATCGTGCCAACTGCAGAAAATACACTGCTCTCTGCGCCTGCTGGTCCGACCACCACAATTGCACCACCGACTATGCCTGAAGTGCAGCTTGCACATGCCTGCGTGCCCCCGACGAACGAGAAAAGGCTACAGGAGTCGCCAGCGTGCGTCCAGGCGACACACGATGCACCATACTCACCAGTGCACACCGCTGCACAACTTTGCGGCGCAGGGCTGGGCGCGGGAACATCAATGAACCCTCCACTCGTGATGCGCACCCCTTGTTCTGCTGAAACGGGCGGAAGTGTTGAGAGTAGCACTTCTGGCCCGTCACTGCAGCCGCTCCCCCCCCACGTGCCCATGCACACTCGAGCGCCGGAGCCCTCAGCCATCGCCAGCGCACTGAGGATGTTGCTGGCATTGGCAGTAGCTTTACCTGTGTTCAGGTGCGCTTGTAGTCTGAATTGCCGTTTGCAGGATGCGCACATGGTGCTGTTTCGTCCCTGTGGTGCAGGGCGGCTGGCCAGGGGCGAGGTGAGGGCCGACAGCGCCGGCAAGGGCTGCGACGCCACCACAGCCAACACGGGGTGAATGCTCAGCAGTAGCGGCAAGGACTGCACTCCAGCCCAGCCTCGTGTCACCCAGTCTTCTTGTGCGTCTGTCTCTGTGACCCATCCCCACAGCACCCGCTGCCCATTGGCATCGAAGGTCTTGGACGCGTACCACACGCCGCCGTCGTAAAGCGTCACATTGCCGCGCTGCTCCCACTTCAATGTCCCAGCATTGAAGCACCCCAGTGCCACATAGTCTCTGCGTCCCGGCAGTGCGCTAATCTTGGCTGCCCACACCTGGCCGTCCCAGCCCTGCGCCGCCGGACAGAGCTGGCCAAGGGCAGCAGCAGCCCCGGGGGAGGGGAGGGGGAAGAAGTCGGGACACTCGTACATGTCCGCCCACTGGCTTGCAGGGGGGAATGTGAAGAGTGTGCCGTTGTATGCCCACTGCCCTGCCAAGAAGCCGCTTTGCTCGGCGGCGTACAGCACCGTGGAGGGCACGCCAGCAGGTACCGCCCCGATGGCGGTGAGCCAACTAGAGCCTGTATGCGTCTGCCAGGCAGTAGATGGGTCTCGGAAGAATGTGGGCGGTGTGCCCAGGGGGCCCTTGGGCAGAATGGGGTTCACATCAGGCTTTACCCACCGGTGCAGGAGCGGGTCGCTGGCATCCTCTGGCACTGCCAGGCACTGCATCTGTGTCTGTTGTGCGTCCACGCACGTGTAGGACACAACAGGAATTGTTTCACCGTTGATGGTGGGCAACAAAGTGATGCTGCCGCTGAACACGCCGCCGACATCATACGGCTGGTCTGGAGACAGAGCAATCGGCAGCTCCTTCCAAGTCAGCATGCCGTCCGTGGACACGGCGTGGCCCCAGTGCATGTCACCCCAAATGGCAGCAGTTGGATTAAATTGATAGAACAAATGGTATACTCCCTTGTAGTACACAGGTCCATTCGGGTCGTTTCTGTGAAGATCGGTTGTATGTGCGGGCTGAAGCTGCACTAGTGCACTCCGAAGTTGTTGCTAGCTCACGTCCAATTCGCAGTTGGCGACACATGAAACACGGGATGCAAATCATCCCAGCCAAATGGATTTCCTAAGCAATCCTTTTGCGTGCACAGGCTAGCAGATGCCCCCACAGCTGTTAAAAACAGCAATTGAAAAACTGTTGCAAGCATTTTCTCCTCGTCGGCAAGCAAGGTTGTACAGATCTATTCGGCGTCACTGTGAGCTTTCAAGGCATACTTCCGGCAAGAGTACAATTGGGCTCCTGCGTGTAAGTCCTCAATGAACACAGATTGCTTTGATCACAAGCAAGACAGCCAGACAGCCCCCCAGCACCAAGGTAGCACAGCGATTTCCGCACAGATACTGATGTGTGCTGCTGCATTTCAAGTACTGAAAGTAATCAACTCACTCAACATGGTATTTCCATTCAAATCCTGACTCTGTGTACCTCACAGCCAGGATCTGTGCTTTCTGGGTCTCCCACAGTCTGCCGAGGAGCTGCTGCAAAAACCGCATGCAGCAACATGGACTTCCTTGATGCATACAAGCAATACTGCGAATCCAAAAGCCTGGAGGTTCATCCCAGTATCGAAGAAGCAGTTGATGATAGTGCCTCTACTCAGCAAAGTGTCTGCTCGCTGCAGCTTAGAGGTGGCAGTCTGACAGACGAGCAGGTTGAGGCGATCACGTATGGCATTGAGCGCAGCGCATTGCCAGAGTTCCACTTGACCCTGCACTACGGTATGGTATCAGATGCTGCAGTTCCAGCCTTGTGCAATGTTTTGGAGAGTAATGTTGGAATCACTCGCTTAGACCTGTCATGGAACAGCATTTCGTCTGCTGGCGTGCAGCAGCTGTGCAAGGCACTCTTGGTGAACTCCACACTGCTCAAGTTGGACCTGACGGGGAATCCCTTGGACGACAAGGCAGGCATCGCTTTGGGCTCACTGCTTCAGAGCAACCAGACGCTGCAGCAGTTGCTCGTGGCCCGCAGTGCCTTGGGCACCAATAGCGTCAAGAGCCTGGCATGGGCCCTACGGCAGAACCACGGGCTGCAGCTGCTGGACGTGGGGGACACCCGCAGCGATGGCAGCGTGCGAGACATGATTTCCGCTCTGCGGGATAACCAGGGGCTGCTGTCTGTGAACTACAGCAAGTGCAGCTGGATGGATGACGAGGGCGCCGCCATGTTGGCTGCAGCAGCCTGGGAGAACCCGCGCCTCCTGCAGGTGGACCTCACTGCCTGCAAGATTGCAGGCCCAGGTGTAGCTGCCATGGCACCATTCATCGCCTCAGACCCCCCACTGCAGGTGCTGAAGCTGACCCGGTGCCGGGTGTGTGACGAAGGGGCCGTTGCACTGGCAGCCGCCTTGGGCAGCAACACACAGCTGCAAGAGCTGTGGCTGGACCACGCAGAGATCGGACAAGACGGCTTGCTTGCTCTACTAGCAGCACTGCCCATGCACCCCCGTCTGCACCTGGTGAAGCTGTGGGGCAACGAGTGGCCAGAGGGCAGCGCCGCTGCTGATGCCCTCACAGCACTGGTACATGATGCCAGCACCGGCGTGGAGAGCGTTGAAGGCGAGAAGACTGGTGCAAGCGGTGGTGCGGGTGCAGGCGTCATGCCTGGCCGCGTGGACAGGCTACTGCTCGACGTCATTGTGTACGAGGGCGATGGCTTGTGTCGGGTTGCGCTTGCTGAAGACATGGAGTGACTTGCCAAGTGCTTGGAATACACTGAATACATTCGCGAGCAGTACTTTCAAATGATGTGGATCATGCATCATCTGTGGGTGGGGCCACGTACGGCTGCACCAATACGGGCACGCTGCCGGTGACTGAGATGGTGAAGGGCCCCCCGTGCCCCCCCTCAAACGTGCACGGTAGCAGCAGGATGCGCTTGCCCCGCAGAGACGGGGAGCCGAACGGAATATCAAACTCAGAGGTGACGCTGTCCCCCGGCGCGAACTTGGTTTCGTGGATGAGCCCCTTGCGTCCATCGTTGTACCGGGCAGGCTTGTCCTGGGGGCAAGTGAGCAGGTAAAAGCCCATCATGCAAGCCACCGGGTCCTCCCGCAGCGCCGCTGCCCACACAGAGGCTGGACGGGACAGCACAACCTTCGCTCGCACTGTGCCCCGTGTGTCTCCCTGGGGCGTGATTTCAAAGGCGGGGTTGCGTGCCCACTCTGCCTGCAGGTGGTTGCCCCCAGCAGTCTTCCCCTTGGTCCACTGCCCAGGCAAAATGCTCACGTGCTCGCTGACCAGCTCCGACACGCCGACAGGGCGCGCGGCATCTGTGTACACTGTGAGGGCAAAGTCCCCTTCCTTGCCGGGCCACAGGAGGGAGGGTGTCACACACAGCGCTTGGCCCTTGGCGCCGTCCAGCCATGCCTCGGGCACACGCATCAGAGCGCAAGCGATGGTTTCGCTGTCGTGGGAAGACAGCTGGCACCACTCGCCTGTCTCGACTTGCGATCGCTTTTCCCAAGTGGAGGGGGGGATGCCTGCTCGGCTGCCCCCCCTTGAGCGCCCACGGCTGCCCCCCCTGGATGCCCGTGCACTGCCCCGACTTCGGCTCGCAGCGTCCTCTTCAATGGCGGCCAGAGCGGCAGCACCTTCTGTGCTGAGCTTTGCACGACAGGCACACATACCCAGTGTGTTCCGCAGCACCGCCCCGTCCACCTCCTTGCCGTCCCGCCCGGCTGCGCGGTCTGTGCGGCGAAGCACCAGCTTAAGCGTCACGCTGCGCTGGGTGGGCAGGGCACGGCCCCCCACGCCCACAGATGCCAAATCAGCCTCTGTGATGTGTGCTTGGGCAGCAGTGACGTGGGTGGCTACCAGGCTGCCTCCTGTTGCTGCGCCGGCGCCTGCTGCGGCAGCGCTGCTGTGCCCATCAGCGGCTGCAGCCTGCGACGGCGAGCGCAGCAGTGCCACCATGAATTGGGGGTTCAGGCCCCAGCGGGAGTTGGTTCGGCAGTACCGCTGGAGTGTGACGCTGCCCTGGGAAGGCGGCGCCTGTGCTGATGCCAGCACGGTGGCAGGGATGCGTGTCCTGGCAGGCAGCCGCAGGGCCCCCCCCGCAGACTCACTGTCGTTGCCCCAGCGCCCCGTCACCACTGCAGCGGCTGGCTGTGAGACAAACATCATTGAGATGTCTGAGCGCAGCGCTGCCACACGCAGCAAGAAGGTTGCCTCGGTACGTGCAGCTGTGAAGGGCACCACCACATACGAGTACGCAGGGTCCAACCACACCGCCGCATGCACCACCTCGCGCCCAGCCGCATCTGTCCACTGCGCCGGCGCAAACTTGGCAGCTGCTGAGTCCGCTACCACGTCGCCCTGCTTGAGGTCCCACACCCGCCCCCGTTCCCCCCGCCGCCGGCGCAGCAGCAGAAATCGCAGAGGCACAGCGGCAGCGGCGGCGGCCTCACCTTGACCCTCCCCAGACCAGGCACCCGCCGCCGCCAGGCGCTGAGAAAGGGATATAATCACCTTGGCTGCGCCCTTCTTCACCCGGCCAACCTTGTGCAGGGGCTGTCCATCGATGTCCAGGAGGCCGCCCTTGGCCAAGACAGAGCCAAAGGGCACCCCAGCAGCAGCGGCAGCGTGCTCTGCCTGGGACGGGGACAGCGGCCCCAGGTGCATCACTGCCTCTTCTGGTGCAGAAATGGACGCTGCGGGCGACTTGGCAGCATCTGCCATGAGCAGGCCTGCTGATTTCCCAGCGGCCCGTGCGTCCAGCACCGCGTCCACCGTCGTGCCCAGGCTCTGCGCCATGGCCTCCGCCTTGGTCACATTCAGCGCGCCTTTGGCGGATAAGGCGACCTTGGGGATGGTCAATCTGAATTGGGGGTTGCGGAAGAAGCTGGTATCCCCGTCTGGCACAGTAAAGGCACCGGTGACTTCCTGCCGCCCGGCAACGCGCAGAGGCAAACCGGTGACGGGGGACACCAGCTGGCGGGCAGTGATGGGCGCTGTCTCCTGCTTGCTTTCTTGGCCAGGTGATGCTACGCTGTCTGCTGCATCCATCACCCTGCTCCCCGTTGCGGTGGTTGTGGGGGGGCCTGCAGCGCCCTCCCCCTCCCACTGCCCCTCTGCCTGCACCGCTGTGTACTCCTCGTTCAGCATGCGCACCATGAACAGCTGCGAGAACAAGCTGCACACATCCTTCCACTCCATCCAAAACACCCCCTCCTGCGCGCGCTCGAAGTCGCACCGGATGTCGGGGTCGTCAATCAGTGCTGCCTCCACCTCGGGGCGGTCCGACCACAGGTCGCTGCTGTCACTCCAGTCCCCCCCCCACTCCGATGCAGAGCCCCCCAGGGACCGTGCGCCTCCGTATGGATTTCTCAGCTTCACCAGTCGAATGCCCCGCCCCATGTCCTTCATGTACAGCACAGGGTACGCCAGGCCACGCAGCAAGCCTCGGTGGGTCAGCGTGTCTGCACCGCTCTCTGCTGACACCGCCGAAGGGCTGGAGAAAGCAGGGGCGACTGCATTTATCCAATCAATGCGTAGTGCTACAGGCGACCCCTTCTGCAAAAAGTGCTTCTGTACACGCTGCCACACCACATCAGTCTTGAGCTGCGCGGTGATACGGGGGTTGCCAGACAGCTGCACCTCCTCGACAATGCCCCCCGTGACGGTGCTCAGGGCACGTGCAAGCCCCCCTGCACGTTCCACATGCGGGGCGCCATCGGCGGATTCGTCCACAAAGCCCATCAGCGCGCTGTGGCCGCAGTGCGTTCCCTCGTAGCTGCCACGTAGCTTTGCCCAGGCCTTCTGCAGCACCTGCAGCCAGCACTCTGCAGGATTCAAGCAGTGCGAAAATAGAGGGCCGTGCCCTGTTGGTGAGTATGGAGTGCGGGTGTCTGTGGTGACCTCCCGCCACTGCCCGTCCACGAAGAAGCGGGCTGTCAAGATGCCCACCTGCAAGATGTCCTCATCTGGAGTGCACAGCACTGAGTCAAGTAAGTCATTGGGGTGGCATGCTATAGTCAGTAAAGCAGACACCATAGCCAAATCGTCCAAAGTGCCAGGGACAACAACATCTGCCTTGGCGGGGTGTTGCAAAGCTACGCAAGCATCAGGAGCCACCTCATGCGGATATTGCCTGAAAAGATACGGAGTCGAATGGTGCAGAGGCGCAAGGCATGATCAGAAAACGAACCAAATGGCGTGGCTTCCAGTGTCAGTGGTATCTTCTCCGGCTAACCACATTGGCAAAGCAGGCGGCTGCAGGGAAAATGCGTGAGATGTCCGCGATTCATCATTGCAGTCCCAGACGCTAAGCGATATGCGGCGGCTTACATCGGCAAAAAGAGCCTTGTCGGAGCAAGGAAATGCACTATCAGTGAACTTCCGTGCCGGGTTGTGCACTTGTGCAGCGCGGATGCGCTGAACTTCTTGCTCCTCATTCATCCTGGGAGGGCTGTGCGGAAATTGACGCTTCGAGCCTGCCACACACGTAGCTCACGGCTCTGTACAGCCTTCGGAAACAAAAACTTGCGTTAACAGTGCAATGAAATTTATGGGCTATCCGCTGGCTTCACGAGGAAGACCCTGTGCCGCTGCCAAGTGGGTTCAGGGGCCCATGGGGACACGCAGCTGGACACGCACAGCAACTGAAGTTGCTTGCCCAATAGAGTCAAATCAGTGGCACCCAAGCCTGCTCACCCCAGTCTTCCTGCCTGCAGGTCATCTTCAGTGATGAACTCTGCACACACAGTGCGCTCTCCAAATGTGCGGCCGGCCAGGTTGCTGGCGGCCACGGAGGCGCCTGCAGCATCCCCGAACTTGATGAAGACCATGCCGGTGCCGGGGGCGTTGAAGCGGGGCATCGTAACGCTCTGCACGGTGGCAAATTTGCCTGCCTCCTGTGCAATGTCCGCCTTGATGTCGGCGTACTCGGCGTCATCAGCCAGCTCTGCTGCGGTGACCATGTTGCTCAGACGCAGCACAGAGGTGGGCGCATTGCGGGGCTGCACTGACTCCCCATTGGATGGCACCGCAGCCGCAACTGCACTGCCTGTGGCTGGTGCCTGGCCCAGCGGCACTGTATTGGCCCCGTCGCCCCCGGTCACGGCGCCGCCTGGGCCGTCTGCCTTGCGCACCGTCAGGGTGCGGTCCAGCAGCGCCAGGTTGTTCAGCCCCGCACACACCACCTCTGTAACACTGGCGTCTTCGAATTCGCAAAAGGCGTACCCGTTGCTGGCCTCCCCACCGTTGCCCACCAAATGGAAGGCCTTGAGGGCGCCAAACGGCGTCAGCAGCTGCATCACCTCCTCTGCCTTGAGCTGGTGGGGGATGCCCCCAATGAAGATCTTGTTGGGGCCATCTGGCACAGAGGTGGACACCATGCCCAGGCTGCTCAGGTCCAGCTGCAGGTTGCCCCCCTCTGACGTGGGCACGATGTCGGGGTTGTAATCGTTGGGACGACGCAGCTTCAGGGGCTGCCCGTTGTAGCTCACGCCGTCCAGCTGCATGGCAGCCGTGGTCATTTCAATGGTGCGGAATTCCACAAATGCGAAGCGTCGCACTGAGTTGATGTACACACTGAGCACAGCCCCGCCGTCCACTCGCTTGTAGGCCTTGGAGATGAGGGAATTGAAGAAATCCTCAATGTCCTGCTCGCTCACATTACCGATACCACCGACATAGATACGGCGTGCGTGACGGGAGGCTTGAAGGTTGGCTGCTCCTGCAGCACCGGCCTTGTCTGTAGCTGCAGCCACGACTGCAGCAGTGGCGTCGTGCCCCACAATGGCAGCCACGCCGCCTGGAGGCACGTCAAACAGAGTCTTCCGCCGGCGCTCACGCCCAGTGAACTTCCGCTCTCTGTCGATACCGAACTTGGTGGCTGCCACCGGCAAGGGCGTGTGCATGAGCCCGCTGGCTGTGGCGTTGGGCAGGCCCGTGGGAACGCCCCCGCCGAAGGACGGAGCCGGCGCAGAGTGGCCCATGCTGCCTCCCCCGCCGTAGGACGGAGCAGAGTACCCACCCCCACCATGCATTCCGGGGACTGCGCCGGTGCTGTACGGGGTTGGTGCAGGAGCTGGAGCAGGGGCAGGTGCAGAGTCTGCCATGCCGCCTGGAGCACCGCCGCCGCTGGCCTGCATCCATGCAGGAAGTGTCATACCTGCACAAAACGATTATAACACAACAATCAAATGAAGCAGTGTGGGTTGGATCAACTTACCACGACCTCTTCCAGCCATGATCGAAATGGGATCTGACGGTTGCAGAAGCACGGGAGGCAGCTAGTGTGCGGAAATAGAGAGCGTTCAAAATCGTTCAATGGCGGCAGATCAAAATCCCACACGCTGCATAATACCGCAGAGACAGAGAATGTATTCCAATGGGTGGAACCGAGCACCATGTCTTGACGGCGCCAAGGCTGGCCTTCACCTTTGAGGGGGGGCTCTGCAGTCGCACAAAAAAGCACGTCTTGAGAGAAGCTGCGTCTACTGCTCGTCAAAACTGTGCAATCAAACAGCGAACCTTCTGCATGTTCGTTCTAGTACGTAACAAGTATTCTTAACAACAGGTAGCAAGATGGAGACCGCATACGTTGCGACAGTGATCATGTCATTTTGGCCTGTGCAGCAAATGACTGATGTGCATGCTTTAGTCAAGGCTGGAAGGGTTTCCAAAAGATGGCACAGAGGCAGTGTAGATGCCTTGCATATTGTCTTGTGTGGTCTTCAGAACACCGTGGACAGGCTGTATAGGCAAAGCCTGGAGTCAGACAGAATTCTCATGGTTCGTGCGAAGCTTAGCACTTAAGCCGAGATAAATCTCTCACACAGACTGTACATATTCGTCACCTCAATTTAACTCCACAAACGCTCAGGTCAGAAAGAAGGACAAAGAGCAGGTTTTCGCGGAGTTTGCCCTGGAGGCAGTCGGCAATGCGTTTTGTGGCCATCCAATGATTCTGGCAGGTTTGACGAAGGAAGCCACGGAGCAACGGAAGCGCGAGGCTGCCCAGGATGCACAGTGCTTGGAGGGACTCACACACCACTTGACGCACAAAAAGGCTGATCAGGATAAGCGTAGCCTCAAGCAGTTGGCCCATGCAGCCAGTCAGCCCAACACCCTCACCAGCGCCAAGCATGCCCTGACCAGCATGCTGCTCCTTGCCAAGTGGGACCCTGCCAGCTTCAAGATCCCAAAGGCGCTGCTGTTGACAGATCAAGCACAGGTCACAGCGATGGACCTGCCCAGCACACACTGGCATCATTCTGAGCCGACGTGGCTGGTTGGCGAAAGCACTGCAGCTGCAGGCCAGCCCCCCCGCCGAATGCACCTCAACGCACTGTCAGATCTGTATACACACCTACGGCTGATGAGCTTGTCTCATTTGCGGGCAGTGCGCAGTATTATGCCAGTGCAGCACCGTATTCGGCATGTGCAGGAGGTGATCACCTTCCTGAACGGGCGAGTGGAAGCCCTGCTGCAAGCAGAGCAAACGGCGCACATTGCAGCTGCAGGTGTAGCCATGGAGTCATCAGAAGAAGCAGCAGCTGCAGGTGCAGCTGCTGAAGGCCTCTAGTGTGCGCTCAGAGGGGGGCCCTCGCATACTCCGCGCCGTGGGCAGCCCCTATGTGGGCAGCTGTGCACTTGTGTGTGCGCTGCAGGAAGCATTGAGAATTACCACACTATAGTGTGCGTGTGCGTTGAGTACCTTGCCGTCTTTGTTGCGTAACGGGGCTCCCAGCAGGCGGGGCATCTTCAGCAGGCATTCCGTACCCAGCGAGGGGGCGCCCGGCAATGACGGTCCCACAATGCAGTGTGCACACAAGCTTGGCTTTTCAGCTGTCCTGCGGCTTGACTGGTCGCCTGATTTCGTTTCTCTTCGGCTCGTGCCTGGGCAGGTATCGTATCCCAGCCGGTGCATGTGCCGGCAACAGGTTGCTGATGTTGGTGACATCACTTCACTTCCACACATATGCACGCATGTTTGATGAACTCCTGAATCGATCCATTCCTGACAGCTGACTGGTTGGCTGGCTAGCTAATTACAATTCAGCACTTCACAATATCCTTGCGGCAGTGCTGGGGGGGTCAAACACGAGTGCCGCTTGCCTCTTTCACTTGGCTTGGTGGTTTGACACGAATGCAATAGTATTTTATGCTTGGACAAGTTTGCCTTAAACTGTCTGAAGTTTTCCTTGACAGCCTGCGTGCCCACGAGCGTGGATGTTTCTCGTGCTGTGTTTTTGTCCATTTGAGATTCAAAGCATCGAGAGACCAAGCGCCACTGCTGTGCTTTGCTCGAGACTCAGATAAGTGCACTCAGTATGAAATTCAGAGCAACTTTGGATAGTGTTGCATTTGCGGTGTTGACAGGTATGAAACACGTGTTGTAAAGCTGGCTCTGTTATCGCTAACTCTTCAAACTTTCATGCAGATGTGCTGGTCAGCTTTTCTAAGCTCTCAAAGCAGCTGGTTTTGAAGCTCCAATTAGATACCGTTCATGTCATTCCAAACAACAGTGATGACTCGCTTGTGTGTTTCAGCGCACTGAATGTGGTGCGTTCGCCTCAGACTTTTGCTGCGACGTTCTCCCGAAATTGCTTCACCGTACAGAAGGACCTTTTTCATGAGCATAAACTCGAAAGTAAAAACAACAATGTCATTGCACTCGATATCAATACATCCTTGATCGCTTCTGCCTGGAAGGATGCAGCTATTGGTGTCTCAATGGTGCAGCTCAAGCTCACCAAGCGGTCCGGAGTGCCCTGCTTGGCAGCGACCATGGGTGCGGCAAACGGCAGTTTCACGCTCAGCCGAGACCTTCCAGTGCGAGTCCTCACTATGACAGAAGCCAATGCATATGGTGAACCCATGGTGCAGCCCCCCTCGGTGAGTACCTCAGCAGCTGCAGCATACGGCTGCCCCCGCACCCCCTCCCGCCCGTGCAGGTGGCCCTCGTCGCCCCCCCCTTGGACAAGCTGAGGCCTGTCTTGGACCGCCTGCGGAATGTAAGGCGCGGTGCATCTGGTACTTCATCCGGTATGTGCCCCGTGGACTTCGAGATGGACTCCAGGGGCTACATGGCACTCAGTGTGCGCAGTGACGTGGTGTCTGCCAAGTCATTCTTCAAGGGACTCAAGAGCGCAGGCCTGGCACAGGAGGGCAGCCAAACAGTCAGCAGCACAGCAACAGTTGATTCTCGTATCTTGTGCCGCACGTTGCATGCCCTGGGCGTTGAACTGCAGACGGTGCTGGTGGGCATCACCCCCGGCGTCGCCCTCATGTTGTACTGTGTCCTGGCGTCGGGGATGGGCAACGTGACGGTGCTGCTGTCACATGTTTCCACAGGAGGAGATGATGCAGACCAAGACAGGCGTGTGGGCAGTGCAGCAGCTGCAGCAGCGGTGTGACAGTGCCGTTTGTACGACAACAGTGCATTGTGATGCGTGGGTCTGTGTTCCCTGCGCTGCGCCGCGACGCAGCCCTGAAGCGGCGAGGGAGCGCCTTGCAGCACCAAGATAAGCACGAGAGGGCTGCTATAAGTGAGAGGGTGGGTTGATCATGGTACGCCCCCCCCTGGCAGTCCGTCCGCCGTCCACCAGCTGACTGGATTGAGGCGTGTGCGCCCCTAGGGCACGGCAACGCCGCGCTTGCCCCGTCATCTGCTCTCAGCGGAAGCCACCGCACCAGCGTCAACGATGGTTAGGGGCACAGATGGGTTTCCATTCACCTGCAGCACGCCAGTGGCGGCCTCCACGGTGGGCATGCCCTTCACGACCTTGCCAAACACGACGTGACGCCCGTCCAGGTGCGGGCAAGCCGTGGTGCTGATGAAAAATACACTGCTGTTGCTGTCCACCCCCGAGTTTGCCATGCTGATTGTGCCTGGCTCTGTGTGGCGACCAACAAAGTTCTCGTCCTGGAAGTCCTGCCCAGCGGCACTGCGCCCGCCCCGGCCATTTGCCAAAACGTAGTCGCCACCAGACAGACCATAACCGCGACGAATATTGTGAATCTTGCTGCCCTTGTAACCTGTGGCATCTGTAGCAGAGCCATTGCAGAGCTGTGAAAGAAATCTGGTCAGGTAAGCTCCATCTAAACATGCGGAAATAGTTACGGACCTGGAGGAAGTTTGCCACTGTCTCAGGCACAATGTCATCCTGCAATCGTGTATATTGTGATCACCAGGAGGCAAACATGTGTGAATGAATCCGTACTGCTAGCTCAATTGTGATCCGTTGTGGCTTGGCATCGTCGCCAATACTCAAATCAAAGAATGCCTGAGGACGGCTATGCCCAGGAGCGGCAACTGGCAATGCCTCAACTGAGGGAGCAGCCGCTGCAGCTGCCTGTCGCTCCAAAGCCTTGAAGTAGTACCCAAGGTTCTTGGTGCGCCTGCGGCCACCAAACCCGGTGCTTACTCGCGTGACAGATGCCCACATTGTGTGTCAAGCTCAATGAAGAAGCTGCGAGGGGGCACGGGGGCACAAATGAATGCATGCGAATGCCAGCCCAAGTTTTGACAGTTGTGATGTCTCAAAAAATATATATTGAATGCCCCCAGGTTTCTGCCTGCTCTGAGTGAATATGCGAAGCCCCCTTGTAATTGGCTGTGTTCCCTCGCGCAATTTCCGCAGCAAACATGAGCTCCCAAGCTCGTGCCAGCGACGTCCACGGTATCGCGAAGCTCATCCCTTCCGATTCAATCACAAGTTCTGATGTGTATGATCTATGTGCCCGTATCAATGAAGTCCTTCAACGCGCAGCTATGGGTAACCCAACCGATGTGATTCCAGCAGCTGCTTCTGCTGCGTGCAAATTCTTTGCCGGAAACAGCACAGCTCACATTGTGGCTGGCTGCAACGTCATCATGTCCATCATACAGTGTGTCCTGCAGTGCCCTCAAGCCCCCTCGCTCGACAGCCGTGAAGTGAAGCGAGCGACGGCAGCGCTCATGGCTGCCTGCGCCCAAGCCAGCCCCACCACCGCTGCCATCTGCGCAGTCACCCTGAGGTGCTGGTCGCAGTGCGACACCCATGGGTGTGTGAACCACCCCACCATGCTGTCCGACATTGGCTGTCTGCTGCAGGTGTGCGATGCACCTGCCGCCCTGGCGGACGCCGCCGCCGCCGCCGCCGCCCTCAGCCACCGGGCCCACGTGAAGGCATCTAAGCGCGGCACCGCCCCAAGCCCCCAGGCCACCCTTGCCCAAGATATCGCAGCACTCAGCGGTGCTGTGGTGGCCGCCGCCACCTCCAAAAGCGTGGACCTGCCCCCAGTGCAGCTGGCCCTTGGCCTGTTCCCCCAACCCCTCAGCAGCGCCAATCTCATGGGGGCACTGCTGGCATGCACAGCTGTGCAGCAGGCACATGTGGGTGTTGTTGCCGGAGCCTATGATGTGCACCTGCTGTCCCTGCTGCGCTGCTTGTCCTCCATGCACAGCGCCCTGTCCGATGCCCTGGCGGTGGGTGCCGCCAGCGCCAGCGACATCGCCCAAGCTGCCGTTGCCGTAACTAAGAGTGTGCAAGTCACTATCGCACATGTACAGCACTCCAGTGTGTGCATGGTGGTGTCGCCGCAGCTTCTGCGCGTCGTTGTGGATGCCTTGCGGCTGGCACAGGCCATTTTGAGGGCCCCTGCCTCCTGCGTGCCCCCTCCCCTCGCTGCCGCCCTGCAAGCTGGGACAAGCGAGCTGCTGCAGAGCACTGTAGCTGCCATTGGCCCTGCCAGCTGCAAGTACCTCTCTGCTGCCGCAGTGAATTGGCTGCACGAGCTGCTGGTGGCGGCGGGCGGCAGCCCCCTCCCCGGGCGCCTTCCCCTCCCTGGCTTCCCCGCACAAACCAAGACGGGCGGCCGGGGCTCCAAGCGCACGCGCAGTGTGCATGTTGTGGGGCAGGGCGATGAGGCAGCACACGCCTCAGGCGAGCCTGTGGTGGACTTCGGCGCCGACTACATCCGCCTGGATGCTGCTGGCCCCGGGGGAAGCTCAGGAGCAAACCGTGCCCACGCAGCAGCTGCAGCCTCCCGCGCCGCCGCAGCGTCCTCCGCCCTGCACAGTGTGCCAGTGGGACCCCATGGTGTGCACGCCACGCCTGTGCACCACGCAGCCTGCTGTGTGCGCGCCTGCGCTGTGGTGTGGGGGGCGCGCTTCTCACTGCCGCTGTCCCACCCCGTCGCCGAGGCGGCGCTGAAGATCGCAGGTGCCAGCGATGCCGCGGCACGCATGCTGCCCCATGCGGAGGTGCCACTGGCGTACACTGCAGTGGGCTGCCACCGCAGCGTGCGGCTGGCGGCGGAGGTGGTACTAGCCCTCACCTCCGCCGCAGGAGCCGCCCCGGCCGCCCTCCTGCAGCAGTCCCTGCAGCTGGAGGAGGCTGCTGTGCAGGCACGCCGCATGCAGCTGGCTGCCCCCAGTACAGATGCCCTGCCCACAGGCGAGGGGGGCGCCTCCCACACGGCTGCAGCTGCCTCCGGCGGCCTGCTGGGCGGCGGCAGTGCAGCGCTGCAGACAGGTGCAGTGCAGGCCACAGCGCCACAAGCTGCGGCTGCACCAGCCACGTCAGCAGTAGTGACAGGTGGTGAGTCGGCCATGGCCGGTGCGGGCGCCCAGCCCGCAGGTACCTCCTCTCTTCAAGCAGAAGCCAGTGACTCCGAGGACGAGGATGTGCCAGACATCGTCTGAGCAGGTAGCAGCACAATCAATTACACCATCGCTATCGCTTCACATATACGCATCTGCCGCCATGAGTGGGTCGCGCTGGCTGCGCACAAACTGCCGCTGCATGCCCACGGTGTTGTGGTGCCGATGCTTGGCGTCCTCCAGCAGGGCAGCCTTTGCAGCCTCGACGCCCTCGTCCCCAGCCAGGTTGGTGGAGGCGGCGGCAGACTCTGCGGAGCGGGACTTGCCCTCTGCCCGTGCAAACGCCATTTGCTTCTGCAGCATTTGCGCCTTTTGGTACTCTGCGTTCTTGCGTGCGGCCCGCCGCCTGTCATCGTGCACCTTGCGGTCGGCTTGGGTGAGCTGGTCCACCTTGCTCTGCCACGCTGCGGCCTGCTCCGCGCGCTGCTGCGCCTCCAGGCGCTTCTCCGCTGCACGCCTGTCCATCTGTTGGTGCCTGGATTTGTCAATTGCCGCCTGCAGGTCGTTTGCCTGTGCCTGCCGCGCCTCCTCCTTGGCGGCGGTGGCGGCGGAGGCGGCTGCCTGCTGCGACTGCAGCCGCGCAGCCTCGTTGCCCATCTGCTGGGCGAACTGATCTGCCACCACCTTGCCAATGTGCTCTGCGCGCTGCGCCGCTTCCCGTCGCTTCATCTCCAGGAAGTCCGCCCGCCGCTTGTCCTGTCGCTCCTTCTCCAGGGCGGCCACCTGCAGGGCAGCCACCTCCCGGGCCTCGGCGTCCTTGACGCCCTGCCGAGCACGCACCAGGGCAGCGTTGGCCTCCTGCTGCTGCTTGTTGCGCACGCGGCCCTGCACCCGGGCAGCTTCCTCCTTGGCAGCCTCTGCGGCCTCGTGGGCTGCGGCGGCGGCACGGATGGCGGCGCCCTCTGCCGCCGCCTCCTGCAGCTCCTTGATGCGGGCCTCCTTGGCATCATGCACTTGCTGCCTAAGGTCCTCTGCCACCTGCAGCTTGTGGTGTGCAGCTGCCGCCTTGGCTGCAGCCTCCGCTTCCTCCGCCCGCGCGATGCGACGGCGCATGTCCTGCACGTAGGCATCCTCGGTAGCAGCCTCCATCTCGGCGCGACGGCGACGCAACGCTTCTTGTTTGGAAAGCACTTCCTTGGTGATGACTTTCTGCTGCTCCTGTGCTAGAAGCTTGCGGTGGGCAGTCTGCGACAGAATCGCCTCACGTGCCGCACGCAGCTGATCTACGCGCTTCTGGTTGCGAATTGCCTCCTCCCGTGCATCCAGCTGCTGTGCCGCTTGCTCCTTGGCATCTAATCTGTCGATTTTGGCCTGCTGCTTCGATCGTCGCTGCGCTGCCAATGTATTGCCCCACCTGGAAGCGCGCTGAGTGGAGGTAGCCTTTCGACGTGCGCTGGCATTCATATCTTGTGACATGACACTGGACCCTGCGCCAACCAAAGTACGCCTGGTCATTGCTTGCAAGTCACTTGCTCTGATCACTGTGGGTACGGCCATGCTTTAAACGCTCGAAGTGATCACTAGCAACAGTCAACCACAACTGCGGAATTTGGATGCAGCGCGACCTCTCTGACCAGCTCGAAACGCGCCTTGCCGACAAGCAGCAAAGACAACGCTGTACAAATGTGTGCTGTAGCTTGAATTGGGTCCTAATTTTCACATAGACAAGTTGCATTTACCGCGTGGCGGTGGGCGTCTTTGTACCCGGTGCTTCAGAGAGCAGCTTGGCTTTTGAGAGCCCCCTGCTGCACAGGTGGGGTCGAAGTAATGGCAATCAAATTTGGGGTCAATCTTGCCACCCCAAACCCGGGTGGGCAGGATGGGTCAATTGCCACTCAAAAGACGAACATTTCGTCTTCACTATTCACTATGTGCCGAGAATGGCACGCTGCGCTGCTTCTCAGCCTCTCCTGCTGGCTGGGCCTCTCGACGCTGGGCCCCTACGGGCCCCTGCGATACGGGGGCCCTCACCGCAGGGCAATGCAAGTCGGCCCTCCCAATGATGCAAGAAGAGGAGATTTGGCTTGCGCGTCTTTTAAAGGTGAAACAATCTGATATGGGGAAATTTTCAAGTTGTTAGCATGTTTGGGCTATTTACTTGTCTGCAGCTGCTGATGCAAAGGTCTGCTTTCAAAATTAGCAGGTTGGCTTTTGCTGCGCTGACTACCAGCAGTACCACCCAGAAAGCAACATGCGGGTCAGGCCACTTCAAAGCAACGTGACTGATCATGTTCGTCCTGCTGTTGTGCAATACACAGATTGGCTGGGGAAATTGCCAAAGTGGGTACACTTTTTGTCTGCGCATTTTCCTGTGGCGTTACCAGTAACACAAGTCTGAGCTTCTTTGCAGAAGCTACCCCCAGGGCTTTAAAGCGCTAGAGGAAACTAAAGACATCTTCTTTGTTTCGTCTGCCAAACTCTCTGCTTGGTCGGGCTCGGCCACTCCTCCTGCTCCCCCAGCCGCCAAGGCCACCGACGACCGGTCAACTCAGAGCATGTCTGATTTCCTTGGCCAACTACAGAAGCAAAAGCAACAGCAGCAAGCAGAACGCAGTCATAAACTGGCATTTAAGGTGTCCACGAGCACAGCCCCTGCACCAGCACCAGCCCCTGCACCTACACCAGCCTGGGGCCATGCCCAAGCCAGCACTGCCTCCAACCCCCACAACAACAGCCGCAGCAGCCACGCAGGGGCACAGCACATAGCCCAGCGGGGAGAAACGTCAAGCTTCCAATCACCTGCATCATCTTGGGATGATGATGACATCGTGGGCACCGCGCCCGAGGCCCCCCCCACAGCCCTCCCTCGTAGCCGTGCCCGGCCGCAAGCAGCATCCCCAGAGCAGGACGAGGCCACACTGCGGGGCACTGTGGAGGTGCTGCACGCTGCACTTGTCGCCTTTGCGCCGCTGCCCCAGGTGCTGGTAGCGCGGTACAATGAGCTGCTGGGCAGGCGCCACAGGGCCGCGGCCCCGCCCCCCCCTGCACAAGCACCCAGCGCCACCCCAGTGCCGGGGCGCCTGACCTTCCAGCCCAATGATGCAGCTCCATCGCTGCTGCCTCCCAGGCGCAGCAGTGCGTCAGCTGGATCCACCCTGCCGCTGCAAACAGTGTCCGGGGGCTCCGCAGCGACGGCGCCCCCCAGCAGCAGCCACGGCATACCACTGGAGCCTGCAGGCAGTAGCGGCGGCGGCAGTGGTGGCTCTTCTGCAGCACTCATGCGATCTGGTGCCTCTGCCTCCATTGTGTCGGCGCTGACGGGGGGGGGCGAGGAGCGGGGGGGCACTGTGAATGCCAGCAGTGCCGCCGGGGGCGCCCGCCCCTCCGCAGCGGCAGGCAGCACCGTGAGCAGCGGAGGCAATGGCACAGTGGCACAGGTGCCTGTGGCAGATGAGTGGCGCATCAGCCGTGAGTACAAGCTGGCCGCGGGCGTGTGGGCGCGCTTGCGGCGGTGTAACGCGGCCACCTTTGGGCACAGGGGCCTGCGGGGGCAGCAGCCGGGGGCCCTGGCAGCTGCCCTGGCCGGCAGAGACGTCTTTGTGCTCATGCCCACAGGAGGCGGCAAGAGCCTGTGCTACTCCCTGCCGGCAGTGGTCACGGGGGGGCTCACGGTGGTCATCTCTCCCCTCCTCTCCCTCATCCACGACCAAGTCACACAGCTGCGGGCGGTGAATGTGGGGGCGCAGTACCTGTCTTCTGAGCAGAGCGATGGGGAGCGCCGGGTGGTGATGGACATGCTGCACCAAATGGCAAGGGGCGGCGCGGCACTGGAGGGGGGCGACGGCACCCCCCTGTACCTGCTTGACCCCACCGCGGAGCCCCCCGTGGACCCCCTGAACTTGCTGTATGTGACACCCGAAAAGGTGGCGCAGAGCCCCTCCTTCGTGGCGTGCCTGCAGCAGCTGGGCACAGCCGGCAAGCTGGCCCGCTTCGTGGTGGACGAGGCACACTGCGTGAGCCAATGGGGGCACGACTTCCGGCCTGACTACCGCACGCTGTGCCGCCTGAAGCAGCTGTTCCCCAAGGTGCCCCTCATGGCGCTGACAGCCACAGCCACGCACCAGGTGGTGCATGACATCGTCTCCGCCTTGCAAATGCGCTCTGATGCTGCCGTGTTCCAGCAGAGCTTCAACCGGCCCAACTTGCACTACGAGGTGCACCGCAAGACCATGGGCCCACTGGTGAACAAGCAAGGGAAGCCCGGTGGGGTGGCCAAGCAGGTCATTGAGTGGATCAAGGCGCGGTGGTCCCGCGGCAGTGCAGGCGCAGACGCCGCCCGTGCCACAGGGCGCTGGGCGTCCGAGTGCGGCATTGTGTACTGCCTCTCTAGAGCCGAGTGTGAGGACATGGCAGACGCCATCAACGTGTCCCTGGGCGCCCCCACCGACGACGAGGTGCTGCTGGCGGCGGCGGAGGGCCGCCCCCCGCCCGGGCGCCGAGTTGCCACGCACTACCACGCTGGTGCTCAGCATAAAACTGCAAACCATGAGGCGTGGGCTAGCGACGAAGTGCCCATCGTGTGCGCCACTGTGGCATTTGGCATGGGCATCAACAAGGCTGACTGCCGCTTCGTACTGCACGTGAGCATGCCCAAGTCACTGACGCACTACTACCAGGAAAGCGGGCGGGCCGGGCGAGATGGGGAGGTGGCACACTGTGTCTTGTTCTTCGCGCACTCTGACAAGGGCCGGCAAGAGCGCATGATCAAGGAGTCAGTCGGCAGCCGCGACATGCAGGCACACCAAATGGACCAGCTGCAGTCCATGGTGGCGTACTGCTCAGCGTTTGCCTGTAGACGCCAGCTCATCGTGCAGTACTTCGGGGAAGAGTTCTCAGCTGCCCAGTGCAGGCGCACATGCGACAACTGCCGCAGCTCCGTGACTGCCGTGTCCAGCGACGTGTCCCGTGAGGCGCAACTTGCAGTGAGGGCGGTGCAGGCGTACCCCGAGCAATTCACCCTGAAGCAGCTCAGTGCCGTCTTCCGCAAAGCTGCCCTGGACAAGCGCAACCGCGAGCGCCTGGAGCGATTCCGCAGCGAGAGCCCCCCCGTGGCGGCGCTGTGGGGGGTGGGGGAGGACTGGAGCAAGGGGGACGCCGAGCGCCTCATGTACTCCCTATGCACCCAGGGCGTGCTGTCGGAACAACGCATCAAGAACGCATTCGGATATGGGACAGACCGTGTGAATGTCGGGCCCAAAAGTGCCCAGGTGCTTGCCGGCAGCTTCAAGCCCCAAGTGTCCTTTGCCAGTCGCCGCCGGCGCAGCACGGAGTCTGCGCCTGCCCCTGCACCGGCCAGCGCTGCTGCCAGCTCCAGGGCAGGCTCAGGTGCTGTGCGCCCCATGGAAGTGGGTGCCAGTGAGGCCACAGCTGGCGACTTCACCTCCCCCGAGACACAGGGCACCTGGCTGACTCCTCAGGGTGGCGCCCGGGGTCAGGGTAAGCGCCGCTCCAGACTGCCTGGCGTCATGGACAGCATTCCAGAGACATATCTGACCCAGGTGCAGAGCGACGGGGAGGGTGGCGTGGATGCTGAGGCCCTGGCGCCCTTCCAAAATACAGCCCTAGGCAGCCCAGCCCTGGCGCTGAAGCTGTATGAGCGCCTGTGGTCGGTGTTCGTTGCACACATCAGCAAGTACAATGCAGCTGCTGAGCGGGATGGCCGCCCTCCCACCGCCGCCTCCTCAGCCGTGCCCAAGGCCTCCATGAAGCATGTGGCGTGTGCCGCGCCCGATGACCTGTCTGGCCTGGCGGCCTGTGAAAGCATGGGCAATGTGCGGGCCAACAAGTGGGGACGGGTGCTACTGCCCGCCATCAAGCTGTGGAAGCAGGAGCATCAAGCAGAGCTGACCACTGCTGCTTCATCTGCGTACTTCGGAGGGGGCGTTGGGGGGGCTTCAAAGCGCCCTCGCGCCGACAGCCTCGACAGCGGGGACGATGCGGACTTCAGAAAGCGCTCCGCTTATTAAATTTGCTTGACTACCAATGCATTGTGAAATGCACCTGCTGACACGTACTGTTGGCTCACGCTTGTGCCAGCACGGGCGCGACTACAGTCAGCACGAAGAACAGCACAGCACCAACACAACTGCCCACTTGAATGCCTATGCCGCCCCATCGGTACGCTGCATCCACAGATATGTGCCCATGGGGGCTTTCTTTGGAGGTTTGCATTGGTAGTAACCGCTCACCGTCAAGGGTGTCTTCAACATGGGGGGGGCCCTGGAGCTTATCTGCCCCCCCGTGTGGCAGCTTCAGCTGCACGAAGCCACTGGTCTTGGCATACGCCACCAAGCACTTGCATACGATGACAATGACGCTGGTCACCAGGGGTGGCCATGCAGTCTGCACTGCAGCTGCTGCAATGGTGATGAGCGCCGTCGCTGCCACCCCCCCATGCACTGCATAGCCGGGCAGGCTGCGCGCCCGCAGCGGCAGGAAGTGCGCAGCCAGGGTGCACACTGCCGCCCCACCAAAGCTGAGATGCACTGACCACTGGATGTACGTTGGGGAGCGCACTGCATGGGGCAACAGCACCGCATGCACACCATTCTCCACAAACGCCAAGGCGGCTTGGTACCCCAGGAACGCAAGCATGTCGCGTCGGGACAGGTGCAGCGTGGGCGCAGCTGGCTCCAGCACATCAGCAGGTGTATCATTTACGGCCAGTGTGCCTTTCGCGGCGGGGACTTTATTCGACAGCCACAGGTAGGCTGCCGTGGACGCCCCCATTACCACCGCAAGCACCCCGAAGAATGCGCCTACGGAGAAGTGAGGAGCCGACACTTGGATGGCCGCGAGGGCAGCAGCAAGTAAGCCAGTGGAGGCTTCCCCAACAATGAGAAAAGTCACGGCCAGCGTGGGAAATGGGGCCACAAAGGGGTAGAAGAGCACTGACGTCATGCAGTCCACGCCGCCCGACAGGAAAATCAGCACAAATAAGGGGACACTCCGCTGTGTTCCTCCGAGCAGAATCGTTTTATCATAAAACAGTGCCAGAAAAGCGCAAGAAAGGACTCCGAATAAGCCTAGGGTCAGCAGCGTGGTCCAGTGGTCAAACTGTTTCACCCACTTTGCCTCCCGAGAAAGCAGCAAGTGCGCACGAGCGAAGACAAACCCAGCAGGCCAGATGTTCGACAGCGCCACCAAAACGGCAGCGTATGAGAAAATATTATAGCCCTCAGGTGCAGATTGGGCAATGATGGGAAGTTCTTGATATAATCCATTCACGGTTATCCATGCTCCCATGCCCAGCACAAAGCAAGCGGCGCTGGTCTGCGCGACATTTCCCCAGGGCTTCCCAGCCATTTGCTTCAGCTGAGAGGCGAGCCCACACAAACTGAGTTAATTTTACTAACAAAAACTCAACACGTATGCTGTGGTGCACTTATTGTGGGAGTCAATTGGAAGAAACGCAAACCGGCGCCTACAGATGGCAGAAAGTGACCGCCACAAAGCAGGGGAAAGCCAAGCCTGCAAAAAGCACCGGTACCGAAGCCTTGACAGGGTGTTTCTGACCATGCCATAAAACACGGAATTGTCAGTTCCCGACATCTGCTGGTGAGGGGTGCATGACACAGCCACCACCCCCCCGCCGGCGCGCCCGGACCCCTCCCGTTCCGCTTCAATGAGCGGCCCCTACCCCGCAATACCAGACCAAAGTGGCAGTATTCAGCTATGGCTGTTCATTATAGCATTACATGCCCTTGTGTCCTTCGTGCTACTGCAGCGGCTTGCCCTCGGCGTTTGCTTGGCCCATGACCCCCACAGTGTCCCTCATCACATACCACAGCTCGTCAATGCGGGATGAGAGGGTGGCCACCGCACGCTTGGTGGACTCCCTGTTGTGTGTTGTACTCGTCGCTGTGCTTTCGATTTGCCTGGACAGGTGCTCCAGCTCAACCTGCAGCGGCCCCTGCAGCTGCCCCACTTCGTCGCGCAACGCCAGCTTTAACTGGCCCAGACTTTCCGCCACATCTGACATTTGCACAGCCATTGCTGCGTGCTGTTTGTTGAAGCGGCTGGACGTGCCCTGCAGCAAGTGAGATGCTGTGAGCTGGTGCTGCTGGCTTGTGGCAATGTGCTCTTGCAGCAGCTGTGTCAACGCCTGCAAGCGCTTGCTGTAGCGACCAAGCCGGATGCTTTGAGTCTGCAATGCCCTTGATGTTTGGCTCATGAACAGGGAAACATTACTCTGCAGCTCGCTTTGCGTCCGCTGCTGGGTGAGCAGGTGCTGCTGCAGCGTGCTGTGAGCCTTGCACTGCCGTGCCGCCGTGAGTTCATGTGACCTGAAAGCCTGTGCGGCAAGTGTGAGGGACTCAGTGAGCTCCAAAGAATACCTCTTGATTTCTTGAGAGTTGAGCTGTGTCGAGCCCCGAAGCCTGTCGACTTCCATGTCAGCTTCTCGGAGTGCGATGGTGTTCAGCGCGAGCAGCTCCTTCAGACGCATGATTTGCAGTGCATGGCAGTCCATCAAGCGGTGTATTAGACGCGAGTCCAATGTTACTTGACGTGTGTGTGAAAGCAGCTGTGCTTGGGTCGCCCTCAGCTGGTGCCGTAGCTGTTCCAACTGGGACGTTGCTGCAGTTGCTTCTTTCGCAAGCTGTGCTCGAAGCCGTGCAATATGCTGCCCAACGAAAGAAGTGAGTGCAGTCGCTGCTCTTTGGCTGCCACGCTGCTTCACCAAGTGGGCGATTTTTGCTCGCAGGTCGTGCAACTTGGGTGTGGATACGGCAAGCGGCACACCGCTGTCTCTTGCCCAGTTCAACGCCGAGTGCAGGGCAGCCTCTTTGGCACAGGCGCCCTGCCCAACGAATATTTCATCGTTCAAACTTGCTTGTACGGAACTGATACTTTGGATGTCACTCCGAGCTTGTTGCCAAACCAAGGCGCTGAAGCGAACAACTGCTTTCCCCATGCGCTCCAAGAACCGCTGGGAAAATTCATATAATAGGCCTGATGTGATTTGTGTGCTTGTCCACAAGCTCGTTGGGTGCTGCAAATCGTCACTGAGTGACGCTTCTTCGGCTTCTGTACTGCAACTTTTGGGCCTTACTGCAAGCAGCTGCAACAAGGAAGCGTTGGCTGTGCTGACTTCCCGAAGCACAATACTATCCCTCGTGCTTATGATGCAGGCGCTAAACTCTGCAAAGAGTTCAGCTGAGGAGTTAAACGCGCTTGAGCCGGCTGGACCACGGTCCCGCTGCTGTAGTGGAGTGAGCGTATCAGCGGCAGCCATGGTGCGCTGGAGTGCTTGCCGTGCAGAAGTGAATGCAAGGTCGTGCACCCGAAGGAACACCTCCCATGATATAGTCGGCCATCGGGCTTCTTCAAAATCCTGGAGCTGAACACACGATTGCCATGGGGTGGCTATTGCGCATTTAGCCAAGCTGTCTGCCTTTCCCAAGTCGAAGGACTGCTGCTGAGCCTCAAACACGCTCATGCTGATTTGATACTGCCCCACAGCATGCTTCAGGGCTCGATCTGACAGCACCTTACTCGCCAATTGCTCGAATGTGGGCAAGTCGGCCAGGTCCTGCAACAAACCTTGCTTCGCATTGATGGCCTGCTGCAACCCGGTCCACATATCGTACACCTCACGACCACCCCAACTTGTTGCTTGCCTCCAAAGGCGTCTCTCGCCGCTGTGCCAAAGGTGGCAAAGCTTCCCCCCAAGTACATGAACAGCCTCTTGGTACTCCGTGCAGCACCGTTCTAAGCTTACGCTTTGTGATGCCGATTCGCTTGTGGGGAGGGATTCGGAGATTCCGGTGATGGATGCACCAGACTGCTGGCCTTGGCTGAAATGCGGTGGGGGCAAGGTACACACACCAACTGTCTCAAACAATCTGGACAAGATGCTGTGTTGGTACCTGGTCAACTTTGAGTTGATCGCTTGCAGAACATGCTCACGAGTGCCTTCCAGCGTACAATCTCGAACGAGCCACACGAAATGCCTGCGGCCCCGTGCAGCTTGAACTTGCTTGACCGGCCCGGGCCTGGAGGGGCTGCCTCCGCTCGTAGACGGGGCAGCCCCTGCCAGCGGCCCTGTCGGCGTCATCATCAACCGAGCAAACACTGAAAGCAGCGTTGAGAACTCCTCCAAATCAGAAGAACCCACTGTTTGGGAAGACTGCCAGATGAAGACATCTGTTGCGGCCAGTGCTGCGCATGCAGCAAGCTGTGCAGGGATTCGTTGGCCTGGGGAGTCAGAGCCTTCAACATCCAGCAATCTGATTGGTAGTTTGCATGACATTTGTGTCTGCTCTTCATGATCAGCATGTGCTGCAGTAGAAACATGTTGATAGTCCCATTGGATGCTTTTTGTGGACAAATTTACACCTGACGTGCACGCAGCATGGGAGTGGCCTACCGGAAAATCATCCCGATTGCACACTGACTCTGTAGCTGCAGCTTCTGAAAACATGGGTTGTCCAAATGGTACTGAAGCTTCTGGCGTTGTAGATTGTTTGTTGAGGGTTACAATTGGTCTTGCAATTGATATGTTGTTGAGACCCGCGAATTGGTTCAGCAAGCTGCTCTTGCCCCCTCTCTGGCGCCCGGCAAGTGCGATGAAACATGTTCCAGCATTATCATGCTGAAGGAGTGAAGCAGTCTCAGTATTGAGCAAAAAACTAGGTCCGCTTCCGCTGCTAATTTCAGGTGCTGTAGTTTTAGAGTGTCGCAAATTGCCATGGACCTGCAGCTGTTGGAAAACTCAAAAGCCGGGCATTTACAAAGATAGCTCACGTGCAATTACCTCTGGTTGGCTGGGTGTAAGTAAGACACTTTTCTGTACTGAATCTATTTTATTAGGGCCGTATCGGATCAAACTCCCAGCTTGGTCACATTGCGTTGAATCTGGGCGTTTCGGAAAAGTCTGTCAAGAAAGCGAAATGGTTTGAATCAGTTATGTGACAACTCAACAGTCAAATAGTGCGAACTTTGTCAATCTGTTGAAATTGTCTTTGCACCTGCTCACCTTGCTTTTCAAGAATTGCCAAGCCCACATACCGCCACGTTTCAAGTTTTTTGAGAGATACAACTTCGGGCAATAAGCACTTACCATACCTGCACTCAGCGATACACGCATGTTTATGAATTAAATCTCAAGGAAACCACAGAAGCTGTCGTGACAGACATGCTGACCATGCTGCAAGCTGGCCCCCCTTGCTCTGCCCAGGCGCACTGACCAAGAAAACTCTCCTGCTTTACTCCTCCTCCTCTGGTTGTCTATCGGCGAGTAGCTGCTGCAGAGCAGAAGCATTCAGTTTGAAATCTCTGTTTACAGCACGGCGGAACCAGCTGCCGTACACTTGGGATACGGCTCGGGCTCCGCTTGTATCTGGTGAAGTTTTGGACAGAACAAGGCACTGCTGCGCCACAGTCACTGCGTGATTCTCAAACTCGGACATTGCTACGATCAGGGCAGGAAACAACTTCCTTTCGGAGTCTGCCCGTTGCTTGATGGCTTTCCCGAGTCTGTTCAACGCCGCTGCTCCAGCTGCAGAATTGGCAGCTTGGGTCGCTTTGCCGCCCGCTGCACTGCTCTGGTACTGCTGCTCGGCAGGCACAACATTGAAAAACGCAGGAAACAGCAGCGAATTGACGACTTCCACGAGCTGCACAGTCTCACTTTCCAGCTCGTGCGCATTTTGCAGCATGCACAGAACGTGGGACGCCAACATGCACTGAGAAGCGAGCAGCACGGTTCGCTTCAGCTCCGCCAGCAGCTGCTTGAAGGCCTTCCACTCCAGCTTAGCACGCAGCAATGCTGCCTGCCACACGCAGCATATCTTCAGCTCTGTGCTCGCTGCCGCCAGGAGGGCTCTGCCCCGCTGAACGTGTGCTGCCCCCTGTCCCTCCAGCTGCCCCGGGCAGCCCAGAGCCCACGCCGTGGCGGCAGGACGCAGGGCCGTGTTCGCTAGCTGCACCGACACAGTCGCTCGATCCACTGCGAACCCAATGGCATGTACCACCATGCCTTGCAGCTTGGCCCCATCCGCCACCAGGGGGGCTTTGGGGGGGGCGTCCACGCCGTCCATTGCACTGGGCAGCCCCACCTCCATTGCCCACTTGCGCTTACGCCGCAGGGACAGCACCCCCAGACCGATGGCGCCACCCCATGCTTCGCAGGCCTTCTGCCCCAGGTCCTGCGCACCGTCCCGCTGCAGCACTGCGGCCAGCTGCTGCAGGAGGCGACTGCACTCGCCAGGGTTGCACAGCACCGGCGCCAGGCAGTCCAAGAGCCACCCTGGGCGCTGCGGCGCGACCTGTGCCTGGGTACCCATCAACATGCTGCTTTCATGGGAGTGCTCTGGGGTATGTGCCTGGGACTGCGAGGCCCCCTGCCCTGCCGCCTCCCCCAGTCGAGACAGCGCCGCCTCCATGCTGTTGTCCGGGGCGCCGCAACCGGCGGCACTGCGCAGCCAACACAGCGCTGCCGGCACCAGGGCGCTCTGGTTATCCTGCACATCCTGTAGTGCCGTCTGCAGGGTGACCCCCGGGGTGTGCTGCGGCCAAGTGGGTGCCCCGGTGCTGTCCTGGGAGGCGTCGCTGTCCTGGGAGAGGGAGAGCCCCCCTCCCACCCCAACAGCACGCGGGCGCTTATGGGAAGGTGCACTGTCCCTGGCGAGGATGCGAAAGGCGGATGAGCTGCCTGTTGAGGCGGCGGCAGCGGCAGCTGCAGCCACAGCTCTGGCAGCTGCCGCCTGCCCCGCCAGTGCCGTGCTCCCCAGCACGCTATCGTCCACAGCACCCAACAGCGAGGCAATGCGTGCACCGCTCATCACCGCAGATGTCAGCGTGGATGTCTTCCACGTGGCATCGCTGTGCAGTGCCTCATGGGGCAGCGGGCCGCAGACAGCGGCGACGGCAGACAGCAGGGGCACCAGGGCCGCCACCCCCCACACAGTGAGCAGGCGGTACTGCCCACAATCAGCTGCCGGACGCCATGCCCCATCCAGCAGCAGCATGCCTGGCTGGGGCTGCAGCAGGTGCACAGCGCTGCACTGTAGCTCCCACGCAGCGCAGTCCTGCAGGGGGCTGCCAGCCAAGCCCGCCCCCGTGAGACCCCCCTGCGCCATGGTGGCGAAGCGGCCCTGGGCATGCAGCCACAGGGCACACGCCACAGCAGCAGAGCGGATGCACGCTACATGATGGTCGCTGTCTGTGGCAAGCCCGCTGGTGGTGGCCACCCACAGCCACGTGCACGGATGGGGCAGCCTGGACAGGGGGGGCATGCTGGCAAGCCCGGCGGAGGCACCCCCCCCGGCCACAGTGACTGCAGTGGCGGCAGACACAACTGTGCCTGCAGGTGCAGTAGCAGGGGTGGCCACACTGCCGCTATCTGACGTGTCCTCTTTGCTGGATGCGGGCTTCTTGCCGAGATGGGCCCACACCGTGGCACTGGAGTCAGCCTGGCACAGCAGCTGCAGCAAGTCCCGCTGCACCCGCATCAGCACGGGCTGCGACGCCACTGCCTGGCTTCCGTATGGCGCCAGATGCTGTGCCACCCCGTCCAGCAGGGCAGCACTGCACGCCCCCAGCAGCTCCGCCTGGGCACACCGCTCCTGGCGCTGGGAGCGGCTGCAGGCACTGCCGGCTGCAGTGGACAGGCACTGCCACTTCTCCGTGTCACAGCCTGCAACCTGCGCTGCGATCGCCACGATGGCTGCTGGGGTGCAGGCTGCGGAGGCCACGCCCACCCCCCGCAGCACGGGGTCGGCAGCCCATTGGCGGCAGCCACCGTCCAGCTCCCTGGCCCGCTTCCGGCCGCCAGAGGAAGCGGCCACCCCTGCTGCCTGCCCTGCGCCCTGTTGGCTGGCAGCCTCCATCAGACTGCGCAGGTCACACCCTGGCTCGGGGATGGCAAGCCCCATGCCCCGAGCTGCCTGCACCCCAGCCTGCAGCGCACTCGCCACGGCAGAGGCAGCACGTAACAGCTCTGGCAGCGGCTCGCACACGACGCTGCCATGTGTGGTGGCTGCCGTCAGGTCCAGTGGCAGCGGACTGACGTCCACAGCGCCCTCTAGGCCCAGCACGGCTGCAGATTGGGGGGGCTCCCACCACGTGCGCCACAGGGGAGCAACAGACAGCAGGCGCCAAGCCACCACGGCATCTAGCTGGGCCAGGGTGTACAGCAGGATGGCCACTTCCTGCCTGTCCCCTGCAGTGTCTGCGTGTGCACTGAGCAGCAGCCTGCAGCGGGCGGCGATATCGGCGCACACCGCATGCACCCCCTCCAGCACGGCACAGCGCACGTGCACTTGCTGGGTGCAGGCCCGACGCAACAGCGTCATGCAGTCCAGTAGCAGGGAGCTCAACCATGCAGGCACCAGCTCGCTGGCAGCCTGTGAGCTGCCCAGGTCTTGGGAGCCCCCCCCTGCATCTGTGCGCGCGCCCTCCTGCGCCACAGCCACTGCAGCCCGCAGGCAAGCCAACACCCCCTGCACAGCATTCACACGCATGCGCACAGCCCTGTGTACACCTGCCTTGCGCAACATTGTCATCACGTATCCCTGCAGGCGCCTGGCAAGGGGCAGCTCCGAGCTGCGTCCTGCCGTGGCCTCCCCCCCCTGCGCTGTCGCCACCTCCCGCGCCGCCAGCTCCAGCAGGGGGCTCAGCGCCAGCAACACTGCGCTGCAGGTGGTGGGAGGCGCGGAAATACTGCTGTCCAGTATTTCGTGCAGTACGTCAGCCACTTGGCTGGCGTGTTGGGCGGCGGGGGCGGCAGGGCCCTGTCTGCGCCCTGCTGCTGGGCGCATGCTCTGTGACAGGGACACATCCACGACACCCCAAGACAGACTGGATGCCACTGATTCACCCCCCATGATCTGCACAGGTCGTGTCCTGCACACCTCATGCAGTACCCCCAGGGCATCACCCAGCCACGGGGCGGCGGCGGCATCCGGCAGGCGCAGGCCTCCTAGCAGGGACTGAAGGAAGGGCACCAGGCAACTCAAGCTGTGGGAGAGAACTTGCACCAGTGCAGCGGTGGCTGTCTGTGAGCACCTCACCCATGGATTCGCCTGCGCAATGCTGCTCGCCCCGAAGTGCGCATCTGTGATTGAGTCTGCCCCGGGGGGCACTGTGGACGGCAGACAACCCACCGGCACAGCTGACGCAGTGTGGTGGTACGCCGACAACACAGGATACACTGCACCGCTGGCAGCCGACACCACTTGGGATGCCATGCTGGAGCGCACCGATTCGTCAGCTGACAGCAGCGCCAGGCGCCCCTGGGGGTTGGCAGCCCTGCCCTCCTCCCCAGCCACGCTGGCCAGCATGGCGCTGTGCAGGGCCGCCGCGCCGCCCTGGGCCACAGCGTGCACGCCCGAAGCGCCTACTAGCCCAAACATCGCGGCTTGTTGTGCCTGGCTCAGATGGGGGGCCATAGCGGTCACCCAGGGGGCTCCCCATGCAAACCCCGCCGGCCGCGGCACGACGGCAGGCAGCGAGGGGGGGGGCGACAGCATGCCGGACCAGGTCTTGGGGGCGGTGTACCCCCACCACGTGCTGTCTGCGGCCTGCACCAGCTCCGAAGGCAGGTCCGTGGCAGTGCTGCCGCGCAGGCGCAGGGGGCTGTCGGCCCGCGGGCGCAGCTGCAGCACCGCCAAGCAGGAGCGCACGAGCGGCGCAGCCAGAGACGGCACAGCAGAGCACGACAAGGCAGCCAGCATGCTCACATGCTCGTACCACTGCATGCCTCCATAGGCTTCCCCGGTGCCCGCGCCTGCAGCAGCCAGGGGGGAGGCGGCGGAGGCGAGGTACTCGGCAGCCAAACGTTGGTGTCCGCTGCCCCCCAGACACAGCACAATGAACAGGGAGGGGGAAAACACGTGGGGCCCAACCAATTTGGTGAACGAGCTGGCCTTGGGGGGCTTGTCGGGGGGGGTCACCGGCAGACGGGGCAGTGTGCCAGCGTGCCCCCCCACCGCTACATGCGCAAGCCAGGCAGCCAGCTGGGGCAGCCGCCCCACAGACACGGCTACAGCCACACAGGCTGTGCTGACCAAGCTGTACTGCTCGTGTACCTGCACAGTGTCTGCTTGCCCCTGCAGCACCGCCGAGGCCAGCTGCGACAGCCTGCCGTCCAGCGCCGCCAGCGCAGCCAAGCAGGCCAGGGCAGGGGCAGCCTTGCCCAAGGCGCGCGCAGATGCAGCTGGTAGAGTGGAGGCATGAGTGTAGGCGGCGGGGTTGGTGTTTGCAGCCGCTGTGCCACCCAGCAGGGCGGCCACGTGCCCGCGAGAGGAGGCAGAGGGTGCCGCAGCCCCATGCGCCGCAGCTGCAGACTGCCCCAGCAGCAGCACCTGGGACGCACACGCAGGTAATTCATCCAGTTGTTGCATGCTTTGCATGCACACTGAAGCAGTGTTCATGACTGTAATGGCAGCTTCAGGTGGCAACTCCTCACCCATAGCTACCGTTGCTTCCAGTAACGGCAGCAAGCAGCAACCCGGCAGACGAGAGGATGCTGTGGCACCACCAACCAACAACATGATCAAATCATGGCGTTTCATATGTGCTGATACCAGATCAGTGGTCGAACTTGGGTCCATGGGGTCGTCTGGAACTTCATGATCACTCTTCATGGCACGAATGCCTCTGCAGACATTTCTCAGTAATTGCTTGATTCTGTCTTGGCTTGCCGCGCTCGCAGATGGGCGCTGCTGTTGGTTGTTAAACTCCCAGATAACTTTGATTCCGTCCATTACAACTTTTTGGATCCATGCAAGCCCGTGCTGCTTGTGGGAAGCTCCCTTGCACAGAGTCGGCAGCACTGCGCATGCGGTGTCAAACACAGCTTCCACACTGCTTTCGATTTCAGCGAAGCCGGCAGAAACGAAGCTGCAAGTAAATACTGTGCTTCATAACGGGAAGTGCCCAACAGATGAGCTACTCACAGAGCTGTGAGGCGTACAGCTGCTGGGTCAGGACTCTCCAAAATTGCTTTGACTGCACGCTTCACTTCAGAAGGGGACATCTCTGCCCGGGACTTCATGGCTGCAATTGCAATATGGCCAGCTAAAGCATTGAAGTGTTGACTGCTATTTGCTCTCTCATCTGCAGTAGCTGAAGCAGCAAGTGCTGCAAGCAGCTTTCCAGCGTTAGCAATCTCTGCTGACATGATTTCAAAACGTCACAGAAACACTCAACCGTGACAGTGGACTACTGCTGGTTTGAGGAGGCTATGTTTGCCTAAGTTTGGGTGGATGCCAGTAGCGCTTTGGTGCGCAGCTTGCAGGTATACCAAACCAAAAAATATGAGGGAGAAATTGCAGCGACGCTAGGAGCTAGTTGCTCATCAGCACCAATTGAGGCACCTCGAAAATAGGGGCAGTGTCTTTTACAAAATCAAATTGTTTTCCTGCCCTACTGTGTGTGTATGCTGAAGCTGAGAATATCCATTCTTCGGGACATGCAGCGCACGGGGGGGGGCCACTCGCTCTCAATGTGGCCATTCGAGAAGTTTAGGATTCGTTCAGGCCTAGCCAGCATCGGTTTTCCCGTGTAACAATGAAGTCGGGGTTTTTGAGGGGGCTTCTGCATGTGGCAAGAATCCCCTGCAGTTCGTGAAAATTGCCGGGGGACCCAGTTGGGCTGGTGAACCCCCGTTGTTATCTCCCAATTCTCAGGGGGGGGATCAAAACTTTCGCACTCTCCCCTCTGGAGTGTGCTGAGCTGGACTCTTGTTCCGAGCTTCACAAATCTACTCAGGCTGTGCCTCCTTCCAGGCGCCCCGCCCCCTTCTCGTACTTGTCCGGTGTAGGGGCCTCAATCTCTAAACCCATGGGCCTCTGCTGCAGGCAAGCTGAGCTGGCCTTGTCACTCTGATATATGGCCAATCAAACTCAATCGTAAACCTGCAAAACATAATGACACATCACACTGAATCTGTCGCCCAGGCATGATGATCCCAGATTAGCGGGAGCCAATGATGAGGGGGCTCAAATGCGATGTAAAGAGGGGCACGAAAAAATACCTCGTAACGGCAAAGAGGAGCCCTTGCGGCATATGCACAGGCACAGGTGGAGCAAGTTTCAAAAGTAATCTCCAAGCAAACGAGCTTCATATTCCATTTCACAACTGATTTTGTGCCGTGCTGCATCCACTTGATCTGCTTCTCATGGAAGGGTCTTCAGCGTGGCAAGCAGCGGCTCTATATCGCGAAATCAATCGCAACCAGCGGGCCAATGCACGCGATGCCGAGCGAGTCAAGAGCATGCTGGCTAAAGGTATTGAAGGGCTACAAGCAATCGCATCGCAACTTGCTCAGCAATTTGAGACTGCGTGGGAGGCCAAACTGGCCGCTCAGCAAGCCACTCTGGGCAGCCTGCAGCGCCGGTGCATGGATCCTCACGGTATCGTGCAGGCTAATGTGCGTACCGGCGCGTTTTCCAAGCACATGTCATATTTGTGCGTGTTTATTCATAATTACCGTTCCTTGACAGAAGCGTATCGCCGTTTTGGAGGCCCAGGTTGCTGCCGCCCAGGAGCAAGCCAAGGCAGCTGCCGCCGAGGCTGCCCACTGGCAAGCCCAGTACCACAGCCTCAAAACCGCAACGCGCAAACCCAACAGACAAAGCAGCGCTGCTATGGGGCGTCCTGTTGGTGTGCGCCAACCAGCTGCACCTGCTTCAGTACCGGCCAGCTCGGCCCCCAGCCCCCAGACCCGCCGAAGGGCAGCCCGCGTCAAACAGCCCGCCCCCGCACACCCTGCAGCAGCAAAAGTGGCACGCACCACACGTGTGCCGCACAAGCTTAGATGTAGAGGGCAGGCGAGCGCCCCTGGGAAGCGCGCCTCGGTACCAGCCGCCCCCCCAACCCTCAAGCGCCGCTCGAGCAGAAGCAGCGCGCACAACCAACAGCCAGGAAAATCTGCTGCCCCTATTAGCAGGCTACATCGCAACACATCTAGTGCTCTGCCCTGCCGATCAAGTGCCCGTGCAGCCGCGGCATCACACCCCTCGCCCGCTGCAGCGGTGCCGGTTGAGACACTACACAGTGAAGGCATGCTTGCAGTGCCCAGCACCCAGCACCAGCCCACACGCACACACATCGCACCGCAGGGAATGACACAGCCTGGAGTATCGGCCTCACAGCTGCTAGCTCACAGCGCTGCCGATCTGCACCACCTCAAGGCAGTGTACGGGGAGCTGAAGCGAAAAACGGAGGCGCACAGTCGCACTGGTGGGGTGGGTGGGGAGGTTACACGCATATACGCACAGCGTGCTCTGAGCATCGACGATTGAGGCTGCACACGCCTTGGCGGGTGGGTTACCAACAGCGCCGCCATGCAGCCGTTGGGAACGAGGGGGGGGGGGGCGTGCCGTCATGGTCAGACAGGCTGATGTGGGGCTGCAGTCCATGGTGGTGCCTGGCATCTTTCTGTGTCTTCGGAGTCCAGGCTGCTTGTCACTACTTGCAGGCGTGGTGCCGGACTGGACGGGTGCTCCGCTGGCCAGGTGCAGCCCCCCTGCTCGCAGGATTCCACGGCAGATGCATCTAAAGCTGATATATGACCAGATTCAAGACACAGCACCGGAACTGTCCGCAATTGATCAGTATTCACCACCTTGCAAGAAACCTCAAAAATCACTGTGGTCGGGTCCTCCCCTCCACCCCCCAAAGGGCAGCTTGCCCGCATCAAATCCCTGAAATCTGCCCCGATTCATGGGAAATTCCATAAAATGTGATTGTTATGTTGTTGGGTGTTTCTCGTGTTCTGTCGCTCGACTTGTCCACCGTTACTAGTATTTACTCCACGACAATTATGCTTGCTTCCCTTGCCATCGGCAGCCGCCGTGCAGCATTCGTAGCCTTCCGAGGAGCTGTCCAGTCCGTACAGCCACGCATCGCCGTTCAATACTTTTCGATGGGAGCAGACGACTTGCGTAAAGCTATGGATGACCTGGGTGACAAGGTCCGAGCAAAAGTGGGCATATGAAACTTTTCTAAAACACTGGCACCTTTTGATGCAGTTTCTTGAGGCCCGCGAAAATATTGACGACGCCAAAGACAGCGAAGGTAGTGTATATTATGCGGAGGATTTAGATCTGGCCATTGAGTCTGTACAAGGTGAGGAGATTGTGTCGCTGTATCCCCCGACTACCGTGACGTGGCAGCAACTGCGCAGAGACCCTGGATGCCTTCACGGCACTGACTGACAAACTGGATGAGCAGCAGCGCATGGAAACCCAGCGCAACATCGGCCTGAAAATGGAGCAGCTGAAGGCGGAGCTAGAGTTGCTGCTGGAGTCTCACGATCACTAAACCACGCACGGCAGAACGCCTCACCCCCCCAGCTTGTTTTTGCCAGGCGCTGGCTGGCAGGGGGTGCCAAGCGTAACAACAGCACGTGTGCTCACACTTGACAACAGTGTGGGGCACTCTTTGGGCTGTGGTATGCTTGAATACGGCAGTCGTGTCTCCATTTGGCACCGTCCGACCTGTGCATGTTGTTGATTATTCGCTGAGCACAACTAGATTATCCGTCCCTGACCGCCCATGATATATTCCAGCGTATGCTGAGTGCAGCATCCATGCAAAAGGCTCACCCCGGCCTGTTTAGGCCCAGCTTAGGCCCCTATGGGAAATCGCAAACGCTGTACTGGGCGCTGGCCTTGCCTTTGATGCACCCCACTAGCATCAATGCATCACCGATTTATACCTAAATTTCAGGCATGCATGATGATTGAGAGGCCTGTTGGTCAAACATTGGGTGAGTTGGGCCCCTGAAAGCATGCGGAAAGTGTGAGCCCCCTCCTACACGAAACAGTCCCGTGAACCCGCCTGAGTCCACATTGGCGTGCCTGCGGCCAGACCCGATAGACCCTGTTGCTGAGCTCGCGTTGTGGTGACTGGCTCTGGGATGCAAGTGGTAGTTTATTCAGTCATGTTGCTTGGAGTATTTCGTTGTTGTTGTAGCTGCTGGCGCTAGAGGGGCTGCTGCGGTTGGCACGCTTGGATATCTCGGTTCGACCAATTGGTGAGGTGAGAGGGTCCGTTTTGCACGCCATCTCGCTTTCGGGCTCCCCTAGAACTGCAGTGATGTCCTTGTTGTTGTTCCTTCCTTGGTAGAGGGGGG
>Ga0307982_1000161_pt1 | contig 50364 bp, 21 predicted proteins | sample OrgLakmetagen989_FD_201847 | JGI IMG/M metagenome (GOLD analysis project Ga0307982, IMG submission 201847) | Saline water microbial communities from Organic Lake, Antarctica - #989 | ecosystem: Environmental > Aquatic > Non-marine Saline and Alkaline > Saline | place: Antarctica: Organic Lake... | reverse complement strand
AGGGCCCCGTTATCGGCATCGAACACGAAACGAACCCAGTCTCCCTCTGAGAAACGCATGATGTAGTTCTTCTGGATGACTTCTGTGCGCTTGTCTAATGGCACAGCAGCAGCGCCAAAAGCAGCAAAATTATCGGGGGTGTCGATGGAGCATTCAGCTCCATCAAACCCACGGGCATAGCCTTGACCAGCCTGCACATGCAGTGCAGTGTGAGCATCAGCACTGTTCGGATACGGCTGTCTGACCAGGCCTAGTTGCACACCTTCGTCACCACGGCTGTCAGCAACCACTTGCATCTCCCACAGCCACACACCTTCTGTCATAATTGTGTCAAGCACAGCAACACTGAGCTCGCTGTCATCCCCGTCCATCACCACAGTCAAGCCAGACGAGTGATCGCTCGTATCAAGGCCAATGCAGCCTGAGGGGGTCAAGCGGCGTGGTACAGGGTGCAGTGTGAGAGCCAAGTTCAGGTCGCTGACGGCACCCTCCGGCGCCGGCACAGGCTCAGATGGTGCAGCAGCTGCTGTGCCCTCCTTGCTCTCCTCCATCGGGGCGGAGTCCTCTTCAGGCAACACCAATGTGCCGTCCTCTTGCAGGCGGGGCAGCTCAGCTGGGTTCACATGAGCACCTGCCAGCCCAACACTGCCCACGGCAGCCAGTTTCCCATCCACATCTGCACCAGTGTGGGCAGCTGCCGAAGCGGTGGACTTGAAGGAAGCCACGGCCATGTCATCAGACATGCCCCATTCCACTGCAGCTGCAGTCAACGTAGGCCACAGGCGGGTGGGGATATGGGAGGGCTGCACTGGCAGGTGCGGCAGTGGGGACAGACAAGACATGTGTACCGTCATGACTACCTGCGGAAGCACCAATGGCGTGTCAGACACAGCTGCGCTTGCAGGCTCACAGGCTCGCATGGCCTTTTGGAACTCTTCGTCCTCAGCTGGCTCCCAGTCAACCACCACGCTGGCCACGAATTCGTGGCTTTGCTCAAGCCCAGCAATGACACCCGTTCCGCCACGGCGCTGCACCCTAGCAGACACCTTGTCGCACATGCTGTTCACAGCGTGACTGAACAGTGACTGGTTCCCGAAGACATCCACGTTTCGAAGTGCATACTGATCTGCCCCACTGACGGCAGCTGGCAGCAACTCCACCAAGCCACCTGCACGTACAGGCTCAGTGAAGCCTCCGCATACACTCAGCACGGCACGGCCAGCTGCCACAGATGCTGCCGCAGCCAATGCTCCGCTGACTTGGCTGTCCTCTCGGTCGGGCGTCAGTAGCTCGGCATTGTTGTGCACATCCTTCTCCAGGGCTTGGCCAAGCAGCAGCTCCATTTCAGCACTGACCAGGCCTCTCCACTCAGCACGAGACAACAAAGCACGCAGCAGAGCCACAAGCTCCGATGCTGTCTGGCCACAGCGATATGGAGAGGGCACATCAATGGCCCAAGTGTCGGCTCGGATGTGCTCTGAGGACGCAATGGTTGTCAGTAGGTCCTCGTCCTCCTGCAGCACGTCTGACGTCACATTCAGCAGTCGTGAACGCATGAGCTCCAGCCAGTGCTTGTCAGCAAACACGCCCGGTGCATGTGCACGCGCCAGCTCAAAAATGAGGAACTTCACTAAGCCCTGAGCATCTACTGCCTTGCTTTCGCTGGCTGAGGCAGTTGTGTCTTGCCAGCGGTCGTGCGGAAGAGCCACTGACACCGTGGAGGGGGTAGTGCTGGGTAGCACTGTGCGCATCAGGCGAAGCATGCGTCTCTGCACAGTCAGGGGACCGTAGTGTGCTGAAAACAGCATGAGAGACAACCAAGGCCCCGTGCACAAGTGCTGGGATGAGGCAGGCATCGCTGCCAAAATGGGCAGCACGCCAGACAGCTCACTGAGCACAGTGTCTGCTGCACCGATCTCTGCGTCGACCGTGGCATTCTTGGTGAATGGCTGTGATTCTGACGGTGCTGGTGGCGAGTCCTCGTCAGTTGGAGTTTCCGGCTTGCTGCTGACAGCACCAGCCTCCTCCCAGCCCCACGCGGAGGGAACATCCCAACCACGGGTCCACTCCGTGTCCGCAGCTGCACTGCCAGTGGACGAGCTTCGCTCCAGCGATGTGCGTGTAAGCTGCGCCAGGGTGCTTTTGGAGGAGCTCTTGCTCTTGAGGGTGCCTGATGTGGCTGCAAACTTGGCAGGCGCCTTCACCGCCGCCTTCATCGGCGCCTTGCCGCCAGTTGACCGGCCGCTCTTGGCCCTAGCTCCGCCACCTCGCCCACGGCCTCTACCAGATGCTTCTCGCATTTGCAGCATCTGCTCCTCCATCATCAACTGCTGTGCTGCAAGCTGTGCTCCTTCCCTGCTGCCGGCAGCACGAAGCGCCTGCGAAAAGTCAGCCACTGAGGAGGGCAGCACTGAGCGCGTGGAGCCAAAGAGACCACTGGACCGTGTGGGGGGCGGTATGCCGCCTTCGGGCTGAGACTGCTGCTGTTGTGCACTGAGGAAATCCATCAGCCCCCCAGACAGGTCCTGCTCACTGGCGGCGCTGTAGAAAGATGCCGCCGAAGGGGGGGAGGCGAGCATGCTGCCAGCAAGCTCACGTCCCGAGGGCAAATGCACCAGGCTATCCTGTGCAGAGCCGAACGGCGAAGCTGCAACTCGGCCGGAAGCTTGGTTGTTGAAAGAGAACCCACCGGCTGCAGGTGTGTTCCTGCTTTGCATTTGAGGCGGCTGGGCCGGTGCATCGCTCAATTTGCTCTCTACTTCACCGGTGTCTTCCTCGGCCTTGCTTTCCGCTGCAACTGGCTCAGCCGGCGGGGCCTTAGGCTCAGCATCCCCGAGCAGTGCCAACGCACTCTCGCGACTCACGGCAGCAGACTTGGCTGATTTGGAAGCTGAAGAGTAAATCGAACGCGCGACAGCTGAAGGCACCAAGTGCTTGCGCCGCCAGTCTTCGATGCGCATCAGTACTGACAGTGCCTCACGCAGCTGGGTATACACGACAACAAATGCAGCATGGGGCAGCGCAGCAGAATCGCCCTCCATCGCTTGCCCGGACAACAGGCGCGCGATGGAGTCCTGACTGTCAGCCAATGCAGCCACATATGACTGTGCTGTGGGCATTTGCGCCTCAGCGGGGACGCCTGCATTGTTCACGGAGTCCCCAACAGTCAGTGAGGAGCTTGCAATCAGTGAGTGGGGAAGCGGGGGGGGTGGCACCGAGCCATCCACGCCCGTTCCCTCAGAGTTTGCAGCCGCAAGCAGCTGAGTCTGCGTGCTGCTGGTACTTGACAGTAGCTGCATTGTTGGCGGTGACTCCAAGAGCGCACTTGACTGCAGCAAAACAGCGCTCAGTGAGGCGACTGCAGCGTGCTCTAGGAAGGACACTGCAGGGCCAATGCGTGAGATGAGGGACGATTCTTTCAAAGTCACGCTGGTCCACGCCACATCCTCCACGGCTGCATGCTGCAGTGCCTTGTGGGCGAAGTGTCCGCCCGTCACAGCACGCACACGAGTCAGTAGAGCTGTGAGCGCGGGGATGAGTCCCTGAGCCGCTACAACTGGCACCATATCGGGCGTCATGTGTGTGGTGATCGCTGCCATGAGGGTGCACGCGCTGCTCACAATGTGCAGCAGCTTGGGGGCTGCTAACTGTGCTTGGATACTCTCGGCACCAGCTTGCAGCAAGCTGTGCTCCAGCAGAGTGACTGCTGTACTGCGCACATCCGACGAGACGTCCACACTGGACCCTGGAAGCATGGGCAGCTGTGCCTTGGGCGCGTGTGGTCCGGAGCTGCTGCCATGCAGCCACTGCATCACAAAGTGCGCAGGCAGCTGCAGACAAACGTCTCTGAAGGCGGCACTCACCTGCTCGATGGCAGGAATTGCGCCCTTCCACAGAGCACAGCGGGCAGAATGCAGGCGCTGAGCACTGCGCTGGCAGATGGACGGGAAAGAGCGCCCGTATCGCTGGCTCTTGCGGGCATTCAGCCCGGGGTCCACAGACATGATTGAGTGGGTGCTTGAGCGGCTGACACGGACTGACCACGGGTACATGACAGCACTGCCTGCTCCTGCCCCAGATTTTTTGGAGACAGAAACAGACCACATGGGTACGGATGCTGTGAGAAGCTGCTCGTTGCTGCCGTCCAGCAGAATCGTCTGCATCACAGGAATGAGGCGAGCAGTGCCAGTGGCGGGGCCAAACTCCGCATTGAAGCGCTGCAATGTCCCCAGCAAGCTACCCATGCCGTATTCGGCATTGTTGACAAGGACACCAGTGCGCAACGCCAACACTCGCAACTTTCGCAGACTCACGCTCGGGTGCTGCACGAAAGCTTTGACAGCATCTACAACATCCGAGGCAGCCATTTTCGTGGATGCCATTGCGGGCAGCGCGCCGGCTGCTGTGGCTGGAGCGAAGGCGGTCACCAGAAAACGTGCCCGGCGAGCGACATGGCGACATGCCTCGCCAGCCGACCAATCTGGTAGCGCAATGGAGTCGCTGGAAGCTGCTTTGGCTGGTGCACTGCTGTCGGCAGCAGCGGTTTGCTTGCTTGAGGACACAGTGCTATGCCAGAGCTGGCGAGCAGCCTTTGCGGCCGACCACGCCGTCATGAGAACCTCAGGCGTGGCCCCGGCATTGGCTTCACCGCCACTCAAGCGCTTGGCAAATGCCATGGCAGCTGTGGTAGCGTTGCAGTGGTGTAGCACGGCAGCAGTAGTAGCTCTGCCAACTCCGTCATACGGGGCAAGCTTCTTCCGCAAGGCGCCGGCATCTTTGCAGCCTGCCTTGGTCTTCATTACCTTGTGCAAATCTGCAGCAGCAGTGCCGGCTTTGTTATCCACCAAGTCCAGCAAGAACTGCTGCTCAGCCGTCAGGGCAGCGCCATCTGCAGTGACAGCACCCGATTGAGTTGGAATTTCGCTCAAATGCTCGCCCACAAACCCTCCTTGGAAAAGCTGCTGCTGCACAATGCCTTGTGCAGATGCCCCTCCTGCAAGGGTTGTGAGCCTATCTACTTTGCTCTCTGCGGAGAGCGCCGCCTCGACAGCCTTGCTGGATTCAGCTAGCTCATTGGCGTCGAGCATGTCCACATGACCACTCAAGCCGATTTGGAGCTGGATGTCTGCATCCGACACCCGAACCAGGCTGCTTGGCAGCTCCACCGCGGCAGACATGGCCAGCGTGCCGAGCATTTGCACTGAGCGAAGCGCACTCAAGCCACCGATGGGAGTGTACCGAGCTGTGAGCACAGCCGTGGCTGCTCGGCTCAGCATGGGCATGGCTGCACGCTTGCACTCGGCACTGAGACCCAGCACGGTGAAGAACAGCTCAAACACAGACAACTTTGGGGTGGAATACTCACGCACTACACCGTCGCTGACTGCAGACACCGATGCCATCAGTGCAGGCGGCTGTGCCGGCAAGGCGTCACCGCGGGTAGACGAGCCATCCATGGGGGGGCCCTCGGAGGGCTGGCGAAGAAGCTGCAGGGAGTCAAGCCCTGGCGTGGGCTGCTCATCATCTGCTGCATCGCCATCGTCGGCTGCTTCCATCTTGCTGCGCACAGCTCGCAGGGCGTTGCGGACACTTGAGCGCCAATGCGCTGCCAAGTTATGCTCGACGATTTTCTCAATAGCCTGTGCAATTCGGGTCATCAAGAAGGCAACAGATTCCAGCTCGGGCTGCACTGCCTCAACCGCTTGCATGAGCACACGCTTCCTGAATAACATCAGTGTTGCAATTGCAGGGGTTGCGACTTGCTTGAGCAGTGGATGACACGCCAGCCGCTGCAGCTCAACGGAGGCAGCAGACCATTGGTCAGCTGGCAATGAATCATCCAGCACACTTGTGCAAAGATCCGCCGAGGGACCGAGCAAGCTCTGCACTGCCCGCAGCACCACGCGGGTGTACATTGCGCCAGCGGCAGGCAGCAGTGTCGTGGCTGCTGAGCTTCGCGAGGGCATGCCTCTAGCGGAGATGGCTGTTGCCAACGAGTTCCACCCAGAGGACACGCCTGGTCCGGACTGGCTTGCTGGATCTAGCGCAAGGGTGTGCAAACCAGAGCCCGCCTGGAACGCTTCAACAATCGCCCGCGCTGAAATGACTCCCTGAGAATTTAGCAGGCTGCCGCAGCAGGGCGCTTGCGCAGATTTCTCTGCGGAGAAATCTGGCTGGGCATTGTCGTCAATCGCGTAGCCCAAAATTTCCATCGCATCGCCCTCTCCGTGCAGTGTGATGCCAGCGTGGATAGTGGAGCCAATCTCTAAGTCGCTGAAGGCCACTGGGAACCATGTGACAGTGGAGTTGGACAGCAAGTACCGAGCCCGTACAGTACTGCTGTCCTCCTCGGCGCAGGCTGCAGCCAGAACTGCGTCCATTTCTTCCTGTGTCAGCTTCTCCGCACCAGCAGTGCCGTCAGCTGTTTCTAGCTTGGCCGCCTGCTTCGCGTACATGGCTTGAGCGTCTGCCTGGCACTGGGCCATATCGCTGAGGGAGGCATGGCCCCACTTGACGGACTTGTTGGTGTAGTCCAGCTGGCACAGCAGCGCGGTGCTGCCTGTGGCTCTCGGGCAGTACTTCTCGAGCCTAGAGGAAGCACCGCTCCCGCCAGTTGAGCGGTGGAAGGCATCGCCTCGCAGCAACAAGCCATAGCCCTGGTTGTCTGCACCCAGGTAAGTTGACTTGCCGCAGTCAGGCAACGCAACGCCCACCATTGCGTTGCGCTTGGTGGCTCCAGCTGCCATCCTGAAGGCAACAGTCACCAAGCCGTGCTGTCCAACAAACGGCACCGAGGTGTCTGCAGGCGGGGGTGATGCCATGGCGTTCACAATCGGCTTCTGGGTCAGTACGGTGCTCCACGACGAGCGCGTGGCGGGGCCGCACGGCTTCACGATCAAGCCGCTCTTTGACACCTCCACTGTCTGCAGCTCTGGGTGCTTGGCCAGGGGCAAGTCGGTCCAGAACTTGAAGCTCTCATCGTCCTTACCAGAGGAGCTTCCTTCTTTGGCAGTCTGCTTCAACCAAGAACGGTTCACGGCCTGCAACAGGTGCACACGGTCGCTGGAATTCATGTGGTCCACCAATGCCTCATCCAAGGCACTGCTGGCCGAGGCTGTCAAATATGGGTTGCACACGTGCTTGCTGAGGGTATTTTCGTTTGACCAGGCCACTGACTGTTCCACAAGCTCACCACACGCCGCATCAGCTACACGCGGAAGCCGCAGACGGCTCAGCTGCACCAGTGGGAGGCCGTACTGCGATGCGGGGACAGGCGCCTTGGCGGAGGCCACTGCCCCAGCGCTGGCAGCTTGGAGGTGTGGGGCGCCAGACTCCACCATCGCCACCTTCTCGTGGCCCTTGGGAGCTTTCTGGCTGGAGAAGCCCAGTGTAGGATCAGTTGCACCGGAGGCATTGGGGCTGAACTCAAACTCGGCTGCAGGGCCCGATACTGGAGCTATTGAGCCCTGTGGCCGCAACGGTGCGAAGCCCGTGCACACTTCGCCCAGGGCTCGCAGCATCGACAGGGCAGGATGCATGGGCAGGCACACCTGGCTAGGGATGCGGCCCGCTGAGGTGACTGCTCGCTGAGATGCACGCATGAACGGGGACTGAGACAGCAGCTGCACCTGGGAAGACATGCCCACTGCAACACTGGTCAACTGCTCCACGAGACGGTGCACGGAGCGGCGCTGCCATAACGCAAAAGTCGCTGCGGCGCGATAACTGGGGCTCACCGCCCAACGAGCTCGCAAAGAAGCTGTAGTGTCTTGGGCATCAACCAAGCTGCTTGGAGCACGCGCAGAGGGCAGTGTCAGGTTGGTGTCGGATCCAAGCGGGACCGCTTGCGGCTGCTGAAAGAACTGCAGTTCAGGGGCCAGAGCTGCAGCCCGTAGCACAGTAGGAGCGGCTGTGCACGCAGTGTAAAGCCGCTGGTAGAGTGCAGCAAGTGCATCTGGAGACATACACTCGGCAAATTCCTCGGGGGTGTCGGGCACTTGTGCCTCGCTGGAGCCCAGACATGCCACCCGCCACGCCTCAACAGTCACAGGCAGTGTAGCATCACGGAAAGCAGCTGCTGCATCAGCGGCGGACAGAGCATCTAAGGCTTCCAAAGTCCCTCCTTCAGAAAGCACGTTGAATGCTGGCCGTCCTTCCACTGAGGCCGCACTGAGAATGGCTGAGGCCACCGCCAGCGGTGTGATACCACCCTGCCTCGCCGTGCCCAGCACCAAACCCTCCAGCACAGCCTCAGGAGTAAATGGAAGGTCTTCCACAGCTGGTAAGGCAGCCTGGGCATCCAAGACGGGCTCAGAATCCTCGCTTGAGGCGCCAACTGCAGCATCCGCTTCCTCGTCATCCTTACTCTCGGCTGCACCAGTGGTCTCCTCCTCCTTACTTTCACCAACAGCAGCAGTGGTTTCCTCCGGCGCAGTGCTGCTAGCGTTCTTGGGGGCCATCTTGTACTCCATGAGCTCAGACAGCTCCACGACGATGGGCCGATCGCCTGTGCTCGTGCCCAAAAAGATCACAACTGGGACGTACTTTGTGCTCTTCCCGAAGGTGGACAGGAGATTCTGAGCAATAGGCACCCTTGAGCTGGCAGAAATAAGTTCGATATCGTCATCATTCTTAGGGGCAGCAAAGTGCCGAGCCGGAGTCGCGCTGGGGCGGTGGGTCAGCTGCCATGGCATGGCCATGGAACCATCGCTGTTCCTCGTGCCGGTTTTGTCGTGGCCGTTGCAGTACGCATACTGTGTGCCACCTGAAGCTGGCTTGTCGCCTTGCTTCTTCTCCAAGTCCCGCAGAACCTTCATGCGTGGGATGCAGGAGATGCTGTTTTGCCCAAAGAACATGCCTTGCCGAACATGCGTGGTCTTGCCATTCAGCAGAACGCTGATGTGGCCGCCCAGCAAGGAATCAGACAAGTTCAAGGTGAGAGTGACGGTGTCACTCTCGACCAGGTCTTGTGCATCCGGCACCATGAGTGATGTGCTTGTTGAACCCTGGCACCAAGTCCCGCCGGGGCGTACCTTGGGGGAGGACGAGAACGACGAGCCGTATCCCCCACTAGCTGCACCGAAGCCAAAGCCATTGCCAGCAGCTGTGTAGCTCGACTTGCGTGCCGTGCCGGAGTGGCTGGTCATGGATGAGTCCACACGGGTGCTTGGCCCAACAGTGAGCCCCACGGTGCGGGAGCCGGACTTGGTGAAATCCAACTGGCTGGGGTTGACTGGGTGTGTGGCGAAGCCAAAGAACACAGTGGGCACGTTGTCGGCTTCCCTGTTGTCCTTGTTCACGAAAGAGGACAGCTTGAATGTGGCGCTGTGCACGCTGCCGGAAGTCATGACGTGTGCGCCTGCAGCGTACTGCAGGCGGCGGGAGTCACAACGGCTGCCCGAACCGGCGTTGCCGCCCGAAGCTGGGGTGCATGCCTTGACAGATTTGCCTTCCTCCCTGGACACCACCTCGCTGGACATCTCGCCCCACTTGGCAGAGGTGCTGGCACTCAAGGCCGTCTTCTCCAGTACCAAGTCTGTGAATTCTGAGCACAGCTCACGTACTGTCTGCATCGCAGGGCCGGCCACCACAGGCGTGCTGGCCGGCTCCGGGGCAGGAGAGGGGCCAGCACTTGCCCGTGCAAAAGGAACGAAATGCTGTGACTGCCAGGCAGAGTTGGCGCTTGACGCGCCGGCACTGGAGCGAGTCTGGATGCTTCTTCGGTGAGCTGCCCACAAGCCATCCCCGCGCACGTCCAAAAGCACGTCCAGGGTGCTTGGCTGGAACTGGCCCCAGGGCGAGTTCTGAGACATGTGAGGGGCTTTCACAGTGGTAGCTGAAGAACCGCGTGTCTCTGCAAGCTCCCCCCACAAAGTGTCTGTGCCTGACTGGGCCGTGCTTTGTGCGCCGAATCCGCCCCCAAAGCCACTGCTTGCGCTGGCGACAGCGCCGAAAGAGGATCGGCCCTCGGTGGAGAACGACAGTACGGAGCTGCTGCTGTGCTGAGCACTGACACCTTCCGCTGAAAACGTGCAGCCGATCGACACATCGCCAGGTGCGAGCAGCGCAATGAGTGACTCGAAGCCTGCAGCACGCCCCTCCCAGGCTGAGGGCAGGGTGGTGCTGGACAGAGGCAGAGCGGCACAGGACGGGAGCACGCCACACGTGCCACGCACCAAGGCAAACCATGCAGCTGTGCGTGAAGAGCTCTTTCCTTTGCCCTCTTGCCACGAGGGCGCCTCTCCGGTCGACGACAGCTCATCTGCCAGCTGCTCAGCGGTTGCCTGGTCCATTTGCGACATGGCGTGCACGATTCCGTGCTGGTGAATCTGCTTCACCACCTTGCGAGCCTCGCGCGTGGAGGGCACAGAGAAGTGCCCACTGAGCCATTGCAGCAACATGTACAGCATGTGATAAGCGCCGGGGCCATTGGTCAAATCATCCAGAGAGCTTGAGGCTGGGACCACAAGCTGTGCAGGGCGCACCGCCTCCAATGACACATTCTCAAGGGAGGCTGACTGCATGGCAGCCAGGAGTGCCTTCTCTTTGTCACCTTTCTTATCGCCAGCGGACCGAATGGCCTCAAGCGCTTCTCGGGCCTTGGCTTCAGCGGCAGGGGGCACCCATGGGAGGTGCTCCGGGATTCGCTCAGCCACGGACAACAGCCGTGTTAGAAGGTAAGACACATCAGTGGCCCCGGGTAGGTATGTCCGCACGTCCTCTACAAGCACGGCGGCAGCGGTATCGCGCGTGGTGCGAAGCAGAGCTGCCCACACATCAGCGTTCAGCCCGGGGTCCGTGCTTGACACGGGGTCCATGGATACAATGCCTGCAGCTGCCATCTGAACGATGCCAAACACGCTGCTGAGGCGCACAGCGAGGTCTTGGTTGCCCCACCCCAGGCCATACATGGCCTCCTCAGGAAGCAGCGGGAGCGCCCCCGCAAGAGTGTGCACAACTGAGCAGAGAGTTGGGAGCACGTGCCGCTGAACGATTGATGTTGGGATGAGCACATCGATGCCTTGCCCCCCGAAGAAAGTAGCAGCAGACTTGCTGCTTGGGCCATAGCTGGCGTTGCTGGCAGCAGCCACGACGCAGTGCTTGGCGACACTCATCGTTTCTCTCAGCAGGCGCATGCACATGAGCACAATGTTGGCGCCCAGCACTGCACAGGGCGACGGGCCCGCGGCTGCTTCAGAGCTGGTGCCGATATTTGGCGCAACCAGCTTTTCCAGGGCGATGTTGCACAAGGAACACAGCAGGACAATGCTGCGCGGGGAGGGATCGTGAATGTACCCGTGCGGTGGAGGGGGCACACCGATAGCGGCCACAGTTCCCATGGCTTCAACCATGACAGCCAAGGAGTGTTCATCCAGCAGTCGCATGAGCGTTCCTGTGATTTGTGCAGCGAACAAGTCTGCCCGGCATGCACCAGCCCCAACATGAGGTGCCCAGCGGGGGGAGTGCAGCAGTGACGTGCCCATGAAAGGCGGGGTCATGCCAGCTACAGCTGACATGTCCAGAGCCGCCGGCAAATCGGGCTGGGTGGGGCCCTCCGACTCAGCCTTGCTTTCTGTGGCCCCAACACTTGCATCGGCAGCAGCCGCTCCAGGTGATTCCTCCTCTGTGTTCTTAGCCTCTGCTGGAACACCGACAGCAAGAACAGCCTTCAGCGCATTTGCCACATTTGCGGTTTGCTGCAGGCGCTCTGCACCGTACTTTGTGGCAATTGCCTCGGGACGCTGGCTTGTTTCCTCTGGTTTGCTGGCAAGCGCCCTCAGGTCGGCCTTCTGCATGACGCCCCCCCACTCAGCGCCGTTGCCGGCTGTCTTGATCACCACTGCTCCGTCTGCTGAAAATAGCCTGTTGCCACTGCCCTCCAGCATGCGCAGCTCAGCAGCGAGCGACATGGTGTGGTCTGTCTTCTGCAGTGCACAGCGCCCCATCGTGGCAGCGATCTCGTCAGAACTGCGAGCGGTGCGCCACACACGGAGAAGTGCGATGCGCCCCAGCATGGCATATACAGGGGGCTGCTTGTCGCCCTTGCGGCCCTTGGTGGCCGGGGGGTTGTTACAGCCGATGTAGTACAGGTTGGTTCCGCTCGGCAGAAGCGGGAATTTCTCAAAGCCGCCAGTGGCGACGGAGGCGCCGTTCACGAGCAAATTGACACGTCCAGCCATGAAACTGACTGCCACATGTGTCCATTGATTTTTGTCAATCGCTCCAGGCTCCGAAGTTACGATTTCGGCAGGATCCGAGCCCTGGCGGGCAGCAAACTCAAGGGCACCCCCCTCCACAATGGAGAGTGACCACCCTCCCACGCTCTTCTTGCTGGGCTCCACATTCTGGTGCTGCCATACACGACCACGAGAGACGAGAAGCTGGCGCTCTGTAGTGGTATTCTGCACACTGACCAGCATTTCCACAGTCAGCTGCTTGTTTGAGTGAAGGCGTTCACTCGTGTCATCGAAGGTCAGCCCCGAGTCAGCACGCAGCCGGATGCAGGGAGCAGTGGACAGCTGCGGCCGTGGGTAATCAAGGTTCTTGCTCAAGTACCTGTCGGCGTACGAGGGCAGGTCTACTGCTTCAGAGGCGGCGCCGGGAGCCTTGCGTGCAGCGAACTTCTCCGCCAGCTCGTCGTTCAGAGCGAGGACGTGCGATGCAGGCAGCTTGTGCCCGCCTTGAACGGCACAAGCCAGGGGTAAGAAGCCTGCGGGGCAGTGCTGCAAAGGGCTGTCAGCTCGCTGGCCAAAGTTCAATCGCAAGCCTGGGTTTTGCTGGTTCAAAGACACTTCGGGGCGCAGCGGCATGAGCTTGTCGCCGACCGAGAGGTCCACATTGGAGTATGCCCAGCCCAGATCCATGCCGTTGTGACTATAGCCAATACGGCAGTGGCCAGACTTGCGGTCCAGGTCGATTCGGCATCCAAGGACGTCGCCAGAAACTGCAGGGCGCACGCCATAGGCGCTCAGCTGGCTGCCGTGAAACAACACACAGCGCTTTGAGCACCAGGACCAAGAGTTCGCGTTGTCACCGACACCGCATGACTTGTCATCAGTGTAGTCGCTGTCAAACCGCGCCCATCCAATCTGTGAAAACAATCAGGAAGCGTGAACAAGGCTGAAAAAAGGACAATGCATAGAACGCACCTGACACATGTCAGAGTTTTCCAGGTGGGCCTCGAAGTACCACTTGCCATGCGTGACTGGGGCTCCCAGCGCTGCAATAGTCGTGAATCGGTTTCGAAGGTTGCTCGCTCGCAACTTGACCTGATCAACGTCAGCGGCGCCAGCAACCATAGCCAATGACAGCTCCCCAGCAACAAGCTGGTGAGGTTCTATTGGGACATTCAGAGCTTCTTTCAGCAGCATGTCAGGCAGAGGCACAGCTAGATTGTACAAGTGCTGCAAGTCGACAGCGCCGGGTAGCAGCGAATCTGGAGCACTGGCGAGGTGCTCCGCCAACAGCAAAAGCGCTGAAAGCTGGGCTTGCATTGGGCTTGAAGACTTGCTTGAGTTTTCACTTATCAATACAGCAGCCTCAGCAAGAGTTGCTGGGGGAGATGTGCCGTTCGCAACGGAAGTCGCCTGAGCAAGAAGCTGGCTAACAATCCCCGCAGATGCTTCAGGCAGACCGGTGCACAAAGCAGTAACAGCCGCAGGGACTTCTGAAACGGCACTTTTCCCTGTAGAAATCGCTCCAAACGCAGGATGAGATGCAAGTTCAGCCTGCAATTCCGTAATGCTGCGAGGGCATGCAGGAGCAGACGCCGACACCACGGCACTTGGTGGGGCTGCTGCTGTCGCTCCGATTGTTGCCAAGGAATGAAGCGTGTGTGAACCCATGGCAGACACTGGATTCTCTGTTAGAAGCCCACCCAGTTCCGACTGTATGTCGTCAACTCGCTGCTGCACGGTAGAAAGCGCTGAGCTAACGTTGTCAGCAGCACTGGCGCCGCTGGTGCCTCGCTGCATGCCATGTACTCCAGCACGCAGCAGTGAATCAGCTCGCAATAGAGGAACAGACATGATGGCAAAATGCTGAGCAGAATGGTGAGCGTAGTTCAATGGAGTCTCAATTTTCAGGGGCTTTGGTCGTTCTTTGCACTAGCTGAGCAAGCTAACACGCCAAAACAGTGAATGTTTCCGAGTATTCGCACGGTCAAGCTGCAGGGCCGATGAACATTTATACCGTATGAGCGCCAGAAAAAAGGTATCATTATGCTCTTCCTTGAACATAATTTTGGTTGCAGACCGCTCTTGATCACGACCCGGGACGTTCGGCAGGGGGGGACTTGCTGGCAGAAGAAGCCCCATCCATACGTGGAGGTAAGACGCAGCAAATACCTATTCCACCCAGGCATGGTTGATAACTGGCAAGACAGCTTTGAAATGTTATGGCGGGAGGGGCAGCGTAAGCCACATCTGTCTGTGTAGTCGGGCAGCGCTTCAACCATGCTGCGCTGCTTCAAGAGCTGCTTCTCTCGCGGGGGGTGAGAATCGCAACGCACACAAACGCACCGCCGGCAATAGCAGCAGCGACGCATGCTTGATCGTCCATTGCTTCGTCCTTGTGTAGCTTGAATGCCCTTCAATATGCCGGATCTGTCTGGCTAACCCTCGGGGGCATGTGAGGCAGCAAAGAAGCATGGGGCGGAATACTACAGAAGTGAATGTTGATCAGGGGCTTCGATGTTCAGCATTTACAGCCGTCCAAAAACTCCTAGCTGCATTGATATACTCAGACGAGTGTGTTGTGCGAGTCCCACAACCCAGCCTCATCTCGCTGTCGTGGAAAATCAAAACTTTCGCACTTTCCCCTCTGCAGTTTGCTTAGCTGGACTCTTGTTCCGTTCTTCGCGCATCGGCTGAAGCTGTGCCACCTGCCTGGCGCCACCCCTTTCTCGTGCTTATCCGGTGTAGGGGCCTCACTCTCTAAACCCATATGGGCCTCTAAGGCAATCAAATTTGGGGTCAATCTTGCCACCCCAAACCCGGGTGGGCGGGATGGGTCAATTGCCACTCAAAAGACGAACATTTCGTCTTCACTCTTTCACAATGTGCCGAGAATGGCACGCTCCGCTGCTTTTCAGCCTCTCCTGCTGGCTGGGCCTCTCGACGCTGGGCCTCTCCTACCTACGGCCCGCTGACAGGGGCAATATTATGGCACTTTGCCTTTTCGCGAAATGAGCGCAAATTTCTGCACGTCAACCAATTCGAAAAAATGGCTATTTTTTGTTCAGTAGAGGCCGTTATCTTCCCACGCCTGCGCTCTACTGTTGTCCACACGAAACTACTTTTTGCTCGACACGCCAAATGTGCATTGGGCTGCCTCTGCCTTTTTTTCACCAAGACGCCTGCAACAGCAAGACCTGAGAAATTGTATAAGTAACAAATCTGGGGACACATGGAATCTCCATATTACGCTGCTTTTTGCTCTGTTTCCCCTGCACATGGCCAAGAGCGAAGCGCGGAAATTGCTCGGAGCTCTGGTGGATACGATGCTTCCTTCCTTGGGCCCGTACAGTTTTCGCAACTGGACGGGACGGGCAGCACGCATGTTCAAGAAGTAATCCCGCCAACTTCGGATATTTTGCACAGCAGTGCTGCTAACTTTGAAGAGGCCCTGCAATCGGCTTTGCACCACGCAGAGGACTCGGATTGGACCCAACGGCTGGAAGCGGTTCTTGAATTACCTGCTGATTCCAAAGCTGACAACTTGGCTCGCAGCATTGCGCTTCATGCGTTGACCAGCGAGTTTGAGGCAGTGTGCACTGTAATTGCTGCAGAAATTGTTGCTCAGCTTGCCAGGCCTGCCGGTGAGTGGCACCTCCCTGCCGCAGACTCCATGGGGGGGGTCGCAGGCGGCCAGAAGTTCGTTGTGGGCAACATTTTTTTCAAATTTGCACGTGATTCGGGCATATATGGCGGTGATGAGGGGGCTTGCAAAGCTGCGAAGCATGAGCTCCGTTCATTGAGGCAGCTTTTGACAACAAACACCAGCGGACTTGCCTTTCCACTCATGTGTACAGTCGACCTGGCTGGGTTTAGGCTTGTGTGTGTGAGCAAATTGCCCATTTCAGATGCAACTCTGGTGTACGGCAGCGCTGACGCTGGCCGCACCGTACATGCCCGCGACCCCGTGATGAACCAACTAATGGCTTCCGCCTGCTCCACCCTTGGGCTTGGCCCCCACAACGTTGGCAGAGCACGTGTCGACGAAAAAAATGAAGTTGTGCATGACTGCATCACTATGTGGGGCCCCATCGACATCGAAGGACACAGCATCGTCACAAGCAAGCTGCACTGGAAGGGTGCAGCCGCCGCTACAGCAAGTGGCGTGGGTGGAGATGCAAATACAAGTTACCCACACGCCAGTGGGGACATATCTCGATACGTATTGGATGTTGCTCGGCTGTATCCACCAATCGCTTTGGCGTCCATCCCGAGGCTGGCTCGATTTGGCATGGTTGTATATTGCGCCGGCGCCCCACAGCCAACCTTCAGCATTATTCGCAACAGTGTCCGCAGCCACCACTTGCCGTTTTCCGCGGCAATTATGGACGAAGATTTGTCCCCACAGACTCCAACTGAGCAGCTTATCCAACGCTGCTTGGTTCAACAACTGCCGCCCGTGATTCAACAACGGCTATGTACGCAAATGGGTGAACCTGAAGACAGCATTTCTCTGTCTGAACGCGACCCTGCTAAAGCTAGTTGGATTCCGTGTCAAATGATTCAGACACAATTTGGTGCGTTGTACGTTCTGGACCAAAACACTGCTCAGAAAGTGGCCGCTGCCCAAGCAGGCATGCAAGATACTCCTGGAACAGTTTCTGGGCCTCAAGAATTGCAACAGCACAATCAAGTTTTGACATCGCTGGGACTGAACGAGAAGGCCAGTGCAATTCTCGGCTTTCGTGTCAATGGCCCAGCTGCCATTATCAAAGATTCTGGTGCGGTTTTCTTCAAACTTCTGCGCCCAGAGGCAGTAGCGACGTCACCATTTGCCTTGTCTTCTGATGCCTTCACATCATTTGGGTGCTGCTCATTGTGTGCCAGCGGAGAGTGCCACCACGGCAGTCGGGCAGAGCATCAAAAAGTGGCTGCTGTCACAAATCACGTTCTGGAGCGAAGTACGCGGGAGATGGCTCAGGAGCTTCTGGAAGGGTCGCTATTGTTTCCAGATGGTCACAGCCTTGTTCGTGAGATGCATTCAAGGGGCTTAAATCTGTCATTCATGGGTTACTTACTGGCTGCCTTCAACCGCGCCCACCGCGCAAAGCATCACGGGCGTGACGAGGCGGGCGACAGCTGGGTGCGCCAGCTGATTCACATTGAGATGACAGCAAGAACACTACGCAGTATGCTGAATGAAAGGTTGAGGGAACGAGTTCGGGCATTGAGTGCTGTAGCCGGACAGAGCGGAGTCGACACCATGCAAGTCGCAAAGGAAACCCTGCTTCAGTTTGTGGTTGAAGCATTTTTTCTCCCCAGCGTTGCATCTGAGGGCGCCGAACAGGAATCAAAAGCACTGTGGGATGAAGTTGTATTCCGGGGCCATCTCAAATTTTCAACCTGGGCTGTTGATCAGCCACTAGGTCCTGGGAAACAGTTCAAGGATTTGCCCACATTCCTGGCGTATGGTGTGTCACCTGGAATGCTGATGACAAGGTTTTTTGTCGTTGCCCAGGTCCAGGAGACCCATGCCGATGTTCAGGCACTATTGAACTTGTGTGTTGGAGTTCGGACTTCGGAAGTTGCCTTTGCCAGTGCGCGACTTGCTGCCGAACAGATTGTGAAATCGCCGACCAGCGCTGCTTCAACACCGCTATTGGCGCGCACGAAGTCTATGTTTGGTGCCGATTTGGTTGAGAAGAGTCTCATTGCTTTTTTGAGCTCAGTGGATGAGCAAGCTGCCGACAGCCCCGCTCATGCGGGTTCCTTCTCATTCCTGGAGGCCTCGCCACCTGAACGCTTGCTGTGCGGAATTCTGCACAGCTTCCGATGCCCGGCGCTTGTGGTAGAACTTGCTGCCCTTGTCCCACATTTATGTCCCCAGCTGTCTGTTCTTGATGCAAGTGAGCCGCTGGCGCAGAAGTCAAAGTTGTCCACGCCAGCTGCCTTTAATATTTTTACCATGCGTCTGATGCAGCTGACGCAAGAAGCTTGTCGGAAGAACAACTTTGCCTTACTCAACAAATGGGGGCCTGTTGTGAGTGACTGTATCCATGTGGAAATACCCTTGACAGTGCAGGCATGTGCGATGCTCAGCGTTCATGGCCAGTGCCTTGAAGCTCTTGGCCAAACTGCAAGTGCCATCACAACGATTCGACGTGGATTGAAATACCTTCAGAGGTACATGCCGATGCATCCGACACTAGGCCAGCTGAGCTGTAGCCTTGCCAGGTCCTTGCTAAGCTCCGATTCAAATAATTTGCGTGCCATTGCAGCATTGGCCCTGGATGACGCTTTTCGGGTCTTCAACAGGCTATACAGCTCTCTGAATGCCGACGACAAAGCAAGAGACAGTGAAGTAGACGCACCGCGTACAGTCAGTGCAGTAGACGTCCTGATCTCAGTCCTACTGATGGGCATGGCAGATAAAGTCGGAGTGCATTTGGGCTCGTTGTTGGAGACGCTTGAGGGCCTGGCGACATCCTCTCCCACGGCAGACAAGGGAAGCAAGCCATCACTGTGTCAACTGAGTGGTGCATTGGAGTACCGTGATGGACAGGCTCTCAGTGCTGTGCTTGTACAGCGCTCATCTGAAGCAAAGTTTGCGCAGCAGTCTTTCGAAAAAGCGCCGGAGGCCGAAGCACAGGTCATGCCGCCGGCACCGCCTACAAGCCTGCTGCAGATAGCACGCTCCGACAGCACGGCATTGGCTGCTTTAGACGACATCGATACCCGCTGTGCATTGGCTGGTGCTGACACTTGCAGCTCTGAAGCGCTACCGGCTGCTCAGCGAGCGGCTGTTGTACGATGCATTGGGCGCAGCAAGGCATGCATGCACATGCTAGAAGAGTTTCTCGGCACACCAAAAAATTATTTTCGTGGGCATTTTGCTGCTGCCAGGCAAGTGATGGCTACTGATTTGTCAGATCTACAGCGTCCACCTCACACTCCGACGTCTGATGCTCAACTGCAGGCTGTGCACAGGCTGCAAGCTAGGCAGCAATTGCACAGGGATGATGGCGAATTTGTTGCATTTATCCTGGGCGATCAAAGGCGCACTGCTGGAGATGCTTGCCTGGTTTACGTTGTCAGTCGCGATGCCTGCTGGTCAGATGAAGTGCCTGTGGTGGTGCTGTGGGGGCCGGGTGGTTCCATACAGGCAGCAGTGCGTAGAAGCACCACTGCGGGGATATACACTTCGCTGTGTATGCCCTACCTTGTCGGCGAATACTCTGTTCGTGTGTCGGTGGGCGAAGCTGCTGCCCACGTACACAGCAGCTGGGGCATTTCACCCGCAGAAACTCTCGGGCCTGCCACACATCCAGGTCAAGCCACTGCACCTGTCACCATACTTGTTGAGCCAGGTATGATTGATGCAGGCTGCTGTGAATGGCAATGTCAAGAATCTGTCGAGCGGGGCCAAATTTTCTTGGTTGGATTAACTTTGCGCGACACCTACAGAAACAGACGGGCATATGTTACTGACAAGCCATGCGTTCGTCTCTCTGCTCCAGGAAGCTATGGGGGGAAATGCCCTATGGTCCCTAGCTTTGGCGCCCATAGTAGCGATGCTGCTGTGTCTTCGGGAGCAGGATCGACACTGCCTCTGTTCTCGCTCCGCCAACTGGCTGCAGATACAAGCACAACTGCACCAAATAGCTTGAGCACGGACTGGTCCTGTGCCATAAGTGCGGACACGTTAGTCGACCACGTGTCGTGCTCTTGGAACTTCGCTGGTGCATATTTCGACGCGTTTGATTCTACTCGCGTCAGAGTTGACGTTCCTCAATCCAACGACAGCACAGAATTATGGTGTGATAGAAGCATTCCTGGGCACATGCTTGCTGGAGCAATGCCAGCAAAGTTGTGCACAACCTGCGCCCAGTCTTATTCAAAAAAGTGCTTACGCTGCGGTCAGGGCAGTTTTTTTGGTCAGCGGCGTCTCCATGTCTGCAGCACGTGCTCTCTGAAGGGGGGGACAAGAAGCAGTTGTGCGCGGTGCAGCAGCTTTTTGCACTTTCCAGCATCAAATGTCGATGCCGTTGAATGCTCAAAGTGCTCGCGTTCGGGCCATTTGCGATGTGTAGCTCGAAAATAGATTGCAGTTTGTCCTTGTGTTACATTCCCGTGTGTGCAGCACTAAGGGCAGCTTGTCCAGCTTTGGCTTGTTCACGTGCCTTCACGACACGACGAGCGTGCTCTACAATTGATTGGCGCTCTATCGCGCTCTTCGCTGCAAGTGAATACATGCGTGCCAGCTTTCGCACAGGGGCAGTTTCTGTGTTTTGCAAACCAAGCTGTTTGCGAGCCATAGCAAACGTGTCCCCACGTGCAGGCGATATGAGTTTGCGTTGACTCTCACGGCGGGGTTCAACCAGCTGCTTGTGAGCCGCGAGCGATGAAGCTTTGCTGGCAGCGAAATCAGGCGGCTTTGATGAGACAGCTTGATTCGGTATACCGTTTTCGCGCTTGGTGCTCGCTCCGCTGCTTGATGCTGCATCATCTGAGTCGTCATCTGATTCGTCTATGGTTGCAAGCTGGATGTCCTCACGACTGGAAGCAGTGGAAGACATGGAAGCTCCACTCTGAGCCACTTCGGCTGAATTGTCCTGCAAGGGGGCTCCTTGGTGTCCCTGTTCTTTGATTTCGAGCACAATGTCAGCCTCTACGTCAACGTCATCACATGCGTGGAGGACTTCCTCGAGAAGTTCCTCCGAATTGATGCCATCCAGCAGGGAGTGATCAAATGAGTCTGCAAAACCTTTCAAATCTTCCAGAGATGCAGTTTTTTTGTACTGTATCTTGTGAGATGAATTGCGATGGGTCACCTTGGAGCGTGCAATACTTCCAGTTGAAGCCCGCCGTGAGCCAAACGGGGCTTTGGGCCTTGATGTGCCCAGGTCACGATCATCTACCGATAAGACAGCGGCTTTTGCATTTGTGGTCGCTCTGCTTGAACGTGGGTCTTGCGCTGGGACCGTTTCACTGTACCCAAACCTGAGTGGAGTTTGTATCATCTGTTGGTTCAATGCCTCCTTCAAGCTTGAAATATCAATCAGAGGTAAAGCCTTACCAGATAGTCTCACTGTGTGTGGCGAAATTGGCTGGCTTGGAAACAAGTTGTCTGTTACTTCTGTGGATTTAGCCGAACCGCTTGAGCAGATAGCATCCGGTTCCGTTGGCGTTGATTCACTGGATCGTGCTGAACCATCTGAAGGCACAGCTTTGTGCGTGAAAACTTGTTGAGCAGGCTGTTCCAGGGATGCAGGCCGTTCCGGGGATGCAGTTTCGAGCTCCAGGCAAAAAGCATCTTTCGCGGGGTGTTGCTGACCATCGCACGAAGGGGTCTGGCGGGGGGTGGTGTTACCGGAGGTGTGGCTATTATTGCGGGAATTCAACTGTTTTGTATCACGAGGGAAGGCTGGTACATGGCCATTTACATGGCTTGGGACGCTGGGCTGCCTGTTTGGAACTACTTTTGCAGACCTGTTCAGTGGAGCTGGCAAAATATTGAGGCTGGGCACAGAAACAGTATACATGCGCTGCTTTGATAATGCAGACGCCGCTGCAGATATGGCTGCTGTGATCTGGGGTGGAAGCGGGCGTGGCTTTATACCAGTTGCCAGCAATGCAGCTTCTTCGCTCAACGACTCCCACAGCTTGCGACCAGCCGAACTAAGTTTCGGGACCGCAGGAAGCTGCCCCATTGTTGCTCGGTGAACAAGAAAGTACACAAGACCTTTTAGTGGAGTCTCATTGAGTAAGCAATCCGTAGTCTCATGGAAAGTCGGTTGAACAACCACGGCAGGTCGATCTGGCATGGCTGCATACCAGCCAGTTGACAGCAATGCAAAAACTTCGTCTGCACACTCACGAACTGCTCGATTCCATACACGCATGTCCTTGGATGCTTGTCTGCCGGGCTGTAGGATGCTGGGAGCTCGGCTCCGCGCAGCAGGCTGCGACGAGATTGCTGGCTTTTTGGTGGTGCTGATGTGTGTCTCAGCCGACACCTCATCACCAAAAGCTGCTGCATAGATAGACAGGGAATCCTTGGTGGACTGTGTAAACTCTTGTTTGGGAGATGTTGCTGCTATAGCCGTACTCTGTGCGTGCAGCGACACGGCTTGGCGGCCAGCACCCCTTGTGTTCAACGCATCAACACGACCTGCGGAAAGGTACTCATCCCGAAAAGCTTCCGTGAGAATGTGTTCACGAACTTGTTCAGCTCGTGCGAATAGAGCTGCAATTTCCTTGCGAATATCCTCCGGTCCCGTGCCTTGACGTGTGATGTAATCTGATTGCTGCTGTAGCATTCGCGAAAACAGTTCGTTTTGTTCTAGTGGCTGTGCATGCGCTGCGTGCACGATGGGAGAGTGGGAAAACTTCGGCCCATGAACTTTTCTGGCTTCTGCTATCCTGAGAGGTTGCGGTTTCGGCTTCATTGTCATTGCCTGGAGTTGCGTAGACAGCCAGGAATTGAACTCGGCCGCGTGATTGAAGCCGTGAGCGTGAACAGTAGCACTTTCGTCAGATTCGCGTGGCCTCATGTCTTTGTGTGCACTCCAATAATCTGGAATTTTGATATGCTTGACACTTGAGCCCGAACTGGCACTAGTTTGCATCCATGCCATCTGCTGCTCAGATAAGCGCAGGGGTGATTCTGGCGTTGAGGTGGCTTCCTGTTGCCTGCTCACCCGCTGGCAACTTGCTGGTGCGGGTGGGGGCGGAGGGGGCAAAGGAGAAACAAGCTTTGACACTTCCTGCTTTGCCAATGGTGTTTCCCATGGTCGTTCGTCGATTCGCAGCTTCCGCCCAAGCAAAGTTTCCCACTGGTGACGAAGCACAGCAACTTTTTCTTGATGTAGGAATTTTGCTCTGCTAGGTGAAACAGTCTGAGCTGCTCCAGCAGTTGGAGTTACAGCAGCACGATGTACAGCTGAAAGTCTGGACAGAAGTGGGCTACAAGCAAGCTGTGTGACCTCAGCGCTATTGAGTGCCAGACTTGTTTGCGCAGGCAATGTTGGACTGTGTGTTGGCTGCTGGTCTGCTCCCAGAGATGATTTTATCAATGTATCCAGGGGCGATACAAAAAAATTAAGTTGTTCTTGTATTCTTTGAGCATTTTGATTTGAATGCCTTGGCGTTGTCTGGTTTCTGTTGTCATCAGCGTCTGACCCGCCAACGTTCTTTGCATTGGGTGAAACGTTGTGGGGGGCTGAAGCTTTTGAAGCAGCAACAGAATGAAGAAGAGTGTGCTGTAAGTGAGAAAAATGTGAGGTCAGTGTCTCTAGTTTGTCGCTTTCAATTTGCAGTTGGTCTTGTAAAGTAACTGAGTGGTCTTGTGCCGCCATTTTGCAGCAGCCTGCAGCTTGTATCACGTGGAAGATTTTTGCAAAAATGCATACGGCGACAACTTCAGCCACATTGACCAAAACGTTTTCCAGCGCAAACTTGAGGAAGCCTTGTGATTTACGTTGAGGATCCAGGTAGGCCAGTTCGCCGTCAGTGCCAGGTGCGTAGGACGGGGGGCACAGGGGATGAGCGAGCGGTGTCACCAGAGTAGGTGCCGAGTTGAAATTCTCCCCATACAAGCTGGGCTCGTGTGCTGTCTATCATCTTGTAATCTGCACACCTTCTCTGTCCCATGTTCTTGGCACCTGGAATCCATTGACTGCCAGATCTCCGAATCCCTTGTCTCAACAAGCCTGGCGGACAATGATCAGCACCAGCTATGCCTGCCGAGCTTGAGCACAGGGAAGTTTGGTTGCGACAGAGTGCTTGAGAGTATGCGAAGCCGCAGACTGCTGCTGCCACCCTCCCCCCTGAAAAAACCTGTCTGGGACCCATGCGGTCTTCTCATGACAATAAGCCGATCAGCTGGAGGGCCAAATACTATAACGTATGAGCTGAACGGCAAGTTCACAATTCAAACGTGTCTATTCCAATTGCCTTCCTTTGCACGATACAAGCTTGCATGCGGAACTCAACGAGATGAATTGTCTTCAGCACGCCGTGAGGATCCCGGCTGCCCGCACAGGGAGAAGGTTTCTTGCTGTAGTGCCCAAAGGGAGGGTGGTGAACGCGGTGGGGGACAAGTTGCTGATTTCAGGCTTGCGGGGAGCAGTAATTGGCGGAATCGCTCGCACGGAGGACGAGGCAGCAGGTGCGGCGCACAATTGTCATGCACTCGCTTCCAGCATGCTCACTATTTGGAATTGCAGGCTTTGTGGTGGACATCATTGAGGACGGATTGACGCATGTCTGTCTTATGGAGCATGCATCAGCACGCACTGGTCGTGTGACAGTTGGAGGGCCACTATCCCTCCCGCAGCTGCCTGCTGCGGATTTTGAGCGACTGACCATCCCAGGCCATGGAGCCCTGGCCTCTCAACCCTCTGTCCACCAGTTACCTATACTGCCCGTTCAAGGGCCGAGTTACACACAACGAGAAGCACAGCCTTCAGCTAGATCTTTGAACATCATTGCATTTGGTCACCCAGTGCTGGATGCCTTCCAACCTCTCGCATTGGCCACATCACGCGCTGTTACGTGCGGGAATCGAAGAGAGCTCGCTGCGCATTTACTGCATGGTGCATTGGCAGCATTATCAGAGCTACAGTCAGCGTGTCCTGTGCACGTAGTTTTCGTGTCGATTGGTGGCTCAGCTGGGCAACACAACAGCACCAGCAGAAGTCTCAGCTTGGCTGGCAAGCGTTTCACACACGTTTCAGCGCCAGCAGCAGCGCCCCTGGGGCAGCGATACTTGGCACCATTTACGGGCATGGCAATTGCACAGGAGCTGGGCAGGCAGGGTCGGCACGCCCTTCTGGTAGTTGCTGACCTGACAGCCCATGCCGAAGCTGCCCGCCAAGTAGCAGGGGTCTCCTGGGCTGACATGATGGCAGCGCCAACCAATACGGGGCCATTGATGGATGCAGCATGCATGGTGAAGCACGGTGGCAGTGTCACAGTTGTGGCAGGTGCAGTTGGCACCCCCTCTGGGGGACCAGGGGTGGCCCACTCAGGCGGGGAGGCTTCTGAGTCCGGCGCAGCGGGGCGTGGGCAGGGCATGCTTGCTGACAGGTCAGTGAACCCCAGCTCCATCAGCACCCAGGACACCAAGGGGCAGGAGTGGCTGGACCAGTTCGTCTCCCTGGCCTCAAGCTCCTACCATCTGTACGGCAACTCAGCGGTGGATGCCGCCGCCGGCCACCTGCCAGTGCCAGAGGAAGTGCTCACTTGGGCCAACGGGCACAAGGCACAGGGTGATGCCATGTGCAAGGCTGCACGGGCAACGCTAGGGCTGCTGCGGGAACTGCGGCTGGCAGCAACTCAGGCGTGCACCGCGTTGGAGTACGGCATAGCACCCGAAGCTGACCAAGACCGAAATCTTGCGTATTACGCGAAGATGCAGATGCTGTTGAACCCCTCGGCTCGCTTGCTACACGCCGTCGAAGCAGATGCTTCAGCAATATCTGAAGTTCGACTTGGGCTGATTGCCGCCGATGCGAGCGAGCAGGCTTTGAGCTTTTTCGAAAGCACACAGGAAGCAGCCAAAGGCACAGCCAGACCCATTGGCAACTTTCCGGACCCAAAGCTTGCCGGCCGCATGACGCACAGAGGTGGTTCAACGAACGCAGCACCAACTTCAGTACCGTGGCTCAAGGTTGACCGCGCTGCGTGGATGTCCATGATCCCTGGATTTGGAAAGCGCTCAGTGCACTCCCAGGCAACCGCAGTGCCGGGCGGCATGCACAAAGCATCTCTCAGCAGCAAGGCTGGCGGAGCAGATGGTGGATCTGTGCTGGACAAGTTCGCATCCAAGATGTCAGCAGAGCAGCTTCAGGCGCTGCGGGCAGCCCAGGCCAAGCGGAAGCCACGAGGCGCGGCAGCCTCAAAACCCACCGTCGCCAGCACCAGCACAGCAAACAACGCCGCCCCAGCAACACCAAAGAAGCCGGCATCAAGCCCACCCAAGCCAGCTGCACCCGCTGCTGATGAAATGGAGGGCTTGATGGGCAAGGCTGCAGCGTCAACTGACGACTTTGATGACTTGATTGCAGCACTTGAGCGAGGAGGCTCAGTGCCCGAGGCCGATGTTGAAGTTGAAGAAGCAGCACTTGTGACCCCTAGCATTCCCCAAGGAGGAGAAGCGGAGGTCGAGGTCGAGGGGCGGGATGGTACAGCAACGAAGCCGCCGCTGGCGGTTGTAGAAGTGCCCGAAGGGGGCCCGCTGCAAACAACACTGGGTGCTGAGCAGGGTGTTGAAGCGCCAGATGCTACCAGCACCTCAAAAGTGGGCCTACAAGACGGGGAAAGGACACCCAGCGCGGCCATCCCCGTGGATCGCACGTTCTTGCGGCTGCTGCTGATTTCAAGTGGCGTTCTTTCCAAAGTCCCAACTCGGCATATCCTTCAGTTTGAGCAGATGGTGTTTGATGTGACATCCAGCATGTCGGTTGGGGCTGCAGCCAAGCTGTGTGCAGCTGATGTGCCAGCAGGAGTGCGGCCGGGCATGGCGCTGCTCGCTTTCTCTAGGCATGAGAACCTTTCAAGCGATGTTCACCTTGCCACTGACATGGATTCCATTCTGCAACGCGGACGAGTTGCCCCTTGGAAGCTTTGTAGCAAAGAACAAGAACACTTCCACCTTATCAACCATGTTGTTTTTGCGTGCAGAGAATTGTTCTTGAATTAATTTTCACCTGGTAGTTGCACCTGTGCCCTCGATTTCTCAAGTTGAAGTTCGCTCCAGTCACTCTCATACGATCTTTCGGAAGCAGAGCTTGTTGTTGATGAGGTCTTGGCGTCGAGGTGTGCTGCTTCTTCCACTGCACTCGGCAAAGGACTTGCTTGCGGGCTATGTTTGGCCGACCAAACCGATGAATTGGGTGAGAGATCTGGCAAGCCTGTACTAGCTTGGCCCTGGTGCAGCAAAGCACTGGACAGGTCAATTCCAGTCGAGCTGCCACATTGCTGTGACGACACCCGACTCTCAGCTCTGGATAGCGACTCTGCAAACTCGCTGTCAGCTTCGTGGATAATGGACAGCTCGTCTGCCGAAGCCTCCACTGCATCGCCATCATCAAAGCCATGTGCGTGCTCTTCTAAAGCAGAGGAGTATGTCGAGGATGGTAAGTTCCAGTCTGCAGGGTACGGCTCATCGGCTGTTGCAGCTTGTTCGGGGTGAGAGCTGTCAACCGCTCCCGGCGGTTCACTTGGCAGCTCTTCCACGCTGCTAGGGACAGTAGCCAAGTCGTACGGGCCAGCGCCCATGCTGGAAATGAGTAGCTTGGAAGGAGGGCGAATAGTGGAATGTTGCCTTCGGACCATGAATCCACGATGGACTCGTTGAACACTCGTGGCAGCAGCTGTCCGTGCGATTTGCTCGATAGCATCTGCATGCGTCTTGTGAAGAGCACGCAAATGATCTCTGCATCGACGCCCACGCTGAACAGCTTGAATCCTAGTGGCTGCCCGTTGCTCTTGCTCCGCCAGCTTCTTAGCCCGGGCTCGCTGTGCTTTCATCAAATTTGTTGTCTGTCTACCCAAGTGGCCGCGCACCAGCCGCTGCACGGAACGTGCAGCTTCGGCTTGGTCCTGTTCTTGGCGCATGTGTGCATCTGCGTGCAGACCCCTTTCTTGTTGCATATCCAAAAATTGTTGCAGTGCTGCCGACGCGCACTCTTCAGAAACTGAGTTTGCTTGCACAGATGACGGTGGCTTCACAGCAGCAAGCAATGAGTTGGGAACTGAAGGAAGTTGCATCAGTGGCACCCATATTTCAAGGCCTGACTCACCAAAGGATTCGGTTTGCTGTATTGAGTGTGCATCAGTATGCAAACTCAAACCATCAAGAGCAGCATTGTCGCGTTTTTTGTCTGTCAGCACCCAGCTGTCTTTCAGCGACTGCAGGGGTATTGCTTGCATGCTTGGGGGAAGAGACTGATGATGACGCTGTATCGAGGATGCAGAGAAGGGAACACTGGTTGCACTCATCGGAGAAGTGGCAGCCCAAACTGGGCTGTTTGTCATGGAAGACGCGCCAGGTGAAAGTGCAGCCTCACCTTGAGCCCGGCTTGGCTCTAGCGCATGAAACGCCTCAATCGGTTCTGGCAAAGCCAGGTGGAAGGCAGAGGTCACTATGTCCAGTTTGCTTGCTGGGATATACACATCACCGGGTTGAGAGAAAAACCAAGCGCACAAAGCCTGTCTGATTGATGCACTGCGAGTCACAGCAAGGCCCGGCAAAGACACCTCTTTGCTTGTGTGCTGCAGTGAAATCAAATCAATGTGTTCCACGGCAAACTTGGGTTGCCATTTGGGTATTCTTCCCATCACCCCATCCATAGTCAGACCTTGGGCATGCAGGCTTCTTGCAGATCCACGCGAGGCTTCAAATTGCAATTCGTGCTTTCTCTGAACCACCCGGACGGCCTTGGCCTGGCGCAAACCAGCACTTATCATCACAGGTGCAGATTCAGGCATGCGCACCGTGTTACGATCAGAAAGCTGCAAGATGCACTCCACTCGCAGTGATTTCGTCGTAATGAGGGGTCGCAAGCGGCAATGAAGCCAACTAGTGCTGCTTTCTGGGATCCGCAGGGCAGAAGCGGCTTTGTGTACACCCCAGCAAAGGTGCTCAGCGTCATCAAAAAACGGATTCGAGCATATTGCACGTGCTTTCCACTCTGACTCTGACCCAGCAGCGGATACTATTCCACTCATGCAGCGAGCAGAAACGCTGATGGCCTTGGCCTTCGCTTTGGCAAAGGATGCTGCATTAGTACGATCTGAGCAGCTGGCCCCCGAGAAATCAGCCTCTTGCCTGCTCCTAATTGCATGTTGTATCAGTTCATGCGTACAGTTCTGGATCTGGCTGAATGCAAATGCACCCCTGAAACATTTCCTGCTGCTCATGAACCATATGGCAACGTCGTACGGCTTCTCTTCATTTGACTGAGTTGAGCCTGTATGCCGGACAATGCCAATAGCAGGCTCATTGAAGCATTCAAGAGCCTGAACATTCAGAAGCACAAATGCCTTGCTTACGGCTGTAAAGCTATGGAAGGCTATCAAGGCCCCAAAGAGCTGTTTCAGTTGCTCCGCTGGTTCTCCGAAGAATGCATCAGGAATAACTTCACGAGTCTGAGCGGAAGTTTCAGCGACAAGGTGAGAACTTTTGGGGGCCAGCTTTGGTCGGGATAAATGGCGGCCATACGCCTTTCTTCGCTTGAGGGCATCCTTTTTGGCCTGTTGTTGTTGTTGGTGTTTTGATCTGAGCTTGCGAATCTCACGAGAGGCACGGTGGGCCCTTGCTGTTCGGGACGAGGCACCAGTGTCATCTGAGATATGAGGGGCCTTGTGTCGTCTCGATAGTGTGTGTGCTTTGTCCGGATGTGTGAGTGTGTGAATGTGCTCCGGAATGGGGGCACTCGACAACTCATCAAATGTGAGCTTCCTTATTGGCTGAATATCCTCAGCCACGACGGGTGGGCGGGAGAACGCACTTTGGCCAGCTCTGTACAAATGACGGCGTTGGTGCCAAAAACGACAAATGACTGACGACGAAGGTCACGGACCTGGCAAGCGATGATGGAGTGGGAAGTGCAGTCACTTTCGAGAACGGCGAGGACAGTGCTGAATAGGTGAAGGGGGAGCTTGAGACCTGCACAAAGTGACTGAGGCAAGTCTGACTGTTTGATATTCGATCCTTCTTACGGACAAGGCGTGTCCTGGGCTTCTTGCCTCCATGCTGTACCCGAGCGATTTGCTGGTGCTGCCGCTCAACGCCCGCGAAACGCGGCACGAGGCCCAGCAGTGACGAAGGCGGCAGTTGTCTAGATTTAGACACACAACAGAACGTTTTATTTTTTGTCGGATGCTAGATAAAAAATGGCAAAGCGGCCACGTGCATACTGAATTCTTTGAGAAGGCTCGGGACAAGCACAGCCTGTCTCCAGATCTGAGCTACTAGCAGCACCCACCTGGGCAGAGAAGAACAACTGGCCGCGAAATAGAATGGCAGGTCACAATACTCCACCATGTAAAGTGTACGTTTGCAGTACACTGTGCAGTCGACTAGTCTGCAGTTGCTGAGGCGGCGGAAACCAGGCCCCTGACCACGAGACCGCTTGACCCGTTCCCGCATCAGGCATCCACGGGCTTTTCCCAGCGAGTTTCTCTTGTCAACTCATGGTAGTAGTATGTTCTTCCATTGTGGTCCACAGCAGCTTTCCAGTACGACAGGCCTGCCCCGGGCCCAGACGATGCAGACGTTGCTGCCAGCACAGCCTCTGCCTCTGCAGCGGCGCCAGGATTGCCCATCGATGCAACGCCATCAACTGCAGCTTTCCATGCAGGAATGCTCACTGGCTTGCCACGCAGAACTAACTCTAACAACGAGTCGTGGTAGGAGAAGATGTTGCCCAAGCCCTTCTTGAAGTCAAGTAGCATCTGCTTTCCCAGGACTCCCTTGACGGGAGTTTCACTTGTATCTGAAGGCGGCTTGATCTCAAAGAACATGTGTCCCTTGAAGGCAGTTGTTCCGTTGCCTTGCCCCAGGACTGGAACAATCTCGTGGGCAGCTGCCCCAGCTTGTGAGTGGGCCTTCTTCAAAGGCAGCTCACCAGCTTCCTCCACTGTAGGCGCCTTGCCTTTGTCCATGACAGCCAGGCGTTCTCTAGACAGGGGGGAGCCTGGCACATGTCCAGCGCTGCCGCCGCCGCTGATACGCCCAGCATTGTCCAGCCCAGCTGTGCGCAGAAACGGCACGGGGATGGTGACGCCACTGCTGGCAGGGTTGCCCAGCATGCCGAAGTGGTGAATCCGCACGTGTGTGCCACCATTGGTGAGCACCATGGCTGCAACATCACCACGGTTGGCTCGCCAGCTTGCCGCGACCATGGCAGCTGAAGCAGTGCCTGCCATGCCGATTTGCCACCACGGCAGCATCAGCCCAACCTCAGCAACGTTAAGGACACCCTGTATCAGGCCATATGATCCAGGCAGCCATGCCAGCATGGCTGCACCCTTGGCTCTTGCCTGTGTACGGACATGAGGTTTGTGCGAAACACGCAAGCATTATCTGGGAGACCGTACGGGCATGCGCGATGCAAAAAGCAAGAGTTCTTCATCCCCAACGGGAGGGTGCTTAATTGTATTGACGCCAGAAATGACAGCCGCTGCATTGTTTTCGCCGAAAAAGAACTCAACGACACTGCGGCCGCCCGGCTTGCCAAGATTGTCAAGCTCTTTCAGGGCGGACTCCTTGTCTGGCACCTTGTGGAGTTTTTCGTATTGCCTAACACGGTCTGCATCAAACAATTTTTCGAAACACAGGCTTGAAGCATGCAGCTGCCTACTGCCTGCCAGCCTCTGCGCAATGCGAACCGACCGCGATCGCAACATGATTTCTGAAACTCCGCCGAAACGAGACTTCGATACTTCACAAACTAGCAAGGCGCTGTGCTACGAGATGACTAGCAACAAGAAGCCACCGACAGTTTACCTGACAAATCTCCCATACCTGTCCACAGTTTTGCAGGGATTCTGCTTTCGCTCGCGACAGATGCTGGTCTGGGGGGGTGGCGAGCCAGAAACAAAGGAGAGGGACAGCTTTCTGGCTAGTACACGTTGTGTGACAGCTCCACGCTGCCAGCTCCCAAATTCAATGTGGTAATTTGAATGCACTCCTCCTGCTTGTTGTAACAAGAGCTGAATATCTGGCTCGCGGCAAGTGGAGGCTTGCATTTGAAGGCCACAAAAAAATCTCTTCATTCTGCTATGGTGATTGCTGGCACAGTACCGTCTACTGGTGGTCAGGACCACCCACTGGAAACCTTCTTGAAGTATGCAGAGCCATTTGTGTGCGGCGGTACTGGTGGTGTGATGGCAACTACCCTGGTGCAGCCCATAGATACAGTCAAGGTATTGAATGTGTTGCTGCGGCTTTTCCGCGCATTTCACTGGCTTCATTTTGACCTGTTCAGGTGCGCTTGCAAGTGCTGGGCGAGGGCAAAACCAATTTCAAATTATCTCCGCTTCAAATCACTAGAGATTTAGTTGCAAAGGAGGGAGTGGGGGCTCTGTACACAGGGTGAGTGCACTCAATCGAAATCGGCTTCGCCGGCACCGGCCTTCAGCACGCTCTTTCTGCAGGCTTCAAGCTGCATGGTTACGCCAGGTCATGTATGGGGCCACGCGATTAGGAATGTTTCATTCACTGTCCAATATGGTCAAAGCCCCTGGCGAAGGTGCGTTTGCCATTGTGCGAAGCATTTGGCGTTCTCGGCGAATGCTGCACGCGCCACACCTGTGCACCTCACCAAGTTGCAGGCACAATCCCGGTCTACAAAAAGATTGCATGTGGCATCACTGCTGGTGGAATCGGCGCCTTCGTGGGCAATCCCGCAGATCTGGCATTGACTAGAATGCAGGCTGACGCAACGCTCCCTGCAGCTCAGCAGCGCAAGTACACCGGGGTTTTCAATGCAATTCAACGCATCATGCGCGAAGAAGGCGTGAAGTCATTATGGCGTGGCGCCTTGCCCACCATTTCACGGGCTGCTGCCGTGACGGCTGGCCAAATGGCCACGTACGACACCACCAAAAAGGCAGTGGCGCCGCGGCTGGGGGGGGAGAAACAGAACAAAGAGGCATGGCCAGTGCGAATTTTCGCTGCTTGCTGCAGTGGAGGCGTTGCTGCGGTTGCTGGGCTTCCCTTTGATATGACCAAAACGCGCATGATGAGGCAGACAGCTGATGCCTCTGGGCGCATGCCGTACACGAATATGCTTGACTGCGCCAGACAAATCGTGTCAAAAGAGGGACCACTGGCACTGTGGACAGGGTTGCCCACTTTTCTGGTGCGCCTTGCCCCCCACACAATACTGACTTTGCTGTTCATGGACATGATTCTGCCCCGGTATCGCTCAGGCCGCGAAGCGGCCACACAGTGGCTGCACGCCGAGACAATGGCCGAATCTGCCCACTAACAGCACCAGCTGCATGCTTGTGCGTCACAGGTGTTGCATGTTTGTACATGATTTTAATTCAAGTGTTTTTCTCTGGTGCTGCCAACTACCCCCCTACACCTCTTTTGGTGTCCAGTGCACTCCTGCAGCCTCCGCAGCGGCAGCAGGCATGTGTAAAGCAGCATCAACCTGGCCCATTCCAGGGAACTCCACCAGTGCCAAGCCTGCAAGTGCGTAATACGAGTGCAAGGGGTCTGGGGAGCACTCATGGTTCTTGCCAATGCCGCCGGCCATGGGGTCCTGACATAGCTTCACGTAGGACACCAGACTGCTGTCAGGACCGTCCAGCCACGACCTGCGCCCCAGCAGTACCAATGCAGCAGTGATCCACCAAGAGTAGCATACATCAGCAGGCTTGCCAGCACGCCCGCTAACCCCCCCCAAACACCCCTCAGACACTGGCAGGTAGCGCTGCATGAGCCAATCCTCTGCTCGCTTGACCGCAGCAGCCACGCGCTTACGATCTTCTTCACTCAGTTGGTCACTGGGGCCGCTGCCTCCTCCCGCCACACGCGGCGCGGGGAGGGGGCTGCTTGCCAAGGCTCCCACCAGAAACAGCGAAGCGACAGCACAATGCGTGCTGCCACCGTGGCCCTCCCTGCTGGGAGAAAGCCCAAATGCACCATCCCACGATTGGCAGCTGAGGATATACCTGACAATGGGTCGTATGGGCAGCTTTGTCCAGCTCCCGAGTAAGTGGAACGTGGCAACAGCGCTGAACACCATTCTCAAATCCCGCTCCAGCGGCGACGCAAGACAGCCACAGAAGCTGCCATCCCATTCATGTCCAGGTCGTGCGCTTCCTGGCCCAGCTTGCAGAAGGAAGCCTAGCGTTCCTTGCATGTCCACTCGCTGCAGGTCGTCTCCAGTGGTGGTCAGCAGTGCAAGGGCCGCGAAGGTCATGGGCAGCGAGGGGGAACACGGAACAAGATCTGAGGCTGATGAGCGTCCACTGTAGGTCCCACCCTCGAAGCCGCTCCACGGCCCCAGCGAGAAGCTCGCATCTGCTGCAGAAGCATCCTTGCAGCGCGGAGTTTGGCAAGAGTACACCCAGTCCACCTCCCCTGCAGACAACAACGGCAGCTGGCTTGCCGACACGGCGCTGTTGCTGCTGGCTTGGGCTGATTGCAGTAGTGGATGAAGCAACTGCTGCCCTGCTAGGGCGAAAAGGGCCTGCAAAAGCAATTCGGTGGGAGCAATTTCAAGGCATGTTGCTCGGCGTGGTGCTGCAGTTACTCACAAGCGACATGCGTGAACAGTCTGCGCCGGTTCCTTCTGGTGGCAACATGCTCATAATCATTTTAAAGTATCTGCTGTAAGCTTTGGCATTCAGAGGCCGCTCCTTCTGCGGTGTTGAACCAGCCGGGATGGGCTCGGTGCCTGCTGCAGCCATGTTTGCTGCTGCAAGCTGCTGTGTGGGAGGGCTCCGCTCTCAAGTTGACGACCACCACAAGACAACACCAAAGTTACTTTTGTCTGCTTTGGTTAAGTGCTTGAAGACCTTACAGATTCAGAAGGTTTTGATGCAGGCCCTTGCCCCCTGCTGAGCAGTGCACCGAATTTTAACGAAATTGCTTTGAAGCTTGCAGTTGTCCAGCACCCAGTATGAACGATGGCTCTGAGACACAGTCGATGACAAATGTAGGAATCATGCGACGAAGAAGCAAATCGTCCCGTGCAGTTGCTATTGGGAAGCTGGCACTCGGTATTGGCTGCATTGTCAGCGTGGCAATTTTATGGACAGTTGCCAGCTACATGGTTCAGTACATTTTCGAGGATCTCAAGTTTCAGCGCCCCTTCTTCTTAACATACATAAGCAACTCATTGTTTGTGTTCTGGCTTCCATTTCTGGCCATGCGAGACCGCTGCGCTCTATCTCAGCCGGATGTCTCGCTCAGTCCAACTTCGAATTCTGGGAGCACAGAGTTGATGGGCCCCGCTTGTCCTTCGCCCTCCGCACCCATCTACTCCAACACATATGTCATGAAAATTGCTGCTTTGATTGCTGGCGTGTGGTTTGCTGCTCAAGGCTCTTACAACTGGTCGCTGGCTGGGACCAGCGTTGCAGCCAGCACGATCCTCTCAAACACGTCATCCATGTTCACGCTGACCATCGGCGTGTTCTTCCTGCGCAAAAACCTGCACTGGATGCACCTGCTGGGCATCGGACTGCAGGTGGCAGGCTCTATTGTGCTTGCCACAGGCGTCTCTGACGGTGGCCGTGAAACGGTGTGGGGCACCCTGGTGTGCTTGGCGTCTGCAGTTTTTTACGGCATTTACGCAAGCATGTTCAAGGCGTGGATCCCTAACGACAGCAAGTCAATTAGTCTCGCACGTGTCTTTGGCTACATTGGTGCCTGCAACATGCTGTTCCTGCTGCCAGTTGTTCTGGCTCTGCATTTCTCGGGACACGAGGATTTGCAGAATCTCACTCCCACCATCTTCGGCTGGCTGGTCCTGAAGGGCTTTGGGGACAACTTCTTGAGCGACTGGCTGTGGGGAAAGGCCATCCAGCTAACCTCCCCTACCATGGCCACGGTGGGCATCAGCCTGACAATCCCCATGGCAATGATTGGGGACTGGCTGTACGCCGGGCAATCGCCCACCCTGAACACAATTCTGGCCAGCATCGCTGTGACTGCGGGCTTCCTGGCTGTTGCTGTTACAGGCAGCGAGATCATGCCAGTCACCGAAGCCAACTCCATCAAGGTGCCGTGCCTGGGGGCAGGCGGCGCCTGGCCCATCCTCCCACGGGTTGTACGATGGGTGATGCTGTCTGCCCCGCTGGACATCAAGTACGCACCGCTGCCATTGGACCCGGAGGCTGGCATGGAAGCGACCCCCCTCAATGGGCAGCTGCCGGTACCCGACCATGGGACATACACGGAGCAAATTGGGCTCGACAATGAGCTGGGGGGGGGTCATAGCAAGTGTGCTGTGACTCCTACTGGCTAGTAGGCGTTTCTTGTGGGCCCATTGTCAGCCCAGGCTTGGTCCAGCGAGTCTCACGTGTCACAGCGTGCCAGTAGTACTTGCGACCGGAATTATCCTGTGCGACACGCCAGTGCGCGAGGTCGGCCTCTTCTGCTGCAGGGAGATCACTTTGGATTTCTGCCCCCCCTTGCGCGGTCTGTGCGGGGGGGACGTCAGCAGACTTTTCTGCCCACCCAGATACATCCTCAGGAGGAGTACCCAGTTGCTGCAGTGACACGGGTAAGCCTGCAAGTACACGCTCCAGAGCTGCAGGCTGGGGAATGTCGCCTTTTGTGTACAGCATCATCATGGGGGCATCTTGCTGAATGCGGAGGTACCGGTACGCGTCCACAGAGTCAGGGATGTGTTCCGACAGTGCCTTGATGGGAACAGTCACAGACGGCCCATACCCAGAGAATGAACGGAACGTTCGCAGGCGTACTGCTTTGCCGGAGTCCGTTAGAATCATCTCACGAATAGTGAAGTTGGCAATTTGCCCAGTGACACTGACAAGAATGCTCCCACCGGCCAGCCACAGAGCAATCTGGGCATAGCTCGGGACGTATTCCACCGGAAACAGTGAGGCCAGGCGGCCGATCAGTAGGAGGGCACCGTAGCCGACGGGAACGACGCCTGAGGTCAGAGCCAATCGCATTTTATTGGTCCGGGTTGTTTGAAACAGAAGCACTTCATTTGGCTTCAAAGACTCGTCTGCACGCTTGATGCCTTTTGCACTGGCAAAAAAGCTGTCCTCCCACATTTGCTTCAGTGCTGCATCCCTGGCCTCGTTTGCCTCAGGTCCAAATTCATCGCTGAAGCCAACCTGGCTCTCATGTGGCCGATCCTCTGCATATGGGTCCCATTTCTCTTTGCTTTCAGCGTGCCAGCCTGTAGAGATGAATCTAGTCTGGGGTAGTAGCAACGAAAAACAGTGAGGGGTGCTAGCTGCCCGTTGGATGCTGCGAAAGCGTCCTGCCAGTGGCAGCATGGTCGTTCGAAACTCTGCTGAAACTCTCTCACAAGCTCACCGTCGCAAGGTGCAAAGACTTGTCCGCTTCTGCTTTCCAGGCACACACACATTGAGCTCAAACTTCGGCAAGAACCAGTGTGCATGCGAGTGTATATTGCAGTCAACCCTGGTTCGAAGTTGTGCAAAGCTAGGCAGCCTGACTGCGAAGCCTGGCTAGGGGGTGTGTCTATTTATTGCTCCTCCTAGTAGCCAATGGAAAAGCCGATACGTATGATCGAGTCGCAAGTAGCCTGCACAGAGATGCATCGCAAAAAAATCATTGCAAAGGCGTATTGATTACACCAGTTGAAACGCAGATAGGTACAGCCACACAAGCGACAAGAGTGCCCCCACAATGACGGCAAAGAACAGGGCCAAGTACAGCACAAATGTCGTGCTTGATGACCGCACCGCGTTTCCCTTGACTATTGCGCCCAGACCAACCCCATTCAGCCAGAACAGCAGGCCAGGCAATGTGTACTCCACCTGGCGCACCCAGCCCCCCAGGGTCTTGTTGGAGGGGTGTGCAGCGTAGAAGGCCCCCAGAGCCTCTTTGGCCGTCAGGTTCACAGCGTCCATGCCTTCGCACGCCACCAGCTCAATGAGGCACAGGATCATCAGCGGGCTCAGCTTCTGCGCACACATGGTGCGCTGGGCCATGCTCTTGAAGTACAGGGCGCAGGAGGCGGCCAAGCGAGCTGCGGCCGCGTCTCCTCGGCGCTTCCACACCAGGTCGTGAGAAGTGGTGGCCACCATGTGAGGCAAGTCCAGCTGCGTGACTGAGAACTCTAGAGCCTCGTCACTGCCCAACTGCCACAGGTCTGCTGCCAGGCGCAGGGTGAAGTGTACGCCCTCCAGGTGACGCATCTGCAAGCACCAGTACAGCATGTCGTGAGTCAGCTGCATGATGCTGCGGGCCAGAGCCGGGTCGGCATCCAGCACCTCTTTTGTGGCTGGAATGGAGCACAAGAACGCCAGGGTGCTACCGGTGTGGGCACACACGCGCCCACAGATGTCTGGTTCGTCGCGCACGCTTCGCTTTCGCTTCACGATGAAGTCCTGCACGATCTTCATACTGGCTGTGACGCCCCCTCGGGCCACGAACTGTGCAGCCGCGACTTGGTCTCCAGTCACGCAAGCCTGCAAGAGCTCCACCACCCAAGCTTTGCTGGACAACAAATCGACGCCTGGCAAACCCGCACTGGGCCCTGCCACCAGGCAATGTGCAGTGTAGGGGTCTGACAGAAGCCCACGCACAAATGCTCGCTGGTGGCTGCCGCAAGCTGCGGAGCGCACAACTCGCTCAAGCATTGGGACCAGCCTGTCATCTCGGACATTTCCCGGCAACCCTGGAATCACGAGCAGCTTCACGGCTGCTTCTGTTGCTGCGGGATGGAAAGCCATTGCAACATCTCGAGCTGTAAACATGAGACGGGCGCGTGAAGCAGGTGGTACCTGGCGAAGTGCAATTTCAGTTGCTAAGACAGCAAAGCGGACATACGGCGCTAGCTCACCTCGAGTGTTGTTTTCATCTACTAGCCATACAGTAGCCCAGAGCCATTGCCCAGCAGCCTGAACAGCAACAATTTGCTCATGCGGGAGCAGCTCGTGCTGTACCAGCGGCTTTGCAGGAGATTCTGCTCTAAATGAAGAGAACGGCGACAGCTGTGTAAGAGACGATCCCGTTGAGCTCTCAGCAGCTGCTGGAGCATCAACTTCGACAAAGGTAGGGTCGTGAGCCTTCAGATATGCTAAGACTTCAGTAGTGAGATGTACAACTGCGTTTGAGACTCCTTGCATAAAGACCGAAGAGTCAGTCAAGTAGTTCAGCATTGCCTGGCGTGGGCCAGATTCGCTGCGTCGAAACATTTCGTCAATGAAAACAGCGCCCCGAAAGTAGGCATGGGCTGGAGGTCGATGCATATCCAATGCGTGAATCATGCTGATCATGATGTTAGTGAGGGGAGCCGCATCTGCAGAAGAACGCAGTCAAGCACAGTCTGGTGCCTTTTCCCCACCACTCTGGATGTTACTACAGAGCAGCTTCGTACCTGTAGAGCGCTTCGCTGCCAGAAGGCCAGAAGTAGTTTCGTCCAACAGCTCTAAAAGTGCCTCCTCGCCCCGGACTGCAGCCCACCGGCGCTCAAGTGACTGAAGGTCAGCCATCCTGGTGGATGCACACGCCGAGCTAACCGAATTCCCGCTGGCGCTGTTGTCAAGTCCAGCGAAGCCAAATCGGAATCAGCGACTACCAAGTTTGACAAGGCACCCAATCCAGGATAGCTTGATTGAACTTGGCTACCCCGTCCCCGTTTCGATTCGCGAAGGGCAAGCTTCGCAGTGGCTGAACAATCCAGCATGCGGTGGGTGTGAAGGGGGCCGCGCATCAGGGCATTGTTGGTCCATTCGAACCCAGGCAAGCAAAAACCTAACCCCATCGAAATCTATTTGGTGGTCCCACACCTCCTAGTGAGTTTTCGTTCGGTGTGCATACTTTCAAGTCAGAATGCAGCGCCTGCTCGGCCGCCTCTCGGCTCTCCTCAGACCCAAGCAGTATCCCCAGCAGCCAGCACTTGCTGCAATCGGCCAACAGTCAAGTTTGCCATCTCAAGCCCCTTCAATGGAAGCACTTGTAGAAGCTTTGACCGATTCACTGTGGAAAGCAGTCCCAAAGGGCAAGGTGCGTGCCTGGAATGCCAGTTCGAAATTCCGCAATTCTCACTGAATGCTGACGGACTCACAGGTTTCTCACCGCCGAAAGCGAATCCGCCAGATGGCATCAGAGAAACATCTTCAGAACAAGGAAAACATGTATCCATGCCCCAAGTGCGTATCTTGACAGATTCAGCATTCGCAGTGGCATGCTCACTTCGCTGACCTCGCAGGTGTGAGCACGGATACTTGAAGCTCCGTCACCACCTGTGTCCATGCGATATGGAAGCTTGTAACATGAAGCCAAAGAAGGTTCAGTACGGTGCATATCGGACTGGAAATTTCTCTGACCGCTGATTTCCTGTAACTGCTGCTTGCTGCCATGGCATGAGTGGCTTCTTCGACACAGGGCGAGAAGCTGTAGTGGCAGGCCGCATAGCATTGGCACATATATTACTGTGCCATGAGCTGGGCTGTAGGACATCTAGGCTGTGGGTTGCTGCTGATTGGCCCCTGCACAGATGGCTTCATGACTGCTCAGCCCCCATCTCGCGCTGGCCTTGCGCTCAGTACACCACAAATAATGCACCAGCAGCTCTACCTACACCACTCCCCTACGCTCAAGTCCCATATGATGCACGTCTTGCCCCCAATTTTGAGCTGCAGGCCTCCCTCAGGCCCTGCGCAGGACACGGGCCAGAGCTACCGGGGGAAAGCCGGCATAAACCTGCCGCCGCCGCTGTGCTGGTTGACTCGGTCACAACACCAAAGGTAGCTGCCATTGCACATTGTGGCATTCTGCGGGCCTCCGCGTGCAATGACTACGAGACCAGTAGAGGGGGCGACAGGCTTGTTGAGAGCACACAAATGTTGACAATGCTGGTGCGACCCATTCAAATCAAAGCTTCAACCTACCCATGAAGCCGGTAGTGGTGTAAACCATGCAGTGCACAAAGTCTGCTTGGCATGGGAGCGAGGTCTCGAGGGACAGTGCAGGCACAATGGACAAGGCATCCGGTGATCTTTGGGCGTCATTCCCCAAAGCACTGTCGTCTAAGCGCACGGTGAGTAATTCAGCTGCATAGCAGCCGCATTGTAAAAGCATCAATGTTCACAGGACTTGCTGCACCGAAACCAATACTTGGCACGCTTGTGTGCAGCGGTACAGCGCTCTCGCTGGCTCAAAGTTTCGCAAGAGTTTCGCCCAGCACAGGCTTCTGCCAAATCTGCGAGGAAAAGCTCGAAGAGTGCAGACCCCCCAACCTCAAACGAAAACAATGCAAAAATTAAGTTGCGAAGATGGTCGCACAGGGCTGATCTCAACACTTTCAGCGTCGTGAAGACTACATCTGTAGCAATACCCATTTCAAAAATTGCCGCACTGCCTGGCCTGCCATTCCGCGTCGCGTTTGCGCCAACAATACGGAATACTTTTGGAACAGAGACACCATTACTGAGATATTGTCCTTATTTGGGTGATGATGTTTCCGTCAAGCGCTTCTCCCATGCATATGTACTTGACCTTCGGCCTGATTTGAGCTCACTGCGTACCCAGCATATTGCTGCTCAGCGTCGTAAATTTGTGGCATCGGCACTGATAGAGCAACATGGGATGCAGCCTCACATAATCAGGTGGATTGCACACTCACTGGGGGCACAAACCTTGGAGGTTGCTGCCCCGACCAGGATCACCCGGGCTTCAGTGACTTGCACAGCGACACGTTTGCTGTGGGGTGCAGATCTTCAAGCGCGGGGGCCAGCACAGCAGCATCGTCCAAGCGCAAGATCATGTTCACTGCCTTCTCCTCAGTGGCTCCTTCAGAACGCTTTTAGCAGTGTGGCTGTCGCTGCAGGCGCCCCTATCCAGGTTGCTGTACCGTCCGCTGCAGTGCCACTCTTACGCATGAGTGGTCGCAGGAAGGAGATGGCTGCCGCAGGTCTCACCCAAAACAATCGAGTTGCCAATTGCATGTCAGGACTGCCCTGCACTGGCCCTGTTACAGCAGAGTTTGCAGCAGCAGCCGGCCAGGGAGATGCTTCGGCGGCAGCAGGGACAGCAGCGCAGTTCCCCCGCTTGGCAGCCATCGCTGATCTAGTCATGCTAGGAGCGTTGCGTACACAGTGGAGCCGCGAGGATTTCACGTTTGCTTCGACTCGTTACAGGGGGGCGTCCATTCGTGACCCCCAAGACGCACACCAGCTTTGGGAGCAAAAGCAAGTTCCGAGCTCCCGAAGCGCCAGCTACTCAAGGCGCATGCCTATTTGGGGTGCCCAGCCCAATCTTCAAATTGCAAACATGAATTTGCAGCCGAGCAGCGCCACTTCGCCTTTGCAGCAGTGGCTTGGAAGTGCATGCAGCTTTGCCAGCACTGGAGCGATGCGAAAAGCATCGGAGCCAGCAGCGAGCAGCCCGACCCCCCCAGCCACCCCCAGTCCCAGTTTGGGCAAACCAGACGAAACAGAAGCAGGCAATCTGAGTTGTGCTGCTGCGATGCCTTCACTCCCAGCTCGTGGGCTGGAGCTGTCGCATGTGTTTCAAACCCAGACTTCCACGCAAGCACTGCGGACGGTTTTTGGTGTGCAAGACCTGCACAGGCCGAGCGGCAGCCCAGCTTCCATACACACCATACATAGCACTGCGGCAAATGCGTCTGGAGCTGGTTTGGATCCTTCGCACAGCTGCCGGCATGTCCCAATCGGGGGAGGCTGTGGGCAGCACTGTGTGCTTTGGAACGCGCGAAGCACAGTGTCACTCCAAAACTCTTCCACTGCTGTAAGCAGCGTAGTGCATGGGGTCTTAGCGCGTTCAGCTGAGACGTTTGGTGGTGATCAGTCAGGCGTGCAGCTGGCGTCGTGGCGGAGTGTGGAGCGCCCGGCGCACTCCGTGTTCAGCCTCGGAGCGCAGCAGGAAACAGCTGCTGAAGAGTGTGCAAATACCCAAATGCCAGTCGAGCCTGCCTGCTTGCTGCCAAGCCAGCATTCGTGGCTGGATGACCGCCTGTTGGTGCGCCTGCATGCCGTGTTTCAAGGTGTAGTTTGTGCTATGGCATCCGCGGCTAGCATCCCGTGCTGCCGGGCATGGGAGCACTGCGTCCGTTTAGGCCTTCCTGTATCGTGCGTGAATCACCCCTGGCTGGCACCACTTGATCTTGGATGGGATGATGCTCGCTTCGTGATTCCCAGTCAAGAGCAGCTCGCTGCTGTCACAGACACGCACGTGGAATTTGGCCTGTTACATTTGGCTGCCTTGCTCCCCAGCAAGCAAGACGGCTTGCCCTCGCAATTGGGCCACATTGATAAATGGGCTGACATTCACAGCCACCTAGTCCTCAGTGTCCCATCTGCTCAAGCTGGCCCTGCCCCAGGCAGCCCATGTGCGTTTGCAGTGCTTGGCGCATGTGCCGTCGACAAGCCGGCGTTCAGGGCCCGAACGGAGGAGGCGAGGGTCTTCCGACTGCAAGATATGCAGTCTGTCACGGGTGTGATTTGTGTTGCCACCCCCCCGCGCTCTGGGAGCGGCCGGTCGCCTGAGCTGCCGCTGTGGGCCAGCGATTGGGTGGCGTTACCTTCCCACAAAGATCTGGCCCAGTTGCGGATGGAGGCTGGGGGGTCCAGATGTGCCTCACATCAGAGCAGGCGGGATGCATGCAATACCATTTGGCGGGGGGCACTGGCAGCTGTGGCGGCTTCGAAGGCGGCGCGAGGGGGGCAGTCCGTTCCCCAGCAGGGCTGCAGCCACATTGGCCCCTGTGTGAAGAACAATACGTCCTGGCCCTGTGTGTGTGCAGACAACGACATGCCGTGCACCAAGCTGTGCTCTTGTTTTCTGCGGTGCAAGCGCTCGTTTGTGGGCTGCGGTTGTCAAAGCCAGTGCGCCCTGCGGTGCGATTGCGAAAACGCCAATCACGAGTGCGACCCTGACGTGTGCATTGACTGCGGTGCATCAGCTGCCTTTGACGCAAATCGTATCCTTTTGCAGCCCCGGCTGGATTCTCCCCAGTCTCTTCCGTTCGCTGACACCGGCACGACACCTGAAGTCAGGGAGCACTTCAACTTTCTCGGCAAAATTCAACCAGGCAGCCGGGAAGCCACCAGGCTGTTTCAAGTGATGGGGGGGAACCCCTTGCTGCCATCCCTGCTGGAGAGCACAGCTGGGCTTGAAGCTGCTGAGGAGTTCTTGTTCCAAGTTGCTGACTCCACATGTTCGCAGATGTCCATGTCACTGCGGCGAGTGCATAAGCTGCGCGTGGGGATCAGTACTTTGCCGGGGGCTGGCTTTGGGCTGTTTATTGACGATGCAGCCAAGAAAGGCGACCTGCTTGGCATTTACACCGGCGAAGTCATCTCACAACTGGAAGCGGAGCGGCGTGGTGCAATTTACGATGCCCGCAACCGCAGTTACCTGTTTGAGTTGAACGTGGATGAGTCTTTGGATGCCACGTACAAAGGAAGCATCCTGCGTTTCGCGAACCATTCTGCCGCAAATTTCAACGCCAAAGCCCAGATCAAAGTGCTGCGAAACTGTGAACAAAGTGTGGGCATTATTGCCACGAAGGCTATTGCACCGCATTCTGAGATTCTGTTCGATTACGGCTACCACAAGACCGGCGTGCAGCATCTGGCCTCCATCCGCGCCAAGGCACGACGCCAGGAAGCCAAGGAGGGTAGCCCCCCTGCAGCTCCAGAGGAGGGGCCACTGCCCAAGAAGGCCCGCAGACTGCAGCGCAGCCAAGCAGCAGCGGGTGTGCCTGCAGCAGGGCACGCCCCATCTCCAGCAAGCAGCGCCGACTCTGTGCCAGAAATCCTCCATGTGTATACACCTGGTGACAGCCCAGCCTCGGGTTTCTCGCAAGACGTGCCATCGCCGCTTCCATCTGCCCAGAGCTCCTCTGGTGACGGTGGCTTTGCTCCCCCCGTGTGCCAATCGCAAACGCTGACTGCCCTGCATTCGTCCTTTGACAGTGCCGAGTTGAACAGTAGTGCAACCAACGGCTCCCAAACAAGCAGCTCCATGAATCAAGACCAGCCACTATCAGCACTTCAGGCTGAACTGCGTGCTCTGCGGCGGAGTTCCCACGGAGAGAGGGGCCTTGCACCGACGTCGGGGCCAGCCCAGGCGGCAGACATCGCGTTGAAGCGCACAGCAATGCTGTCAGCGGGGACAGCGATGAGCTCTGCAGGCCCAACTGTGCCGCACGTGTGGACCCCTGGAGCAGCTGCTGCAGCAGATGCAGCTGGAACACAGTCTGGCGTGCGCGTGCCCGCTGCGCATGCGTATTCCCCCCCCGAGGAGGAGCAGGGGGGCGCTGGCAAGCCACGCAAAAAAGGCAAGAAGCGCCAACGCAGCCGCATCAATCAGCTGTTGGGGGGTGAGTGGCTGGACAGCATGCGGTCGTGGGGTGCAGATTGGAATCTGTTCGGCAGCCAGTAATGCGGGGGGGCCATGCACCCGTGCAGCAGCGTCCGTGACCTTGAGCCATGCACATGCATTGTTGTGCCTGATACAACTGAAAGGCAAACGAATTGGGTGTAATTAAATACATTGAGCCTGTTCATCTCACATGTCGGGCATGGATGCGACGTCGGATCATGGTGGCACCGTGCTAAGCCGCGGGGCTGATGACCTGGTACGAGGCCTGTCGCTGATTGCAAATGTGCAGCACTGCACAGATTCCTCACAGATTCTTGCCGTTTCCGCGGTCAATCCAGCAGAATCAATGTATAAGGATCGTTTTGACAGTTTACGGGTCGCGTATGATCTACGATTGGACTCCCTCACACGCAAGGTGGGTGACTACCGTTAAGCTGGCAACCTTCTCTCCTTGCAAGCACACCTTCTCACCCTCACCACACATGTCAGGTAAAGGACACAATTAATGCCATTCAGTTTGATGAACCAATCAGTGTCCTCCAGCGTGATTCTGAAACTGCTGGCTTTGTCAAGGTGAGTTGTCAGAGAAATGAAGTCAACGAAATCTCGCAACCGCACGTTTCAATTCGCAGGCGAGGCTGCAAGAGATAGTTGACGATGCGTTCCACTCAGACCAAGAAGATGTGATCAACGCATTATCCGAGCAACTTTCGGTCGCCCAAGCTCAAGTCAAGGCGCTTGAGCGCCACAGCTCCGCGCTGGAAGGCACTCTGCACGAGGCACTTTCTAGAGCTCACGAGAGCACCCAGTACGCCCATACCCAGATGGCAGAAACAACACATACCTCTCAGAGGGATAGAGAACACTACGAGGCTCAGCTTCAGGGTCTTCAGCAGGCCATGCACCAGGCAAGCTCTGAGAGAGATGCTGCTGTCAAGCAGCTAACGGAGCAGCATGCCAGCCTCGAGCACGCCCAGCGCTATGCAGCTGACCAGGAACAGCAGCGGGAGCACCTTGAGCGAGGTGTCGCAGAGCTGCAGCTTCAACTACAGCACACTTCCCAAGCCGAGCAGAGCGTCTCCCAACGCTGCCAGGCAGCAGTTGAAGAGCTCGAGAGCCAGCGCCAGTCATTTGCAGCCCTGTCGGCAAGATTCTCTCAAGCTGTGGCTACTGCTGATGCCAGCGAAGAGGCTTTGGATGCAGCCAAGCTGCAGGCTTCCCAGATTCCCCGTATGCAGGCGGACATCGAAGACCTGACCCACTCCCTTCAGCAAGCACGCGCAGCCGCAAATGCAGAGCACAACAAGCTGCAAGCACTGCAAGCTGAGCATTCTCGAGTGCAGCAAGAACTGGCCCAGCTGCGCCAAAGCGAAGCACAGCTGCGCACCAAGTACTCTGCACTGGGGGATCGCATGGAGCAAACGCTTGCAGCGGCCAAGGAGGCCCACAGAATGGAAGTGTCCACCGCCAAACAGGAATTACATCAAGCCCAGCAACAAACTGCAGCAATGCGCTCGGCAGTGGACCGAGCCGAGACCAGGTGCGATGCTCACGAGTCTGCTCTGGCCGCAGCCCGGGAGCGGGAGGCGGAACTGCGGGCGGAAATGGCGGAATTGCGGGGGCGGGCGGATCAGTACGCAAGCGCTGCTGCCCAGTTGGCGGCTTCACGGGAGACGGAGGCTTCCCTGCGGCGTGATGTCGAAGCGGCCAGAGAGGCAGCCCACTCCTCAGCACTGCAGCTGCAGCGCACACAAAGCGAAAGCCACACGACCGCATCACAGCTCTCAGAGCGACTGAGGCAAGAGTACCAAAGCATGATGGCTGACCGTGTCTCGCAGCTGCAGGACTCGCTCGCTGCCGCTGAAAAGCGTGCTGACAGTGCCGAAGTAGCACTTGGGCACATCAAGTCCACCCACGTGGACAGAGCTGAAGCCGCAGAGACCATGAATGAGCGCGTTGCAGCAGCCAAGCGCAGCCTGGAGGGTGAGAAGGAGGACGCAGTGCGGGAGGCAGTCTCTGCTGTAAGGCGGGCAGCAGCGGCGGAGGCGGCAGCCCATGATGACAAGCGTGTCGACGAGCTGGCAGCTGCAGCAGCCAAAATCAAGGAGCTGCAGCGAGAGCTAGCGGCGCAGCAATCCAGCAGCAGTGATTACGAGCGGGAGTGCAGGCAGCTGCGCAGCCGGGCTGAGACTGCAACTGCAGACTGCGGGGAGGCAAAGACACGCCTGGCAGAGCTGGAAAGCCTGTTGGATGGGGCAAAGGCCCAGCTGGCTGCGGAGGTGCGCACTCGGGAGCGTCTGGCTGCGGAGCAAAGCAGTGCCACGAAGCGGGCAGCGGAGCTACAGGCCACCCTGGACACGTCCACAGCCTCGCACGAGGCTCGCCTGCGGGAAATGGGGGCAGTGGGTGGCGCCGCGGCGCGCATCATGGCCCTGGAGCAGCGCTTGCAGACAGCAGAGGAGGACAGTGCCAGCGCCAGTCAGCGTGCCGGCGCTGCTGAAGCTGAGGTGGCCACTGCTCTGCCCCAGCTTCGGGAGCAGTTGGCCCGCGCCGCCGCACGAATCTCCTCCCTGGAGTCACAGCTGCAGGAGAGCCAGGAGGCGCTGGCCAGGAGCAAGGCTGATCGAGCAGGCACAGAGGAGCAGTTGTTGGAGCTGCGGCGAGCGGGGGACGACAGTGCACTGGCGACAGAGCGGGCGGGGAGCAAGCTGTGCGCTGCAGAAGACGACTTGCAGGCAGCCAACACTGAGCTGGCAGGCACCAAGGCAGCACTGCAGGCAGCCAACCGGCAGCTGCAGCAGCTGCAGGCTGCGTCAGGCTCGATGTCTATGCGCCTGCAAGCGGACAAGCGTGCCGCGCTGTCCTCTGTTGCTGCCCGCGCCGGCGCCTTGCAGCAATCGCTCAGGGAAGTACGCTCAGCAGTGCTAGCTGGAACCGCTGACGTGTCCAATGCCCTGCTGGCAGGGTGCTCCCAGCTGCAGATGGGGGTGCAGCTGACCACTCACCAGCTGCACACACAGATGGGCGCTTCACAGGAAGCGGCCGTGAAAGCCTCAAAGTCCAAGGCAGAACAAGCTACCCAAGAACACATCGATGAAGTGGAGCAGAAATGCGCCGAAGCTATCGCAGCCAACCAACGAGAGGCTGATGCTGCCTGCAGCAAGCTTCGTGGGCAGCTCTCAACGGCGCAGTCCCAGCTTCACGCAGCCACAGCAGATGCCCAGGCTCAAGCAGCAGCTGCCAAGGGTGCCACAGCCAGCAGGGAGGACGCCGAGGAGGAGCTAGCCACTGCCACTGCCAGACTCCGTGTTGCCCAAACCAAAGTCCGCAACCTTGAAGCAGAACACAGTGCATCGCTGGAGTCCGCGGAACAAGGCGCTGCCCGGGTCAAGGCACTGTTCAAGCGCCTCAGCACGATTGTGGAAGTACTGCAGGACTGCCAAGTGTTCGATTCTGCCAGTGCACATGCTGTGCTGTCGCCTGATGGCTCCGGGTTTGAGGCAGCACTGCTGCAAGCAAAGCACCGCATGACTGAGCAAGGGCAGCCGCAAGTGGCTGATGGGACGGGTGAGGTGGAGGCCAGTCTTAAGCGGCAGCTGGTGCAGCTGCAAGAGCAGCTACAGCAAGCCAGGGCGGTGTCAGCTTGGCGTGTCCCGCCACCACCAGCCGCATCACAGGCACCCTCAGCCTCACCCGTCCGCATCGGCTCCAGTGATGAAGGACTGAAGTCGGCGTTGGACACTGCACATGCAGAGATCACCCAACTCACGGAGCAGCTGCAGAGCTCCCAGGCCAGGCTGCACAGTCTGGAGGCCTCTCGGCACTCCGGCCCAACCTCCCCAGGGCAAGACGCCGCCCGCTGTGTGGTGCTGCAGGCGAGAATCGAGGAGCTGCAGCGCAGCCTGGCAGAGGCCCGAGCTGCTTTGGACAGCGCCAAGTCTGATTTCGCAGCCCAAAAGCGCGACGTCGCAGAAGCTGCTTTCAAGCAGGCAGTGCAGAAGTGGCGCCCCCGAGCAGAGACAGCAGAGGACAAAGCCCGCCGGCTGGCTGACAAGGTGCAGACCCTGCGCGGGGAGCTGTTGCAAACTGCGCGCTCTGCAGACGAAGAGCTGGGCAAGGAGCGCTCCCGTGCAGCAGCTGCCTCCGCTGAAGCGAAGGTGTTTGAGGATTCCCTGGGGCGCCACAGGCGGCGCCTCGAGGCGAGAGAGATGCGGGTGAAGGAACTGAAGACAGCGCTGCGCAGCACACGTGTGAGCTTGAACAGCCTGCGGTCTGGCAGTATGCAGGGTGCGCTGAACCAGTCTGGAGCAGCCTCTTTGCCTGGGCGATTTGTGGATGATGCCTCATCAGTGGGCAGTGTTGCCTCCGGGGGCAGTGCCCACGACTCTGCACTGCGCAATGCGTCCCCCCGAAGTGCAGACATCACATCGGACAGCCATGCATCGGCTCCGCCTCGTGTGCGGGGGGCTGGCGCCACCATGGGGGTGGCATTCCGCGACCCCAGTTCCGCCAGTCGACGGAAGGCACCTCCTGGAGCCAGCAAAAGTGAGAGCAAAGTACCAGCGTCCGGCACTGCGCCAAAGACACAGTGCAGTCAATTGTATGGCACTGGGGGCAGCACTAGCAGCCAAAGTGCCGCAAGTCGTGCTTTGCAGTCGGCTGCAGCCTTGACTGAGGCGACAGGGGTGCTGTCAGCCTCAGCGCGATCTCGGCAGCTCGAAGGCTCCAAATAGCCACCAAAGGGACTTGATTTATACCTAATAAATGACTTGCGATTTGATGCTTGCGATGCGTTTGGCTGCTGCACTTGAATTGTAGCTGAGGCCCCTGGCTCTGAGGGTGAGGTAGACGAGAGAGGGGGTAAGAAGGGGGGGTTACTCGTTGAGACAGGACAGCAAGCCATGCTATGATGACCAGCATCAGATGTATTTGCATTGCGAGGTGTCAAGGAAGACACTGCTTATAGCGAGCGTCCCGGTCAGCAGACCCAGTCCGCGTCGCATAGGTGCCCTACCGGCAAGGGACCTGCCGCAATACCTCGGCCGACGCTGTTGACCACACCCCGCGAGGCGATAGGGAGCACCACACAACCGATGGAGAAAACAAGTCACGACGCCACGGGGTCGGTCGCCCCGGGCGCGACTA